>Ga0268276_1002484_pt1 | contig 15723 bp, 13 predicted proteins | sample saktaG_4_FD_190145 | JGI IMG/M metagenome (GOLD analysis project Ga0268276, IMG submission 190145) | Saline water microbial communities from Sakinaw Lake, British Columbia, Canada - sak_2010_1_5_45m | ecosystem: Environmental > Aquatic > Non-marine Saline and Alkaline > Saline ...
TTCCTCGGTCCAGGGATCGCATTTCCTGAGGGATCTGTTGCCGCCTATGGTCTGCAGGAGGCATAACCCGCCATCCTTCAGGCAGCGGTGGGCTATCTTCATGAACGTCCGATAGTTCTTCCGGCCGACATGTTCGATCATTCCTACGGAGACGACAGAATCAAAGCGCCCGTCAATGTCGCGATAATCCTGCAGCCGAACCTCTACGGGGAGCCCTTCGCACCGCTCACGTCCCAGTTTCACCTGCTCTTCTGAAACCGTCGTCCCGATGACTTCGGCACCGTACTTCCCGGCGGCATAGCGGGCAAAGCCGCACCAGCCGCACCCGATGTCGAGGACCCTCATCCCCTCTTTCAGGTGTACCTTTCGGGCGATAAGATCAAGCTTGGCCCTCTGCGCCTGGTCAAGGGTCTTCGCCCCCTCCCAGCAGGCACACGAGTAGGTCATACTCTCATCAAGCATCGATTTATACAGTTCATTTCCCAGGTCGTAATGATGACGGCCGACCTGAAACGCCCGCGATTTCTTTTGGAGGTTGAAGAGGCTGGCTTTGAGATGCGTGATGACAACCGTCCAATCCCTGACTTTTTCATCCAGGTCCGCGGACAGGATCTTGTCGAAGAACTGGTCGAGGGCCGGGCAGTCCCACCAGCCGTCCATGTAGGACTCTCCGAGGCCCATGGAGCCCCGGGAAAGGACCCGCTGATATAATCTCTCGTCGTGGATGGTGATATCCCAGGGCCGGGAGCCGTCAATCCTCACGTCCGCGCCGGCAAGGAGTGTCTCTATCTGTTGTCTGAAGCGTTCCATTTCTCATAAACCCGCATGAAGAAATGCATCGTCAAATTCAAACAAACAAAGAGGTGAAGGGCATACTTTTTCCTACTCCAAAAAATCCATTTGTCAAGGATATTACTCCGGCAATTAAACATGTCAAATGTCATGCCGGATCAAGTCCGGCATGATCCGGCATCCAGACGAGGGGGGTGAATAATTATTATTTGTCATTTCGACCGCAGGGAGAAATCCTTGTTTCGATCGAAGAGAGAAATCTTGTTTTCAGCAAGCCTGTATTATTAAGATGTTCCCCTGACGCGGACTATAGCTCGTTGCTGACGCTCCTCGAAATGACAAAAATCAAAAAGCTCTCCAAGCCTATTACGGACCTCCCCTTTTGCGGGAACGATAACTTTGACATATATATTATATTGTTGCCGGAGTAATAACATGGACGGCGAGCCGTAAGGGGGGGATCGAGATCAGGAAGAGTATTAAAGGGATCAAAGGGTATTGACAGGGGCCGGCATTCCGACTTCCGTCTTCCGGTGTTTGTGTCCTGTCTTTTTCTAAAGGTGCTTGCTATTCCGCCGGTCTTTGCATCAGTTCAAAGATGGCTCCGCCGGGTCCTCCCGCATCGAGGTAGGCGAATTGACCGGGATCATGGATGAGAAGTGTAGCGCCTCCTTCCACCAGCTTTGCCACCTCGGCATCGACGTCATCCACCCGAAATCCCAGGTGATGCAGGCCCTCGCCCCACGTGTCGATAAATTTTGACTGGAAGATTCTTCCTTCCAGACATTGCACCAGTTCGATTTCTGTCGGACCCACGTAGGCAAAAGCCATTCGTATTTTCCAGGGTCTTCCCTTGACATCGGCGCCGCCGTTTTCCATAAAAGTCCAGGGTCCGATTCCGTAGAGCTTCGACCATGCTTCGATAGCCTTGTCGATGTCGGTTACCGCGTAGCTGATGTGATCGACTGATGTAATCTGCATATACCTGACCTCCTTATGTTCGGTTATGCTTTCCGGGCAGCAGCTCTCATCATGATTATCATGATAATCATCCTTTTTCATTCTATTGATCTATGTTGTTCGAATTTCCACCACCCTCACGTTTGTAATCAGCCGTGCTGCATGTGCGTTGGCTGAATAAGCCATGTCAGGTCGTTTCTTTCTTCCCTTCACTCAAGTAAAAATGCCATAAGAGTCTTGCCGCTACGGCTCTCCATGGCTGCCATTCTTTGCTCATGTCAGTCAGTTTTTCCGCCGTTGGTCGTACCGCCCATCCCTGTATCCTCTGCGCCGCCACCTCGAGCGCAAGATCTCCCTTCGGCCAGATATTGGGCCGCCCCAATGCCATCAGCAGGTAGATATCCGCCGTCCACGGCCCTATCCCTTTGACCTTCATCAGTTCTTTTCTCGCGTCTTCATCATTCAGTCTGTCGAGCCCTGACAGATCAAGCCTTCCCTCTATCATGGCTGTTGCCAGCTCTCGACCGTATACTGTTTTTTGCCGGCTGAACCCTATCCGTTTGAGCTCTTCATCTGTCAACCCTTTGAACCCCTCAGGCGTTGGTGTGCCGATAGCCCGCTCTAACCGGTCGTATGCCGCCTTCGCGGAATTGAGAGATACCTGCTGTTCGAGAATGACACGGATCAATGTCGGAAATCCCGGCTCTCTTTCCCAAAGTGGGGGCGGTCCGTATGTAGATACAATCGTGGCGAGATGTTCATCTCTTTCTGCCAGATATCGGACACCTTCAAGCAATGTGAGATGGTTTAATCGTTTCTTCATTTCAAATTTTATCTCGTTTTATACGGATTTTCATCTATAGATACACCCTGACACGGAGGTCACCGGGGGCCGGGGTTCCCGGCGATCCGGAGCACCATAGGGTCATGCTCGTCCTCATTCTTGAGTTCCTCGTATCTGAAACAACCCGCGACATGATCGTTGACCATGCCGACAGCTTGCATGAACGCGTAACAAATTGTTGCCCCAACGAACTTGAATCCCCTTTTCTTCAAATCTTTACTCATGGCCTCAGACTCAGGAGTGCTGCAGGGAATATCGGTCATCTTTTCCCATGAGTTCTGAAGGGGTCTTCCCCGGGCGAACTGCCAGATATACTGGTCAAAACTTCCGAATTGTCCCTGTACCAGCAGGAAGGCTCTGGCGTTAGTGATGGCTGCGTTGATTTTGAGCTTGTTTCTTATGATCTCGGGATTAACGAGCAATCGGGAAACGTCATCCTCGAAGTATCGGGCAATTTTCCGGACATCAAAATTGTCAAAAGCTTTCCTATACCCTTCTCGCTTTCTCAGAATGGTGGACCAACTCAGTCCTGCCTGCGCACCTTCCAATACCAGAAACTCGAACAGCCTTCTGTCGTCGTGAATTGCCACGCCCCATTCATTATCGTGATAGGCCTGTTCCAGCTCGCCCTTGTTGGCCCATTCACAACGTTTCACAGGTAATCCTCGTTTGATTCCATGGTTGAACCCATTCGATGCCCGACATCATCAATACAGGGGGAATTTTATGTGATATGGCTATTATAGCACAAAATAAATTCCATCTATTCTCATAATAACAGGATATAAGCGGAAGGACATCCCCTGATTGTTCCGTTTTGTTACTATACGGGTTGTTCCGGAACCGAGGGGCCATGCGGATGTCAAAGCAGCGGGAAGGTATACCCATGTAACGGATAAAGACATCTTTTGTTACCCCAGGGTATCCTCAAGTGCCCTTGGGATATGACGGATGATATCGATAATCTGTGTCGCCGGTGTCGGCCTCGAATAGGACCCGGCACGGCGGTTGGTCCGCATCGCGACGGCTGCCGCTTCCTTGATATCCATCCCCGAGCAGATAAGGGCGGAAACGATACCGGTCAAGGTGTCGCCGGTACCCCCGATCGCCTCCATAGCCTCTTCGACGGGTCCGTCAACCTCACAGAGTATCCCTTCACGGTCGGCAAGGAGGTCTTTCTCCCCCTTGACCAGGAGGAGGCGCGCCGCGTTATTGTGTTCGTAGGCGCGGGCGATCAGGTCCGGCACACGGTTTTCATCATGGAGGATGAAACCGCGTGTGTAAAAGGGGTGGGGAGCCATCTCATCCGCCAGAAAGGCCAGCTCCCCTATATCAGGGGTGAACAGGTCGTACATCGGGGCATGTCCGCTCATCTTCGCCACATACATGAACCCGGCATCGGCTATCAGAACAGGCCTTTTCTCCATCTCCTGTATGACCTGCTGCAGGCGGTTGTGCCAGTGGACGATCGGCTGCAGATAGTGGAACGTAAAGGTGTGGAATGTCGATTCGGCGAAGGTGTCGACCAGATGCTTATAGAGGTGTCTGCTCCCCACGCCCCGCCCGATATCTCCCGCGACATACCCGAAGGGCTGCGGCGTGCCGAGCACCTCGGAGGTCTTTACGGCCGCGCCTATCAGTGCCGATGTCCCTCTGTTCACGGGGATGCGTCTCCCTTCGATAAGGATGTCGCCGCCCGCCATCGTCAATCTGCCCGTCAGAAGGGGGACGTCTTCCATCGGTATCGTGCCCGCTATCCCAAGCATCGGCGCCGTGCCTCCTCATAGGCCAGTTGCAGCGAGTATCCGCACAGGGTATGGCCGATCTCGCGGGGGCTGGGGGCATCGCCCAGCGACTTTCCCACCATAGCGGAGGCCAGGTAGGGGACATCGGGGCATCCGCCGCCGGAGACATTCACGATAATTCCGGTCGCCTTTTCAACGGTCAGTTTCATATTGGCCGCCCTGACCATCAGGTATTCGCCGAAGTCCTTGACATGAAAGATGTCTACCGGTTGAAGGAGAGGTCCCGTCACGGGGACCATCCGGAGGGGGGGGATCCCCTCTTTCTCGAGGGTCCTGAGAATATTCAGCTTTTCGATGAGGGAAAATTCTATGACGAGGTCGCAGCCGCTCTGTATCTCGGGGGGCGGCCCCATAACGCGGACTTTCCACCCTTCCCTCTTGAGGGCGCCCTCCGCCTGGATAACCTCGCCGGTGTTTTCAAACACCATAATCCCGCGATCGGCATTCCCATTGTCGCCCGGCGCGCTCCGCCTGCGTTTCCCTTTGAACAAATCCAAAAAAGACAAGGCTATCCCTTCCTGATCGTGATTCTGTATCCGTCACCATCTTCGGCGACATCCACCACTTCCCAGCCCTGACTTGCAGCGGCGCGGGAGACATTCTCCTTCGCCGTCTCCGTATCGACGAGGACCTCTATCTCACCGCTGCTTCCCGCCTGTATCCCGTCAAGGGTCATCAAAACGGGCTGGGGACAGGACAGCCCCCGTGCATCGATCTTCGTGGTCATTGTGTGCTCCTCTTCCTCATCGTAAAGCCGATAAACAGACAGACAACCATACCGATAATCACGGCCGGAATACCGTAGGGGCCGACCCCGGCCGGTGAACTTGCCAGCCCGAAATTGTGGGCGAACCCCGCCCCGACGATCATGCCCAGGACGAAGACCGCGGCATCCCCGTCACCCTCGCCCGACAGGAAGAGCTGGCGTCCGGGGCACCCCCCGGCAAGGGCAAAGGCCAGACCGGCCAGCGCCATCCCCGCGAAGTTCCAGATATGCATGGTGTGGGCAACGGGCTGGCCCTCAAACCCCGGGTGAAACTGTCCGAGGGTCAGGTTGGTTATAAATGCCGCGACGATAAGGGCGATGACCCCCGAGAGGAGATGCGTCTGCCTGAAGAGGACAAAATCCCGTATCGCCCCCATGGTGCAGAAGCGGCTCCGCTGCGCGAGGAATCCGACCGCAAGACCGGCCCCCAGGGAGATAAGGAGGGGCGCGTGCATGGCGCCGGGACCCTTCAGGCTGTAGAAGAGAACGCCGTTTTTGCCCTGACCCTCAATCTGCGGAAAGATGATGAGCAGGGCCAGAAGGCCGAGCATCATGAGCGGCATCATCCACCCCGCCGCCGTATGGGTGGTCTGGGCACGTCCCAGGTTATATCCGTTTTTGAGAAAAAGAGTCCCGATCCAGATCCCGGATATCAGTCCCAGGATACCGAGAATGGCGTTCCCATCACCCCCGGCAAGGCGCAGCGCGGCACGCCAGGGACATCCCAGAAAGACGAGGGCGCCGATCATGGCGAAGGCGCCCAGGACAAACCGGACGATGGGAGCGGAACCGAGACGGGGGCGAAATTCCTTGAAGAGATATGCCGCGATGAGTGACCCCAGGACAAAACCGATAATCTCCAGTCTTATATACTGGACAACCCCAGCGCGATGCAGGCCGAGAGCACCCGCGATGTCCCTCTCGAAACAGGCCACACAGATCCCCATATTCCCCGGATTACCCCACTTCTGCAGGAGAGCGGCAAGAATGCCGATCACGAGCCCCACGCCGATAATCCCCCACCGGGTGGCAAAAACATTTCTCAACTTCATAGCTCGGGCGCTCCTTTTTGATACACGGGTGGCGTTCGAAGAATCGAACGCCGACCATATAATGTAACTTATTGTAATAAGTCAAATTCAAAATATGAATAGAAAAGGGGGGCCGAATAGGATTTATTGATAGGATACAATCAATTAAGATACGATGATTTTGCCCTTTGGTTCGGCGACGACCTCGCCGATGACAGCGGCGTCCTGTATTCCTTCATCGTGCATTCTGGTCACCAAGGCTTCCGCCTCTTCCGAGGGCAGGGAGATGAGGAGGCCGCCCGATGTCTGAGGATCAAAAAAGACATCCACCAGCCATGCCGGGCAGGTGGGCTCGGCGTCTACCATCTTCATCCGAAACTTTCTGTTCCGGTTCAACCCTCCCGGTATGATGCCCATCTCGACAAATTTCTGAACTTCATGGAATACGGGGACGGACGAAGACCGAATCACCATGCCGACATCGCTCCCCTCGATCATCTCCGCGGCATGACCGAGGAGGCCGAAACCGGTCACGTCGGTGCAGGCGTGCACATCCGGAGATTTCGTCATCAGATCGGCTGCCTTTCTGTTCAGCTCCGCCATACATCGTATCGATTTCTCCACGAGTTCATCGCTTGCCACGTTTCCCTTCAGCGCCGTATTGATAATCCCCGTCCCGAGCGGTTTTGTCAGGACAAGGGCGTCGCCCACTCGGGCGCCCCTGTTGAGGAGCACCCTGTCGGGATGGACCGTACCGGTTACGGAAAGACCGTACTTCAGTTCGGCATCCTCCACGCTGTGTCCGCCCACGAGGAGGACTCCGGCCTCGCGCATCTTGTCCAGTCCGCCGAGGAGGATTTCTCTGAGGATGTCAATCTTCATGGTATTGATCGGAAAGCAGATAATATTCATCGCGGTAAGGGGCAGCCCCCCCATGGCGTAGACGTCGGACAGAGCATTCGCCACGGCCACCTGGCCGAAGGTATAGGGATCGTCGACAATCGGCGTAAAAAAGTCGAGGGTCTGGATGATGGCCAGGTCATCTCTCAATTTATAGACCCCGGCATCATCAGAATTCTCGATACCCGCAATCAGATTCGGGTCGGATACGAGCGGAAGCCCGCTCAGTGCCTGTTTCAGGTCACCCGGACCTATCTTACAGGCTCACCCGGCACCATGCACCGTCTCCGTCAGACGGACCCTTTTTTCGTCCTTCATACCAGTACCTTCCCTTTCATGTCGTGGCCGCACGAGGACCCGGGGAATATGCTGTTTCAGGATCCTTCGTACACCAAAAGTCCCCGGAATCAAATACGATGAACTCGTAAAAAGTCAAGAGCACTCCCTCTCTCTTGATGGGAGAGGGTTGGGGTGAGGGTGAACGCGACGCCATTTAATACGCTTACGCCCCCCTCCCCTTAATCCCTTCCCGCCAGGGGAGGGGAAATCTGCCGTTTTATGAATACATCGAATGCCACCTTGTTCGTCTTCTATCTGAATTCATTGAATGTGTCAAATTCATTGTGGTTATGAATCTTTATTGATTATAGAGACCCCTTGTGATATTTTCCTCTCATGCTCTACGACAGATTCAAGAATATTACCCTGCAGCAGATGGAGGCACTGGTCAGGCTGGCCCAAGAACGGAGTTTCAGCCAGGCAGCCAGGAAGATGCACCTGACACAACCATCTCTGACGAAACATATTAAAAATCTGGAAGATCTGGCCGACGCGGCGTTGGTCAACCGGAGAAACTCGGGGATATCCTTAACCTCGGAGGGGAAGATCCTCTACGATTACGCCCGCCGCGTATTCAAACTGATGGATGAGGCGAAGGAGAAAATTGCACGGAGCAAGGAAGACGAGTCCGGCAGTATATTTATCAGTGCCAGCACCATCCCCTCCACCTACATCCTCCCTCATCTCCTGAATGCGTTCAACAAAAAGTATCCCGACATCCGCTGTTATGTCCAGATGAATGACAGTGACGCAACCCTGAATATGATCCTCGATAATCAGGCGGAGATAGGGTTTATCGGCAGGCCCGTATCCAACAGGAAGCTGCATGCCGACGCGGTCTGGAGAGACCGGCTGGTCCTTGCCGTACCGAAAGGACACGTATGGAACAGAAAGGCGTCGGTGACGATAGATGAACTCTCCCGTGAACCTTTTATCATCAGAGAGAAGGGTTCCGCCACTCGATCAATCCTTGAGGAATATCTTCAAAAGAATACGGACAGGGGCCTGTCGCAGTTCAACATCGTATGTGAACTGGGGAGTTCCGAGGCGGTCAAGGAGGCCATCATGGCCGGTCTGGGGGTCTCGATCCTTTCCGTTCACGCCGTGGGGCGGGAACTGGCAGAGGGGCTTCTCATTGAAAGACCGGTTGAAAACTGTACGATTGAAAGGAATTTCTATTTGATCTATAAGAAGCAGATGAGCCTGATGCGTCACCATGCATTATTCCTGGATTCCGTAAGGGAATCGGAACATATTTTCCCGCCACGACCGCAAGGGATTTGATCATAAGACATTAAAAGATGAGGTGGATTACCCGGCAATCATGAAAACAATACGCTACTACAGCACAAACAGAAACCTGGACGGAGCAGAAGGAATTACCCCCTTCAAGGGCCGTGCCTCCTTCAGGGATGCCCTTCTCCAGGGTCAGGCACCGGACGGGGGGCTGTATATGCCCGATCACATACCCCATATACCCTACGAGGATATCATCTCGCTGAGAGGCAAGCCCTATGCCGAAGCGGCGATGCTGGTCGCCGGAACTTTTCTGGCGGAAGAGATCGATGTCGGCACCCTCCGAACGATCATAGAAGACTCGTACCCCTTTACCGTTCCCCTGGAAAATATGGTCGACCGGAAATATATCATGCGCCTCGACCAGGGACCGACGGCATCCTTCAAGGATTTTGCCGCACGGATGATGGCGCGGATGATGGGGCATTTTCGGGGCAGGGCCACAAGGCTGAATGTGCTGGTCGCGACCTCGGGGGATACGGGGAGCGCCGTCGGAGAGGCCTTCAAGGGGATCGAGGGAATCGATGTGAATATCCTCTATCCGCGGGGAGAGGTGAGCGGACGGCAGAAGAAACAGCTCGACACGATCGGCGGCAACGTCAGGGCGATCTCCGTAGACGGAAAGTTCGACGACTGCCAGAATCTGGTGAAGGAGGCATTTTCCGATCCCTCGCTTGCGTATCTGTGCTTCACCTCGGCAAATTCCATAAACTTCGGCAGGATACTCCCGCAGATGGTCTACTACTTCCACGCCTATGCCCAGCTCTGCCGGGATGGCGAGGGTATCGCCGTATCGGTTCCCTCGGGGAACTTCGGCAACGCCCTGGGCTGCGAGTACGCGAGACGCATGGGTCTCCCGGTAGAAAAACTGATCATGCCGACAAACGAAAATGACGAGTTTCCACGATTTCTCGAAAAGGGCACATATGAAAAGGTATCCCCATCGCTGGCATGCCTCTCAAACGCCATGAATGTCGGACACCCAAGCAATCTCGCCCGTTTTTTCGAACTGTATGGCGGCACCGTAGACAGGCTGGGAATGGTCCACCGGTACCCCGATATCGATGCTATAAGAAAAAATATCTTCTCCGTGAGCATATCCGACGAAGAAACAAAAAGGTGCATCAAAAAAACATATGAAAGGTATGGTATCGTCTTGGAGCCCCACGGTGCGGTGGGGTGGCGGGGGCTTGAAACCTATCTCGAATGCTACGGCGATTTCCCCCTCTGCGTGTCACTGGAGACGGCACATCCGGCAAAATTTCCGGACGAGATTGTGAAACTCCTCGGCATCGCCCCCGCACTGCCCGACAGCATGAGAGGGATTGACGAAAGAAGAGGTGAATCGGTACGATTGTCCGCGGATTATACCGTATTCAAAGAGTATCTCCAGGACAATTTGAAATCGGAGGCGTAGAGGGTTACCCACCCATGGCGGGGCTGCTCTGCTGCCGAAGTCATGCCCCTGTGAGATGATACTGTCTTGACCCCTGCACGCATTGAAGAGAGGCACTGTGCCCTTGAAAGAAAAAACACACGACACATCAAAGAGAGACGATCTCTACCGGGTAATCTCCAAGGTGGCAACGGATATGATTACCGTGTGGGACATGGATCTGATGCTCGTCTATGCGAATCCTTCCGTGGAGAATACCCTTGGGTACAACGGAGAAGAATTAAAAGAGCTGGTAAACAATTCGGGGAAACCCGGTCTTAGACGTCTCGTGGCCCCCGACTCCCTGAAGCCCTTCCGCGCCGAGGTGCGCGCAAGGCTAAAAAAGCATTCAAACCTGAGCGTGTCTGAACGGCGCCATCCCCTGGAACTGGAGCTGATCAGAAAGGACGGCTCCACCCTATGGACAGAAACCGAAAACAGCCCTCTGAGGGACGAGGGCGGATGCTGTACCGGCTTTCTCTCCATTACCAGGGACATCAGTGAACGGAAGCATACCCGGGAAATGCTGTCAAAAAGCGAGGAGCGGTATCGAAACATACTCGAAAGCATCGAGGAGAGCTATTTCGAGCTTGACCTTGCCGGAAATTTTACATTCTTCAATGACGCCATGTGCAGGATGACCGGGTACTCACCGAAAGAATTAATGGGGATGAACAACAGAAGATACACGACCCCGGAGACGTCACAACAGCTCTACAAGACCTTCAAGAAAATATATGCCACGGGGAAACCTGTAAAAATTAATAATTACGAAGTAATACAAAAAACCGGAGCGGTCCTGATCAACGATATGTCCGCCTCTCTGCTGTTGGATTCATCGGGCAGGCCTATAGGGTTCCGGGGTGTTGCGCGCGACGTCACGGAGCACAAGAAGAGAGAACGGGAACTGAAAGAAAGCTACGACAACCTTCAGCATATGCTGGAAGAGACCGTACGGGCGCTGGCATTCACCGTCGAGGTACGGGATCCCTACACGGCCGGTCATCAACGGCGGGTAGCACAGCTTGCCGATGCCATCTCCCGGAAAATGGGCCTCCCACTGGAAAAGGCGATGGGAGTGCGGATGGCGGCACTGATACATGATGTCGGCAAGATCCAGATCCCCGGAGAGCTCCTGAGCAAACCGGGCCCGCTCAGCTCAAACGAGATGGATCTGGTCAGGACCCATCCGGCGGTGGGCAGCAGTATATTAAAAGAGATACAATTCCCCTGGCCGATATCGGATATCGTCCTTCAACACCACGGAAGGCTGGACGGCTCAGGGTACCCTTACGGTATCGGCGGGGGAGACATGTCTACCGAGGCGAAGATTATCGCTGTGGCGGACGTGGTTGAAGCGATGGTGTCCCACCGTCCGTACCGGTCGGCGCTGGGGCTGGACAAGGCCATCGAGGAGATCTCAAATAACAAGGGAACCCTCTACGATACCAAGGCAGTAGAGGCCTGCCTGTCGCTCCTTACCGAAGATGGTTTTACCTTCAGTTAGGCGTCATAACGTATCGCTGTTCACCTTTCGGGACATACCACCTGATGAAGTTATGGCCGATGCCGATGGGTGCGGGTTCTACTCCGCGGAACCGGCTGCTGATGATGGGGAGAGCGTCCGGCACATACAGGAAGGTGTATGGCTGCTGCTCCGCAAGGATCTCCTGAATCCGGTCATAACACCTCTTTCTCTCCTTCTGGTCGAAGGTCCCCCTCCCCTTTTCCAGCAGATCGTCCACCTCTTCGTTTTTGAAAGAGATGAAATTAAGTTCGCCGGGTCCGGTCTTGCTTGAGTGCCATACATCGTAAAGGTCGGGGTCGAGGGTAATGGTCCAGCCCAGGATCGTCGCGTCGAATCTTTTCTTGTTGATAAATTCATTGATGAAGGCGGCCCATTCAATGACCCTGATCCTCACCGTTATCCCGATATCGGCAAGTCTCCTCTGGATGATCTCCGCGCACTTCGCCCTGACCTCATTCCCCTGGTTTGTTATGATCTCAAAGACAAAGGGCCTACCGCCACGGTCCAGCAGGTCGTCTCCATCGGAGTCTCGCCACCCCGCCTGGGCCAGGAGCTCTTTGGCCCTCTGCGGATCGTATCGATATCGTTTGACATCGGGGTTATACGGCCATGTTCCCGGTTTGAAGGGCCCCGATGTCTCCTCCCCCAGGCCAAGCAGGACACCTTCGACTATCTCCCTCTTGTTTATCGCGTAACTGATGGCCTGCCTGACCCGCCGGTCCCGGAAAAGGGGATTTTCCAGATTATAGCCGAGATAGGTGTAGGAGAATGACAAATATCTGTATTTATTGAAGTTTTTTCTGAACAGGTTGTTTTCCGTCTGCCTGGTGTACTGGAGCGGCGTCAGCCCCATCCTGTCTATTCCCTTCGCGCGAAGCTCCAGAAACATGGTGGCCATGTCGGGGATGATCCGCATAATGTATCCGCCGATATAGGGTCTCCCCTCAAAATAGTCCGGATTGGAGATAAGCACTATCTTCTGGCCGGTCTTCCATTCCTTGAACATGTACGGCCCCGTGCCTATCGGGTGACGCGAGAGGGGCGTTTTGGTGATATCCTTCCCTTCCAGCAGATGCCGGGGAAGCACCGAGGCGCCCCAGCTCGTGAGGGCGGGGGCGAACGGCTCTTTGTAGGTAACACGAAAGGTGTAAGGATCGATAACCCGGGCCTTTTCCACCTTGAGGAAATCGCCCGCATATGCGGTAGGGGTTTTGGGATCTATGGTAAGCCGGTACGTAAACAGGACATCCTCGGCGGTAAAGGGATATCCGTCGTGCCACTTGACCCCCCTTTTCAGATGGAAGGTAATCTCCAGACCGTCTTCGGAGATATCCCACGATTCCGCCAGATCGCCCACCACTTTCATATCCCTGTCATATTTCACAAGACCGTTGAAGACCAGGGATGCGATGCTGTGAGAGGTGCTGTCCGAAGAGAGTATAGAAATCAGGTTGGAGGCGTCCCCTATCGAACCCTCGACCATAATACCTCCATAGGCGGGGGCCGCAGGCGATTCTTTCGCACCGGAGTCGCCTTCCGGTTTGTCGATCCCGCAGGCGCACAATGAAAACAAACCGATTATGATCAGGATCGGCACAAGGCGGTTTATGGGTATCATAGAAGAATTGTGATTCATACCATTGTGATTCATACCTACTCACGTCAGGTCAAAGATTGGGGTAGCCGGGGTTCGGCACATCGAGCGCTCATGAAGCCCCCGTTTTTCATTTTGTAACACAACGGGCCCCCTGTCAAGAAATGAGTGTCAGGTCACTCATGGAGAGGCAGGAACCCCTGCCCTTCGAAGATAACAGGTGCTGGCAGTACCACAACCACGAAAGCCTTGAGCGGACCGCGGTATCGAAATCATTCTTGATAATGCAATGAGATATGTTATATTGTATGACAGCTGATACGGTACGTGAGGTGGTGTTCGCATGAAAAAGCAGATCCTCGTTGTGGAAGATGAACGTCTCATCGCCACGGATATCCAGCACAGATTGCACGGTATGGGATATGGGGTTGCCGCATTGGCATTTTCCGGGGAGGAAGCCGTCAAAAAGGCGGTGGAGCTGGGCCCCGATCTGGTATTGATGGACATAAAACTGGGGCCGGGCATAGACGGCATAGAGGCCGCAAGCCGCATTCATGCCAGATGTAACATGCCGATAGTATATGTCTCCTCCAATATCACCGAAGACAAAATGGAAGAGATAAAGCCGACAAACCCCTTTGGTTTTATCCTCAAGCCCTTTGAGGACAGGGAACTCCGCGTTACCATAGAAATGGCCCTCTACAGGCACGAGATGGAAGAGGCACTCAGTCAAAGCGAAGAAAAGTACCGCACCATCCTGGAGAGCATCGACGAGGCGTATTTCGAGGTCGATCTCGCCGGGAATTTCACATTCTTCAACGAGGCGCTGTCCAGGTTAACGGGCCTGCCAAGGACCGAACTGCTGGGGGTGAGCAACCTGCAATACGTCGAGCCCGAGACGGCGAACAGGATATACAAGACATTCAATGAAATATATCGAACCGGGAAGCCCGCAAACCTGATTGATTACGAGATCGTCAGGTTGGATGGAACCAGGAAGACCTTTGAGTTATCCGCATCCCTCATGAAAGATCCGTCAGACAACCCCGTGGGGTTCCGTGGAGTTGCCAGGGACGTTACCGAGCGCAAACTCGCCGAGGAGACCCTGCGCAAGAGCGAGGAGCGGTACCGAACCCTCTTCGAGAACAACCCCATCGAGACGATCATCGTGGACAAAAGGGCCGTCATAACGGGATATAATCACGAAAAGGTTAAATCGGGCAGCAGGCTCCCCCGTCCCGGGGACGTTATGTACAGGGATTATGCGGGAAAACACAAAAACGGTATGTACGCCGAGCTTATGGAATGCATCAAATCTGGGGTATCAAAAGAGTTTCCCGATGCACAGTACGGTGACAAATTTCTCTACATAAAGATATCTCCCTTCCCCGAAGGGGCTATTATAACCTCAATAGATGTGACCGAGAGCAAGAGGCTGGAAGAAAGGCTTTCCCACCTGGCCACCCATGACCCCCTCACCGGACTCCCCAACCGGGCGCTGTTTAACGATCGACTGTCCCTTGAGCTGGTTCGCGCGCAGCGAAGCGGCAAAAAGCTGGCCGTCATGCTGCTTGATCTGGATAACTTCAAGGAAATCAATGATTCATGGGGGCATACCGTGGGGGACGAGGTGCTGAAGATTATCGGCAGACTTCTCCCGGATTTTCTGCGCAAGAGCGACTCAATCGGCAGGATGGGGGGGGATGAATTTCTCGTATTGCTGCCGGAGATAGAGAGGGCGGAAGACGCGCGCAGGATCGGTCTGAAGATACTGGGCGCCTTCAAGAAGCCTTTCATTGTAGATACGAGAGAACTCTCCACGACCACCAGTATCGGCTTTGCCATCTATCCCGATGATGGTGACGAACCCGACATCTTGATGAAGAACGCCGATATAGCCATGTACAGTGTAAAGGAAGGGGGACGCAACGGGTGCAGGCGGTACGATCCACGCATGCATAAGAAGGCCTCGCTGACCAGAGAAGGTCCAGGGATGGCAGGGCGGGAAGAGACGAATCACACCGGCTGAAAATGAAGGCCTCAGATTTTCAAACAGGACAGGGCTGTGTGCCGTCTTGATCAGCTGGTTTTGTACTTCCCGAAAGCCCCGGCATCTCCCCACGCAATGCTTCCAACAAACAGAAGCACCCAATTCCGGGGCAGGGGAACTTTCTCCTTTCTCTGACCCCGACAAACGGGATACGTCCCACTAAGGGGGATAAGTGCGATATAGAAGTTGCTTTCTACAAGAAAGCAACTTCTATCTTATTACTCCGGCAACAATATATGTCAAAGTTATCGTTCCCACAAAAGAGGAGGTCCGTAATAAGCCTGGAGAGCTTTTTGATTTTTGTCATTTCGAGGAACGTCAGCAACGAGCTATAGTCCGCGTCAGGGGAAAATCTTAATAATACAGGCTTGCTGAAAACAAGA
>Ga0268276_1002485_pt1 | contig 15693 bp, 18 predicted proteins | sample saktaG_4_FD_190145 | JGI IMG/M metagenome (GOLD analysis project Ga0268276, IMG submission 190145) | Saline water microbial communities from Sakinaw Lake, British Columbia, Canada - sak_2010_1_5_45m | ecosystem: Environmental > Aquatic > Non-marine Saline and Alkaline > Saline ...
TGCGGAGAAAATTATTCCTTAGTGGATTTTAATCGGGCAGGAGTTCCTTTGATGGAGTTAGTCACAGAGCCGGATATTGATTCGGCCAAGGAAGCGAAGTCATTTGCAGAAGAATTGCATCGTATTTTCCAATATCTTGATATTTCAGATGCCGACATGGAAAAAGGAGAAATGAGAGTTGAAGTTAACCTTTCTTTAGGCAAAAAGAAAGGAGAGCTAGGCACCAAGGTTGAAATTAAGAATCTCAACTCTTTCAGGTCGGTGGAGCGTTCTATTGATTACGAAATAAAAAGACAGACAGAGGCGATAGAGAAGGGAGAGAAAATAGTTCAAGAGACTCGGGGATGGGATGACGCAAAAGGGATAACGGTTAGCCAAAGAGAAAAGGAAGAAGCCCATGATTACAGGTATTTCCCAGAGCCTGATTTGCCCTTGCTCCATTTTAAAAAGGAGGATATTGATAAGATTCGTGCTGAAATCCCAGAGCTTCCCCAGCAAAAGAGGGAAAGATTTAAGAAAGAGTTTGGATTGGACGGAGAATTTACTGAGATCTTTGTTCGGGAAAAAGACCTGGGAGAATATTTCGAGAAGGTGATAAGCGAGTTTGAGCCGGGGTTGGCCAAAAAGAAGATTTTAGACCTGATAAAATTATCTTCAAACTATTTGATTACGGATTTGCAGGGGCTCTTGGAAGGAGGCTCGGTATCTGGCAGTAAGTTTCTAATAACTCCTGAAAATTTCGCAGAGTTTATTAAGCTGGTTTATGACGGGAATATCTCCTCAAAGATAGCCAAGATGGTTTTAGAAGAGATGTTTAAAACAGGAGGGGATCCGTCTGATATTATACGGGATAAAGGATTGACCCAGATTAGCGACGAATCAGAAATAGAAAAAGTGATAAAGGAGGTTTTGTTTAAGAATCCTAAGGTCGTTGAGGATTATAAAAGGGGAAAGGAAACTGTTGCTCAATACTTAGTCGGCCAGATAATGACCCAAACAAAAGGCAAAGCCGATCCTCAGATAGCAAACAAGCTGTTAAAGCGGATATTGACAAAATCAAAATAGAGAGTTATCCTATCTAGGTAACATTTTATATCGCATATAGGAGAATAATAAAGGTGAGAATCAATTTTCCAGATGGCCATTACCTGTTAATCAGCGGATACAATATATACCATTCTGACACGTCAGGAAAGGTAAACCTCGCGGAAGAGGTAGCAGCTTTTTTAAAATCCCGGGGTGTCCAGGCAGAAATAGAGAAAGTCAGCTCGCTTGATATAGCTCCGTTCCGCGTTAATGGCGAGATGATTTTCACTCATTCGGAAATCCTCAAACTTGCCTGTTTTATGGCAAGAAGAGCGGCTGTTAAACCGCTCTATTTTTTTAGGAAATTTTTTATTAATTTTTCGGCTTCCCTCTGATTTTTTATCCAATTAATATTTTTATCCTTTCTAAACCAAGTCATTTGGCGCTTTGCAAAATGCCAAGTATTTATTTTGATTCTTTTTAAAGCATCCTTAAGAGATATTTTTTTGTCTAATAAATCTATCATTTCCCGGTAGCCGATAGCGTCAAAGGTGCGCAGTCTTTTATTATATTTTTTAATTAATCGTTTTACCTCTTTTAACAGCCCCGCTCCGATCATTTTATTAACTCTTTTGTCTATAATCTTAGTTAGTTTTTTCTCACCGGGGTTTAAGCCTATTTCCAAAATATCAAAAAGGGGTTTGCCTTTTTTTCTCTGTTGGGAAAAGGGTTTTTTGGTTTTTATTGCTATTTCCAGGGCTCGTATGACTCGGCGGGGGTTGTTTTCGTCTATAATATAAGCTGCTTCTGGGTCCAGCTTAATGAGTTTGTTATAGACGCTTTTTAGCCCTTTATTCTTAATTTCTGACTCTAATTTATTCCTTAATTTCCGGTCTGGTTTTACTTCCGGTATCTCCAGATTGTCGGCCAGGGATTTAATATAGAGTCCGGTCCCACCTACTAAGAAGGGGACTTTCCCTGATTTGATTATTTTATTAATTACCTTTATGGAATCTCTCTTGTATTGACCCGCCGTATAGTGTTGGTTAGGCTTTTTTATATTAATCAGATAGTGCTTAACCTGTTTCAATTGTTTTTTAGCGGGTTTGGCCGTCCCTATATCCAATTCTCTGTAGATTTGCCTTGAATCAGCCGAGACTATTTCGCCGTTTAACTTTTTAGCCAATTTTAAAGATAGAGAAGTTTTCCCTGAAGCAGTAGGGCCCAAGATGACGATTAGTTTTTTATGCACGATTTTTATTTAAAATAATATCGTTTAATATTCTCCACCTTCTTTGCTTTTCTTGATATGGAACGTTATTTTTCAGCTTGGCCGCCGAGGTGCCTGGGCGTGGTGAAAATTTGGAAATATAGGCGATGTTGAATTTTAGCTCCCTAAACAGTTTTGCCGTATTTTCAAATTGTTTTTTTGTCTCTCCCGGGAAGCCGACTATTACATCCGTTGATAAGTTGATATTGGGCATTTCCTTTCTTATCTTTTTAACAAGTTTTTTATATTTTTCTACGGTATACGGTCGGTTCATAGCTTTTAGGATTTTATTATCTCCGGACTGAACGGGCAGGTTCAGGTATTTCTTTATCTTCTTTGATCCGGCCATAACGTCTATCAATTCGTCGGTGAAGTCTTTCGGATGGGGCGAAGTAAAATGGATTATAAAGTCTCCTGGAAGATTGGAAGCAGATTTTAATAATCTGGCGAAGTTTATACGCGAATCGGCAGGGGATTGGTAATCGTTCACATTCTGGCCCAAGAGCCATATTTCTCTAAACCCATTTTTAACGGCTTCTTTTACCTCTCCAACAACCTCTTTATGGCTGCGGCAGATAAGCCGGCCCCTGGTATAGGGGACGGCGCAATAAGTACAGGCGTTATTACAGCCGTTTGAAATGGGGACATATGCTATGAGCCCGTTCTGTCTTATTGGTTTTAGCTTGAATAAATCTCCAAATTTTAAAATCCTGTCAAAGCTTTTGGCAAATTTAATCCTGTCTCTTTTTAGAATGCAGCCGGTTAGTATCGTTTTCTTTTTTCCTTTTAATTTTTCAATCAGCCCGTAGACTCTGTCAACTGCCGGCTGTCTGACAGAGCACATATTAACAACTACCAAATCGGCGGCTTCAATGTTTTTTGCCTCTTTATATCCTTTTTTTTCTAAAATAGTGGCAATTCGTTCACTGTCAGCTTTATTCATCTGGCATCCATATGTAATTAAAAAGTATTTTTTTGTCATTTGCTTATTCATTCTTGCCCCGTATCAAGCTTTGCTTTGGTGCGGGGTGGCAACCGTAGGTAACGATAAAATATTTTATAATAATCTCCCTTGATTTTAAGATAAAAAAACAGCTCCGTAAAGGAGCTGCTTTTTCTAATATTTCCGTTATTCAACTTCCAGAAGCCCTTTTTCGCATTCTTCTTTGGAGTCAAAAGTTTGTAGTCCGAAATACATATACATTCCGCAGAATTGTTTTTGCTGGCAGATTTTAGTGGAGCTATCAAACCACCATAGGCTGTCGCACCCTGCCGTTTGTGACGTGTTTGAGGGCGTGACATTTAGGCCTGTCATTACTTTGTTCGAGATATTGCTCTTTATGCTCTCCATCTTTTGCTGGAAATTTTGTATTTGCTGCGTATCTATATTTATCGTAGTGGTATTTTCCAATTTGTTCTCGAAATTCTCTAAAATTTTTATTTGCTGTTCCTCTCGATTTTCCAGTTTTTGCATCACCTCTCCGAATTTTTCTAAGTGAGTCTGTCTCATTTCTATTATTTTTTCTGCAGTTGCGGTCGGGACTTGGGTCTCCAATTTTTCAAGTATTTTTTGCTGAAGAGCGCTTTGGTTCGTGAATTTCTCCATAAATTTTTCGACCTCTTGGCTTTCTTCGACTTTTTCTTTTATTTTTTTCGTGGCTGTTGCCACATCCAAGATCGTTTCCTGATAATTCTTGAGGGCACTTTGGACTTTTTCCTGGGTCTTTTTTAATGTGACCATCTTTTCTGTTTCAATGATTTTTTCGTTAGAAAATTTCAGCTGTAATTCCGCCTTTTTGATAGGATCAAAAGTCAAAACCAGTTGGATACTTCTCGCCCAGCTTTTAAGGAAATAAAGGGGGCTGTCGGGCAGGATAGTCGGTTCTCCCACTCCAAGATCCTCTGGCGTAACGGTTTCTTCTTGGGCGGTTGTTTGATTGTCTTGGGAGGTTGTAGCCGCTTCTTCGGCTAAAACAGCTCCGGCGTTGGAACCTGCTATGAAAATTGAAAAGAGCAATACGATTAATGTTTTTTTCATATTGTTATATATTAATTGACCCTCTGCTAATGTATTTCCTCTTTTTTCTCTTTTAAGAAATACCTCCATTGTTCCAGGAATTCGGTGAAAACCTGGAAAGGCATGTCGATTATGGCGGTCATCAACACGAGTATTACATTGTATTTTGCCCACTGGCCAGACAGCCATTTGCCGACTTGTATAATCGGCATTGAGAATAGATCGATTATTAAGCCCAAGAATCCTTCTTTCTCTTCGGTAACGTTTAATTCTCGGGACCTTTCTCTTATCTTGACTCCGGCAAAGGAGATTAATGAGACGAATATCAAAAATATGATGATGGAAAGAATGCCAAAGTTTAGTTTTTCAAGTCCCCAGATAATTAAGCCGAAAGAAAGGCAGAAGCTCAAAAAGTAGAAAGAGGTTATTATGGCCGCCATTATAAATCCTCTTTTCTTCGGATTTTTGATTTTATATGCGTCGCTTCCTTCGTGCGTATAGGCAATTTTCATCGTTTCCATTATTACCGCGTTGAGATTGTCGCTTTCAGGAGGCTTTATAGTCAGCACTATAATAAACATTAAAAGGGGAGGGATTATTATGCTCAAAGCCATAGCTAGGGGATTAAATTGGTTGACCACATATCTGTCAAAAGGTATCTCTATAGCAAAAGCCAAGAGCATTTTAGTGACAAAAATGGACACGGTTGAATAAATGGCGGCCCTGCTCATCCTTTTTTTCAAGGTTCCAAGTCTGGCTTGATAAGCCTGCCTTATTCTATTTTCCAGGAATTCTCCGCTTTTTATATTTTCTTCTATTTTCAAAGGCTCTTCAGAAAGGACGTCTCCCAGAATCAAATAGGGAGTGTCGTATCTTTCGCAGATACGGTAGAATTTTTTAGACAGCGGGTGATGAAGAGAATTTTCTATATTTTTCCAGATGGAATAGATATTACCCGTTATTTCTTCAAGGCGTGGCTGGGATAATTGCAGCCAGTCGCCGTACTGCTTTTTGAGCAAGTGGTAGTTTATTATCGGTTTATCGAGCTTAAAAAGGGATTCCTGGACAGCGATTGAAATCTGGGTATCTCTTTCTGCTTCGTTGATGCTCTCAACGGATATCCTTTCCTGCATTATATCTTCCATGTATTCAATCAAAGCTCTTTCCCGGCGGGGCGGATCCAATATCTCTTCCACTTCGCAGGCGGCAATAGACATCAGCCAGTCATAAAGCTGGGCTTTTATCTTTTCTACCGGCGGTGAAGGGCTGTTTTGGATGATAAAGATGTATTTTTCAAGCAGATTCTGGACGGTACCGATCTTCCTTTCATCAATCTTGTCATTCGGGAAGTATCCGCTCCTTATAAGTTCAAAAATAAAAGGAGAAGCCAAATCTTCTTCGTTTTTTTGAAGCAATAGCCTCCTCTTTAAAATCCTTTCAATAGTAGCCCTTCTCATCAAGTGTTCCTCTCTCCAGTCAACCACTCCTCTCAATTTTTCATAAAAAGTGGCCACTTTTGAGGCTACTTCGTCAACGTGGATAGTCGAAACTCCTTCTTTCGGCTGCAAAGAACTGTACCAACTCTGGTATTTTTGGATTAATTTTTGTGTAGATTGAGATAATTCAGGCATATATTAGGATTTTCGACCTGACTCTATTTTAACCTTTTCTATGAATTTGTTCAATTTCATCATTCCCAGGTCCCCTTTGCCTCTTTTTCTTACGGCTACCGCCTTAGCCTTCTTTTCCTTATCTCCGACTACCAGTAAATAGGGGATTTTTTGCATTTCTCCTTCCCTGATTTTCTTTGAAATAGTTTCGTTATTGTCCTTTAATTCGCAACGTAAGCTATTTTCGGTAAGTTTATCGGCTATCTCTTTAGCATATTTTTTATGTTTAATACTTATCGGGATTACCTGAATTTGAACCGGGGAAATCCAAAAAGGCAGATTTCCGGCGTAGTGCTCCAATAAAACTCCGATGAATCTTTCCAACGAACCTATCAGGGCGCGGTGAATCATCAAAGGTTTTTCTTTTTCTCCTTTTTCGTTCACGTATTCCATTTTGAATTTATCCGGCAGATTAAAATCTACTTGGATTGTCGTACACTGCCAAGGCCTGCCCAGAGAGTCTTTTATCTTTATATCTATTTTAGGCCCATAGAAAACACCACCGCCCTGATCTTCTTGGAAGTCCAATTTTAACTTTTCTAAGATACTCTTCAGAGTATTCGTGGCTTTTTCCCATCCCTGTAGCGTACCGGCATATTTTTCCGGCCTGGTGGAAAGATAAATATCGTAATCCTTAAATCCGAAAGCTTTCATGATTTTAAATCCGGTCTTTAAAAGTTTTTCCACTTCTTCCTGAAGTTGTTTTGTTCGGCAAATGATATGGGCGTCATCTTGGGTGAAACCCCTGACTCTTGTCAGGCCATGTAAGGTTCCCGACCTTTCGTAGCGATAAACAGTTCCGAATTCGGCATATTTTATCGGCAGGTCTCTATAGCTCCTTATTTTCGTTTTGTAGACCTTGACATGGAAAGGGCAATTCATGGGTTTTATCATATATTCTTCCTCTTCTATCTTGATTGGGGAATACATGTTTTCCCGATAATTTTCCCAGTGGCCGGAGGTTTTCCAGAGTTGAAGTCTTCCGATGTGAGGGCTGATTATCCAGAGATATTTTTGGCGGGAAAGTTCTTCGTACAAATAGTCCGTTATAACTTTCCTGAGAATTGTTCCGTTGTGTTGCCAAATAGGGAGGCCTGCCCCGACTTCCTCATCTATAAAGAATAAGTCTAATTTTTGACCCAAAATTCTATGGTCTCTTTTTTCTGCTTCCTGCTGGAGCTTGAGATAATCTTCCAAAGCCTTTTTGTTTTCAAAAGCCAAACCGTAAATCCTTTGGAGCATAGGATTCTTTTCCGACCCTCTCCAGTAGGCGCCGGCAGTTTTTTGAAGCTTAAAGGCGTCAGTAGGGATCTCTTTTGTAGATTTTATGTGCGGTCCGCCGCACAAATCTAAGAAATTTCCGCTTTTATAAACCGTTATCTCTTTTTCAGGCAGTTCTTTTATAAGTTCTAATTTATATGGCTGGTTTTTAAATATTTCCTGAGCCTTTTCTTTTGGGATAACTTCTTTTTCAAATGGGAGATCCTTTCTTATTAATTCCCGCATTTTCGATTCTATTTTGGGCAGGTCTTCGGGGGTAAAGTTTTTGTCCAGTCCGAAGTCATAGTAAAAACCGTTTTCAATAGCAGGCCCTATTCCGAATTTTGTGCCAGGGTATAAATCCTGGACGGCATGGGCCATTATATGAGAGAGAGAATGACGTAAAATATTTAAATCCACAGTGTTTTTATTTTGTTCTTTCATAATTTTATGAAATAAAATCAAATAGACAGGGCTCCCGCGCATAAATCATCTTAATCGCGCGGGATGCATATTTTTTCAAATTTCTTTTATTTCTTCTATTTCGTCGCAGATTATTTTCGCAACATTGTCGCGGTGATCGACTCTGCCTACGACAAATACAATTTTATTTTCCTGGAATATGACAGGATTCTTTTCAATGATTGAAGGGAAGACGACCACTTCGGTTCGGCCGGTTAAATCCTCAAGATTCATAAACATCATCGGTCTGCCCTTTTTGGTGATTATTTTTTTGATTCCGGCTATTATTCCGCCTGCTCTTACTCTTGTTCCTGACATTGCCCTAGGCAGAGCGCTTAAAGGAGAAACTTTTCTTTCAAATATTTTCTTGTAGTCTTCTAAGGGATGGGAAGTGACAAATAATCCCAACAGTTCCTTTTCCCAGCTTAATCTCTCTATTTTGGATATGGGAGGTGAGACATCCAGCCTTATTTCATTATTATTGAAACTGACGGTTTCTGCAAATAGGCTCTTTTGGCCGTTTGACTTGGTTTTTTGATGCTCTCTGTTAAATTCCAGGATCTTTTCCATATTTTGAAGAAGCTGGTTCCTTTCTCCGAGCTTATCAAAGACGCCGGATTTCACCATGCTTTCAAAAGATTTTTTATTGAAATCCTTGGAGTTTATTCTTGATATGAAGTCAGTGAGAGATTTGTAGGGACCGTTGGCTTTTCTTTCGTGGACTATGGCTTCTACGATGTTTGCCCCGACATTCTTTATCGCCGTCAGTCCGAAGCGTATTTTATTCTCTTTCGGGACCACGGTAAAGTTCTGCAAGCTTTCGTTGACGTCGGGTGGCAAAACTTCTATTCCCATTTTTTTACATTCTCCTATAAGAAATCCAATCCTTTCCACGTCATTCTTTTCCGAGGTTAAAAGAGAGGCCATAAATTCAACTGAGTAGTGGGTTTTTAAATAGGCGGTCTGGTAGGCTATGGTGGCGTAAGCTGCAGCATGGCTTCTGTTAAATCCATAGCTGGCGAAAGGCAGGATCCACTCCCATATTTTTTCAGCCACTTCCTTTTTTATTTCATTTTTTGCCATTCCGGCAACTAATTTTTCCTCTTGCTCCAGCAGCAGTTCTTTTATCTTTTACCGACGGCTTTCCTTAAGATATCAGCTTCTCCCATGCTAAAACCTCCCAGTTCTCTGGCTATCTGCATTAATTGTTCCTGGTAAATCATAATGCCGTAGGTATTCTCAAGGATGGTTTTTAATTTGGGGTGTAAATATTCAACCCTTTTCTTTTTATGCTTCCTGGCAATATATTCGGGTATAAGTTCCATGGGGCCTGGTCTGAAAAGGGCGACCATGGCTATAATGTCTTCAAACTCGGTTGGTTTCAGCTCCATCAGATATCTTGTCATTCCTCCTCCTTCCAGTTGGAAGACGCCGGCTGTCTTTCCTTCTTGCAGGAGCTTATAGGTATCTTTGTCGTCTTGGGGTAGTTTCTCAATGTCTATCTTTTCTCCCCTGACCACGTAAACCCTGGCTAAAGTGTCTTCAATGATTGTCAGGTTTTTTAATCCCAGAAAGTCCATTTTCAAAAGCCCTAAGTCTTCAATGGAATGCATCTCGTATTGGGTGACAATGTTTTCGTCTCCCTGGGTGGGATGCTGGAGAGGAACTATCTCGTCCAAAGGAGTTTTTGAAATCACCACTCCGCAGGCATGGGTTGAGGCGTGACGGGCACAGCCTTCAAGCTTTCTGGCCAGATCAATAAGCTTTTTTGCGTTTTCATCCTGCTTGTAAACGTCTTTGAATTCTTTTACCTGGCTCAAAGTTTGATCAAGAGTAAACTGCATGGGAATCATTTTAGCCAATTTATCGCAGAAGCTGTAAGGCATGGACATGGCCCGTCCCACATCCCTTACTGCCGCTCTGGCAGCCATAGTCCCAAAGGTTATTATCTGGGCGACTTTATCCCGGCCGTATTTATTAGCTACATAGTTTATAACCTCGTCTCTCCTGCGGTCGGTAAAATCGAGATCAATATCAGGAAGACCGGCCACTCTTTCGGGGTTCAAAAACCTTTCAAACAAAAGATTGTATTTCAAAGGATCAACGTTGGTTATTCCAAGGACATAAGAAGCTAAAGACCCCGAGGCTGATCCTCTGCCGGGCCCTACCACAATCCTGTTGTCTTTTGCCCAACGGACAAAATCCTGGACGATTAGAAAGTAGCCGGCAAAGCCAGTCTGTTTTATGACAGAAAGTTCGAATTCCAAGCGGTCAATTATCTCTTTTTCTTTTTTTGGATATCTTTCCCCGAGTCGTAAATAGCAAAGCTCTCTTAAATAATCATCAGCTGTTTTTTTATCGGGTACCGGGAAGTAGGGGAGTTTTGTTTTTTTGAGTTCAAACTCAAAATTGCAGGAGTCTTTTATCTTTTGAGTATTTTTTATGGCTTCGGGAGTGTTTTTAAAAAGTCTTTCCATTTCTTCGGGGCTTTTCAGAGAGAAATCGTCTTTTTTCATCGTCAGCCTTTCTGGATCGTTGGGGTCTGCTCCGGTGTTGATAAGCATTAAAATATCCTGAGCTTCGGCATCGTCTGGTTTCAAATAATGGGTGTCACAGGTGGCGACCAGAGGTATGCCTGTTTTTTTGGAAATGGATATTAAAGCATCATTTACGTTTTTCTGCTCTTTTATATTGGGGTGGCTTTGAATCTCCAGATAAAAATTATCCTTGCCGAAAATCTCCTGGTATTTTTTGGCTAATTCTTCAGCATCTTTTAATCTCTTGGCTATAATCAGCTGGGGGATCTTTCCCTGGATACAGGCAGATAGCCCTATTAACCCTTTGCTGTGTTGTCTGAGAAGGTCTTCGTCTATTCTCGGTTTGTAGTAAAACCCTTCCAGGTGGGCTTTGGTGACCATTTTTACCAGATTCTTATATCCCTCCTCGTTTTTAACCAGGAGCACCAAGTGGTATCTTTTTTGGTCTATATTCGGTCTTTCCTGGGTCATGCTCTCAAGAGCCATATATACCTCGCAACCAAAAATGGGTTTTATCCCTTTTGCCTTTGCTTTCTTATATAATTCCACTGCTCCGTATAAAACTCCGTGGTCGGTAACAGCCACAGAATCCATTCCCAGTTTTTGGACATAATCCAAAAGTTCGTCAATCTTGGGAAGGCCGTCTAAAAGCGAGTAATGGGAGTGGACATGCAGGTGGGTAAATTTTGGCATACAATAAAAATCCCTCCTAATGGATTATCTCATTGTATACACTTTTTTGTAAAAAGAAAAGGGAAAGGTATAATTATCTAATGAAGCCTAATTTCAGCGAAGAAAAAAAATGTTGGGGCAGGGGATATAGAAACGTTATCGGCCTGGACGAAGCAGGAAGAGGGCCTTTGGCCGGCCCCGTGGTGGCTGCGGCAGTTTTAGTTAAAAGATCCTCGGTTTCTGATTTAAAATTTCTGGGAGTAAACGATTCTAAAAAATTATCTCCCAAAAAACGGGATGAGTTTTATAAAATCTTAACAAGCCATCGGGCAATAAAATGGGGGATAGGTATAGTTCCAGAAAAAGTGATTGACAGGATTAATATTAAAAACGCTTCAGAGCTGGCCATGGAAAAAGCAATTATAAAATTGAAAAAGAAACCTGATTTTTTAATAATCGATGGAAACAATATCAAAAATCGTAAATTGAAAAATACGGAGCATAAACTGATAGTGAAAGGGGATTCGAAAGTTTTTTCCTGTGCTGCAGCTTCCATTTTGGCCAAGGTCAAAAGGGACAGAATAATGATTAAGTTCCACAAGAAATATCCCAAATACAGATTCGATCTTCATAAAGGCTACCCTACAAAACTACATTACAGGATGATAAAAAAGCAGGGCCCTTGTAAAATCCATCGTAAAAGCTTTGTTTTGCATAAATAAGCTGGTAGAATATGTTTATGAAAAAGATTTTATTCGTTTTAATTTTTGTATCGCTGATTTTGCCTATTTTTGTTTCTGCTTTTGAAATAACTTTCAACAATCCTTTGAATTCGGATATTCTGAAAACTGCCATAGACAAGATAGTAAGCTTTATTTTCTATATCTCTCTGGGCATAGGTCCTCTTTTGATAGTAATAGGGGCTGTTGTTTTAGCTGCCGCCGGTCAGAATCCGGAGCAGGCCGAAACAGGAAAAAAGATAATTATTTATACTTTAGTAGGATTAGCCGCGGTGTTTTTAGCCAAGGCTTTGATATATATTGTCATCAACGTTTTGAGGGGGCTTGGCTGATAGATTATCCGTTAAAGGCCTTGGCCATTGAGCGGGTTTGTCCCGCATTTTATTTTGAGTATTGAAATATTTTTATATATCTGCTACTATTAAAAAACTATGTCAGTTCCAAAACAACGGAAAACCAGCGGGAGAAGGGATAACAGGAGAATGCATATTTTTATCAAGAAGCCGAATTTGGTTAAATGCCAGAAATGCGGCCATTTCATTATGCCCCATATCATCTGTCAAAACTGCGGGTATTATAAAGGAGTTGAAGTGATTGATGTTTTGAAAAAGCTGACTAAGAAGGAAAAGAAGTTAAAACAAAAGGAGATAGCCCAGAACGAAGCAGAGTCAAAAAAAGAAAAAGGCCTAAGCTTCGAAGGGTTATCAAAGAAGTAATTTCATAATATATGTCATCAAGGCATTTATCGCGTTCAATCGCAATGCAAAGCCTATATGAATGGGATTTCTCCGGCAAAAAAGTTGATTTAGAAAAGACCGTAGAGAAGAACCTTAAGGAGTTCGGTCCCGGTCTGGAAGATCCGAGTTTTGTCTGGCAGCTGGTGACAGGCACGGTAGAACATCTTTTATCCATAGACAAGATTATTGAGACGTCGGCCCCCGAATGGCCCTTAGACCAGATAAGCATTGTTGATAGGAATGTTTTAAGAATAGGGCTGTACGAATTGATATACGGAGATAAAGAAGCCGTACCTCCTAAAGTAGCCATTAACGAAGCTATTGAACTGGGAAAGTCTTTCGGAGGGGAAAGCTCTGGTAAGTTCATAAACGGAGTTTTAGGGACGGTATACAAGGAAATTGAGAAAAAACAATATAAACCATAGCTTCGTTAGGGCTATATAATTTTCACTGGTGTTCAAATTATGATAGATTTTTCTAAATTAGAAAAAAAATTAGGAGTAAAGTTTAAAAAGAAAGATTTGCTTATACAGGCTTTTTGCCACAGGTCTTATCTGAACGAGAATCCGGGTTTTTACTTAAAGAATAACGAAAGGTTGGAATTCTTGGGAGACGCGGTTCTGGAATTAGCAGTTACTCAGTATCTTTATCAGAAATATCCCGATAAGTCAGAAGGGGAGTTAACTAACTGGAGAGCGGCCTTGGTTAACGCCAGAATGCTGGCCGAAGTGGCAAAGGGAGCGGGCTTTAACGATTTCTTGCTTCTTTCCAAAGGAGAGATGAAAGAAACCGGCAAATCCCGCCAATATATCCTGGCCAACACTATAGAGGCTTTTATCGGCTCTCTGTATCTGGACAGAGGAATAAAAGAATGCCAGAAATTCATTGAAAAATATTTATTGTCAGAATTGCCTAAAATTATTGAAAACGGGCTTTTCAGAGATGCCAAATCCGCTTTTCAGGAAGAGGCCCAGGAAAGAGTAGGGATAACCCCCACTTACCAGGTTTTGGAAGAATGGGGGCCGGATCATGCCAAAAACTTCATTATCGGCGTATTTCTTGGTAAAACGTTAATAGCTAAAGGAGAGGGCTCTTCAAAGCAGGAAGGAGAAGTCGAAGCAGCCAAGAATGCATTAAAAACAAAAGGATGGTAAAATTTTGAGCCGACAGGCGAAAACCCCCGCCCTCTATGCAGCTATGTATTATGTCTACATTTTAAAACTGGAAAGGAATAATGAATTTTATATTGGATGCACCAAAGACTTAGTAAAAAGAATAAAACAACATAAATCTAAGAATAAATTTCAAATAGTTTATTACGAATCTTATTCCTTAGAGAAATTAGCAAGGTCGAGAGAAAGAAAATTAAAATATTATGGGAGCGCCTGGCGTGCCCTCAAGAAAAGAATTATAGCTTAGAGGGCGGGGTGCTCATTACATTCGCATGTTAGTAATCAGATTTTTTCGCGTAGGTAAAACAAATCAGCCTTCTTTCAAAATAGTTGTTGCTGATAAAAGAAATCCGACAAGAGCGGGCCGCTTTACGGAAGAGGTTGGTTTTTGGAATCCCACCACAAAAGAAAAGGTTTTGAAGCAGGACAGAATTAAATACTGGATGTCAGTTGGAGCTAAACCTTCTCCCACGGTTTTTAATTTATTGGTTTCAGAGAAAATAGTTGAGGGGAAAAAGATACCAAAACAAAAGAAATCAAAGAAGAAAGCAGAAGCAAAGCCGGTTGAAGCAGCTCCGGTGGCAGCTAAGCCTGTAGAGGAAAAACCGGAAGAAGAGGTAAAAATTGAAGCGACTCCCGAGGAAGCAAAGCCGGCAGAGGAGGTAAAAAGCGAAGAGGTTAAGGCTGAAGAACCGAAATAGGCCAAATTAGATCTCGTTTTATGGATTTCGCGCTAAAACCGCGGGATTTCGTTTTTATGTTCTAAATACTTGACAAATCTTTGATATATGCTATAATACGGGCATAGAGGAGAGAGAGAAAATGTCGATATTTTAACAGGAGAGAAGATATCGATATTTTCAAGAAATATATGCCGTTAGGCAACTCTCTCCAAGGGAGTTGCCTTTTCGGCTTTATATAAGCACATTTTATTAAAAAGAGGGAGTTTAATGAAAAACAATCTTATCACGGGATTCTGCGCGTTTGGACTGGCAGTCACTGGAATCATGTTCACTGCGTCAATGCTTATCGTGATGGGTATCATCACTATCATCTAAATCAGGTTCCCGGGTAAAACCGGGAGCATAACGGGGAGAAGTTTGACTCTTCCCCCTATATTCCAGCTCATAAGAGATTGTGAGCTGAAAGATGGGAAATTCAAAAAGTTCTTTAAGTAATATTTTACCTTCTCAGAGACCAGAGAGTGCTATCGTCTCTGAGGAGGTAAATAAGATGGAAAATTTTAAAGAGGTTCTGCCAGTTTTCTGGCGAAGATCCAATCCGGTCTTCTGCCCTGGGGTAACTGGCACCGTATGTCAGTCAGCAGAAGATGCGGGGAAAAAATCTCCAGAAGATAATTAAAACCCTCGGGAGAAGCGGTGGGATGAGCACCGCTATAAAAATCTCGTCCATTATAGGAGATGGGTGGAAATAAAATCTACGCATTCATCCATCTCCTTTACTCCTTAGTTTATAAGAGTAATAGATTCGTTGTAGATTTGTTGAGGATTGACCTCAACAAGCTATATTTATAAATTAAGGCGTAAAAAAGTTCTTTTCATAGTTTTCATAACGGCGAAATGTCCTTCGGTAGTATTCTACATCAGGAGGGCATCTCGCCGCTATGAAAAGCGAGTATTAGCAAGGAGGCATTGTTCATGCCTGAAATTAAGCCAGATAAGTTTGTCCAATGCGTCGCCTGCGGGACTTTTAACCACGAGAATAGGGTTACGTGTCGAACATGTGGAAAGCCGTTGTACGGCACCAAGGAATGCGAGGCCTGTAGGGTAGAAATCCCTATCGGTGCCAAGTTCTGCGGTAACTGCGGTAATCGGCAGGGTTGCCCTGAACAGTAGCCACCTCCTCACTACTCGAGGGGAAGTCGGTTTCGACTTCCCATACTTCCAGAGGTTTTATCCATTCGACAAGCTCAGGATGAAATTTGTGGAAGTAGAAAGAAATTCTTTTCATAGTTTTCATAACGGCGAAATGTCCTTCGGTAGCATTCTACAGCAGGAGGGCATCTCGCCGCTATGAAAAGCGAGTAAATTAAGGAGGTATCATGAAGACCGAAGAGAGGGAAAGAAAATTGGAAGATTTTTTTCAAAAAGAGATCGAAAAAGCAGATGA
>Ga0268276_1002486_pt1 | contig 15690 bp, 17 predicted proteins | sample saktaG_4_FD_190145 | JGI IMG/M metagenome (GOLD analysis project Ga0268276, IMG submission 190145) | Saline water microbial communities from Sakinaw Lake, British Columbia, Canada - sak_2010_1_5_45m | ecosystem: Environmental > Aquatic > Non-marine Saline and Alkaline > Saline ...
CGATTCAGACGGCTGGATTTTCTTATAGTCCGAGGGGGCGAGGTGCTGGGGCGGAGGGTTCTTTGCCTGCTGTGTCGGTTGAGAAAGCGGAGAAGATTAGAGATTTTTTAATGGGGAAGATTTCGAAGAGTAGTGGTGGCGGGTTGTAGTTAGGGGAGCCAATATTAAGAATATGTAAATATTAATAAAGATGTTTTATTATTAAGATTGATGGAGGATTTTACAGGAGAGGGGAAATGTAAATATAGGAGGAGTTGGAGCAAATTTGTTCCTTTGGTCTTTTTTGTGTTGGTGACGCTGGGGGGTTCGATTCTTGTTTATCGGGATTGGAATAGAAGCTATGGAGGGAATATTAGAATAGTTTTTGTTGTTCTCCTTTGGTGAGTTTTTTGATTGTGTTCCAGGAGTGCCTTATGAGGTCTTTGTATTTTGGGTTGTTGAAGTTTTCTTTGACGAATTTTATTGTTTTTGGGTCGGCGGGGTAGCCGGAGCCGAAGTCGGTTTTATATGAGAGTTTTAGTTTGTAGATTTCGTCTTCTCGTTTTTCTTTTGCGATGATTGAGGCGGCGGAGACTACTGGGTGGTTAGCGTCGGCTTTGTGTTCGCAGGAGAGTGAGATGTTTTTTGGGTTGTTCAGAAGTTGTTGGACGTCGTTGGTCCATGATTTAATGTTGATGGAGGGGCAGTCGATTATTACTTGGATTTTTTCGTTTATGTTTTTCGTTAGCGTGTTTATTATTTTTGCGGTTTTTTCGGCCTCGAGGAGGTTTAGATTTTTGTGTTTGTCGATTTCATTTGGGGTTGAGAGTTCGGCGTGGTGTTGGTATTTTTCGATAAGTTGGTTTTTTATTTTGTTTCTTGTTGTCGGCGTGAGGAGTTTGGAATCTTTTGCGCCGAGGGATTTTATTATTTTTTCGTCTTCGGATTTTATTAGTATACCGGCTAAAACCATTGGGCCAAGAACTGGGCCGCGTCCGGCGTCGTCGATTCCGAGGAGGAGTGTCATTGTAGAAATAAATTGAGGGAGTTTATAAGAATAGCGGGAGTGGGATTTTACTCGCAATTATGTCTTGCTTAAAATAGTTTTGATTTAGAAGTCATATGACCTAATTGCTCGCCATACGAATCTCTTCTCGGTCGTTTGTTTCAAATCAATAGCGGGAGTGGGATTTGAACCACACGACCTCGAGGTTATGGGCCTCGCGAGCTGACCAGGCTGCTCCATCCCGCTGTATTTTCGTTAGAAGAATCTGGCTTTTAAAGTTTGGGATTTATTTGTAGAGAAGTTTTTGAATTAGAAGAAGTGTCCACATTATTGCGTTGAATGTGCAGATAATTCCCGAGAAGAGAAGGTTGAGAGACAGGAATGCGATGGAAGATGCGAAGAGGCCGATTGTTGTGAGGGTAGAGGTTTGCGTTGTGATTGTAGTTTTTTTGTGCTTGAATCCGTGATAGACTTGTGGAATGAGGGTGTAGCCAAAGATGAGATTTGCTATAGTTAGTGTGATATCTTGCCAAATTATTGTTTTATTTTACGATTTTGGTTAATAAGAATTGTTGTGTTCGAATATATGGAGGATTCTGCTCAAACTTTGCTCTAAAATTTTGCATTATTTATTTTAGTTTGTGCAAAATTCGAGCGAAGATTTTCGTCCCCGAATTTCGGGGGTTCTCATCTATGTGGGGAGGAGGATTCCCTCGCAAAATGCATTTCGCAACAAGTAAAATATAAAGTTGTTGCTCAAAGCGTTTTGTTCGTCCCCCGAATTTCGGGGGTTCTCATCTATGTGGGGAGGAGGATTCCCTCGCAAAATGCATTTCGCAACAAGTAAAATATAAAGTTGTTGCTCAAAGCGTTTTGTTCGTCCCCCGATTTCGGGGGTTCTCATCTATGTGGGGAGGAGGATTCGAACCCCCGAAAGGCATAAGCCACAGAATCTTAAGTCCTGCCCGTTTGGCCGCTCCGGCATCCCCACGTATATTTGTAAATTTGGAATTACTTATAAAGTTTTATATAGAGAGGTGTGTTTATAGATTTATGAAAAATAGAAATGTTGGGTTTTTAATTGTAGGAGTTGCTGTTTTGATAGTTGTTATAATTTTGTTGTTTAATTCTGGGTTGAATAAGATTGTTGGGCAGACATGTAATCATGGGAGTGATTGTGAAATGTACGATACTATTTCGTTACAGACGGATTTGAGTTTGGTTATTGCCGGTTTGGTTTTCTTGATTGGGTTGTTTTTTATTTTTACTAAGGAGAGCGAGAGGATTGTTGTGAAGAAGATTAAAGAAAAAATTAGGAAGAAGAAAATTGATTTGTCGGGATTAGATAAGGACGAGCGTGTTGTCGTCGGTATTTTGGAGCGGGAGAATGGGGCGGTTTTTCAAAAGAGTCTTATGGAGAAATTGGGCGTTGGGAAAGTTAAGATTACAAGGATGATGGATAAGTTGGAGTCGAAGGGGATTGTCGAGAGAAAGCGGCGAGGGATGAATAATATTATTGTGTTGGTAAAGTGATTGAAACTAGTTTCGACGAAGCGGTTAAATAGAAAATATTTTTAAGGTTTCTATGAAAAAAGTTTTTCGTGTCGCGGGGATGACTTGTAATTCGTGTGCGAACTTGATTGAGGCGAGGTTGAAGGATAATGTTAAAAGTGTTTTGGCGAGAACTCTGTGTCTTCGTTTTCTGGTGATGGAGAGGCGAATGTTTGGAGAAAAAAATTAATTGGGATTTGGGTTTTGACGATATTGATTATGACTGTTATGTATTTTGATTTTTTGTTTGGTGTGACTCTTGTGCCGATGTCGTGGATGACGCCATTGATGTTAGTCTTGAGTTTCCCGATAATTTTTGTTTTTGGTTTTCATACAATTAAGTCGGGGATTCGTGGGTTTTTTAGGTTGCAGTTTACTATGGATTCTTTGATTGTGCTTGGGACGGTTGTTGCGTATACTACTGGTATACTTAGTTTTTTTATTGATGTGATGAGTTTTGCTGGGGTTTCGGGAATGATTATGACGATTTTTGTTACGGGGAAATTTGTTGAGGCGAAGGCGAAGGGGCGAGCGACGTCGGAGATTAGGAAGTTGTTGGAACTTGGTGTGAAGAAGGCGCGGATTTTGCGGGCGGGCAATGAAGTTCTTATTGATGTTAGTGAGGTTGTTGTTGGCGATGTGATGATTGTTAAGCCCGGGGAGAAGATTCCGACTGATGGCATTGTTGTTTCTGGCGAGAGTGCAGTTGATGAGTCAATGATTACTGGAGAGAGTTTACCCGTCGAGAAAATGAAGAATAGTTTGGTTATTGGGGCGACGTTGAATCAAGATGGGATTTTGTATGTGAGGGCGACGAAGGTTGGGAGAGATACTTTTTTGTCGCATATTATCAAGTTGGTTGAGGAGGCGCAGGGGACGAAAGTTTCGATTCAGAAATTGGCTGATAGTATTACGGGGGTTTTTGTTCCGGTGATTTTGATTTTGTCGGCTTTGACCTTTTTGGGGTGGTATTTTATTTTTGGCACCGGGCTGAGTGTTGCATTAAGTAATGCGATTTCGGTTTTGGTTATTGCGTGTCCGTGTTCGCTGGGTTTGGCAGTTCCGATTTCGTTGATGGTTGGTTCGGGGATGGGGGCGAGGAGAGGTATACTTATTCGGAAGGGCGAGGCGATACAGACGATGAAGGAGGTTGGGATTATTGTATTTGACAAGACGGGGACGATTACGAAGGGTGAGCCGGAGGTTGGCGCTGCGCGAGTTGGGAGTTGGGAGTTAGGAGTTGGGAGCGATGACAAAGAGGTCGATAGGTTTTGTGAGATTGTTGGTTCTTTGGAGAAATTGAGTGAGCATCCGTTGGCGAGGGCGATTGTTAAGTGGGCTTCGTTGAAGAAATATTTGAGTGTCAAGAATTTTAAGATTATTCGAGGGAAGGGGCTCGAAGGGACGATTGGTTTGAGGAAATATATTATTGGGAATGAAATTTTAATGAAGGAGAGGAAAATTAATTTGAATGAGTATTCTGGGGTTGTTAAGAAATTTGCAGAGAGGGCACTTAGTGTTATGGTTGTTGTTGAGGGGAGGAAAGTGCTTGGGGTTATTGGCGTCGCTGATGCGGTGAAAAAAGATTCTGCTGATGCGGTTGGGCGTTTGAATCGTGGTGGGTTTAGGACAGTGATGATTAGCGGAGATAATGAGGTTACAACGAGGGCGATTGCGAAGCAGGTTGGGATTGCTGAGGTGATTGCTGAGGTGATGCCAGAGGACAAGTCGCGTGAAGTTATGGAATTACAGAAGAGTGGGTTTGTTGCTTTTGTTGGCGACGGGATTAATGATGCGCCGGCGTTGAAGCAGGCGAATGTTGGGGTTGCGATGGGGACGGGGACGGATATTGCGATTGAGTCGGGGGATATTGTTTTGGCGAAAGGGAATTTGACGGGCGTTGTCGAGGCGATAAATTTGTCGAATGCGACTTTTAGGAAGATAAAGCAGAATTTGTTTTGGGCGTTTTTTTATAATGTTATTGCGATTCCTTTGGCTGTTGCTGGAGTTTTGAATCCTGTGTTTGCGGAACTGGCGATGGCTTTGTCATCGATAACTGTTGTGGTGAATGCGAATTTGTTGAGGCGGGCGAGGATTTAAAAAATTAAGAATGTGTTTTTTATTATGAGTAATGATGATATTGGGAGTTTTGATGAAAGGGGCAGATATGTTATGTCTATGAAGGATATTGTTGATAGTGTTTCTGGTTTGAGTAAGAAAGAGCTTGTGAGTAGATTGAAGGGAGTGAGAAGTGTTGAGTTAGATTTTACAGATCAGTATTATGAAGCAGTTAGTGTTGCTACATTGAGACATGTTTATTTGGCCGTTTTAGATACTACGATAAAGAGAAGATAAGCCTGTGATGGGGATTGAACCCATGACCTCAAGTTTACGAAACTTGCGCTCTACCAACTGAGCTACACAGGCGTTTGATGTGTGGTTGAAATTATTAAGATTTATAAACGCTTTTGATTTTTTTTGAATATGAGGGTGGATTATGCGAGTTATGTTTTGGTTATTGTCGTCGGATTTTTGATGGCGTGGTTGGTTTTTTTTAAGTTGGTGATTGGAGTTGGTATTGATAGTGATTGGTTTTGGTTTTTGGCTGGAGTTGGGTTGGCGATTGAAGGATTTATTTTGTTTGGGAAGCAGAGATGGTTTGATAGGAAGTATAGAATTATCGAGCGTTAGTTTTAAAAATTAAAATTTCCAGATATTGTGATGGAGGGGTTTGATTTGACGAAGTATCAAGAAGAAGGTGAGGATAGGAATAAGATAAAGAAAATTCTTGGGAAGGTTTTGTCGGGACGGAGTGATTATGAAATTGTCGAGGAAGCGAAGGTCGAGAAGGTTCGGAAGTGCGAGTGTGGTTGGCCGATTGAGTCGGGGGCGAAGTTTTGTAGTGAGTGTGGCGCAAAGGTTTAGTTAAGTTTAAAATTATGTTTTCTTGTGTTGTTTTATGAGAAAAATTGTTGCTTATACTGCTAGTAATGAGTCTATTGAAGCGGTTGTCGCTGGCCTTGCGCCTACGGATAAAGATTGTGTTTTGGCGGTAGCAGGAGGAGGAGATCAAGCTTTTGGGTTATTAGAAAAATCGAAGAATGTTGTTTGTGTTGATAATGTTAGTCATCAGGTTGAATTGGTGAGACATAGGGCAGACTCGCTTAGAAGGGGGGATTATAATGAATTTGTTTTTTATCCTGGTTATATTGGTTCTGAATCTACTGCCAGAGATTTTAAGCGTAATATGTTATATTTTGGAGAGCCGGGTAGGATGGAAAGAATTAGATTAAATCTTGATGGTTTAAGCGTTGTTCGTGGTGATGTTTTTGAGATGGGTGGTTTTTTTGATAAGGTGTATTTATCTAATTCCTTAGGTTATTCAGATTCTGTTTTAGTTGAGCAATCTTCTATGGTTAGTGGATTAGTTAGGATTGATGGATTAGTATATATTAGCGAGGTTGTGTCTGCGGGATTAGTTTTAGCTGATGGAGGTTTTGTTGTTGATTATAAGAAGACATTAAAATCTCGAGCGATAGAACAAAAAGATTGGCGTAGAGAGAAGATGTTTGTGTGGGATCCGCTTGTGCTAAGGAGAGTTAGTTAAACTTAAAATGATATTTTTCTAAGTGGTTCTATGAGATTGGCGGTTGTTCATCGGGAGAAGTGTAAGCCGGCGACGTGTGGGCGTGAGTGTAAGAAATATTGTCCGGTTGAGAAGAAGGAGTTAGACTCTTGTGTTGTTGTTAAAGATAAGTGTGCGATTGATGAGAAGGCGTGTGTTGGTTGTGGGATTTGTGTGAAGCGGTGTCCGTTGGGTGCGATTGATATTGTGAATTTGCCTTCGGTGGAAGAGGATGATTTGGTTTATCGTTATGGTGAGAATGGGTTTGCGTTGTATGGGTTGCCGGTGCCGAAGGTTGGTAAAGTTTTGGGTTTGCTTGGGCGAAACGGGATTGGGAAATCGACGGTTGTGAAAATTTTGTCTGGAAATATGGAAGTTGATGCTGGGAAATTTAAAGGGAGTGAGTTGCAGAAATATTTTGATTTGCTTGGCGATAAGAAGGTTTCGTATAAGCCACAGAATTTGTCGATGTTGGCGAAGGATGTCGGGGTTATGGAGTTGTTGAAGCAGAGAGGGAGTGAGAATGATATTAAAAAATTGGCGAGGGAGTTGAATATCGAGAATGTTTTGGAGAATAGAATGGATAAACTTAGCGGTGGGGAGTTGCAGAGAGTTGCGATTTTGGCGGCGAGTTTGGGTGACGCTGATATTTATTTTTTTGACGAGCCGTTGGCGTTTTTGGATATTGGGGAGAGGTTGAGGGTTTCGGATTTTATTAAGGAGATTGGCGAGGGCGCGACGGTGATTGTTGTTGAGCATGATTTGTTGGTGTTGGATTATTTGACGGATTATTTGAATGTGTTTTATGGGGTGCAGGGAGTTTTCGGGACGGTGAGTGGGGTTAAGAGTTCGAAGGAAGGTGTTAATGCTTATTTGAAGGGGTTTTTGAAAGAGGAGAATTTGAGGATTCGGGATAAGGAATTGAATTTTAATTTTACAAGGAATGCTGTGATTTCGGGGAAGAAGATTGCTTCGTGGGATGATTTTGATTTGAAATTTGATTCGGGTTTTAGCCTGAGTGTGAAGGGCGGTGAGATTAGGGAGAATCATGTGATTGGAATTTTGGGAAAGAATGGCGTCGGTAAAACTAGTTTTGTTCGGGCGTTGGTTGGAGAGATTGATGAAAATTGTTTTTGTAATGTAGGGATGTCTGAACGACTTAGTGGTAAGAAAAATAGCACACGGACAAACACGGACAAACACGGACCTGATTTGGGTTTGGATGTTTCATATAAGCCGCAGTATTTGTTTAGCGAGAGTGAGGAGTTTGTGCGGGATATTGTTTTTAAGGAGAAAATAAATAAGAAATTGTCGTCGGTGTTTAATCTTAGGGTTTTGGCTGGGAAGAAATTGAAGGAGTTGTCTGGCGGTGAGTTGCAGAGATTTAGTATTGCGAGGTGTTTGGCGAAGGATGCGGATGTTTATTTTTTTGACGAGCCGTCGGCTTATTTGGATGTTGAGGAGAGGATTGTTGTGGCGAAGGCGATTAAAGATATTATGACGGAGAGAGAAAAGACGGCGTTTGTTGTTGAGCATGATTTGTTGTTGGTTTCGTATTTGGCCGATTCGGTTATTAATTTTTCTGGGGAGAGTGGAGTTAGGGGCGAGGCGAGTGAGATTAGGAATTTTGAGGATGGGGTTTCGGAGTTGTTGAAGTCGTTGGATATTACATTAAGGAAAGATAAGGAGTCGGGGAGACCAAGGATAAATAAGAAGGGAAGTGTTTTGGATAGGGAGCAGAAGTCAAAAAATCGTTGGGTGATTTTTTGACTCGCCTGTCGCTATTCGCTATTCGCTGGTCGGCGCGTTAGGATGGGAAGATTAATAAGTTTGGTTTTCTATTTTGTTTTATGAAAGAAATTATTGTTGATTTGTTGGTTGGCGAAGTTGGATTGTCGAGGGATGAGGTTGTGATGTTGGTGGAGGTTCCGTTGAAAGATGAGCTGGGTGATTTTGCGTTTCCGTGTTTTGGTTTAGCAAAGTCGATGAAGAAAAATACTTTGAGTGTTGCGGAGGATGTTGCTGAGAGGATTAGGAAGAAGTTGCCGAAGGAAATTTCTAATGTTGATTTCAAGGGAGGGTATGTTAATTTTTTTATTGACAAGAAAGTTTTGGCGAAAAAGGTTTTATTGAAAGGTAGCGGGTTGCGGGTTGCAGGTGGCAGGAAACGGGGGAAGATTGTGATTGATATGTCGTCGCCGAATATTGCGAAGCCGTTTGGGATTGGACATTTGAGGTCGACGATTATCGGGAATTCGATTGGAAAAATTTGTGAGGCGAATGGGTTTGAGGTTGTGAAAATTAATTATCTTGGGGATTGGGGGACGCAGTTTGGGAAAGTTATTTTTGGGTTCAAGAAGTGGGGGGACGAGGAGAAATTGAAAGAGAATCCCGTCGAGCATTTGTATGAGTTGTATGTTCGAGCAAGTACGGATGAGTTTGAGGATGCGGCGAGGAAAGAGTTTAAAAAATTGGAGAATGGCGACGCTGAAAATGTTGGGTTGTGGAAGAAGTTTAGGAAGTTGTCGTTGAAAGAGTTTGAGGGGATTTATGATTTGCTTGGGATTAAATTTGATGTTGTTTCGGGGGAAAGTTTTTATAATGATAAGATGGGTGCGGTCGTCGAGGAGTTGCGAGAAAAGAAATTGTTACATAAGGATGATGGTGCGGAGATTGTTGATTTGTCGTCGGACGGGCTTGGAGTTGTGTTAATTGAGAAGAGCGACGGGACTTCGCTTTATGCGACGAGAGATTTGGCGGCGGCGATTGACAGGAAGGAGGAATATAATTTTGATAGGATGATTTATGAGGTTGGGGGTGAGCAGAGTTTGCATTTTAGGCAGTTGTTTAGGGTTTTGGAGAAGATGGATTACAAGTGGGCGAAAGATTGTGTTCATATTTCGCATGGGTTGTATCTTGGCAGCGACGGAAAAAAACTGGCTACGAGAAAAGGGAAAACGATTTTTATGAAGGATGTTTTGGATGAGGTTGTTGAAAAAGCCAAACTTCGTTTAACTTTTTCAGGTGGCAGGTTGCAGGTAGTAGGTGGCAGAAGGCGTGGGGCAAAAGAAGAGGAAAAGGAATCGAATTTGAAAGCGCGGAAGATTGCATTGGCTGCGATTTTTTATGGAGACTTGAAAAATTTTCGAGAGAGTAATGTGGTTTTTGATATTGATAGATTTTTGAGTTTTGAGGGGGATACGGGGCCATATTTGTTATATTCGTATGCACGCGCGTCGTCGATTTTAGGGAAGGTGAAGTCAAAGAAGCGCGAGTTGGAAGTTGGAAGTTGGAAGTTGGAAGTGCCGGAAATTAGATTGTTGAAAAAAATTGATTCGTTTGGCGAGATTGTAGTGAAAGCTTATGAGAATTTGGTGCCGAATTTGGTTGCGAATTATTGTTTTGAATTGGCGACGCTGTTTAATGAATTTTATCATTCATGTCCCGTGATTGGTTCGGAGGAGGAAAGTTTTAGGTTGGCGCTTGTGAAAAAGTTTGGGGAAGTTTTGAAAAGTGGTTTGGAGTTGTTGGGGATTGAGACGCTGGAGGAGATGTAGGGCTCTTTTTAGAAAAAAGACACCTGGGAGAAAAACTTGGTTTGCGATTCTTTCAAATTTCATTTTCTAATAAAAAATAAAATTTGAAATATCGTATTTAATGCGAAACAAAATTTTTTAACGCGTCTGTCCATTGCTTCGCAATGGACAACCTAACGCTAAAATTTTGTTTCGCTGACTTGGCTAATATATTTGGCGATTAAACTAATTTTGTCTTGACGATTAATTAATTCATAAAATTTTTTGGCATATTCGAGGGGCAAAATTGGAATTTGTAAATTATTCCATAAAAAGTTTTTGGTTTTATCAAACATGTTTAATTCTTTGTTATTATAAGAGTTTATTTCAACTTCGAAATTGTCGATGTTACAAATTAATGATTGACTATTTATTTTTTGGTTGAAAAAGTCTTTGATAATAAATTTTTTCAAGGCATTTCGAAAGTTTTCAATGCCACTATCGTCAGTAGATATATCTAAATCCTTGACGGAAACATCGATGCCTTGAATTTTGAGATTTGCACTTCCTTCAAGTCTCCAAATAAATTTTTTGCCTTGAAGATTATTTAAAATAATTTGTAAAATATCTTTGATATTTTTTTCATTCATATTGCTAATTTTTTTTCACTTAACTTGTTTAAAATTATTCCAGGCTATTTCGAAAAGTTGTTCTAATGCTTGAGCGAAGAATTTTGTGTTTAGCCATACTCCTAAGTCGTAGGATGGGTGGACGTCTTCGTCGTTGAGTAGCATGAACATTAATTGTTCGCTGTCGATTATCATAAATCGCGCTTTGAGTGATTCGACATTTCTTACTTCGGCTACTTTTGCAAAATCTTTTGCGATTTGTTTGTTGTCTTCGGTGATTGGCGCGGCGATTCGAATTGATATACCCCGTTTTTTTGCTTTTTCTAATGATGGTAATAGGATTTCAAGTTTTCGGCTTAGTCCGTCGGCGGTTGTTACGAGCGTTATTGTATTTTGTGCTTCTCTAATTAGCATATCCAAGTGATTGTAAATGTTTTGTCGCCCTTTGAGTGCGCCGGATAGGTCGGTCGGTTCAATGTATTTAATTCCGTCTGAGAATAAAGTTTTTAGTTCTTCAAGAACGTCGTTGCCTTTTAATTTTTCTAAGTTTTTTGATTTTTCTTTTGCTGTTATTATGAGGTTTTTCTTTACTCGTTCGATTACTTCTTCGGGTTTTAGCGCGATGAATTTTATTGGTTTGCCGAGTTTCATTACTATGAACCCCTTTTTTTCGAGAGATTCTAATATGTCGTATGTTCGGGAACGTGGGACGTCGGAGATTGATGATAGTTCGCCGGCGGTTGAGGTTCCTCTGGATAAAAGTGCCGTCCAGACTTTTACTTCGTAAAGGTTAAGATCGAATATCTTTCTTAGCCGACTTAAAAATTCCTCTTTGACAATCATGAATGTTTTAGTGTTGAATAGTATTTAAATGTTTCTTTGAAATGTTTTGGAAGAGAGGGGTAAAAATGTTTTGTCGACGCTGTTAGATTTGGTTGAATTTAATTGTGAAGGATTTGCCCTTTATTTTTCCTTCTTCTAAGTGATTAAATTTTTTATTAGATTCGGTAAAAGAGATTGTTTTTGCTCCGACTCTTTCTTGAATAATGGCGAGTTGTGATTTTATCTTGTTGCTAAATTCTGATTTTATCTCGAGTTCTATGGAGTCAATTTTTGAAAGTCCTGCTTTTTTTCGCATTGCTTGAATTTTTCTTGAGATTTCTCTCGCGAATCCTTCAGCTTCAAGTTCTGGTGTTATTTTTGTGTCGAGTTTTATTTCTATTTCGGTTTTTTTTGTTTTTACAAATTGAATTTTTTTAATATTTAATTCATTTTTGATTATTTCGTTTAATTTTTTATTTGGTTTTATCGAGGATATTATTGTTGCTTTTTCGAGCGGCCACTTGATTCCGATTTGGGCTTTGTCCCTTTCTTTTAGTGCGGTTGAAACTATTTCTCTTGTTGTTTCCATTTCTTGTTCGAGATTTTTGTCGATTGATTTTGTTTCTGTTTTTGGGTAATCTTGGAGATGAATGGATTCTTTTTTGCCGTTCATGTCTTGATAAATTTTTTCTGTGGCGAATGGAATTATTGGTGCGAGAATTTTTGTTGTTTTTTCCAGGACATATCTTAGCGTTGTTCTCGCAGATTTGTCGTCGCTGTTAAATCTATCGCGTGAGTTTCTGATGTACCATGTTGAGAGGTCGTCGATGAATTTTTTTATGAATGCACAGGTCTTTGTGGTATCGTATTTTTCGAGATTTTTTTGGACTGTTGCGTTTAGGTTTTCGGTTCGTGAGATTATCCATTTGTCCATTATGTTGTTTGATTTTTTGTAGTTTTTGTCGTCGGTTTGCTGGTATTCTTTGTAAAAGTTTGAAATGTTGTAGAGGAGGACTGTTATTTTTTTATAGGTTTCTTCGAGTCCTTTTTCTGAGAAGTTGAAATTTTCGGCGTTCATTAGCGGAGATTGGAGGAGGTAAAATCTCAGGGTGTCTGCTCCGTATTTGTTTATGACTTCGAGCGGGTCTGGGTAATTTTTTAGGGATTTTGACATTTTTTGTCCGTCTTCGGCGAGGATTGTTCCGGTTGTCAAAACGTTTTCGAATGGGATTTTGTCGAAGAGAATTGCGGAGAGGACTATCATATAATAAAACCATGCTCGTGTCTGCGCGATGTATTCGACGACGAATTGTGCTGGGAAATTTTTTTCGAAGTATTCCTTGTTTTCGAATGGGTAGTGGAATTGTGCGAATGTCATTGCGCCGGATTCGAACCAGCAGTCGAGAACTTCGGGGATTCTTGTGTATTCCTCTCCGTTTATTTTTAGTTTGATTTTGTCGAGGGTGTCTTTGTGTAAATCTATTTTTTTTGGTAGGGTGGTGAATTGTTTTAGTTCTTCGATTGAGCCGATGACTTTTATTTTGCCGGATTTGGATTTCCAGATTGGGATTGCGGTTGCCCAATATCTGTTTCGTGTGATGTTCCAGTCTGGTGCGGTTGAGATGTTGTGTTGCATTCTGCCTTCTTTGAGATTTTCTGGAAACCAATTTATTTTGAGATTTAGTTTAAGGAGTTTTTCTTTTATTTTTTGGATGTCGACGAACCAGGCAGGGAGTGCGCGGTATATTAATTTTGTGTCGCATCGATAGCAGAATGGATATTCGTGTTCCATTTTTTTTATCATGATTGTTTTGTTATTTTTTTTGAGGTCGATTGCGATTTGTTCGTTTGTGTCGTGGATGAATTTGCCAGCGTAGTTTGTTACATGTTTTGTGAAGTTTCCATTTTCGTCGATGGGATTTACGAGCGGGATGTTGTATTTTCGGCAAATGATATTGTCGTCTTCGCCGAACATTGGAGATGTGTGAACGATTCCGGTTCCGTCGTCGGTTGTTACGAAATTTCCGAGGAGGAATTTGAAAGAATTTGGATTGTCTTTGAAGTAGGGATAGAGCGGTTCATATTTTTCGCCTTCGAGTTTTTCGCCTTTGATTTCTTCAGTGATTGTATATTGGTCTTCAGATTTGTAGAATTTTGGTATTAGTTTTTTTGCGAGGAGGTAGGTATTGCCGTCTTGTTTGTCTTTGACATATGCGTAGGTTATTTCTGGATTGACTGTGAGGGCGAGGTTTCCCGGGAGAGTCCATGGTGTTGTTGTCCATGCGATTGCATAAATATTTCCTTTGGAAATATTTCGCTTGTCGCTTGTCGCTTGTCGCTTGTCGTCGTTAATTAGCTTGAATTTTACGACGACGGTTGAGTCTTTTATTATTTTATAAGAGTTGTCCATTGCGATTTCAGATTTTGATAATGGGGTTGAGCAGTGTGGGCAGTAAAGTAGGATTTTTTCACCTTCGTATAGGAAACCTTTTTCGTGGAGTTGTTTGAATGCCCACCAGACGGATTCGATGTAATTTGTGTCCATTGTTTTGTAGCTGTTTTCGAAGTCGACCCATCGTCCGATTTTGTCAATGTATTTTTTCCAGTCGTCGGCGTAGGTTAAGACTTTGCTTCGGCAGAAGTCGTTGAATTTTTTGATGCCCATTTTTTCGATTTCATCTTTTGAATTTATTCTAAGTTCTTTTTCGGCGATATTTTCTATTGGGAGTCCGTGGCAGTCCCATCCCCAGTTTCGTTTGACGTATCGGCCCTGCATTGTGAAAAATCTTGGGAAGACATCTTTTAGCGTTGAGGCGAGGAGATGTCCGTAGTGCGGGAGCCCGGTTGCGAAGGGTGGGCCATCGTAGAAAATATAGGGTTTTCCTTTTTTGGTTTGCTTTAATGATTTTTCGAATGTCTTGTCTTTTTTCCAGAAGGTTAGGATTTCATTTTCTATTTCTTTTATGTCTGTCATGGTTTAGTTTGGTGAGGAGGATATTTAAGATTATTGGGTTGAGAAAGTGTTATAAGTTTATTTTTCTTTTGTGTCATATGGAGTGTGAAGAAATTACTGGTAAAATTATTAAGGCTTTTTATAAGGTGTATAATAAGCTTGGTTATGGATTTTTAGAGAGGGTTTATGAGAATGCTTTAATGATAGAATTTGATGAGCTTGGCTTGAGGTATGTTAATCAGCATCCTATTGTAGTTGTTTATCGAGGGAAAGTTGTTGGAAATTATGTTTCTGATTTTTTTATTGAGGATAGGGTTGTGGTTGAAATTAAGGCGATTAGGGAGATTGGTGTTGCTGAGAAGAACCAGTTGTTGAATTATTTGACTTGTTCAGATAAAGAGGTTGGGTTGCTTTTGAATTTTGGGTTGAAGCCGGAGTTTTGTCGGAAGATTCATTCTAATTCTTTGAAGAAGAAGTATTAGTTTATGTATTGGGTTTGACGTGGCTACATTTGTTAATAAGGAAGTTCACGGATTTGCGCGGATGGATGCGGATTTGCGCGAATTTTTTAATTAGGGTTACTTTTTGGCTTGGGAGATTTTGCCGATCCAGAGTGTTGCGAGGACTGCGATTATTGTGACTGTGATTGCGTAGGTTAGCATTGCTGGGATTGAGGAATTTTCGCCGAAGATTTGTTTGAAGATTCCTTGGATTGCTGTGTTCCAAGCGAGTGCGGCGACGAATCCGAGTGAGGCGGTTATTAGTGTCGCGAATTTTTCTGTGATTTCGTTTTTCATGTTGGAACATAGATTGAGAGTTTTATAATGATTTGTTGTCTTTTTTAGATTAAGACAAATGGGAAAATTTAAAAAGGGTGGATATGCGAAAAAGATATGGTAAAAAGATCTGAAGCCATAAAGAGAAGTTTAAGAAAGATCGTTTGGGTTGAGTTAAAGAATCTTCCAAATATAGTTGTTTATACTCCTGCGAGAGATGATTGGAATACTTTGATGAAGGTTTATGAATCTGGAGGATGGGTTTGGGCTGATGGTAGTTTCCCTACTGCTGATAGAGGACAATGGGATACAGGGCGGAAGAATTGTGTTAATGCTCATAATCATTTTCAATTTGGTTCGAGATCTTTTTACGAGAGAAAGGGTCGCGCAGTTATCTAGCCAAACCGATTTTATGAATTACAAGATATTTCACCGCAACATGTTCAAGAACTTGTAACGTTTTATGATACAGCGAGGTTACTTCTTGCTAAGCGAGATTAGAAACTCTTCTTCTAAAAAATGAAGTTTTGTTGGGAGGATTAGGCAGAAAGGCATTTCTATTTTTTTGTTTTGGAGACTCTCTGGAGTATTATAAAATATTTTTTGATTTGAGGTTCCGGCGTTTGATAGTGCGATGATTTTGTTTGGAAGTTTTAGGTTTTCTTTTTTTACTGTTTCAATTAGTTGAGAAATTGCGTCGTGGATTTCGAGTCCGATGTCGGTTAGGATGAGTGTGTGGGCGTCGATTGATTGGTTTTGTTTGATGTAGGTTGCGAAGGATGTTGGTTTGTTTGTGTGTTCTTTCCAGTTTGGCATGCTGGCAGTTTTTCCGAA
>Ga0268276_1002490_pt1 | contig 15664 bp, 7 predicted proteins | sample saktaG_4_FD_190145 | JGI IMG/M metagenome (GOLD analysis project Ga0268276, IMG submission 190145) | Saline water microbial communities from Sakinaw Lake, British Columbia, Canada - sak_2010_1_5_45m | ecosystem: Environmental > Aquatic > Non-marine Saline and Alkaline > Saline ...
TGAGGAGTATGTACAATTCGAAGACCCACCCTATATGGAGGGAACAGGGTATATCGAGCCTATCATAAGGGCTATTAAAGAAAGAAAAGTTCTCCAAATAGAATATCTGCCGTTTACATCATTTAAGAAGCAATCCTCTGTTGCCAGCAGCAATTTGAGCCCGACTCCAAAGGCTACATTCCGGAATATTCACCCTTATCTGGTAAAAGAATATCATGACCGTTGGTATGTGATTGGATGGGATGAAAGCGAAAAAGATATTCGAACCTTTGGTCTAGACCGAATTAAATCTGCAAATCCTATAAATAATCTTTTTCGCAGATCAGATTTCAAACCGAAGGAATATTTTCAACATACCATTGGAATCATTGCACCGCAGTCGAGACCTCCAACTCTAAAGCTTGAATTTACGAAACAGCAAGCACAATATCTTATCACCCAGCCTATCCACCCCAGCCAGAAAGTGCTGAAAGAGACAACAGAAAAGGTAGTTTTCACATTTGCGGTGCATCCAACATATGAGTTTATTTCATTATTGCTGGGATATAGGGACAAAGTAAAGGTGATTTCACCGGTTTGGCTGAGAAAGGGAATGAAAGAACTTTTAGAACAAATGATCAATAAATATAAATAAACCATAAATAGATTACGGATACTCCCATTTACTTTGTAGAAAAAACATAAGATATATGAATCCGATCATCGCAAAGCTAATTAACGATTCCTATCCTTATAAACAAATTCGGAAATTCTACGATGAACCTGGAATCTATGCTTTCTTTTTTACCGGAAAGAATTTTCCAATAGAGACTTATAATCCTCAAAAAGATGAAATTATTTATATTGGGAAAACAGAAAGCAGCCAGGCAAGCAGGGATGAAAAGACTCATTTCACCTCAGGAAAAACCGGAAGTTCCACCATTCGAAGATCACTTGGTTCATTGCTGAAGGAAGAATTGACATTGATACCAATTCCCAGGAACGCCAAGGATTTTGATGCAGGAAGGAAATCGTTTTTTAAGTTTGATGAACCATCGGAAGAAAAACTCACAAGATGGATGAAGGACAACCTAGGCCTTTCGTTTTATGAGTTTGATAAATCTCCGGAGGAATTAGATATACTGGAAACCGAATTAATCGCGGAAGCGAAGCCATTGTTAAATATTGATTCGAAAAACCCGGATAATCAATATGCCCTGATTATCAAAGCAGCCCGCAAAGCATGTGCTGATTATGCAAATCAAACAATGCTAAAAAAGGATACGACCAGAAACCCAATCAATAACCAAATGTTAACTTTCAAAACCAAACTTATGAACTCAAGACAAACAGTGCACAAATATGAAGACATCTTTAAAAATGCAATGCCTCAAATAGAAATCGCCATCGGCGAATCTGCCTCAAGTAGAATCAGCATCCAATTATCTAAGGATGATTTTAAAACAGTTGGGAATCGACAATCCTATTCCTTCAACCTGGAGTTTACCAATGGGGTTGTTGCGAATAACATTGGAGGATCGGCTGTCGCCAGAGATTTGGCAAGAGTATTGGAAAAAAATTTAAGAATAAGCTCATTATTTATAGGGAAGCATGTTAAGTTTAGGATGGATGACAGCTTTACTTTATGGATATCCCAATAAAGGGGAGAAGTGTAATTATAGAAACATAAGGGACAACCTCACAAGAAACATGTTTAAGCAATGAAAGATATTTTATAATCCATTTTTCAATACCTTGAAATACTAAAAAATCAAAAACTCAACTTATAATAGATTCGAAACATATAATTACCAAGGTTGATTAGTTGGAAGTTTTTAGCCATCCATTGTGGAACAAGAGCATCGCAACACGGCAACCAGGAAGAGATGATGATTGAATTGAATGATGATAATTTACAGATAAAAAAGTTTAACCATGGCAAAAATAGGCTGGATTGATTTTTCGACCGATGACAGAAATAGAGTTGGTTCCGTTTTAGACCTGCTTCGTCCGGAAGGCATGGTTGATGAATTAGGCATGGGCACCATACGTGATGCCTTGGCCAATCAACTGTTCCCGGGAATCAGTACCATCCAGACACGGGCTAAATATTTCTTCATAATTCCTTATATATTGTATGATTATCAAAAGTTAAAGCCAGCCCAAAGGAAAAACAGGACACCTTCTCAATACTTAGAGCAGAGGGAATATGAGGTTATGTGGGATTTGGGCGACTATTACAGAGCATTGGCTAAAGACATGAAAATGAGAGAGAGCTTTGGTGTAATCGGAATAACAAAAGAAAGAAGGGGCAAGGATTTTATTGTAAGACGGCCATCAGCCATTTACTGGAATGGTTTATACACCTACCAGTTTATTGACACGAAAGGATTGGGCGCAGAAAGTTTTTTAAGACAATCAACAACCCAAACATTGGAAATACTGATTTCCACAGTGCAGCAAGGTGATGATACCACAGGTGATGATCCTGATGCAGTGTACGAAAATGTGTTTAATATTAAATTGGCACCAAAAACAAACTGGAATGAAAATCTGACCCTTGATTTGCGAAAAGACGAAGCTGAGTTTTTTCAGGACCGCATTATTTCTATAGCCAAAAACAAACTGGTTGCTGAACTCTTGATAAATGAAAAGTTGTGGAAAACTTTTATTCAGGCCGAAAACTTCATGCAATTTGCCAAAGCTGCTATCTCATTGTCCATCCCAGATGCGCTGAAAATGATGTTGGTTTTAGCTCACGATTTTTCAGAATTAATGTATGGGGCACATTTAGCCTACAATTGTCGGCTGCACCAAAAGGTATTCAGTAGCGATTATTTCGATGAAGATTGGTCAACATGGCTTAATAACATACAGGACAAAATGCTTGATTATGAAAATTTCATTCCTGATATATTGTTTGGCTATGCTACCACAACAAGAGGGACAACTGCACAATTTGTAAAAGACTGGTGGACCCAAACTCAAAACAATTTTTCTGATGTAAAAAAGCGAGATACACTCATTGAACAACAGGAAGCAATAGTGAAGGGCGGTAAAGCCCGATTACGATGGGACAAAACAGATGATGTAAACGAAAACAACTGGCTTGGGTTACGGCATTTCGATTACCGTTTTTTTCAGGCACGTACCATTTTAAAAGACATTATAACAGGAATAACAAATTAAGATGCTCCACCCAAAACAGAATAGAATAGATTATGGGGAACAACTCATTCCACCTGCTGGGTATGAGCTGACATATGCAATTGGCACAACCTACTCCTTAGATTTGGAAGCATTGATGATATTGCCCGTGGCATTGTTTTATGCTCAGAAATTGGATGGCAACTCCGATGAATTAAGGTACGACATGCTGGATGCCATAACAAAAGCAGCTGATAAAATTACGGTGTTCTATCAGAACGGCCAATTGAAAGTACCAGAGAAATACCATCACCTTATGGCATATTGGGAAAATGGTATTCAGCCTGTAAACATGCCGAACCATGTTAGTTCTTTTCATCCAAAGGTTTGGGTAATCCGGTACGATTGTAAAGAAGAACCATCAATGTACCGGGTTTTAGTCACAAGCCGCAACTTAACTTTTTCTCGTGATTGGGATTTGGCATTTTCAACCGATGGTTCAGTGACAGACAACGAGCATCCAAAGAATAAACCATTGGCACATTTTCTGCAATACCTAAATTCAACCGGAAAGAAAAAAATACCAGCATCTTTCATTTCAGACTTACAACGAGTGAAGTTTGATCTGCCCGATAAGTTTGATGCTTTAAAATTTGCACCCATCGGTATAATCAATCCTGAAACCACAAAGCCTTATGTAAACATTATCACAGCTAAGAAGGCAGTTTGGGACGAAATGTTGATTGTATCTCCATTCGTGGATAAAACCACTTTAGATAGTATTTATAAGTCCACAAACAAAAAGACATTTTTGTTAAGCCGTAAAGAGGAATTAGATTCAATAGATGAAAAGACTTTAGGTTTGTTTGATTGCTGGCAATTCTCTGCTTTTTTTCAAGAGGCTGAGTTTTATCAGGAATTAGAAGACGGTGGCTCTGTTCCAGTTTCCCAAAACCTACATGCCAAGTTATTTGTGGCCATGGGTGATAAAACACCACATTGGTATTTAGGTTCAGCCAATTGCAGCAACCCGGCACAAGGTCGTAATGTTGAATTCATGGTGGAACTAAAGGGGGGTAATTGGCCTGGGTTAAAAACCAAAGATGTATTTAAAGCACTGTCTGATCCTGATAAGTCAGAAGGCATTACATTATTCACTCCTTATGAATTTGAGGCAAGAGTTTCTGTAGAAGAGCAAAAAAATATTGATTTAGTCATAAGAAAAATCAAATACGATTTAACCCAATTACCTATTAATGGATCTGCAACATTAATTGATGGAGGAATGGCTTACAAACTTTCCATACATATTGATGCTACCAAATTAACATTACCGAGCGGATTTGAGGTTAAAGTTAAACCATTGCCTGAAGAGCACAAGTCAACTGTCTCTATCAAAGCTGGTAGTGAGAATGTCATTGGTAATTTCAGCGGCTATGCCGAAACTGCATTGAGCATATTCCTGGTATTTGAAATAGCAAAAGAAAGCACTGTTTACAGCAAGTTCCTATTACCAATGGAAATTGAATTGCCCAATAGCAGGCTGAACAAAATTTTTACTTCAATCATCAACAGCAGAGAGAAGTTTTTAAAATACCTCACATTTCTTTTAACGGGTGAAGAAACCGACCTTATAGGTAATGCAAAAGACCAAAAGAATAAAGCATCCGCAAATGGAAATAGTGCCTGGGCATTCACAGGGACACCTGTGTATGAGAAATTACTTATCGCATCCAGCAGGTTTCCTGAAAAGTTAAAATCCATTGATACTTTAATTCAACGTCTAAAAGAAGAATCAAGCGATATGGAAGAACCAATCATAACCTTAGAATTTGAGGGCTTCTGGAATATATTTCAAACTTTCATTAAAGACAATAATCAGCAATGAAGGAGAGAATACAAGAAACATTAGCAGGGTTGAAAGACTTTCAGGCAAAAACAGTGGATTATGTTTTTGACCAGTTGTATGTGAAAGGTAGAAGCAAAATGTTGATTGCGGATGAAGTTGGTTTAGGAAAAACCATCGTAGCTAAAGGAATCATTGCAAAAGCGTTTGATCAGTTTACATCTACTTCAGCAAAGAAAGTTTTTAATGTCATTTATATCTGTTCCAATCAGGCATTGGCAAGCCAAAATCTAAAGAAACTTAACTTTACTGGCGATAACCTTGCCATCGACTATTCGGAAGACGATGACCGATTAACAGGTTTAGCGTATATTTCAACAAAGGAAGAAAAGCAATTTCCATTCAGAATAAAAGCATTTACTCCGGCTACTTCCTTCAACGATAAAACACATGCAGGCAAAGCGGATGAAAGAATTTTGATATACCGTTTATTATATTTATACAAAGATTTCAAACCTTATCGAAATAGTTTAAAGTGGATTCTAAAAGGAAACAGAAGAATAAAGGATGAGAATTGGCAAGCACGTATTCAGTATGCAGAGGATTTTGATAAAGGGAAAGACATTTACTGGCTAAAGAAAATACGGCCGAAGGTTTACAGTGAGTTCAAAAAGGCTTTGAACAAAACAGTAACTCCATCGGAATTGCCTAAATCATTTAATGCAGCAGGTATAAATTACCCTGTTAAATTTTGGACCTTGTTAAAAATTATTTGCCAGTTAGGCATCCGCAAAAACACCTATTTCAATTACAATTTTAGTAAAGAGTTGATCAGCTCTGTTCGCTTTCTTTTGTCAAGGGTCTGTATTGAGTTTTTGCAAGCAGATATTTTTATCTTGGATGAATTTCAACGTTACAAGAAACTGATTGAAAATACAGGAACAAATGATGAAGACGACAAAGAAGAGATAAGTCCAGCAATACAATTGGTAAGAGACATATTTTCATTTGAGAATTCAAAAATCTTATTGCTTTCTGCTACACCATTCAAGCCATACACGAATGATTTTGATGAGTTGAATGGAGAGGTGCATTACAATGAGTTTATAACAGTGCTGCAGTTTTTAATGACTGATAAAACAGACGAATTTTGGAAGCAATACGAATATGACCGTAAAGAATTATTCGGATACCTTAGGCATCCTGATTTATTAGAAACAAAATTACCGGAAGCATTAGTGCTTAAAAATAAATTGGAAGCACTATACCGAACCAGCATAGTTAGAACAGAAAAAATATTGGTATCTAATGACAGGGATGCGTTAATAAAGCTTGTGAACAAACCCATTTCAATCCAGCCGCAGGATATTCAAGATTTTGTAGTATTGGACCAAATCACTCAATTGTTGAATAAAGATCACAAGGCATCACTGCCTGTTCCATTGGAGTATGTCAAATCCTGTCCCTTTGCATTATCATTTTTGGATAATTACCAGCACAAAGAGAAAATAAGGAATCTGATTTTGGATGATCTCAAACTTCAGCGATTAGTTAAAAAGACAAAGCATGGCTGGGTAAGCCTTAATGATATAAATGAGTACAAACCATTAATTCCTCCAAGAGCCAAGTCGCTTCCCAACGCAAAACTTCGTTTACTGCTTGATGAAACAGTAAATAATAACGGCTGGCAATATATATGGATACCTCCTTCCATTCCATATTACGAATCTGATGGAGCTTACAAAGACAGTTGGGGCTATTCCAAAACTTTGATTTTTTCTTCATGGAAATTAGTCCCACGGATGGTGGCCTCTTTAGTTTCATATGAAGCAGAAAGGTTATCCATTGGAAATCCTAAATCAATTTCAGAAAGAGAAAAAAGAGAAAAGGAAAATTATAAACCATACTACTTCCGAAAACGGAGGTCGCCAAGACCTCAATTCACTTTTAAAGTTTTAAAAGAGGATCAGGAACCGCAACAAATGAACAATTTCACCCTTTCCTATCCTTGTTTATTCTTGGCTGACTTGTATGATCCAGCACAAAACGTAATTGAGAAACAACCTCTTCAACAAATTAAAGCCAAAATAAAGAGTCAGCTTATTACCACCTTCAATAATCTCAATCTGAATCAATATGTAACAGGTGATGGCGATTGGCAAAAATGGTATTGGTTAGCCCCACTTATATTTGACAAAGCAAATCCAGGGAATCAAATCATTTCTGAATGGATAACAAAAGGCATTCCTCCTTCCGAATTGTCAATTGATGCCGAAAATTTTAATCCTGATAAGGAAGAAAGTATTGGCAGAAAAATCCACTTTGAACATGCCAGGGCTGCTTTTGTTAATTCAAAAGCTGTGGCAGCTGGGAAATTGAATCAGAGCCAACTCGAAACTATTTGCGAGCATTTAGCTGAACTGGCGATTGGTTCACCAGCCATCTGCTATTTGAGAAGCCAAAAGAGGCACAATGTCTTGTCAAAAGACTTATTTGATGGGGCCTTCAACGTTTCCTCCGCTTTTCTAACCATGTTTAATAAACCAGAGAGTATTGCAATTGTGAGATTACACACCAAAGAAGGTGATTATTGGGAAAGGGCATTAAAATACATGATAGATGGCAATATTCAGGCAATGATGGATGAATTTGTTTATCTGCTAATTAATGGAGAGAACATGCAATCTACAATGGAGTTGAGTGATTTTATTTCAGACATTCTTTCAGTGAGAACCGTAACTTCCGACATTGAAGATTACCCTACATTTATTGACAATCTTAATAAAGAAAAAGGAAAAAGGAAATCAATCCGTTCGCATTATGCTGTTGATTTTGGGACTCAAAAAATCAATACTGCAAAGGGTGCAGGAAGACAAATAAATATCCGCCAGGCGTTTAACTCACCATTTAGGCCCTTTGTATTGGCCAGCACTTCAATTGGTCAGGAGGGATTAGATTTTCACTTGTATTGTAAAAAGATATTTCACTGGAATCTGCCTCCCAACCCTATTGATTTTGAACAACGGGAAGGTCGAATACATCGTTACCAAGGGCTTGTTATCCGGCTTAATCTGGCAAGTAAATACAGAGATGAAATTAGATATAACGATGAATCTAATAATACATGGAATGATTTGTTCAGATATGCAGCAAAAGAAAAGGAACAGGCTAAGTTTTCCTGCGATTTAGTACCCTTCTGGCATACTGAAACTCTAAGTGATATTAAGATTGAAAGATTTGTTCCCTTGTATCCTTTTAGCCGAGACATAGAGAAGTATAATAATCTAATTAAAATACTCACTTTTTACAGATTGACATTTGGACAACCACGACAAGAGGAACTGGTGGATGCGATGCATGAGTATGGTTTTAGTGACGAGGTAATCAAAAAATTAGATGACTTGATTATTAATCTAAGCCCAATAAGATTTTTATAATATGGCAGATTTTATTTCTGATGATCAAATAGAAAGAGCCATCATTGAGGTATTTTTTATGAATTAACTGAAGATCATGAAAATCCTTTTCTCCACTCTCTTTGACGAACCAACCTACCCACTCAACCTCTTTATGAATGATGGGGTAGCTGCAGGTTGTCGTCATATGGGACCATTCGGGCTGCTGTCGTTTCTTGAGTTGCATTTGGGATTATCAAGACCAACAAATAACAATGTGCTGCGTGTGTTCCGCTACCGGAAGGTGCTTAAGAAAATTGTCTTGGGTGCATTTTTTGAAAAGTCCTTTTCGGCCAATGAACTTGATGTTGCGGAAGAACTTCTGTCATGGCGAGATAAGTTAATGTTGGCTGGCTGGGATTTTAACATGGAGAAGAAGATGCCAACACGGCTTGAAGCGCTTGCCAAAGCAGAAATGCTTGCTGGGGTTGCTGATACATTTTCAGATAGGTTCAGGATGGTACTTGCTGCATTGAAGACAAGAGCGAAGTTACCTCTGGAAGAATTTATCTATTTTGAACCTTTGGAATTGCTTCCTCCACATCTCTCTGAACTGATCAGCTTGCTTGAACAGCAAGGCGTTGTTTGCAGCCGTTACTTGCCTCCAGAATTAGAGAATGCAAATTCGGACCTCGATTCATTGCGTTCATTTATATTTCTAGAAAATAAGGTGGGTACTGTTAAATCTGAGGCAAAAGGAGATGGTTCATTGCAACTGATCTTGATGCCGGACCGTTTGCAGGCGGGAGATTTGATGGCCGGTCTATTCCGGAACAATGATTGCCGTGATATTGTGATTATCAGCGAAAACAATGAAGTTCAGCCTTTTCTGGGGCTTCGGAATGATGGATTTGCAACATCTGCCATCATGGTGAACGATCCTGTTCCGGCTGGAGTATGCCTGCTGCAATTACTTCAGGTATTTCTTTGGAAGCCATGGCAGCCGAGGCGACTGTTTGAATTCTTTCAATGTCCGACCCCGCTATTGCCTCCAAATCTTTCGCGGCTCCTTGCACAGGCCATGTCAGTCAAACCAGGTATTGGTTCTGAACAATGGGAAAAGGCTCTGTCGGAGTATAAGGAATCAACACCAGATGAGGAGAGATATAACCGGATCAAAGAACGCCTTGATTTTCTCTTGGGGTACGAAAAATACAACACCAATACGGGTGCTCCTGTTCCAGCCATAAGGGAACTATTTGAATTTGCTTCCGGGATATTACAGGGCAGATTTTCGATGGTGAGCAATGAAAAAGAGAAGAGATTGCTTACACTCATCCTGAACTCATGTAGAAACGTGATCGAAATTCTTTCATTATTTGAGGAAAAAGATGTCATTAGTGAACTTGAATTGCAACGAATCATAGAAAAGTCTGTCACAAGCGACGTTTGTTGCATAGCTAAAAGGGCGGGGGATAGTTTGCCAGTGATTGGCTCACCGGGTAACCTTGCCGGATTTGCAGACACTGTGATCTGGTATGATTTTGCATCGGGTGGTACTATGGGTGCTATTTCCGATCCCTTTTTCCCCGAAGAACGTGACTGGCTTGCAATGAAAGGAGTCATCCCTGAACCGTTAAATCTGATTTCACAAAGAAACAGTTGGCTCAGAAAGCAATTCATCCGCTTTGTTAGAAAGCAACTGATTTGCATTGTGCCAGAAAACTTTGGTGGGGAGACTGCCCACCCGCATCCTTTCCGGTCTTTTATCGATGCCCATTTTAAATCAGTGTATAAGTTGATTAACCGTGTTTCCGGGCCAGAACCAATCAAACTGGCTGAGAACCTGGAGGCTACGACGACCTATTTGGCTTCCTCACCATTTCCTTCTCCTGCAGCTTATTGGCACATCTCAAACAAGGAGCAGTTAGCAACCGGCGATATTACTTTCTCTTACTCTGGGCTATCTACCCTGGTTGAATCCCCATTCATCTGGGTACTCAGGTACAGAGCATTCATCAAAGATGAGGCCATTTTGCAGTTGGCCGATGATTCCCGGTTCATGGGAAATGTATCACATCGGGTTTTTCAGTATGCTATCACCCGGCCCAATATTGATGTCACTCAACTGGACAGACCAGCTCTGGAAAAATTATATTCTGAAGCGGTGGCCCACATACTAAAAACGGAAGGAATGTTGCTTCTGGAGAAGGGAAAGGAGGACCGGGTTGAATCGATTTATCATACCATAAGGGAGAAATTCATGGTACTGGTACAACACATTGCTGAGAACAATTGGATTGTGGAAGGTTGTGAAGCCGAGAAGAAGGCCTCCCGGCCAGGCATGAAACTGCTGGGGTATGCCGACATTCTGCTCTCCAGAAGGAAAAAAGGATTAAAGGAATATGCTATTATCGACTTAAAATGGAAAAGCGGAAAATACTATTCCAGGCTGATGAATGATGACAAAGACCTCCAACTAGCCTTCTATTCATCTCTGTTTAACGATTCAGGAGGATTTTCGCCAACTGCCTATTTTATAATCAGTACCGGGAGATTGTACACCCGTGACCAACAGGCATTTAAACACGGCATCCGGGTAGGTTCAGATGAATGGGTCTCCGCTTATTCAGATCAGCTTGTAAAATTGTATCGAACCGTGGAATATCGCATGGGAGAACTGAAGGAGGGTAAAATTGAAATGGGGGAGGGAATTCCGGTTGATGAGTTAGGAATATTCTCATTGGATCCCGAACAGTATCTACTTCCATCAGGGGATGCAGTTAAGACTATTTCAAAGTTTAATGATTATTCCACTTTTACAAATATCGAATAGCCATGAAGAATATACGTCTTGTAAGCGCAGGGGCCGGCAGCGGGAAAACCTACCGCTTGACCAATGAGCTTTTCGATTACCTAGATCCGGAGGGGGAATTTAAATACACTCCGTCTGAAATCATCGCGACCACCTTTACACGCATGGCGGCTGGAGAACTCCGTGACCGGGTTCGCCGGAAGATTCTTGAAACAGGGCATCACGATATCGTTGACCTGCTCGACCAGGCCTTGATTGGTACAATAAACAGCATTGGGGGCCAGTTACTTTCACAATTCTCCTTTGAGGGTGGATTGTCTCCTGTACTGAAAGTTATTGAGGACCAGGAGAAGCAGGCGCTGTTCAACCTTTCATTGACAGAGGTAATATCGGGCGAAGCAGCCGGCGAATTAGATCATCTTTCTTCCCGGTTTTCTACCGAAGGGGATCATATCCGATCAGAGATCGCAAACCTAGTTGACAAATCGAGGTCCAACGGTATGGACGGAAACAAACTTGCAACTGCCAAACAGCATTCCATTGCAACGATGCTGGAAAAATTACCGAAACCAGGAAAATCTATGGCAGCCGCTGCAAGATTCAATACTAGAGAGTTTGCCACTCTTGAACGGGCGGTAGTGGCGGGTAATGATTCAACCGGCAAAACTGCTGGTGCACTTGAAGAATTGAAAAATTTTATCTATAACATTGAACATTATCCCGGCTCTGTTGCATGGTATGAATGGGCGAAAATTTGTAAGCTTGCGCCAGGGGTGAAATCGTATTCGTTTTTTGAACCATTTATTGATGCAGCAAAAGAGCACCTCTCTTTTCACGAATTCCATGATGATCTTAGACGATACATCTCTTTTGTTTTTGACAAGGCTATTGCTGCCCTTGATCTTTTCCAGGATTATAAGCGACGGCGCGGTGTAATTGACTTTGCAGATCAGGAGGCTGAGGTTCTACGGTTGCTTGACCAGGAAGATGTGAAGCAGCGTTTCCACAGGAAATACAAGGTGTTACTGGTAGATGAATTTCAGGATACTAGCCCAATCCAACTCGCGCTCTTTCTGAAGATATCAGGTATGGTGCAGCATGTGGTATGGGTCGGAGATCCTAAGCAGGCAATCTATGGTTTCAGAGGAACCGATAGCACCCTGATCAATGCAGTCGTAAGGCGACTTGGAACCCCAAATGAAAAGGATTTCCTCACTGAATCGAGGCGATCGAGGCCAGACCTGGTCAATTTTGTGAACGACATTTTTCATGAGGCCTTCAAAGACAAACCTGAATATCCTAGGAAGGAGCAGATTGTGCTGAACCCTGTAAGGAAAGCACTTGAAGATGCCGGTCTTGATTCAGCCCTGCATGTTTGGGGATTTTCTGGTGATGAAAATTCGCGAAAGTTCACAAATCCAGTATATAATAATCTACTCGCCGGAGGCGTGGCTGGCTGGCTCCGGGAGGATGTCTTGATTGAGGATCCTCAATCAGGAGTGATCAGGAATCTAATGCCAGGAGACGTTGCCATTTTGTGTTTTTCAAATCAGGCTTGTCTTGATATAGCTAATGGCCTTCGTGAACATGGCATTGATGCAACGGTAGCAGACTCAGGACTTCAGAAAACAGCAGAAGCAAGGCTGGTACTGAGCTGCCTGAAATATATCCACAATTCCTTCGATTCACTTGCTAAAGCAGAAATTGCATATTTGACAGATCAGAGTCATGACATCGGAGCTCTGATTGATGAACGTCTTGAATACCTAAAGATTAAGAAAAATGATTCCCCGGGAAATGAACCAGGGGGCTGGTTAGAGAAAAATATTCACATACAACGTCTTACGAAAATTAAGGAGAATACAACAGGGTTACCTCTGACACTGTTGGTGCGTATGTTATATGCCGAACTGGATTTGCTTTCAATTGTTTCAGGTTGGGGAGACCAGCAACAGCGATGGAGTAATCTGCAAGAAATCCTGAATTGCACGGAATTTTTTTCGGAATCCGCGAATACACTAGGGACATCCGGTTCCATTCCCTCTTTCATTGCGTGGTTTAACAGCCTTGCAGAAAGCGGGGAGGACCAAAAAGCACTGGTTGTGAACGAACATTCCGTGAATGTCCTAACCTACCACCGTGCCAAGGGGTTAGAGTGGCCTGCAGTTGTGTTGCACCAACTTAACAAGGACAAAGAGGCTGATGTATTCGGTATTCATGTTATCGGAGAGGCGGCCATGGATCTGGATGCTCCGCTAGCAGGGCGTTCTGTCAGATACTGGCCATGGCCTTATTTGATCACCCAGTACGGAGTGCCATCAGGTTTCGCGACATTTACTAGTCTTTACAACAGCCTACCGGAAAAAGCAGAAGCAGAAAGCCAAAGTTATGAAGAGGCTCTTCGCTTACTTTATGTCGGCATGACCCGGGCCAGAGATTACCTGATCGTGCCATATAAAGATTACCATAAGATGCCATGGCTTGAAAAAGCCATAACTGGAGGGCTTCCAAATATTTGTGGAGACGAACCTGAGCAGAACGATGTCGTCCTCAATACAAAACACAAGAATTACCTTTCAAAATTCCGGTTTCGCAGGTTCATGTCGGCGAATATATTGCCTGGAATAATTATTGAGGCGGCCGCCCCAGTGATCTATACACCACAAAAGAGTACAAAACCGATACAGGACTATTTTGTCACACCATCATCGGAAGAAGAGATCTCGGGAGTAAAGATCTATGAGTATATAACATTGTACCCACACATGCAAGTTGTAAGGAGCCTTCAGGTGGATGATGCGGCCTTTGGAACTTGTATCCACGCTATTTTGTGTGCCCATGATCCGAAGATGAAGGATCATGAACAATTACAATTAGTTGAACGTTTGCTCGAAAATTATGGGCTCACAGGCATTATCTCTCCTGCTAACCTCCTTGATTCTATTAGCATGTTCAATAAATGGGTGAGGAGCAAATATATGACTCCTCAAAATCACAAAGAGTATCCAATTGTGGTGGAGAGAGGCAACCAGATGTTATCTGGCATTGCTGACTTTGTGATCGAAACTCCTAATGAAGTATTGCTTGTCGACTATAAAACCTTCCCAGGTCATCCTGATTCTGGGAAAAACAGGGAAATATGTGAATGGAGGGCACGCACTTACAGTGGACAAATGAATTTGTATAAAGAGATGCTGGAACGAGTTTGGCCAGGTAGAAAAGTTGAGACAATGATATGGTTTATCATTGCGGGTTCAATGGTTAAAATAGAAAGTCATTAGATTGATTTATTAAAGAAGCGATAACACTGAATTGAAGATTTTGGTTTGTTATTCATCCCCAAAATAATCATTGTCCAGCCGTTTGATTTCATAACTCTGCTGTAAAGTGACTCCGAGGTTATAATCTATCATCAGTTGTGCCAATTGCACCCCATCGATCAATACAATTTTAGTTTCGTTTCTCGGAACATAATCTAAAGCATCTTTAGTAAAGGATGAAGTGGTTATAAAAACGCCTTTTTTTGCACCTTGCCCAGCCAAGGCACCCACAAATTTATGAATTTCTGGTCGCCCGACTATATTTCCCTGCTGCCAGCGTTTTGCTTGAATGTAAATGATGTCTAGTCCCAGTTTATCTTCTTTTATCGTCCCATCAATGCCTTCGTCACCGCTTCTGCCAATTGCTTTACCTGCATCCGTAATAGAACCACCATACCCCATTTTAACCAAAAGTTCCACCACCAGCCGTTCGAAGAAAGCCGGAGAGAGTTTGTGAACCTTGGTTAGAATTTCTTCCGCTAAGGCTTTCCTAATGCTTTGGTATGCGTGTTCGAGCGTTTCTTCGGGGGTTTCGTGAATAGCATCCCTTTCATCTATTTCTTCAGTTTCTCCGGTATCTTCATGTTTTGCCGTATGAAATTCTACAAATTCTGGGTATTGACGAAGAAAATGAACATTGAGGATACTCGGGTTGGTTTTCAGAACTTCCAACCCACGTTGTGTAATCGTTATAACTGCTCGCTTTGGGGAATCCAGTAATCCAGCTTTTTTTAGATATGTTTTCGCCCAGCCAACTCGATTATCAAAAATTGCTTGATTACCGCTAGGTAAAGGTTCATTCCGTTCATCGTCGGATAGCTTAAAGTGTTCTGCAAGAATCTCAATAAGATCACGATATCTATATTCTTTACCGTCTGATATTTGCTTAAGTAATGGCAAAAATACTGTCTGAAAATCTGGAATAGGCATAATTAATAAATTAGCTAGCAATTTACATCAAAAAATGATTATTATTCATATTCATAAGCAATTTACGACCATTAAAAAAGCGTTCAGGCCTCTTGGCCTGAACGCCGGAATCTTAAAACAAGGAAAAGATTCAGAAGGTGATCTTGTTTTCAGCTTCCGTGATGCTTGCATCGAATGAGGTCTTGAGAAACTCGATGACTTTCTTGATGCCGGGTGTGAAACTAGTGGTGAA
>Ga0268276_1002493_pt1 | contig 15659 bp, 16 predicted proteins | sample saktaG_4_FD_190145 | JGI IMG/M metagenome (GOLD analysis project Ga0268276, IMG submission 190145) | Saline water microbial communities from Sakinaw Lake, British Columbia, Canada - sak_2010_1_5_45m | ecosystem: Environmental > Aquatic > Non-marine Saline and Alkaline > Saline ...
CTTCTGGAGATATAATAAAAACTACTCCCGAACATCCATTTTTAGTTTTAGAGGGGATTGAGGAAGTATGGAAGAGGGCAGATGAACTTAATGAAAAGATGTGTGTTGCAATTCCATCTAAAATAAATTTGCAAAATTCAGATATTCTTTCTACAATAATCAATAAAATTAAAAGTTTAAATAATTTTGTTTGTTTTATAAAAGAAAATTCATTAATATTAGAAAAATTAAAGAGGGTAAATATTTCTGAACTAGAAAGAAAACTTAAATTAAAAAATTTAAGAGACTCAATAAAAAATAAACGATTAAAAATTAAAGATTTTTTTATGCTTACTTCCCATTTTAAATTTTTAGATCTGGAAGCATATACTATGATAGATTCTATAAAAAATGCCAATGAAGGTTGGCGAGTAGGCCACACAAGTAACGCAATGAAACTTCCAAATTTAAATGAATTAGAAAAATTAGGTTATATCTTAGGATGTATAGCCGGTGATGGACATCTTTCCCCAACTAATATAATCCTAAACAATAATGATAAAGAAATTCAAGAAAACTATCAAGAATATTTAAAACAGATATTTAATATCGATTCTAAATTTAAAAGAGCACATACCTGCGATACAATTACTGATTGTACGGGTAAAACTTTTGTTAGATTCATATCAGAAATAATGGATATTCCACAGGGAAATAAGTCCGGAATTGTTTTTGTTCCGGAAATAGCAAAGCAAAATAAGGAAGTATTTAGGGGATTTTTTTCGGGTTTATTGGATACAGATGGATATATTTCTCATTTAAATAATTCTATTGAAGTAACTAGCAAGAGTCAAAGATTATTAAAAGAATGCGCTATACTTCTTCTTAATTTTGGTATTCATTCGGTTATTTTTGAGAAAAATAAGTTTTATACTTTAAGAATAGCAAATAAAAAATATCTAGATAGGTTCTTAGAAAATTTCAATCCTCGATTAAAAAGAAAATTGGAAAGAATAATTGATGCTTCAAAAAAAGCAGAAACTAGTAGAATATTTGATTTTTTACCTATCTCTGGGAAATTTTTAAAAGAATTAAAAATTTCTGGAAAAATAAATAAAAAAATACCCTACTTCAGTAAGTATAATCAAAAGGATAAAATTTCTAAATGGCTCATTAAATCTACCTTAAAAAATATAAAAATTGAAAATGAAACATCCCTGGCATTAAAAAATTTAATTGAACAACAAATTGATTATGTTCAAATAATTTCTAAAAAAGAAATTAAAAATATGGATAAATACGTTTACGATTTTACAATTCCAGATACACATAATTTTATTGCAGAAAGAATTTTAGTTCACAATACATCTATCCTTGATTCTCTTAGAAGCACCTGTGTTCAAAGTGGAGAAGCGGGAGGAATAACTCAAAAGATTTCTTTCACGGCATATCCCACAGAACAATTAAGAAAAGCATGCCCTTTAATTGAAAAATCTGGAATTAAACTAAACATTCCGGGATTCTTATTTATTGACACTCCAGGTCATGCAGCATTCACTAATTTAAGAAAACGTGGAGGAAGCTTAGCAGATTTGGCAGTTTTAGTTATTGATATAAACGAGGGAATAAAACCTCAAACAGCAGAAGTAATTCAAATTCTTAAAAAAAATAAAACGCCTTTCCTAATTGCACTAAATAAAATAGATAATATTTCTGGGTGGAGGTCTCCGAAGTCGGAGATCATCCCCGGTGGGAAGGACAAAGAACAAATAGGTTTAAGAGAATCAATTGAATCGCAACCTCAGAATGTTCAACAAGTATTTCAAGAAAGATACATGACTCTAATTGGTTCTTTAAACGCACATGGATTTGATGCAGATTTATATTACAATATCGATGATTTTTCAAAAAGAATAGCACTTATTCCAACATCTGCTAGAACAAAACAAGGAATTCCGGAGCTTACCATGATGCTTTGTGGATTAAGTCAAAGATATCTAACAGACAGGCTAACTCTAAAACCTGATGCCAAGGGAGTAATTTTAGAAGTTAAAAAAGAAAGAGGAATTAATTTTGCAGAAGCAATTCTTTACGATGGAGTTTTAAAGAAATCCGATGAAATTGCAGTTGCAAGTTTTGACGGAGAGCCAATTGTTACAAAAATTAGAATGCTTGAAGAGATAGAACCACTATGTGCAAAATTCAAACCAAAAGAAAAAGTAACTGCTTCAACTGGATTAAAAATGCAATTGGTAGACAAAACAGAAATTCTTCCAGGGATGCCTTTCGAAATTTTCAAAAATAATTTAGAAGAAATAAAAGCAAAATTCAAAAAAGAACTTTCAGAAAATATTCAAACACAAAAGCAAGGAATAATTGCAAAAGCAGATTCTCTTGGAAGTTTAGAAGCACTTTTAGTTTTATTAAAACAAAGTAATATTCCAGTTGTAAAAGCAGGAATAGGAAATATAAAAAAATCAGATATAATTTCTGCAAAAGCAAACATAGACATAAGTGAACTTGATGCAATTATCGTAGGATTTAACACAGAAATAGAAGAAGACGCAAAGGAATTAGCAAAAGAATACAAAGGGATAAAAATAATTCAAGATGAAGTTGTTTACAAATTAATTGAAAATGTTGAAAAGTTCAGAAAAGAAAAATCTGCTGAAATGGAAAAAAGAAGATTAATGGAACTAACAACAATATGTAAATTAGAAATTTTGCATCAGTATGTTTTTAGAAATCAAAACCCCGCAGTTTTTGGAGTACGAGTTGAGGGTGGAAAATTGAAGAGGGAATTGAATTTAATTGACGAAACTGGAGAGAAAGTTGCAAGAGTAAAGAATATAGAATCTGATAGAAAAGCAGTAACAGAAGCAACAAGAGGAATGGAGGTTTCAATGTCTTTGCCTGGAGTTAATTTTGAGAGACAGCTAAAAGATAAGAAGTTACTTTATTCTGACTTAGGAGAATCTCAGTTTAAACAATTTAAGAAAAACAAAGACCTACTTGGTCCAGACGAAATAAAGATTCTACAGGAAATAGCAGAAATTAAGAGACGAGAAAAATCCGAGTGGGGAATGTAGAAAAGAATTTAGTTTACAAACATTAAATTAAATAATTCAGGGAATTTATATTTTTCTTTGGTGTAGTTAATATTAAAATGTTCTTTAAGATAATTGTACCCATTAGGATTTAGATCTTTTCCATCAGCAGTTACAAATAAGAATGTTTCCCTTTCTTTTTGTAGTTGCAATGCACTTGAAAGAATTTTACAATCTGCGTGGTTTGAGATAATATCATGGATTTTACTTACTAATTTGTTATCTATTTGTTCAATTGGAATTATTTTCTCATCTATCTTAGTTTTTAGAAATTTATCGATTATAATTCTAGACATATCCCTCTCTTTTGCTAATTCATAAGATAATTTTTTTAATTCTAACTCTTTAAATTTTTCATAAATTTGTTTAGCAAAAGGAATATCTCTTTTAGAAATCAAGGGATTATCTTCAAAAGAATAATTTTGGTCTTCTATTTTTTTTGTAATTGCTTTGTGTATTCTAGCTATTTTTTTTATTATTTCTTGTAGCTCTTCTAAAACTGCTCCGCAAACAACAAATCTTCCTTTTTTATCATGTATATAAAAATAACATTTTTTAATAATTTCCTTTGATTGCGCATGATAATTCGAATAGTTATAAATTACATTTGTATCGAGAAAACTCTCTTTTTCCATTTAATCTTCTCCTGTCCAATCAGCCATTATATTTCTTATTTCTTGAACTTCTTTTGATAATGTAACTTTACTTGGATCAAAATTAGCTAAATTATTGAGATAAACAGAATTTAATTCTGAGATTGATTCTTGGAGCGTCCTTTTTCTTGATTCTAATGCACTGCCAACATAAAATTTTAATAAAATATCTTTATCTATCGCATTCTTTCCTATTGTTCTGCTCTTGTAGAGTTTGTATAAAGCAATAAACTTCCAAAGAGAATCAAAAGTCAAGATTATATCTTTTCTATGCTCTTGTAATCTAATATTTATTAACGCTAACTTTCTTATAATAGATAAAACTTCTTCTGTTAAATCGAAAATATCTGGAAATTCTTCATCTATGGGGCAAGCAATAAAAAATCTATTTAATATCTCTAAAACTTCCTCATCTTCCCATTCTTTTTTATTTAAAACTTGAAAAAATTCATCAGATAAAATGTATAATTCTTCGCCATATTCTTTATGCTGTTCTCTTTGAATTTGACTGGAACATTTTTTTTCGTTTTTACCAATGAATTCCTCTATTAAATTTTTTATTTTTGTTTTGTGTTCTAAGATAATCTCTTCTTGATATTCTTGAGATGGATCTGCAATCATTTGGGGAATTAGACCATAAAGATACCAAATAGTTGGCAAGTCAGATAAACCAGAGGATTCATTTTTTATAACATGAACAGCACATTTAGCAAAACAAGTTTTTTTAGGCACTTCTCCTTTTAATTTATATCCCTGAAGAATTAAACTGAATAAAGCTCTAAATTTCTTTCTTTCTTCATCTGTTATGGGTATATCAAAATATGTATCTCCAAATACTCTTTGATAAATTTTAGCTTTGTCTGTAGAAACTATCTCTTTAACTTTACCTTCTTTAGACAATTCTTCTAAATAGTTGTTTGTGGTAGACCAATTGGAATCTAATTTCTTCCTAAGTTGTTCTATCGAAAGAGGTGCTTTATTTAGGTGAGAAATTATTTCTTCTTTAATCTGTTCTGCTGTTTTTCTAATTGCCATAAGAAACCGCCTTTTTCATGTTATTATAATAAAAATCCAATTTATAAACATTTCTATACATCTATGTATAGAATTAAGTATTATTAGGTATAGATGTAAGATAATCAAAAAGGAGGTATAGAAGTTTAATTTTAGTTGACTATTTCCCCTGATTATCTCTAATCATCTCGGTTAATAAAATTACAATCATATCAATACTTTTGTTCAAAGATTGTAGTTGTTCAGAGATTTCTTCAAGTGGCTTGTGTAGCTCCTCATATTTCGATTCTTCACTCCAAACACCAACCTCTAAGGATTCAAGTCTGTGATCTATCTCTTCGAATGTTTCTTTGCTTAATTTTATCTCTTTAATAATTTTAATCATCTTTATCTAACGAATCTATCTATTTCTCCAAAGCCCCGAGATCTCTCCAAGAATATAAGATTGAATTTGAGGAGATGGTTAGTTAATTGTTTTAGAATAAATTAAAGTTCGCTCAAAAATTCATCCATATAAGAATATTTTGGCTCATCATAAAAATCTAGCACTTCTATTTTATGGATAATATCTGAAAAATTTTCTAAAAGATTTATTTGAAATTCACGTAGATTTTCATTATTTTTTATACTGATTTCTATAGTAATTATCTTGTTCAGATTATAAAAAGAGATAATTTGAACTTCTTTTTGTCTAGTTAAATACGTTTTTAATTTCTCTAGTCTAACTTTTCCAAGAGTATTTAGTTTTAACATAAATATTTTGTGAATTAAATTCAGCTTTTCAACATCTATATCTAAGGCGTATCCATTTAACACCCTCTTCTCTTCTAATTTAGAGAGAGTTTTTTTTACAAATTTTCTAGATAATGAGGTCTCATGAGAAATTTCTAAGATAGACTTTCTAATGTTTTTATTTATGCTTCTTAAAACTAGAAGTTCTTTCTTTTCTAGACTAATAGAGTCTGTTTCATTAAAAATTTCTTTAACTATTTTAGAAGATATCCCATTTATAGGATAATTTCCAGTTTTAATCAGAGAACTAATTGGGTACGTCTCTATTTCTAATATCTCCTGACTAAAAGAATCCATAATCTCCTGGGTAAACTTTTCAGCATCTTTATTCTCCTTAACAAAAAATGATATTCTTATCGAATAACTACCGACTAGTCTCTCTATATAAAAAACATTTTTATTATTTTTTAACCAAGAAATTAACTCTCCTTCTTTTTTGTATCCTTTTGTTTTTATAAAAGCGTCAAAGATATTGTAACCCAGTTTCTTAAGATCAATTAATGGATATAATCGTTCAACAACTTTCTTTTTTAATAAAGAATCTAATCTATACTGAACAAATGGTTTGCTTCTAGAGATTATCTTCGATAAGTCACTTATGCTTATTTTTGGATTGCTATTCAATTGATTTAATATCTTAAGTGAATAGGCATCTATTTTTATCTTTGTAATCATAATAGTAATATTTGTTACAAAAATAAAACTAATTCTTTTTTAGATATGAAAGTTATCTTATCTCAGATAGATAAGTTTATTAAAATTAAAGATAAGATAATAGTCTATGACTAAAGATAAAAACTATTTTGAGAAAGAAATATTTTCCTCTAACAAACATAAATTTACTTTTTCTTATGATGATGACTTATTAAATCAAATTTTAAAATATAAACAAAAGGGAAAAGTTCTAGATTTGGGTTGCGGAGAAGGAGGCTTATCTCTTGAACTAGCAAAAAGAGGGTTCGATGTAACTTGTGTGGATATTTCTTCAACTGCAATTAATAATGTTAAACAAGAGGCTCAAATCCAAAGGATTCAGATAAATACGATTTGTGAAGATTTAGAAAGTTTTGAAATCAAGGAAACCTACGAGGTAATTCTTTGTTTAGGAGTTTTGCATTTTTTAAAACAAGATTTGGCGGAAAAATTAGTAAAAACCATGCAAATTAAAACAAATAAAACCGGACTAAATATTTTGGATGTTTTAACTGGAAAAGAATTTTTTAAAGAGAAGCAAATTAAAGAAGTATACAAAAACTGGGAGATAAAAGATTTTGAAACTCACAAAGAAAACTTTGGAAAAATGGATTATTTAGTTGTTATAAAGTAAGAAAAGAATGTAATTAGTATTTGAATCTTCTCCTGTCAAATCTCCCATTATAAATTATCACCTCTTTTTAGGATCATGCAAACATTGTTCTCTCAATAATAGCTTTCTTTCTTCTGAATTCTGCAAAGGACTTGTTCTTCTTGATAACCTATCATGCATTCTTCAAGTTCTTTTAAGCTTTCCTTAGAACTTGTTATCTCAAAGTCAGCTATGCTTATCCGAGTTAACTTAGGGATCTTAGAGTTTTCCATTTTACATACCTCCAGAAATTATTTAATTAAAAGATAATATCCCCCTTTTTATTTAACCTTTTATTAGAACTATCCAGTGAAATAGGATTATTGGAGAGTGAACAACAAACTATAAATAATCGTTAAATATCTAAGGGTATGGCAACCTACTCCCACTCCAAGGTTTCTACTTTTGAAAACTGCCCATATAAGTATAAACTTAGCTATATTGATAGGATAAAGCCAGAAATTCCAGAAACAATTGAACTTTTCATGGGAAAGAGAGTTCACGAAACGCTTGAGAAACTTTACAAAGATAAAAAATTCAAGAGGCTTACTTCTAAGGCTATTCTATTAAAGTTCTATAATGATAATTGGGAGAAAGAGTACTCTGATGATATTTTGGTGGTTAAGGAAGGTTTAACTGCTTTGAATTATAAGAAAATGGGAATTAAGTTTATTGAAGATTATTACGATAAATACAAACCATTCGACCAATTGACTATTTTGGGGCTGGAGACTCAAGACGTTATGACATTAAAGGATGGAAATAAATGGCATGTTAGAATAGACAAATTTGCTTGTGATAATGATGGAAATTATTATGTTATGGATTACAAGACAAATGCCACTATGAAAGACCAAGAAGAAGCGGATGAAGATAGACAGTTGGCAATGTATTCTATCTGGGTTAAAGATAAATTTAAAGATGTAAGGTCAGTCAAATTGGTTTGGCACATGTTAGCTTTTAATAAAGAAGCAATTTCAGAAAGAACTCCAGAGCAATTAGAAAAGCTTGAAAACGAAACAATTGAATTGATTAATAAGATAGAACAGGCAACTAGAGAAGAGAAATTTCCAACAAATGTTACTGCTTTATGTAATTATTGTGGTTATAAAAATTCATGTCCAAGTTTTAAGCATTTAGTTGAGGTTGAAACTAAAATAGAAAGAGAATTCAAAGAAGATGATGGAGTTAGGTTTGTTGATGAATTTGCAGAGCTTAAATTAAAGAAAAAAGAAATGGAAGAAAGAGAAGAAGAGCTAAAAGATAGTTTAATCCAGTTTGCAAAGTTTAAGGGAATTGATGTAATTTTTGGAAGTAATATGAAATGTTCTGTTAAAGAGTTTGATAAGATAGTTTTACCGGAGGATAAGGAAGAGCTTATTGCTTTAATGAAACAGAAAGGAATTTGGGAGGAATTTGCTACAATCAATTTTATGAAATTCCAATCTAGAATAGTCAAGGACGGAGTTCAGGAGGATATTACAAAAATGATTGGACGAGAAAAGGATTTTAGATTATTTTTATCAAAGAGGAAAGGGGAAGGGGAATGAAAAATAAAAATTTAACTCATTCAATTATTATCTCTGTTTTGTTTCTAATAGTAATAATCTCTTTACTTTTTAGTTTGATTTTATGTTATAGTTGTAGACAAGTTTCAATAGAAGAAAAATGGGTTTGGATTTATGAGAGTGGTTCTTTCCCCCCACAGAATCAAGATAATTGTTCGAGAATGTTGGAATATCCTTGTGATAAAAGTTTATTTATTTTGAATCTCTTCGTTTTATTATTAATCTCTTACTTCTTTGTAAGAATTGTGTTTAAACTAAAAGAAAGGATTTCAGATTATTTTTATCAAAGAGGAAAGGGGAAGGGGAATGAAAAGAAATGAAAGAGAATTTCTAAGAGATTTAATCGCTGAGTTAAAAAGATTCTTTACTTTAAAACCAGAAGAAAGAGAAAAGGTAGCAATTGATTTAAATTATAATTGGGGCTTTGATTGTCGTGATTATTCTAAGTTTAAAGATTGGCAGAAAGAAGCAAATAATATCCCTTTAGAAGATAACTCAAAGATTTCAAAAGAGACAGAAAATATCTCTTCTAGTTTGATGGTACTTCATCATTATTCAGAAGATAAGAAGAATATTTATTTGGTTCAAAAGGCAAGATATTAAATTGCCTTAATTAAAATAATTCTTCAAAGTGAAGCTTCATAAGGCAAGACCTTAGGATATTACGGAGAATAAATCTAGATAGTAACTTTTTATCCCCTGAAATGAAAAAATTATCTTCATGCGTTATTGTAAACATCGAACTTAAATCTTTATCTACAACATATTTACAGATTATCTTGAATATTCTAACTGAAAGAGAAAGCAGAATACAAGACCATTTAATACTCCCATGCCAACTTTTTTAAACTAGGGCATCCTAAAAAATTAGTAAAATCTATCTAAAAAGAAATGGTAAACAAAACCAAGTTATTTTTGTCGGGGGGTGGAAGCACCCTAGACTCCTTAAACGTAGACAAGGCTTTCGCAAGTTCTTTGGATAAGAGCAGACCTTTGCTTTATATTCCTATTGCAATGGACACCTCTAAAGTTCCTTATTCAAACTGCTTTAATTGGATTAAATCTGTTTTTGAACCATTGGGGGTAAAAAATATTACCATGTGGGTAGAAAAAGATTTGAGAAATAAGAAGTTTAATGATTTCCTTAATTTCAGTGGAGTCTATATTGGCGGAGGAAATACTTTCAATCTTTTGAAAAAACTAAAGGATTTGAAAACATTCGATATCTTAAAAAAACTTGCAAAAGCCGGAGTTCCTATCTCAGGGGGTAGTGCGGGTGCAATTTTGCTTGGAAGAGATATAATTACTGCAAATGATCCAAATGAATTAAAGATTAGAGACACTAGGGGACTTGATTTACTACAAGGATACTCGATTATTTGTCATTATGAAAAGAAAGAAAAGGAGTTTTTACTCAACCTCTCTAAGAAAGGGTTAAAACTAATAGCTTTACGAGAAAATGCTGGCATATTCTTTAATGGGGAAAAAATAGAAGATTTGGGAATAAGTAGCGCTGAACTTGATATTTTTTAACCATTCCAGAGTTACATCAATGGCAAGATTTAAATACTTATTAGATTGGATTAATTTATGCTAGGGCCACATACCGCAAATAAAGATGGAACAATTTCTTATAAGGGCAATAATATCTTTCATCCAATAAGAGATATTTCCTTAGCAAAAGTTCCTCTGAATGAATTTGAAAAAAGAGTTGAACAATTTAAAGATGACAAAATGTGGACACATATTGCAAAAATAAATCATAGAATCAATCTTTCTGCAAATGAGTATTTTGACGAAATGGGCGCCCTCTTTACTATTTTACCCCTAACAACTAGAATGATTTCTTCTCCAGGGGCAGTGTATGGAAAGGAAGCGATAGATTATACTACAGATACCTGTCCAATAACTCTTAAATGGTTTAACTTAGGAAATGTAGCATTCTTATCTGAATCATCTCAAATCTATTTGGAGCTGGCAATGATACAAGAAAAAGTAGACCAGGTATATTCTATATACAACTCATTTAGAAAAGAAGAAGCAGACGCAACGCACCTATCCGAATTCCATCACATAGAATATGAAGGAAAAGTTAGTCAAAAAGAGAATGAAGACATTGCACTCTTATTAGTTAAAAGGATAATTGAAGATTTATTAACGAAAGAGAAGGAGTCCATATCCTATTTTCTAGCTGAAGAGAAATTAAAAGAATTAGAAAGACTTGCAAAAAATATCCTTGACATTCCACGACTGACATTTAAAGAAGTTTTAGAGTTGTTATATAGAGATACTCAAGATAAAAAATATTTAGGATTTACATTAAAAAATTTTGGTACGTGGGAAGAAGTCAGAATTACTGAAATTTTAAAAAACATGGTAATAATACGAGAGTTCCCCTTGTTAGAAGTTCCATTTTATCACGCCGTGGTAGCCGGCAAAGAACCAAAAGTTGCAAATAATTCAGATATCATTTGGCCAGGATACAGAGAAACAATTGGGAGTGGACATAGAGTGAGAACATTAAAGGAATTAGAAGAAAAAGCAGAAATATTTAACTTACCGAAAGAGGATTACCAGCCATATATGCAAACTAGAGAGCTAAATAATTACGTAGAGACATCTGGTTTCGGTTTAGGATGGGAAAGGCTTCTCCATGGATTACTCGAGATGCCCTTCATTTGGAATGCTTGTCAATTCCCGAGAGTAGACGGGGCATTAAAACCATAAAATGAAAAAAATTACTATCGCATCATTAACCCCTGAAGATATTGCCAGAATGAGCTATAATGAGTTAATTGGAATAACTAGAGAAACAAATAGGCCGCCAGGAGGATTAAAAACCGTTAAAACTATTTGTAGAGAATCTTTTTTAGATAGGAGTAAACAGGTGCTTGAAATAGGTACCAGTACGGGATTTACAGCTATAGAAATGGCCCGGCTTGTTGGCGCAAAGATTACTGCCATAGACATTAATCAGTTAAGCTTAGACGAAGCAACAAATAGAGCGCGTATAGCCAACGTAGAAGACAGAATAAGATTTGAGAAAAGGAATGCAATGGATCTTCCTTATGAAAATTCTTCTTTCGATATGGTTTTTTGTGGAAATGTTACTTCTTATATTCCCGATAGAAATGCTGCGCTAAGAGAATATACCCGAGTTTTAAAAGATGGAGGGTTCTTAGCAGCAGTTCCTATGTATTACACAAAAAAACCTTCTGAAAGTTTAGTTGACCGAGTTTCAGAAGCTATAAAGTTTAGATTAGTACCAGAATATAAGTCTTCTTGGATCAGCTTTTTCAATAGAGAACCATTTGTGTCTCATTATTCTGCCGATTTTCAGTTTGACACGATTAGGGATTTTAGAATTACAGAATTTGTTTCGGAAATATTAGCTAGTCCTCATCTTGCGGAAATGAAAGGAGATACGCGTTCCGCCCTATCAAGAAAATATGAATCTCAAATTAAACTGTTTGGTAAAAATTTAGCTCACATGGGCTATACTGTTGAACTTCTTAGGAAAGAAGAGTTTAGATTCGATAGTGAATTGTTTACCAGTTCACCAAAATAGAAAAATGATAAAACCTTCTAAATTAGTTATTGGGGATACTGTTGCTTTTGTTTCTTTATCCGCAGCCCATCCAGTATTATTTCCCAAACGTTTAGAAAGAGCAGTAAAATTCTTTTCTAGCGAAGGATATAAAGTAAAATTAGGAAAATCTATGGGCCTCAATCGAGCGGGTAAATCTGGAACAATAGAAGAACGAGTTGAGGATTTTCAGGCCCAGTTTATAGATAAAGAAGTAAAAGCAATAATTTCTGCATCTGGAGGATACTTTTGTAATGAACTTATAGGTAATCTAGATTATGCTCTAATAAGAAGAAATCCTAAATTATTTTGCGGATATTCTGACAATACTCTAATTTCTGCAGCCCTATTAAATCGAGCGGGTCTAACAAGCTTATATGGTCCTTGTGTTATACCTGAATTTGGAGAGCATCCTTTCCCTCTAGAGTATACTTGGATAAACTTTAAACTAGCTGCTGAAGGAAAGATAGGCAATATAATTCCCTCAGAGGAACATACTGAGGAACTTTTAAATTGGGTAGAAGATCCTAAGGTTGCGAGAAAGCTAAAAAATAATCGAGGTTATGAATGGGTTCATCAAGGCAATGCTGAAGGTAACTTGGTTGGGGGTTGCTTAAACTCTTTGCGATCATTGGGAGGAACAAATTTCGACTTTGATTACAAAGGGGCTATACTTTTTTTAGATATACCGGAGGGAGATATTTTGGGAGTGGGTATGCCTCCCCCGCGTATAGATTCGGCTTTAACTGATTTTGAGCTTAGAGGTATTTTAGATAGCATTGGAGGATTAATATTTGGGAGACTATTTCGTCAGTCTTCTGAATCGGAAAAGAGAATTAAAGAAGCTCTCTATCAGAAAACAAGAAGACTGGGCATCCCGGTTTTATATGGGGCAGATATTACTCACGGCGATCCAATGACCACTGTTCCTGTAGGCGTTAAAAGCAGGATTAACTCCTCAAATAGCTCTTTTTCTATCTTGGAGCAGGGAGTTCTAGATGAAAAATAAAATTATTACCGCCGCTTATCCGTTTGTACCTGTTGAAATGAACCTATTCCATATGGCAAGTACTTATTTACCTGCTGATTTCTATACTCGGTTAGCCAAATTTTTTAATGATAGTCCTCTTTTTATTTTAGGTGTAGATGTTCATGGTAGGCATGCAAAAAGAAAAGCATCTCAAGAGAATACACCTCTAGCAGAACTTTCCGATAAATATGTAGTACAATATGCTCGACAATTTGCAAAAATGGGAATAGCTCCTGATGTGTTTATTAGAACTGATGATCCGCGAGTTTTGGCTATTGAAAAAGAAGGATTAGAAAATATGGCTAGAGAGGGGGTTGTCATCGAAAGAAGTTCTCATGACTTTAAATGTTCTGGTTGCGATGAAAGATTATCCAAGTCCGAGATAGAGATTCAAACAAGCACGGACGCAAAGACAACTCTTAAGAGCGTAGGAAATCAACAAGATTTGTCTTTAGTTGGTAAGCTTACTTGTAGTTTATGCCATTCTACCGAGGTTAGTATGCAGCCTACGGAGCATTACGTGATAAAATTGGTAAGAGATTCTTTCATGAGAGAATTATTTAGACTGCAACCTTCAAAATCTGTATCAAAAAACTTAGAAAGCATATTTAACTCAGATTTCTCAGAATGGGAGTTTACAAGAACAGGCTACAATGGTTTTCCATTTCCGCTAGATGACTCCAAGCAACTTTATCTTTGGTGTGATTCCCTTTTTTCAAAACTAATTCCTCTTTTTGATGGTAAAAAAATAAGCAGGGAACAATTAAATCAAACAGAATTTGTTAGTTTCTTTGGGAAAAATATTCTCCCCTATTATTCGCTAATTTTTCCAACAATACTTCGACAAGGATTTGGCGCAACAAACCCGAATGTGATTTTTTCAACGAGAGGATTTTGTTCTGGAAAAGAAACCGACACACTTGTGGATATAGACAAACTATTGGGAGAATTTTCTCAAGAATCTCTTAGGTTTTATTGCGGATATACTGTTCCAGATGACATGAGGGATTTTAAAATAAACAAGCGAGGATTAGACCTTGTAAAAAGAGACATATTGGAAAGAACATTTAATAGATTTTTGTCTGAAAGTACAGATTATGTCTCCTCTAGAAAATTAGGAGATGCTGAATTTGAACCCATGTCCCCAGAGGTTTCTCAATTATTTGACAAACTAAAAAAGCATTATCTTTCGGTAAGTCCGAGAAGAATCCTTTTAGAGTTGGAACAGGGTGTAAGAGGACATTTGGGAAAAATTAATCCATTAAGTACGGATTACAAAGAAACTAAGCGTCTAGCAGATATGAGAAAACTTACGATGGATATTCTTTCCTGTTATATCCCCGAAACTGTTAAAAATTATTCTCTAGCCAGTGGTCTGTCTTAACGGATTTTACCTTTTTCTTTAACTTCTTTATTATAATATCTGACGCCCTCAAAATAATTTTTAGTAAATATTATTAGTTTTAAAGTTTGATACAAAAATTCCAAAGGGCTAACAAATTCAAACCTAAATGTTAACAAGTTTTTCCACAAGGCTTTTGGAGAAAATTCCTTATCAAACATTTCCTTAGAGTACTTATCAGAAATATAAATATTAATTTAAAAGAAAAAATAATCTTTACAAAACTATCTCCAGAGTCCAACGCACATAAGTATGCCTATTTAATGAGAATGGATAATAAGAATAAAATGAGTACTTACATTCAGCTTTCTTTAGAAGAGATTGAAAAATGGTTAAAAAAATAATGTACCAACGGAGACTACGTGAGTATCGCAACCCTAGTTTACCCCCCCGAATTTACGGACGAATGCCCTAGCAATTGGTACATTTATTCAATGAGCAAGAAATATATAAATGTTTCTACTTCAAACTTTTTTCAATGATTTTGATTTCATCCAAGGAATCCAATTTTGATAAAAATATTTAGAATACTCAAACTTGCTGAAAATGCAGGTTATGGTTTTGATAAAATGTTTACTGGTTGGAAATCTTATTATAAGATTGAACCTATTGTTGAAAATGAAATTACCTTCTATAAAATAGAATTTCCTCTAAAGACTAAGTGGGACAATGTCCCCGATAATGTCCCCGATAATGTCCCCGATAAACGTAGAACAGATATTATTTCACTAATTAAAAACAATAATAAAGTAACAATATCGGAGATATCGTCACAGCTAAAACTCCATGAAAAGACAATAAAAAGAGATATAGATATATTAAAGCAAGAAGGGAAAATTAAGAGAATCGGTCCGCAAACTGGTGGTAGAGGATATTGGGAGGTTTTAGAATAAAATAAAACAATTAAAAGATGGAACAAAATGATTAATTATAGAAGGTCATACAGGGTTATAGCGTCCGTCTATCCTACTTCCCATAACAAAATATGGCTTTCGTCAGGTCGCGTTTCCCTATGATATACACACGCGGGTAAATAATTAAACCTTTCGGTATGGGGGCGTTGTCCGGAGTTCCAGAAAATAAAACCGAAAATTAGTTAAGCTCAATAATATTAAAGTGAGGATGAGACAAATGATACTTGCTCATCCTCAAAATAAACTAGAAAACCAACTAGTTAAAATTT
>Ga0268276_1002495_pt1 | contig 15642 bp, 18 predicted proteins | sample saktaG_4_FD_190145 | JGI IMG/M metagenome (GOLD analysis project Ga0268276, IMG submission 190145) | Saline water microbial communities from Sakinaw Lake, British Columbia, Canada - sak_2010_1_5_45m | ecosystem: Environmental > Aquatic > Non-marine Saline and Alkaline > Saline ...
AGGTCAGGAAACTCTGATTCTGCAATCTCCTTATAAGACCATGCAGCGCAAGGACCTGAAAAAAGGTAGCTTGCATGGGGTACAACAGCTCCTAAAACAAAACCCTTTCTTTTGTTTATTGGCAATGCACCAGGCCCTTTTTCTGACTCAAAGCATTCTATTAGCTGCTTGTTTAATCTGTCAAAATCCCCTTCATAGAACTGGCCTGCAACAATAGCTTTTCTTATGCCCATAGCTGGCTATAAGCATTTATTCTATAAAAGGTTTGCTTTTTTAAGAAAAAGAATAATAAAAAAATAAAAAATTTACTCAACCTGTGTTGAGATTGATCCTGTTTTGGTGTGGGATAATCCGCTTTCTCCTTCATAGGTCATTACAATATCCTCTTTAAACTTGGAACCTGTGATAGGAACAGTACAAGCAATAACAACTATGTCTTTTTCTCCATCAACAAGTCCGTCTACAGCCGTTGCAGAGCCAACACAGTCTCCTGCTATTGTAACAGTAAATGGACTTAAGTCCTCACCCATGCCATTAGTTATAACTAATGTAACTTCACCAAAACCAGTAACTGGGTCTATACCTACAACCTTGAAATCATTACAACTTAAACCTGCTCCCAATGTGCAGCTTGAAGGCAGGTATTTTCCGGGGTTTAATACTCCAAAATATGCCAGAGCTGCTATTGCTAACAAAACAACAAGAATTGCCCAGCCATAGGTCATCAAGAACTCCATGGCAGCTTGTGCTTTTTTCATTTTATCACCTCTATTCCTGGATTTTTATAGTATATCACTATACTTTTTTATATATTAATACTAACTTATATATAAAATTAACTATTTTTTGGGCTAAATAATCCCTCCAAACAGCTTTCCAAACACTACAGAGAAAATTAAGAAAAGGCTTATTGTAACAATAATAAATGTGGGGATATACTTAAATCCTGCCTTTATTTCTCCTTTTTTTATTGTTGCAATAATTATAGATGAAAAATATGATGTAATAAACAAGCAGGTAATAACAAATATTCTAAAATCTTTAACAGAAATACCAACTTCAGAAAAATTAATGTTAAATCCCCCCATGCCTGAAGGCATATCCATTTTCGACATAAGGTTGCTTAGTATTATGAGCAGCTGGTTTGAAAGTGCAAACAATAATGGGGCTGCAATTACTGTAGCAAACGTGATAAATATAACATAAGTTGTAACATTTGCTGAAAGCTCTTTTCTCATAATTTTTGCTTCCTCTATATCAACAGATATTTTATTAAGCAAATCTCCAATCTCTCCGCCAGCAGCAATGCCTTCAACAAGAAGATTTATTGAACGTGTAAGCATAGGCGAATCATATTTTCCTGCAAATCGTTTCAGAGCCCCCTCAAGGTCTTCCCCTGTCATGGTTTCTTTTGCAACTATTTCAATTTCTTTTGCTAAAATGCCAAATTGCGGCCTGACAGCATACCACAAGGCCCTGTCAATAGGCATTCCTGCCTTTATGTTAGCAGATGTCAGCTGCAGAAAATCAGCAAAAACTTCTTCTATACCTACCATTCTTTTGAATATTCTTAAATCAATTATTAAATAAAACAATAGCCATAATACAACCAAAAGAACAATAAATACAATAATCCAGACAAAAAACATAATAACACTGACATAAAAAATACCATATTTTAAGTCAGTTGAAAAACGATAGATTAAGTAAAATGAGATTATAAAATTCGAAAAAATACAAAGATTAAATATTATTTTAGATAGTTTATGGGATTCTACTGCAAAACCTGCCTTTTCCAGATAATACTTTAATTTGTTTTTCCTGTGCTCCAAGATTAATTTTTTCTTTTTTTCTATCTTAAGCTTTCGGTATAGCTTAATCTTATCTTCAACACTCCCTATTTGCTTTTGCTCTTTTGTTTTTTTCAGCGAGTTAAACAATTTTCCTATTTTCACATTTCCACCGCAGGTCTCGATGATTTTATTATTGAGAAAAACATGAACTGAACAAATCCAAGTAACATTGCTATTGCAAGAAGAGCAATTAAATCAATTTTTATTGAGATAAATGTTGTTAAAACAATAATTCCTATTATGCCGAGTGATGGCATTATAACTGCTATAACCATATAAAACATGGCTAATGGATTTAACTTTCTGCCATACTCCTTTACTTCAATAACCTGTTCACGGACTATCTGGTCTAATATGCTTGAAAGAGAGTTTGAAATATCTGCCCCTGTTCTTAAGGAATTAAGTATCTGCCATAAAACTTTGGTGAAGCTTGAGGAAGGGGTTGTCTCTATTATTTCGTTTATTGCATCCTCCATTGTTGTTCCTAAGTCAACCTTGTCTATTATTTTCTTAAAATATTTCCCGATTACATCATAATTTTTTGATGCATTGAGGATGGCATCATATAAGGAAACACCTGATTCAAGCTCTATTATAATGAAGCGGCCAACAAAAACAATTTCCTTGCTTATGTCCCTGCTTTTTCTTAATATTTTTACATCTGGAATTTTAAGCATATAGAAAAGGGTAATAATAAACATAAATGGGAAAAAAAGGTATGTTATCCAAGACAAAATTTCAAGCTTTACAAGTATTGTTGCAATAAGGACAGTAAGGCCGGTTGTCATGTAAAATGCTGAGAAAATTGTTTTTTGGACAAATTCTTCAGGAGTATCATCCATACCGGCCTGATTTAATTTTATATTCAGGCCAGGAAGGCCCTTTGCAATCCTCTTAATTAATATATTGCTGATATGGTTCACCTTTGTTTTTTGTTTGATTTAACAGTTTTCATAAAATTATCCTTATCTGTATAATATTGTGCCATAATCCTTCCTACCCCATCAACACTGTTTATGTTTTTTTTAATCATCCATTTAAGGACAGCCTCCTTTTCTTTCAGATTTTTGTTTATTTCTTTTCTGCTCATTCCAGTAAACATCTGCAAGGTGTTCATAATGGATATAGATTCATGTGCTTTCTCTAATTTGTCCTTTTTTATATTAAACTGAATTAAAATATTTGTGCTGCTGTCGGGAAGTATTTCTGATATCTGAAATGTCTTTCTTGTTCCTGTTCTTCTGTTTCTGTACTGCACAAGAATCATTGAAACAGCTGGAATCATAGATTTTGGAATATCAATAGGCGGATTTGTGAGCCTTGTAATTGTCTCATTTGTATCATTTGCATGCACTGTTGCATATACAGAATGCCCTGTGTGAATTGCTTCAAAAAGAACTTCAGCCTCTTGCTTTCTTCTTATCTCTCCAACAACAATCCTGTCAGGCCTCATTCTAAGTGAATTAACCAATAAGTCAAGCATTGTTATGGCTCCCCTGCCCTCTGGGTTAGGCAGCCTTGTTATCATGGGAATCCAGTGCAAAAACTTAGGCAGTTGTATCTCATGAGTGTCCTCAATTGATATTATCCTTTGGTTTGGAGGAAAAAAGTTTGAGACAACATTCAGCATTGATGTTTTTCCTGTTGCAGTTCCGCCAGATATTATTATTGATAGCTCATACTGAACACCAAGCCAGATAAGGGCTGCTGCCTCAGAAGATATTGTATTGTTTCTTATAAAGTCAGTGATTGTCCATGGCTTTGCTGCAAACTTTCTTAATGTAATTGTGTTTCCTTTAAGAGATACTGGACTAAGTGTTGAATTTATCCTGTCGCCAGTGCTTAAGTTTGCATCCATCAATGGCTCAAGGACAGTTATCTGCCTTCCAACTTTCTTGCCTATCATAGTAGAATAATGCTTTATCTGCTCCTCGCTCTCGATATGAATATTTGTCTTAAGCCATCCATGCTTACGGTGATAAACCCAGACAGGATCTTCTGCATTATTGATTGCTATCTCCTCAAGATGCTGATCATTCATCAGAATTTCTATGTTGCCCATACCAAGGCTTTTTTGTATTAAATATGATGTGAGGAAACTCATTGTCTTTTTGTCAGCATCAGGAAAATGCTTTCTTATCAGCAAATCAATTGTTCCCCTGAACCTTTGCTCAATAAGCCCTGTCTTTTTTATGTCAATTATATCCACCATGCCAAGATTTACCTCTGTAATAAGCTCCTGCCTTATTTTCTCAAGAATTATCTCAGTATTTTTGCTTATACTTGATATAGAAACCTCATATATTGGAACAAACTCATCTTTTTCTGTATAAATCCTTATCTTTATTGGGATTTCATTAGAAATAAAATTATATTCATCTTTGACTGCCATACTATCACCTTTTTTTTGAATTTAAATTAAACTTCTTAAAAATCTTTTTTATTTATTAAGTTGCATAAGTTATTAATTTCTTTTTCAAAGAAGCCTTTCTTTTCATCAATGTCTTTTATTTTTTTCTCAAATAACTTAACGTGCTTTTCAACATCAGTTGATTGCGAGGATATTGTAAATGCCCTTGCCTTTGAAATTAGGTCATTCAGATCTTTTTTCAGATTGTTTCTTTCATCATCAATCTTATTCAATAATTTTTCAGCTTCCATTTTTTTTTCAAAGAATTTCTTGAACTGATCTGACAATATTTTGCTTTCGTTGGTATTTTTTTTAATTATTCTTCCCCTTTCAAAAACTTTCTTTAAAATTTCCTTTTGTGAATCAAGTATTTTTTTCCCGTGACCCTTGCTCTCATTAGCAAGAGAAAGCATCTTGTTTTTTTGCTCTGTTAATGTTTTTTTAGTACTCTCTGCCAGTTTTTTCATATTTTCTATATGAGATTCTGAGTTTTCAATAGAGGTGTCCTGCAATTTGAGTTTTTCATTCAGGCGGTCTGTTATTTTATTAATTTTCTCAAGATTTTGCTTAAGGACTTCCTCAGATTTTTTTGTTGATATTTCCCTTATTTTTTCAGTTCTTAGCATCTTCTCTTCTACACCTATTTTTCTTAAAATATCTTCATATTTTTTTTGCGCAGTAATAATCTGTCTGTTCATCCCTTTAATTTTATCTGTAAACTGCTGGTCCTGCACCTTAACTTGGTCATCAATATTTTTTTTCAGTTTCTCGTATCTCTCAAGCTCTTTGAGCTCTTTTCTTACATTTCCAGCCTCAGCATGTATATTGTCCTTTATGCTTTTGAATTCCTTCCTTATCCTTGAAATATCATCTCCATTTTTATCAAGAAAGTTGGATAATGACTCTGCTTTTCTTATAATAATCTCTTTTTTTCCATGAAAGCTTTTTACTTTTTCTTCAACATCTTTTTTTGTCAGCTTTCTTTCAATAAGCCAGAGCGTTGCAAATTTATAATCAGTGCTTATGATACTTTCTTCCTCAAGAAAATCAGCCCATTCCTCTACTACTACAGGGCTTACTCCAAGCTCTTTTGCTGCCTGCACAACAGAAATTCTTTTTTTCTCTTGAATAAGGCTTACCAGCCTATCAACACCTGTTTTTAATAATGAATCTTGGACCATCTTATCTTAAAAAATTACTTTTTAATATAAATATCTATCGAAATCACTCAGTTAAATCCTCACATTCATATGCTGTAAGGTGCTCTTCATCCAGCCTGAACCATGAGGGCATGTTTTTAATATTGGAATTTTCTGTTGTCTGGTCTCCAAAATAGATATAATCAACAACACTCCTATCGTTGATAGGAACTTCCTGTGCCTGGAATTCCTCTAGATTCACAAGACTTTCAATTCCATATGGAGAATCTGAAAGGTTTCCCTCTAATCTCATGAGGAAACTTGGCGCTGTACTTGATTCAATATAATATGAATTATTAACATGTATTTTAAGGTTTGTTGTTTCATTATTAACAATGAAATCAGTGATGGTTGTTTTTATTATTGTGTTAGTAACCCTGCCGTAGCTGTTTATCACATACAATGGGTCCTCAAATTCCTGTATGCTGATATTAGTTGTTATGTAAAGCGGCCTTTGCCATGAAGCGGTTTTCTTGACATCTTCAATATTTAAAGTTATATTGGCAGCAATACTCACTGCCCATGGATCTTCCTGGTAAATGATTATTTTGTCTATACTAAAGTCAGTAATTATATCAAGTTTTATTGCCTGCTCTTTTATTCTTTGAGTCCAGTTGATGAATGTTGATTCATTCATAAGGCCCATTTGAGATTTATTGATAGTCCCATTCAAAAAAGCCTCTTCAAAACAGGAATTTGTATCATATAAAAAAATACCCTTGTCTGTTATGTACTGCTCCATGCTCATTAAAGCCCTGAATCCTGAAATATAAAGGCCCCTCTCCATATCTTTTTCAACATCATCCATAAAATTGTTCATTGAATAAATTCTTGTTTCAGTTACCATAACCTCATCCCTTAGGCTGTATTTAGTATAGATAGTAAGTGAAAATATTGTTATGGTTATAAGTACAATTGCAGTTATACTGAAGAATATGCTTTTTTTGTTCAGTGCCATACCCTCACCTCTGCTATTATTGGACCCCATAATGAAGGGACACCCCCAACAGGATTCACTTCCTTGTTTATCTGGGTTGCTTTTACATAATCACCTAACAGCAGATTTAATCTTTCTTCTGCATCTGAAACAGCATCTTCTTCTGTATCAAATATCTGGCCATATCCAACTAAAGAGGGGATAAGAACATAATACTGCAGGGTTGTCTCATTAAGGATATAGCAGTCACTGCATGAATCACTAACATCAAAATTGTTTTCCCCCTCAATAAGATAATCAGAGTCAATATAAATAGATGATGGAGTTGCAAGGGGCCTTGGTGTTGTAAAAACATTCTGGCTGTTTGCATTTACACTAACTATGCCACTATCAAGCTGTGCAACCTGTATGAATGATTCAATAATATCATAATCTCCAAAATCCTTTGTATATGACTTGCCATTGCTCATGCTGCCATCAAAGCTTTCAATAAGAGAAACATCAATTTTTCCATATTGTAGTTTGGTAGTGTCAATAATTTCATACTCTATTTCAACATAGGATGAATCTTCTGGGTCATTTTCAGGGTCAGAATAAAGCAATGTTTCACCTTCACCAAAAAAATAGTCCGGATAGCAGTTAAGGTAAACACTTACTACATTGGTTCCTTCACCAAGACTATCTTTAATATCATATGTTTTGTTTAAGGTTCCAGTCACATTTAATATTTCTATTTTCTCATCATTTAAATAAAGCTGCACATTGCCTTTTTCAGGAACTCCATCAGGAATTCCAAAGCTTTTGAGGTCTTTTCCAACGATGTGCAAAGTTGCATTTTTTATAATAACTCCTTTTGGGACAAAAATAGGCAGCACAGACCATGCACCAGTTGCCTTATTCAGATTATTGCCTCCCTTGCTTAAGACATTATCAAAATAAAATCTTTTTTCTACTAATTTTGAAGGAACAAATTTTCCAGTGCTTTCATACTCAACAATTATTTTTGAGCCTGGATGAATATGAGTATGGTCATCAGACTGGATTAGGAATTTTATTTTCAGTTCATTCCATCCGCTTATAACGTCATTTGTTATGTCAACAAAATCAAATCCTATGTGTGTGACATCTTTTTCCTGTGTATAAAGCCATGGATTTCCTATATTTGTTGGCACTCCATTAAGGTCAAAATCATTGGATGGTGTAGCGCTTGTTCCCCAATGGACTGTCAGGAATAGTGTGGCTTTTATGACATCACTGGAATTAATATAAAATTTCTTTATAATATCTGCTGTGGTTCCTGGTCCGTGTGAGCTTCCTTCGGGATTTATCATAAAGACCTCTGTTGTGTTTTTGGTCACCTTTGTTGCAATTGCCCTTGCAGTAAATCCTTCTCTTGTCCTGTATCTTTGTATGCCGGATATCATTTTCTTTGATGTCATTGATATTCCATCATTGCTTTTAATTCTGGAATAAATTTCTTCTCCTTCTATATAAAAGCCAAAACCAAGATTTTCATCAATAAAATCATTAGTAAACTCTTTTGTTAAATTGCCTGCTTTGTCAGTCTTGTCAAGTGCCCAGAACTCGCCTATTTGCTCTAAAATAGTATTTTCAGGATTTGTTATTTCCCCAGTTGATATAAGCTCATCAACATATGGGTTATTAACCTCATTAATCTTTAATTCTGACAATGCATTAATTATATCATGTGAACTATAACCAAGGCTTGTGTATGATGGCTCAACTATATAAAAAGTATAAAGCAGCAAAATACCTATAGTTATTATGCCCGCGCCGATTATTGAATCAACTGTGAAAAAAAAGCCTTTTTTTAATCCCATAAATAAATCACCATTTTCTCAATTTCTGATTCTTTAACAATAAGCCTGGTTACTTTGACTAGTTTCTTTGGATTTTCAACAGTTTGTATATTTGTGAAATTAACACCTGGCTTTCCTATTCCCTCTAATGAGCTGTTGATTTGCATAATATTATTATTTCTGTCAGTGAAAAAAACATAATAATCATAGATTGTTCCAAGAAGTTTTTTGCTTTCTTTGTATGGGATTTTTGAAAATTCTGCTAGCTTTTCCTCACTAACCCGATTATTATCAGTTATGCCAATCCTGACTACATTATCCTTATTCCAGTTATAAGGGTAACCTTGGCTAACTAATGAGTTGGAAATTGATTTGACATCAATAAGAAGATCATCAAGCAATTCCTCATCCTGGTCAGAAAGATTAGTGATATTTTTGTAGTATATCAATATAGCTGACCCAAAAACAAGCATTGCAATTATTAAATCAAGGGAAAAAACCTGCGCCTTAGTTAAGATAGATAACACCCCCTATATTTCTTATTGTGTTATTTCCCTTGATTACAGTCCCATTAACTTCAGGTATTCTTACTGTAAACTCTGAATTTTTTAAAGCAATAGTTATTCCGTCTTTTGTTTTGGTTATTGTATACTCCTTATTATCAAGCTTTTCTGGTATGAAAAAAGTCCTGTTATAGCCAGACTTAACCTGTGCTGCAATATTAATTTCATGCTGTATTTTGTAGGCAAGGTCTTTTGCAAGAACAAATTCTTTTTCATCATTTAAATCATCAACTTTATCTTCTGTTGCTTTTAAAAAAACAAGAAGTGTAAAAAAGGAAATACTTAATAATAAAACAAATTCCATTGCCAGTTGAGCTTTTATGTGCTTAACCATACATAATCCCCCTTGGATTCTATGCTTATGTAATGGATGCCAGGGGTTATTGCAATATCTCCACTAATATTAACAGAACTTATATGGCTTATGTCTGTAATGCCGCTTTGTGTTTTTACCCTGAATGTGACCTCTTTGTTGCTTATTATAGCTTCTTCTACATTTTCAGGCATGTAAACCTTTATTCTTGTTTTTGAAGGCTCACCAAGGTAATAAACTGATTCTGCATTATCTGTTATTTTTCTTGCTATTTGGTCAACCTGGCTTGATATTACCTGATCACTGGTAGCTCTTGTATGTTCATAAAAAATTAAAATTAATGGAATTGTGATAAGCAATGCAAACCCTATAATCATAACATATTCCACGCTTACCTGGGCATTTTTTTCTTTCATGAAATAGTTGTTTATATACGCATATTTAAATTTATGTAACTATTCAACAATAGATTATAAATAGTAGTTAACTAAATCTTTATTTTAAAGTAATACAAAAAGACAGATAATTTTATATAGTTTTGTTAATTTGTGTTTTTAAACTGAAAGTTTTATTAATAGAGGGGTCAAAAATGGCAAATAAAGAGTTCAATAATATGTTAGATGATTATGTGGGTAGTATAAGAAAAAAGAATTCAATAAATTTTTCTGAGAAAATTAAGAAATTATTTAAGTCAAAACCCAAGAAAAAAATCCAGATAGAGAAAGGCACAACAGAGGAATATATAGATATGAATGATGAAAGACTGGAAAGTGATGTTATAGAAGAAAAAAAGGAGGGCTTTTTTGCTAAATTCTTTAAATTATTTTCAGCAAAACCTAAAAAAACTTTTGAAGAGGAAAAAATTCTTTTTGAAGAGCCAGAAGAGGCTGAGACAAAATATGAAAAGCCAATTGTAAAAGAAATGAAAGAAAACTTTATCAGCAAACTTTTTAATAAAATCTTTTTCTTTAGAAAAAATGAATATCCTGAAGAGCCTGAAAAAGAGCTAGAATTTAAAACTTACGGCAGTGAAATAGATGATGACGTTGTGAAGATTTTGAATATAGTTAACGAGCTTTTCAAAAAACTGCCCCAGAATGTTAAGTATCAGTTCAGAAATTCAAAAGACTTTGAAATATATTCAAATGTCCTCAAGAAGTATCATATTATAAAAAAGGATTAGGTTCTCATAAAGAATAATCAACAAGATAATTGTGCTTAAATACCTTATAAATCCTATAGCTGTTGAATGACTTTATAACATCCTTAAATTCTTCTCTTATTTTCAGGTAAATCTCCCTAAAATCAGTTGATGAGCTTGTTTCAACATCTATTTCAACATCCCATGCACCGATTGTCTTGCTAATCTTTACAATATTTGGGTTGTTTAAACAGAAATCTAATATATTGTTTTCCTTTTCCGGTTCAATATTATGAAGATTCAGGGTAATCATATTATTGATTAAATCACATTTGTCTGTGTTTAATGCAGACTTGTATGCTCTTATTATTTTCTTGCTCTTCAGTGAGTTTATTACTGATATAGCAGTCTTTATATTAATATCTAGTTTTGAAGCAATTGAAGTTAATCTTATTTTTGGGTTCTCAACAAAAGCCAGTAATATCCTCTTTTCCTTATCATTTAAAACAATTTTGTCCCTGTCTCCACCAACTATTATTTCTGATGGGAAATTAAGGTCTTTAGCTTTCTTATTCCTTGGCATAAGGTAATCTCTGGGGTAAATATGGGAAACAATGTTTATGATTATATCATAATTATTCAGTTCCTCATTCTCCTTTATCAGCATCTTCAGCTCTTTATTGAATTTTGAGGGATTTTGGGCCATGAATTCAACAAGGAGATCGTACTGCCCACCCATTTCATAGATTGAAGTCACATAAGGGTTTTCCATTAATTTTTTTACCAATAAGTTTAGTTCAGAACCTTTAGAACAGCCGCCCTTGAAATAAACTTTGAATAACAGCATATCAAAACATGAATAGTCAATAATAGTATAATAAAAAAGGATTATCTTGTTTTTTTCAAGCCTGTTTATTGTGTATTTAACGAGCTGCGGGCTCTTGTGAATTTTTTTTGCTATTTTAGAAAGCGAAAGCCTGCAGTTCTCGCCGTAGAAATACAATAACCTTTTGTTAATTTTAGTTACCATTGCTTATTTATTTTAAATTAAAGTATATAAATGTTTTTATTTGGAACTTTTTAAAAAATTTGTTAAAATACATTTTAAATATAGGAATGGATATACTAAAAAATATGGAAAGAATTCTTACTTTAGGTAAAATAAGAACAAGAAATATAGGAGAAACAAGAGGAACAATAGATTCCTGCGTGGATAGCATAATAGAACCTGATGAGTTTATGGCATTTAATAGGCTAGGTGAAGTATTAAGCTATGAAGAAAATGGAAAAATCCCCCAGCATGAACACTCATTTGTCTTTTTGTTTATTGAAAGAGCATTATTTGAACATTATACTTCAAATAAGGAAGGAAAAAAAGATAAGCTCGTTATAAGAAACCCTGGGATAGATATATATGGGAAGATGGATACTCCTGTAAATATTTATGATAATCCTAAAATTGTTAAAAATACACTTGATGAAGCAATAACTCACGAAGGTATTTTTGTTTTAGATAGAAAATCGCATAATATAATCCATAATGGGCTTATTATTCCAGTTGATTTTGATGATTTATATTCAGTGTTTGGTGTTAAGGATGATATTAAGCTTATTGAAAAAACAGGTTATCCATCAGGTTATCCGCCTGAGATTGGAACAAAGTCAAAAGCAGCACTTTATTTTTCTATATATCACCCAGAAATTCCCATTATGAAATTTGATGGTGATAGTTATATCATAAAACAAGGGAAAGTAGCATACTTACATGAAGAAAATTATTTTAAAAACTCAGATTTAAGTTCCTTCTTCCCATGACTCGAGATATTTCTTCTGCTCTTCAGTAAGTTTGTCTATCTTTATGTTCATGGCCTCAAGCTGCAACAAAGATATTATTTCATCTATTTCGTCCGGAAGAATTATTACCTTTTTAGGAAGCTTTCCCTTGTTTTTTATCAAATATTCAACTGCCAAGGACTGGCCGCAGAATGACAAGCTCATTACTGCGGATGGATGGCCTTCTGCAGCTGCAAGATTAACAAGCCTGCCCTCTGCTGCAACATAAATCCTTTTTCCATTAAGCATATATTCATCAAGGAATGGCCTTATCCTCCTGCTTTTTGCTGCTTTTTTTAATGATTTCAGGTCAATCTCCACATCAAAATGCCCTGAGTTTGCAACTATTGCACCATCTTTCATAAGCTTCATGTGCTCAACTGTGATTACATTTATATCTCCTGTCAAGGTAACAAACAAATCACCCAATGGGGCTGCTTCTTTCATTGGCATTACACCAAATCCGTCAAATGCAGCTTTCATTGCTTCAAAGGGATCAATCTCTGTGACAATCACTTTTGCTCCAAGCCCTTTTGACCTTAAGGCAAATCCCTTTCCGCAGTCTCCATAGCCAGCTACAACAACAGTGCTTCCTGCTATAAGAAGGTTTGATGCCCTTAAAATTCCGTCCATTGTGCTCTGGCCTGTTCCATAGTAATTATCAACCAAGTGCTTTGTCTTGTTGTCATTGACAGCTATTATAGGATATTTTAAGGCATTGTCTTTTTCCATTGCCCTTAATCTTATAACGCCTGTAGTTGTTTCCTCGCACCCGCCGATAATATTTGGAATCAATTCTTTGTGGTTTTTGTGAATTTCACTAACCAGATCACAGCCATCATCTATTGTTATGTTTGGCTTAAACTCAATCACTTTTTTTAAGAATTTGTAATAATCTTCTGTTGTTTCGCCCTTATAGCCATAAACATTGAATCCTTGTTTTGCCAATGCAGCTGCAACATCATCCTGTGTGCTTAATGGATTGCAAGAGCAGATAGCAACATCTGCTCCACCAGCTTTTAATGTTTTTACCAAAGCAGCTGTTTCTTTTGTTAAGTGAAGGGCCATCCCTATTTTTATTCTATTTAATGGTTTTTCTTTTTCAAACCTTTGTCTTATTTTTAACAATGCCTCCATCTGCTTTTCAGCATACTCAATATTCATATCTCCCTGTTCTGCTAGATTGATATCTTTTACACAATAATTATCAGATTCATCCATTTTAACACCTTTTTGCAAATATTATTAAGAATTGGGAAAAGAGCAATTATATTTAATGTTTTCCCTATTGGAACTTAAAGAGTTAGATTATCAGAAGGTCTTTTCTTAAGCCTTGTTATATAGCCTGCGATTATATTCTTTAGTTTCTTTGACTCTGCAATTATTAGTTTATCAAGTATTTTCCTATTCTTTTCAAAAGTATCAGTGAACTTATTCCTATGAAGCTCCATAAGCTTGTTTGTTGCTCTTTTTATCTTCAGAGTTTTTATCCTTTCCATTTTTTACCATTACCATAAACTTTTTATTATACTTGGCTGGTTTTAGAGAATACTGCTCAGGTTTGAGATTCTGCTTTGCAGCCCATGTATGAGCACTTTCTTCTGTATTGAAAGTCTTTGGTCTGCTGCTTTTTATTACAGAATTAGAATTCCTGTAATGCTTTAAGTGAGTACTTAGTCCCATTCTTCTTTTTATTCTTGTGTGCATTTTTGCCATATTTTACCACCAAAATTGAGAATAATCAAGTTATATAAAAATCTATGCGGCTTAGAGAAATATCTCTAAGCCAGTTTAAATGTTTATTTTTTCTTTTCTTTTGCTTTTTTAGCCATTTTATCAACCCCCTTGTTTTGAGATATATTCTTAGTCCTCTTTTTCTTCTTCTTCATAAGTTTCTTCATCTTCTTCCTTTTCTTCTTCAATCTCTTCCTTTTTTTGCTTTTTTTTCATTTTTTACCTCCTACATATTTTGGTATTTTGCTGCTAAAGCAGCTTCTTTTTTTGCTTTTTTAAGTTCCCTTGCCTTTGCTTTAAATCACTCTTAACTGTTATATCTTTGTCTCTGTTTTTCCCTGTTATTTAAGCGTATTAGCATTTCTTTTATATGAAATCTAATATTATATCTGTTTGGTGCAAATCTGTTAAATCCCTTCTTCTGTCTCTGCTTTAATCTCCCTTGTTAACTCTTTTAATTTCTTGCTAGTGTTATCGATTTATTTAAAAATGTAACTATTTGCATTATTGCCACCTCTTATTTTGCCCCAGAAGGTTCTTGGTTATAAACCCTTTCAAACTCCTGCAGGAAAATATTTGCTATGTTTTTATCATGAATTATCAGTATATTCTCATCATTTCTTGTGTCAGCGCCAGCGGTTGGGTTGAATGAGCCAGTGATTACTGTTTTGTTGTCTATTATGAAGACCTTGTGGTGCATATTTGCCTTGTTATTATCTTTTTTTACATCAATGCCCTGATATTCCAACAATTTAAATTTAGAATATTTTGAGACCTGCCTTGCCTCAAAGACTCCTTTTATATTAAGTCCCTGGTAATGCTTTAAAATAATTGCAGTTGCAATCCTGCTGTTTGTAAAGCTGAATGTCATAAAATAAATATTGTTTTTTGCTTTTTTTATTTCCTCAGCAACATAATAAGCGCAGTTATCCTCTGGACAGAAATAGTTTTCAATTTTTTTATTGTTTAGATAAAACTCAGGATAAATCACATTATTGCCTTTTCTGAATTCAGAATTCCACAATTCATTAAACTCGTCTTCATAATTTCTTGACAAATAAAATGATTCAATTATAATAAGATTATTATTATTCTTGTATGCGCCATTCTCAGTCGGATTAAAGGAGCCTGTTAAAATAATTTTATCATCAATAATGCAGAACTTATTGTGCATCAAACCAGAAGATGAATCTTTTTTTGCAAACTTAAGATGTTTTACATTGTCAAAATTAGCATCATCAACCACTAGTTTTATGTCCATTGTTTTGCTTTTCTTATCCAAAATATTAATACTCCTTTCCAAGTCAAAGTCATAAAAAGCGCAGTGAACAGATTCTTTTGCACTGTTGATAATCTTGAAAAGCTCTCCCTCGCAGTCATCCTGCGGGCAGAAAAATACTTTTGGAACATCCTTGTATTCTTTAAGCTCTGGCTCTGTAATTTCTTTATTTAGGTTAATATTAGAGCAGCCTCCGACAAAGAGAACGATGAACAACAATATTATGACCTTATTAAATTTCATAATAAAGAGTCAGAAGTAATAATTTATAAGGCCTAATAAAGAAAAAGTGAAAGGTTTCCGGAAAGTATGCTGAAAAGACGGTGCTAAAACTTTAATTTGTAGATAAAGAACCGTCTTTTGGCATCCTAAAAAATCCATTGCAGATTTTTTATGATTTTTAATTTACAGATACTCTGTTGATTTTTATTTGATTATTTTAGCTCATTTTTAAACTTTTTCTAATCTAAACAGGAAAACTTTAAATAATAATCAATTAATTTTGTTAATAATGACAGATATAGTTGAAATGTTTATTTGGACATTAACTTTTTTTGTAA
>Ga0268276_1002496_pt1 | contig 15635 bp, 19 predicted proteins | sample saktaG_4_FD_190145 | JGI IMG/M metagenome (GOLD analysis project Ga0268276, IMG submission 190145) | Saline water microbial communities from Sakinaw Lake, British Columbia, Canada - sak_2010_1_5_45m | ecosystem: Environmental > Aquatic > Non-marine Saline and Alkaline > Saline ...
CAGTATCTCCGAACTGAACAGCAAAATAGGATAGGCTTGCCTATCCTAAAAACTCAAGAGCGTTAATGATATCTCTTCAAAAGAATATTTTGGGTTCTATCGAAGATTAACTTTCTTGAGTTTTAGTCCATTTTCTGGACATTTTCGCTAATTCAATTATAAATTCTTTAAAGGGTGCTTCTTCTTTGTAAAAACACATCCAAATTGTTTGAAGCATTTGCTCAAACATAAAAAAGAAATATCTTACTTTCATTTCTTTTGACTTACACCTTATTCTTGCTTCATCCTGAACTCTGAATTGAGTTTCAATTCTCCATCTTTTTTTATAGGTTATTACTACATTTTCTAACAAAACATCCTCGGTATTTGTAGCAAAAACCCAATCATAATTCTTTTCGCTTCTCGGATCAAAAATTTGTTTTAAAAATACTAGAATATTTTCTCCAGGATATTTACCCATATCTTTATTGACTTTAAAATTATTGTAAATTGCAACCTGTTCTCCGATTTTCATAGGAAAAAGAATTTCTTTTTTATCTTTGTGCTTCGGCACAAAAATCAGATACGGATGATTTAATTTTGTTAATTCAAACATCAAATCTTTGTCATAGAATCCTCTATCAAATAGAATTAATTGAATTTCGCCAATTAATGGTTTTATCAAAGATAAACAATAATTAATTACATGACTTTTATAATGACCAATCATTATAGGTACAGAAATTAAGGGTATTTTCTCTGGAATATCGTCGGATATTATACTACAAGTAAGAAACTTGAACTTTCCAGTTATTCCGTTTTTTCTTGTCCATCCATGAATATTAAATCCTTGAACATTTCCATAAAAATCTTCTTCAGTGTAATCAAAAGCGAGAACAACTTTTTTGTCTGATAGTGAAATGTTTTTTGAAATTATCTTAATATAATTTAGATAAGCCTGACCCACCATACTTATCAAAGACTCTTTTATCCTCAGGTGGATGGTATCCGTTTTGTTGCTTACATTTTCAAGATAGGAGTTATAAGCAACAGATTCTAGAAATGGAACAATAAAATCAAAGCCATTAAGATTATTTTCTTTTCTAGAAATTCCCAAACTATCGTCTATAAACCACATTAGAGCGTCTAAACTTTTACATAATCTTTTTTCATTCATCTGTAACTACCACATAGACCTTTTTACCTATGAATTCTTTAGGGAAATCAATTCTAGCACTTGTACCGAAGGGCTTGACAATTCTTTCAAGAAAACATTTTATTCCTTTTAGGGTAAGTGTAGATTTTTCTATAATATTTACCTTCTTCATGACATATCTAATAGATAGGTTAAGTATTTAAGCTTTTCGGTGTAATTTTATAGTGCTAAAACCTATTCGGAGATACTGTAAAAAACTAAAAGCAATCTCTTCTTTGACAAAATAAAAAGAATTCTATAAAATTAAGAACAAGTTATAACATGTTTTGCAATGTTATCACAAGAAATAGTACGTGATTCAATAATATTATACGCCTGAATCTCCACAAAGGTCAAATTGCCATTAATCAAACCGCTAGCCCCATCTTTAATACTTGAATTAACATAGTAATCTGTAATCGTCACATCTGTACCAACTGGGACACCTGTCGCGTTTATTGTATAAACCCCCACATCTGCGCCAGTTCTATTATTCACTCTTACCCTATACCCATCAATATCAAACAGCCCTCTATTCTGTAAACTAATACTCAAACTTTTATTTGTGCAATTATAAGTAATAGACCTTATAGTTAATGCCACGCCATCATCACATTTTAATTCTTCAGATGGAGTAACGTAAAACATCAACCAAGAATAAACAATCGCTGCAATCGCAAAGGTTATAGAAATTAAAAGCACATACGAAACAATCTCCGAAACTCCTCTCTTTATCATTCAAAAATTAAACAAACATAATATTTAAAGTTTCGTAAAGTGCAAACCCAGGGGTTGGCTCAACATCAACAAAAAGAGATCATATACTTTCCTCAGTTCTGCTACCCTCTAAGCATCTAAACTATAACTTAGGGTTGCTCCGATCAAGGTCTCACCCGATTCGCAATAGAGAGATCGAAAAGGACAAAACGTCAACGTCGAATACATGACATTATTGTCTCAATATCACTCGCCCCCTCGCGACCCGCCATAAAGTCCGTTTGCGGAATGCGTGGGACTAACACGCTGTCTGGTTTGCATAATTAAGAGAAAACAACGATATAAAAATCTATCGAAAACCCAAACCCATTTAAACTATAATAAAGTAAAACAACTATGTCAAAAATAGTCAATATACTAATTATACTTCTATTACTCGCATCATTAAGCTTTTTTGCATACGAAATATATACAAAATTCCCACAAGGAACAAAAGAATTCTTCATAACTCAACCGGAAAACAAAATACCAGAAAACACCAGTAAAGAACTAGTAATGTTTATGCCAAATATGCGTTTTGCAACAGACAGTATTTCATATTCCTTTCAAGATTGTGACCTCGAAAGAAAAAATAAAGTTCTAGAAGCATTCCAAATAATCTCAAAAGAGACGCAAGTTATTAGTTTTTATGAAACACAATTAGCACCCATGATAGCAATATATTGTTCTCAAGAAAAAGGAGAACAACGAAACAATTCATTTGTCGCAGGCGAAGGCGGACCAAACAAGGTAATAGAACTTGATCTATATCCATTAATTATAGACGGGAAAATATATCTATATGATTCAAGATCAAAAGACGAATGCAAATATCCAATAGTAGAACTTCATGAGCTTATGCACGTTTTTGGTTTTGACCACATAGCAAACAAATCAACCATTCTTTATCCATACGTAGATTGTGATCAAAGAATAACAAAAGATATAATAGACAAACTGAAAGAACTTTACTCTCTAGACCCAAAATCAGATTTAACAATAAAAAATCTTAGTGCTTCAACCTCTAGTAGATACTTAAATTTCGAAATAATTATTTCTAATAGGGGATTGCTGAACGCAAAAAGTTCTAATGTAGAAATATATGATGCCAAGGGTAAAATCGGAAACTTTTCTATTGGAAGTATTGACTCTGGAGTATCTCAATCGCTTTCAATCAAAAATATGGCTCTACCAATACGACAAATAACAAACATAATATTCAAAGTAACAACGACTACTCCTGAATATTTTTACGATAATAATGAAATAACGGCACAGGTAAAAAATTAACGCCCGCTGCAGGAATCGAACCTGCGGGCCCTTGCGGGCTTGGATTTCCAGTCCAATGCAATACCACTATGCGAAACGGGCTTAATGAAATTAAACTGAATTTGTCCATTAAAAAGTTATGTTTTTTGCAAAACAACGTTTATAAATACACAATCCATTTAATCTCTATGAGGAAAAGAGAATGGGTGAACTAGTCGATTCTGAAGAAGAAGTAATCAAAGAGGGAAATATAAGCCTAATCATAAACGACTATAACGATATCTTCTCTAGCTTTGACCCGCGTGCATATTTAGAAAGAGCACTTTCAGATGATTTCCTACAGGAATGTAAACGAGCAGCAAGGGATAAAAACGAAGAACAACTTGAATTAAGAATTCTCATACCTAAAAAAATAAGAAATATAAAAGAAGAATGGAAGATAAAAAAGAGATTAAGGGATCACTTTAATCATCATGCTAACGAAAAAGAGAACAAACTAATAAAGACAAAAAGAGAAGGACTCTTGTGGGTTTTTTTAGGAATTGTTATAAACATTGTAGTCGTTTCTGGATTTATCTATTCTACAAGTAACATTATTGAAACCATTCTAAGTATATTTGAAGTTCCAAGTTGGTTTTTAATATGGGAAGGAATGGGTAAAATATTTTTAGAATCGAGAAAGTTTATGCCAGAACAAGAATTTTATAAAAAAATGTCTCGAGCTGAAATAAATTTCACAGAATATTAATTACATAAATATTTATAAACACACAAACAAAAAGAATGATATGGAAAAAGATGTTGGAAAAATAAAAAAGAATGACTACACTGATATTATAGTAAGAATAGATGATTTTGGCGGGAAAATAGGCGTTACAATAAGAGAGTTTACAAATGACCAAAAAACAGGATATAAAGGATTTACAAAGGCAGGAACAAGAATAACTGCAGAGCAATTCCAAGAATTTAAAGATATGATAAACTCTATTTCTCTAGATGGACTAGAACCAAGCGCAGAAGCAATAAAAAAAGCAGAAGAATTCAGAAACTCCAAAAAAGCTCAAACAACTCTCGTTGAAAAACCAGAAAAAAAGAGACCTTCTTTCCAAGACATACCAGAAGAAGACCTAATATAATTTCGTCACCAATCAGTGCTAAATTCTATATGCTACATTTAAAAATAATAATTTATTAGAAATTCCATGTATACCTCAACTACACAATCAACGGACGGAAGAAGACATCGCCAAGAAGGAAATACTTTTTGGACAGACGCACCTCTTTATATTGTAATAGCTGGAAGTCTGCTACTTATGTATCATATGCTTACGAACCGTGAACTTACAGAAGCCTCTTCGCACGAACACACAAGATCGACAGAATCCACACTAATAAAACAAGCAAGTTTGTAATCTAGAAAACTATTTAACTAAAAATTTATCAATATCTTTTTTAGCCAACTCTCTCTTCTTTTGATGATCTTTTAAAAATATATTAACCTTCTCAATTAAAATTGCTTTCATTTCTCCAGATAATAACTTTCCACCCCTATAATCTTTTTCAATCTGCGCAAGTTTCTTATCGTCCGTTTCAAAAAACATTTTCAAATATTGAAACGAAACATCAACATCCGGATTCCCACCAAGCCTTCTATGCTCTTCAGCCGTTACCTGCCCACCAGAAAAAGCATACTTATTAATTTTTTTCTTAACATCTTCTGAAGAATCTGTCAAATATATTACATCATTAACAGAATCAGAGGAAGACATTTTAGAACTTCCAGACAATCCGGGTATAAACTTTGCGTGTAATGCTGCTGGTTTTTCAAAATTGAAATATTCTGCCATATCCCTGGTTAATCTAATAAATGGATCCTGGTCTATCCCAACCGGCACAACGGAAATATGCCTCCCTTTATTAAATTGCGGGAATAAAATATGAGCAGCCTGCATAGCCGGATAAAAACTCCAGCCTATATTATTCTCCGGTTTTAATCCGAAAACAGCTTTTGCCTCAGAATAAGTTATTCTCTTTGCGCATTGAGCTGCAAATTTATAAATATCTGTATAAACAAAATCCTCGAATATGAAAGTTTTCCCAGGCTTAAATCCCAACGCAATCAAATCAAATATATTATCCCTAGAAAACTCCAACGCCCCCTCAAACGTTAGCCCCTGCTTTACGTAAAATTTTTCATCATCTGAAATGGGAATAAATACATCACAACCGAATTCATCCTGTAAAGATTTAGCAACCAAAAATGGAACCAGATGACCTAAATGCATCTTCTCACTCGGACCCCTGCCTGTTATAACAGAAACCTTCTTTTTAGAATCAATAGCAGACAACCATTTATCAAAATCTCTATGAGAAAAATATATTCCTCTTCTTAACAAAGGATGACTATTCTGTAATCTCTTTACTATTTTCTCATTCAATAAGCTTGTCCCGAACTCCTTAACCAGCCTCCCATAATCTACCTCGCCAGCTACATCCCACGGTGTAACCCTGAAATCATCTTTTTTTTCCATAGTTAAACAAGATAAATAGCATTTATAATTCTTACTTATTATGTAAACACAATCTATTATGGCAATAATTTATAAATAAACAAATCTATATTTAAACAGGTATAAAATGGAAGAAGAGTTGAGATTTTTTTACGAAATGATTGTATCTTTTATGCCTCAAAACTTTAAAATCTTTCCCTTGTTAATTTTATTAACAATTGGGATTGCTGCATACGGGATAATTATTTGGGTGTTCTATATGGTACTTTCAAAAAAAGACATTCTAACATTAAATCTATCTCAATATAACAATACGGAGCATGAAGTTATAAACAAAATCGGCGACATACTGCTTTATGTTTTAGAATTCATTATAATCTACCCTATACTGATTGCCATTTATTTTTTTATATTTTCCACACTACTACTCATTCTAGCTAGAGATTATCCGATTCAAACGGTTTTAGTTATATCCGCATCCGTTATCGCTGCTACGAGAATTTGTGCTTATTACAAAGAAGATTTATCTAAAGACTTGGCAAAAATGTTCCCACTTACACTACTTTGTATTGCTATACTAACTCCAGGATTCTTAAATCTAGACTCTATATTCACTAGAATTGGGCAAATACCTTCATTAATTACGCCCATATTTTATTATATTCTATTTATATTTATTGTAGAAACACTCCTTAGACTTATATCTCTATTTGATTTATTTCATGACCATGAGCACGACATCCCTACTGCTCTGAAAAACTAAAAACTCTTTCCGCATTTTCCCATATCTGTCTCGCTACCCCTTCTCTAGTCACACCCTTAATTCTTGCAATTTCATCCACTGTACCTACAACATCCCTAGGCTCAGATCTCCCGCCAGCAACTGGCGCTAAATATGGAGAATCTGTTTCTGTCAATAATTGTTTTAAATCGACCATCTCAACGAGTGTCTGAAAGTGCTGCAATCTCTTTATCACCGCAGGAATAGAAAAATAATATCCATTTTCCACAGCTCTTTTAATTAAGCTTTTCTTCCCACCAAAACAATGAAGAACAACTGGCGGCAACTCGTTTTTATATTTCTCCAAGATTTCAATTACTTCAAGCTCTCCGCCCCTAGTGTGTAAAATCAAGGGCTTATTAATCTCTTTAGCCAGTTTAATCGCAGCTTCGAAAACTTCAATTTGAGCCCGTTTTATTCCCTCGAAATCTTTATGTGCTTCAACAACTTTCAAATCCAAACCAACCTCTCCAATTGAAATACAAGACTCTTTATTTTTTCTTATCCACTCCAGCTCTTTTTTATAGTCAAATGTTTCGATTTTTCTCGGATAATCGTCCGTCAAATTTGGAAAATTAGAAACGACTGCATCAATTGGATAAATGCCAAAACTCGCTTTTAATATAGGATATTTTTTAGTTAATTCGAAGACTTTTCTATTCGCCTCCGGATTTGTTCCAGAAACTAAAATTGACCTAACCCCGACTTCTTCTGCTCGCTTGATAACTTCGTCTAAATCTATAGCGAATCTCTCATCTTCTAGGTGACAATGCACATCTATAAATTTCATATTACTCATAACCCTTAAAAACACACATCTATTATAAATATTATGCTACAAATACTCAATGCAACCATAATGGCACTAATCGCTATCCTAATGGGAATTCTAGGCTCCTATCTTACAAAATGGGAAAAAGATATCTATCAAATATATTTCAAATATATTTTACCACCAGTGGCCTTGGGTGCAATTCTATTTATATTTGTAGATCAAATTATATATCAATCTCTTTTATTTATTTTAATCCTCGGGCTTTCGTGGTCATACTCTACTAAATTTTGGTTTAGTAAAAAATGACATTCTACCTAATCGGAACCGGTCTAAACTCTGAATCTATAACAATGGAAGCAATCAAATTAGTGAGAAAATGTAAAAAGGTTTACCTAGAAAACTATACAGTAGACTTTCCATACCCCAAAAAACAACTAGAAAGAAAAGTTAATAAAAAAATAATTGAACTAAAGAGAGAAGAAGTAGAATCAAAAAAGTTTATTGACTACTGCGATAAGGAAGATGTTGCTCTTCTAGTCTACGGAGACGCTCTATCTGCAACAACACATTCAGAACTAATTCTATCTTGTAAAAAACAAGATATTCCTTTCAAAATAATTCATAATGCTTCGGTTTTAACTGCAATAGCAGAAACTGGTTTACAACTATACAAGTTTGGAAAAACAGCATCAATGCCAACGTGGAAAGACAACTGGAAACCAGACTCTTTTACAGAACTAATAAAGCAAAATCTTTCCATAGACGCGCACACTTTACTATTAGTTGATATCGGGCTCCCAATGGAAAGAGCGAAACACCAATTAACAGAATCTTTCAAAAATCAAAAGATGAAAACAGAAAAGATAGTTGTTTGTTCGTATTTGGGAATTGAATCAGAAATAATCTATGACAAAATAGAAAACCTCCCTAATAAAATAAAATCCCCTTACTGCTTTATAATCCCCTCAAAGCTACACTTCCACGAAGAAGAATTCCTAAAAAACATATAAAATGCAAGAAAAACTAACAAAAAAAGAAATAAAGCTTTTTAGGAGATTAAACTCTCCAGTAAAAATTCAAGATTTTCTAAATAAGATTCCTATCAATTTTGAAGAAGATAAAATTGACACATGCATGTCTCCGAGAAAGGTTCTAGAAAAAAACAAATGCCACTGTATTGAAGGCGCAATGCTTGCCGCAGCCATTTTAAAATTTCACAATCAAAAACCATTAATTCTAGACATGGAGGGTAAGGAAAATGACTGGGACCATATAATTGCTGTTTTTAAAAAAGATAATAAATGGGGCGCAATCTCAAAAACAAACCACTCAGTTCTAAGATACCGAGAGCCCGTATATAAAAACATAAGGGAATTAGTAATGAGTTATTTTCACGAATATACGGACGATAAAGGCAATGGTAATAAAACACTACGAGCGTTTAGTAGCCCAGTCAACTTAAACAGATTTAATAAAATAAATTGGATGACTTCCAATAAAGATCTATTTGAAATACCAGAATATTTAGCAGAAATTAAGCACCAAAAGATATTAACAAATAAACAGATAAAACAATTAAGAAAAGCAGATAAAATAGAGAGGATCACCGGACAATTAATAGAGTGGAAACCAAATAAAAGACTTAGATTAGACTTTATTAAACAATAATAATAAACAAACTCCACAAATTTAAAAACCTCTTAAACACTGTAATTATATGGTAGAAATCCCCAAGACAATAAACGAGAAAGAATTAGAAATCTCAGAATTTTGGAAAAAAGATAAAACCTTTGAAAAATCGTTAAATAAAACTAAGAAAGGAAAACCATATATTTTCTACGATGGCCCACCATTTGCTACGGGCATGCCACATTATGGGCATCTACTTGGGAGCATAACAAAAGATATTTTTGGGAGATTTTGGACGATGCAAGGCAATTATGTCAGGAGAGTTTGGGGCTGGGATTGCCACGGACTGCCAATTGAGAATATCGCGGAAAAAGGGCTTGGAATAAACTCCAAAGATGAAATTGAAAAAATGGGCGTTAAGAAATTCAACGATTATTGTCGTGGAAGAGTTATGGGATATGCAGACGCATGGAAGGAAATTATCAATAGAATCGGAAGATGGGTTGATATGGAGAATGACTACAAAACCATGGATAATGACTATATCGAAAGCGTTTGGTGGGCGTTTAAACAATTATACGAAAAAGGCTATATTTACGAGGGAGAAAAAATATTGATGTATTGTCCTAGGTGCTCTACTCCGCTGGCAAAGGCAGAAGTTGCAATGGATAATTCTTATAAAGTTGTTAAGGATGAAACTATAGTTGTAAAATTTAAATTGAAAAATGAAGACGCTAGTGTTTTGGCTTGGACCACTACACCATGGACCCTGCCATCAAATCTCGCGCTCGCGGTTAATCCAAAATTGAATTATGTCTATCTGAAAGACGTTAAAGATGGAAACATTTATGTTTTAGCAAAAGATTTAGTTTCTAAATTCTATAAAGCAGAGTCTGAATATGAAATAGTAAAAGAAGTTGTCGGGAAAGAGCTAAAAGAGAAAGAATATGAACCGCTGTTCCCATATTTTAAAGATAATTTAAATTCCTTCAAGATTCTTCTTGGAGATTTTGTTACAGAAGAAGACGGAACGGGAATAGTCCACATGGCTCCTGCATTTGGTGAAGATGATTATAATCTTTGTAGGAAAAATAAAATACCCATCGTACAACCCGTTGATGAAAAGGGAAAGTTTACAGATGAGGTTAGGGATTTTGCCGGCAGATATGTGCATGATGTAAACACCGACGTAATTATATTTTTAAAAAAACAGGGCAAGATAATATCTGTTCGAAAAGTTGATCACGAATATCCATTCTGCTATAGATGCGACACAAAATTAATTTACCGAGCAATACCTGCATGGTTTGTTGATATTCAAAAAATCAAACCTAGATTATTAGAGTTAAATAAAAAATTAAATTGGTATCCTGAATTCTTAAAAGAAGGCAGAGTCAAATATACAATTGAAACTGCGCCAGATTGGAATATATCAAGAAACAGATATTGGGCTACTGCAATACCAATATGGAAATCTGAAGACGAAGAATTATTAGTTATTGGCAGCGAAGAAGAATTGAAGAAGTATGCAAAAAACTTACCGAAAGGAAAGATAGATTTACATAAAGATTTCTTAGATGAAATAATTCTAGAAAAAAATGGAAAGCAATTTAAAAGAATTCCTGAAGTCTTAGATTGCTGGTTTGAATCTGGCTCGATGACTTTTGCGCAATTCCATTATCCATTTGAAAACAAAAGCTTTTTCGATAAGAATTTCCCTGCACAATTCGTTGCAGAATATATTGGGCAAGTAAGGGCGTGGTTTTACTACATGAATGTTCTATCCGCCATATTATTCGACGATATACCTTTCGAAAACGTTGTAACAACCGGAACAATTTTAGCAGAAGACGGCAGTAAGATGAGTAAAAGTAAGAATAATTTTACAGATCCAATGATATTAATAAATAAATATGGAACTGACGCATTAAGATTTTATTTAATGTCTAGCACAGTAATGAACGCAGATAATTTCAATTTTTCAGAAAAAGGCGTAGAAGAAATTTATAAAAAAGTATTAATGTTATTAAGTAACGTAAATAACTTTTATGCACTATACCCAAGCATAAAAGAAAAGAAAACTATTGGTTCTGAAAATATCTTAGACAAATGGATAATATCCAGAACAAATGAATTAATAAAAGAAATAGAAAACTCTCTTAAAAAATATAATACCATAGACGCATGCAACCAAATAAAAGTTTTTATAGAAGATCTTTCGACTTGGTACGTTAGAAGAAACAGAGATAGATTTAATGACGGAGACAAAGACGCAAAAACAACTCTTAAATATGTTCTTGAGAATCTAGCTAAAGTTATTGCGCCAATAATGCCCTTTATGGCGGAAATGATATATAAAGATGTTGGGAACAAAGATTCAGTTCATTTACAAAACTGGCCAAAATACGACGATAAAGAAATAGATGAAAAATTATCCCAAGAGATGAAAGAAACAAGGGAAATGATTTCCATCGCTCTCAGGGAAAGAGACGTACAAAAAATTCCGTTAAAACAACCATTATCAGAAATAAAATTATATGGATATAAACCGACAAAAGAGCACGAGAATATTATTTTAGAAGAATTAAACATAAAGAAAATCACACTAATTAAATCAGAAGATAAAAAAATAGAACTAAATGCTATCATCACTCCAGAACTTGAAGCTGAGGGTTTCGCAAACGAATTAATAAGAAATATACAAGCTGCAAGGAAAAAAGCTAATCTAATAAAAGAAAATGAAATTGAAATTGAAATTATATTCGATCACGAACAAAGAAACATAATTGAAAAATTAATAAAAGAAGAGCACAGGAGAATTGGCGCAAAAAAGATTCACTTCAAAGAAACAAAATCAAGATTTAGCTACTCCGAAGAGGGTAAAATAAGAGAAAAAAACTATAACCTCAGTTTTAATAAACTATAATTATCGTCGAATATAAACAGAATTTTTCACCCCTGGGAAGAAGAACATTCTTGAGAAAGATTTAAATACTATATCTAACTAAAAATATTATGATTGTTAAAGAGGAATTCCTAAGCAGACTAAGAAAAATATTCGATTTAAACCTTTACGAGGTAAAAGTCTGGACAGCCTTGTTGTCTAGAAGACAATCTACCGCTGGAGAGCTATCCTCAATTAGCGACGTACCACGTTCTAGAACCTATGATATTCTTGAAAGTTTAGAGAAAAAGGGCTTTATTGTTATGAAGCTAGGAAAACCTATTAAGTTTGTAGCGCTTAAGCCAGAAGAAGTGGTTGAAAGAGCAAAAAAGAATCTTGTCGTCGAAGCAAAGGAAAAATCTGTGAGATTAGAAAGACTAAAGGGAGATGAAGTTCTTGAAGAATTAAACAGCTTATTCAGTGATGGAGTAAAGTTTATAGAACCAACAGATATGTCTGGCGCACTAAGAGGCAGACAGAACCTATACAATCACTTAGACATGCTTGTAAGGGAAGCAGAAGACACGATTACTCTAGTTTCAACTGCAGATGGCTTAAATAGAAAGATAGAAGTTCTTATGCCAAGTTTAGAAAAAGCAAAAAAAAGAGGAGTTAAAATCAGAATTGCTGCTCCTATAACACCCTCCAATATTAAGGTAGCTAAAGAATTATCTAAAGTAGCTGAAGTTAGGGATGCTGGGAATCTAAAGGCTAGGTTCTGTGTAATAGATAGTGAACAAATCTTATTTATGCTTCTAAATGATGAAAATGTACATCCAAACTACGATCTAGGCGTATGGATCAATACAGAATTCTTCGCACAGGCATTAGAACAACTTTTTGAAATAGCTTGGAACAATTTCAAGAAAATTTAAATGGAATTCGTAAATCTATCACTTTATCTACTAGCACATCCTACTATGCTAGTTATCGTTATTCTTTGGGAACTTATCTGGAAAGGGCTCGCATTATACAGGGCCGGCAAAAAGCAACAACCAATCTGGTTTGTCTTAATCTTAATCTTAAACACTATGGGTATCTTACCGATAATCTACTTGATAATTTCCAAAGACAAGATTAAATCTAAAAAAAGAAAATAATTTTATATTACCATTGGGAAACTAACAGCCCAGCATTCCACAACTAGCACCTATATCTCTTCCTCTTGACATCCTAATAAAACATTTCCAACCCCTCTCCATTATCTTAGCTTTAAAATATTCCAATCTCTCCATCGAACTAGCTTTCATCTCTCCAATATCATTAAACTGAATTAAATTAAACAAACTCCTTTTCGGCCACTTTAAAGATATCAACTTCTCTAAATCCTTATCAGAATCATTTACTCCAGAAATCAGCGCATACTCTATCATGACATACTTTTTATTGTTTCCATGCGAAATATAGTTATTTGCGGACTTTACAACTTTCGAAACAGGCAAAGATAACGGCATAATCTTCTTCCTTATTTTATCGAATACAGAATGAACCGACAACGCCAAATTAAATTTAACTTTTTCTAATTTATCCAATCCCTTAACACAACTAGTAGAAATTGTAATTCTATTATATGAAACTCTAAAAATATTTTGTATTTTATCTCCCGCGACTAAAACATTTTCCAAATTCAACAAAGGCTCACCCATTCCCATAAATATAACACTAGTTGGGTCATATCCTATAATTTCTTTCGCAACCCCAACCTGATTAATTATTTCTTCACTAGTTAAATTTCTTTTAAACCCCATTTTCCCACTATAACAGAATTTGCAGCCAACCGCACATCCAATCTGACACGAGACACAAACAGCATATTTTTCATCCTTAGTCGGGATAATTACAGCGACATAGCCTTCATTAAAGTTTATTTTAATAGTTCCATCAGATGATTTCTGTACTTTGTAAGAACTCATTTACATCTCCTCTAATTCCGTTATCCCTAATAAATTCAAGGCACTCTTTAAAACATTTCTAAACGCCTTAATTAATTCCAATCTAAAAGCCTCTTCTTTGCTTCCGAGAACCGCATGTTCATGATAGAATTCATTAAATATCTGCGAAAGCTCAAACGCATAGTTTGCAATCAGATTAGGTGCTAATTGATTATATGCTTGACTTACAACATCTGGGAAGTTTTGTAATTTAGTCAACAACGCAGTCTCTTGCTTAGATAAATCAAATATCTCAACCTTCATTTTTTTACTCTTGACTTTCCGCAAAATACTTGATGCACGTGCATACGAATAAAGAAGATACGGACCGGTATTGCCTTCAAATTCTAAAAATTTATCTAAATCAAATACCATATCATTTTCTCTAAAATTCTTCAGATCTCCATAAATTATAGCTGCCAATGCAATTGCTCTTGCCCTGTGATCCAAATCCAATTCTGAAAGACTCTCTCCATGTTCAAGTAATTTCTTTTTAGCTATCTCATATGTCTCGTGTATAACTTCCTTCATCATCACCGTCTTCCCTTTTCTTGTAGCAAACTTCTTACCGTCCTCTCCAAGATACAACCCATGAGCAACATGAACACATTTATCCGAAAAATCATATCCTAATAATTTCAAAACTCTAAACACCTGCTTAAAATGAAGCTTTTGCTCCTGCCCAACCTCATAAGCCATCTTGTCAAACTTGTATTTTTCATAACGATCTATAGCTGCAGTCAAATCACGAGTTGCATACAAACTTGTACCATCATTCTTTTTTATAAGAACAACGCCAAGACCCTCATTTTCCAAATCAACTATTTGTGCACCCTCACTTTCTTTTAACAATCCCTTCTTTTCTAATTTCTTAACGACAGAATCCATTTTATCATTATACAAAGATTCTCCAGAAATCACATCGAACCTTACTCCTAAAAATTTGTATATCTCATCGAAATCCTTCAAACTCAAATCCCTAAATCTTTTCCATAATTCTAAGTTCTTTTTATCTCCTTCTTCTAGCTTCCTAAACTCATCTCTTGCTTCTTGCTCATATTCTTCTGCATTAGCCTTCACATATAATTCGAGTAAATGCTTTATTGGCTCCACCTTTAGCCTCTTATCATCTCCCCATTTTGTATATCCAACTATAAGTTTACCGAACTGCGTTCCCCAATCCCCCAAATAGTTTATTTTTACAGTTTTGTATCCCAAGAAATTAGCTATATTAGAAATAGACCCACCTATAATCGTAGAACGTAAATGCCCTATCCCGAATGGCTTAGCAATATTTGGAGAAGACAAATCAATTGCAATCTTTTTCCCCTTCCCTTCTTTACTTGACCCATATCCTTTCTTGGTAGCCTCCTTCAAAACTTTCTCTGCTAAAAACTTTTTATCAACAAAAAAATTAACATACGCCGATTTGAGTTCAACACCAGAAATTTCTTTAGATAAGTTTTTTCTAATTTTTTCAACTAAATCCTTGGAAATCATTAATGGATTTTTCTTCTCTATTTTAGCCAACAAAAAACACGGAAAAGCAAAGTCCCCCATCTCTTGCTGTGGTGGAACTTCAATCAACTCAGAAATCTCTCCCTTTTTTAGCTTACCTTCTAAAACTTTCTCTAAAATATCTACAACGTACTCCTTCATAGAAACACAACAAAGATATTATTTATTAAACTATCGCCTCTTCTTTTTCTTATCATCGTGCCTCCACAAATGAATCATCCTTAAAATAACAAAAACAATCAATGACATCCTCCGCACCCTAAAGGTTCTCCCTTTGGTCGAATCGCCTTCGGCGAGTGCGGTTTCCTAGATGACACTACTGATTTCTAACATAATTTTGTACAACAT
>Ga0268276_1002499_pt1 | contig 15622 bp, 16 predicted proteins | sample saktaG_4_FD_190145 | JGI IMG/M metagenome (GOLD analysis project Ga0268276, IMG submission 190145) | Saline water microbial communities from Sakinaw Lake, British Columbia, Canada - sak_2010_1_5_45m | ecosystem: Environmental > Aquatic > Non-marine Saline and Alkaline > Saline ...
GACGACCGCGACGCCGGCGTGGTCGTCTTCCCCGACGGCGAAATCATCGTCACGTATTTCACCTCCGTCGCCTACCGGTCGAAGAAGTTCCTCAAGACGGACTGGCCGCGTGACGATCCGCACTACTGGTGGAAGCGTCACGACGACAAGATCTCAGCCAAGACGCGCAAAGAGGCGCTCGGCTATTTCCTCGTCAGGTCGAAGGACGACGGGCGCACGTGGGGCGAACCCGAGAAGATGACGCTCGACGCGCACGCGCCCCACGGACCGATCCTCCTGAAGGACGGTGGTCTCTTCCAGTTCGGGCTCGTGCAGTCCGCCGACGGCAACTGCCTCATCCGCGCGATGCGCTCCGACGACCGCGGCCGCACCTGGCGCACGGTCTGCCGGGAAATCGGGCATTCGGGCCGCAACAAACTCGGTTATGCGATCTACGACGAACCGCATGCGGCGGAACTCCCGGACGGCACATTCGTGGGCTTCGTGAGGAACAACTGCGATTCAAGCCCCATGGTCATGCAGCGCACCCTCTCGACGGACGGCGGGTGCACGTGGACGCCGTTCGAATCCTCCGGGCTCGTGGGCCTGCCGCCGCATCTGACGGCGCTCGGCGGCAAGCGGGTGCTCTGCGTCTATGGTCGGCGCGAAAGGGCATTCGGCTTCGGCGAGTTCGCGGCTTTGTCGGACGACGGCGGCGCCACGTGGGACGCGGCGCACGAAATCACGCTTGCGCGTTCGCACTGCGGCGATCTCGGCTATCCCTCGACGGCGGTTCTGCCGGACGGCAAACTCGTCACGGTTTATTATCAGCAACGGATTCCGGGCGAACGCCCTTGCCTCATGGCCACGAAGTGGCGCGTGACAAAATGAAAGGACCCCCAATGAAAAAGATCGAAAGAATTTCCGCGCTCGAGCGCGAATACGTGAAACAGGTGCTGGACGGCCAGTTCAAGAGCGCCAGGAACTACTGCATGGTGACGCAGTTAGAAAAGGAATTCGCCACCAAGATTGGCGCGAAATACGCGATCGCGATGGTGAACGGCACGGCGACCTTGCACTGCGCTCTTGAAGTGGCGGGTGTCGGCGAGGGAGACGAGGTGATCTGCCCGCCCTTGACTATGGCGAGCACCAACATGTGTATCCTTCACGTGGGCGCGACGCCTGTCTTCGCGGACGTCGACCCCGATACGTTCACGATCTCCCCCGCGTCGATCGCGGCGAAGATCACACCGCGCACAAAGGCGATCATCCCCGTGCCGCTCTATGGCCTCCCCTGCGATATCGACGCGATCATGGCGATCGCCGCGAAGAACAATCTCACGGTGATCGAGGACGCCGCACAGTGCTTCCTCGGCAAGTACAAGGGCCGCACCGTAGGACATACCGCCCACATGTCGTCTTTCAGCTTCCAGGCCTCGAAACACATGACCTGCGGCGAAGGCGGCATAGTCACGACCAACGACCCCGATCTCGCGCTCAAACTGCGGCGCTATTCAGGCCTCGGCTACGGCTCGATCGGCCTCGAGAAGAGCCGCATCACGAAGGAGGACATTCAAAGTCCCACCTTCGAGCGCCACGTCATCATGGGATGGAACTACCGTCCGTCTGATCTCTGCGGCGCGGTGGCACTCGCGCAGCTGCAGCGTCTCGACGAACTCGTCGAAATGCGCGTCTTGGCGGCGAAGCATTTCCTTGAGGCGGTGAAGCCCTTCGGCTGGCTCAAGCCGCAGGCCGAGCCGGAGGGCTACGTCAATTCTTGGTGGGCCTACGTGATGGCGTTCGACGTAAAGAAGGTGGACTGGTTCACGTTCCGGAATAAGTTCAGGGAACTTGGCGGCGACGGCGTGTACGGCGCATGGATGCTCGGCTATCTCGAGCCCATGTACCGGAACCGCAAGTTCCTCGGCCGCGAGAAAAAAATCGGCGGCGATTTTGCGAAAGGAATTTGTCCCGTGGCTGAAGACCTCCAGCCGCGTCTGCTGCAGTTCAAGACCAACTACTTCGACGAAGCGGACGCCGTCCGCCAGGCGGAGATTCTCCGTAAGACCTGCGAATTCTTCGACTGAGGCGTGCGCATGAAGAATCTGTTTGATCTCACGGGCAAAGTCGTGGCAATCACCGGCGGCGCCGGCGGGACGGCAGGATCACGGCAGAACTTTTCGAAACGGAGAAGTCAGAACTGAACCCGCTTCCGGCACAGAAGGCGCATTTTTTGGAGGGCGTTTTCTTTGAGGGATCTGGCGGCGGGGCGCGACAACGGGCTTGCCGTTGAGAATGTCGGAGACCTGTCCCCTTGTTTGTTCTGAAAGAAAACACCCTTGCAGACTGCGGTGTGCGATGTGATAATTCAGCGGTAATAGAATACGCGTGCAGGTCAACTTTGGAATTAAAGGGAGCGAATGAAAAAGACGCTTTGGCTGTTAGTTTGGATGGTGGGAATTGCCTGTGCGGAAATGAAGCCGATACCGACCAGCGGGCCCGGCTGGCAGGGCGATCCGTTGACGTGGAAGTTTCGCCAAGACGGCATACATTGCACGCTGTCGAATGTCAACGGGATCGCCGTATACCGCGCGTCGCCGCTGGCATCGAAGGTAACGGTTGAGACCGTCTTCACGCCACAGAAGGCTCCGGGCTTGAACTGGAATGTGGCTGCTGTCGCCATCGTGGCCGACGAACGCAATTTCTGGCACCTCGCGTTGGTACAGACGCCGCCCGAACAAGGCTGCAAGCCCATGTTCGAACTCACAGAGATGCGCGACGGGGAGTGGCTGGCGCAGAGCAATTTGAAGTTGGAGATCAACGAGGAAAGTGGCCAAAAGTGGGCCTTCGGTCAGTCCTATCGTCTGAAGCTGAACTTGGACAAAAGCGGCATTACGGGAACGATTGCGACGTCCAGCGGAAACCAGATTCTGCGGAAGCGGTTTGCCTTCACGGACGTTGCCGTTAAATGTGGTAGGCCCGCCGTGCGCATCAATGGTTTCACGGGAACGTTTGCGGAAATTCGCGCTGAGTCGGACGAGCCAATGGCTGATGTGAAAGTGGATGCTGCGTTTCCCGTCTATGCCATGGAAAACACGGTGCCGGGGATCACCGACCAAGCGACTGGTTTCTTCCATGTTGCGCAGAAACCGGACGGTCGCTGGTGGGCCATCGATCCGCTCGGACGCGGCGTTGTGCTGATGGGTGTCGACCATGTGACGTTTCATGGGCACTGGTGCGAGAAGCTGGGGTACAGTCCACACGCAAAGAAGAACGAGAAGAAGTACACTGACCATGCGGAGTGGGAAAGCGAGACGCTGGGTCGGCTGAAGACATGGGGTTTCACTATGCTCGGCGCGGGATGCGATTCGAAGCTTAAACACCGTGGTCTGGTGCACACCGAGTTTCTCGGCATCGGCGACCACCTCGCGACGCTGGGCGACGAATATGACATCACGCCAAACGAGCGTCGGCCCTGTTCGTCGTTTCCAAACGTGTTTCATCCCGATTTCGAGGCGCACTGCCAATATCGTGTGCAACAGAGCTGCGTGCCGAATCGTAACGACCCTTGGCTGTTTGGATACTTCATTGATAACGAGTTGGCGTGGTGGGGCCGCGGCGGTTCCGAGACCGGACTGTTTGACGCGGTTATGAAAAAAAGCGCGACGCATACGGCCAAGATCGCCCTGCGCGATTTTTTGGCGCGGCAGGCGGAAAACGACGTGGCCAAGTTCAACGGCCTGTGGGGAACCCAACTCAAGGGCTTTGATGAGATTTTGGCGCTGAAGGCCTTGCCGGTTGCGAACGATGCGCAGCGGGTAGTGAAGCGCGATTTTCTGCGCTTTGCGGCGGATCGCTACTTCTCTGTCACGACGCGCGCAATCCGCGAGGCGGACCCGAACCATCTGGTGCTAGGCGCACGTTTCGCGGGAACAAGCGGTGCCGATCCTGTGGTGTGGGAGGTGTCCGGCAAATACTGCGACGTGGTGACCTTCAACTGTTATCCCATGGCCGATCTGGACGAGGGCCGCGTCTACACGCACTTCGGCAAAGGCGGCGAGTTGGTGACCGAGCACTTCGCCAAATTCTACGACACTGTGAAGCGGCCGATGCTGATCACTGAATGGTCCTTTCCCGCGTTAGACGCCGGGTTGCCGAGCGTGCATGGCGCGGGACAGCGCTTCCGCACGCAGGCTGAGCGCACGGCAGCGACGAGTCTGTTCGCACGCACGATGCTGAGTTTGCCGTTCTTGCTGGGCTACGACTATTTCATGTGGGTGGACGAGCCCGCGTTGGGTATCAGCACGCCGTTTCCTGAGGATTCCAACTACGGGCTTATCAACGAGGACGGTGTGCCTTACCCGCTTTTGACCGAGATGTTCACGGCGCTGCAACGCGAGGCGGGCGTTTGGCGCTTCAAGTCTGCTCCCGAGGCGAAACAGACGCTGAAAACCGGTCCGCTGCCAACTGCGATGTCGGTTGCGCGCGCGGCGGCGACGGGCGAAACGAAAGCGTTCTTTGTGCGCGAAGGCGACATGTTCCGCGCGGGCAACGGACGGATCGAGCTTTCCGGTGCTTTGGGCGGCGGCAACCTTGTGCGGCGCGTGACGCTCGACGGCGCGGAGAAACCGATCGGGCAGTACAATGCGCTGATCCAAACGTTGAACGCGAACGGGCAGAACCGCTGGACCGATACGCGGACGGTGAAGGCCGTCGTTGGGTGTGTGGATGAGGGCGTCGCGGTGGTGGAGGTGACGGGCGCGACAGAGGGCTCGGAAAGTTTCGAGGTGACGCACCGTCTGATTCTACCGCCCGGAACGCCGTGGTTCATCAGCGAGGTGGTGAGCGTGAAAAACACGGGAACGGGACCGCTCAAGCTGAACGGGATATTCTTCCGATTGTACAGCGACTTCAAAGACGTGCCTGAAGAATTGCCACCGAATCTATGGGGCATGCCGACGGCGAGCTGTTGGCTGGACAGCAAGGACGGACGCTTTTTTGGCGCGGTGGCGTTCAGGCGGTCCGATCTGCAAATTCACTTCTGGGTGGATGAAAATGGCTGTGGCGCGCATCCCGATGCGAGACTGGCGATAGTTGAAACGGCGGTTGTTCCGGGTGCGGTCTGGATGCCAGCGGAACCGGTCTATCTGATTTGCACGGCTGGAACCGGCGGCAGCGTGGCGTGGCTGAAGTGCGCGCAAGAGCTTGGTGTGATTCTCGGGCGTTAGAACCATTGAAATCAGACACAACCATGGAGGCAACAAAGATGAAGAAGAACAGAAATGCAGTGCAAGGAAGGAGCGAAGAACAATGACAGCAAGAAAACAAGTCTACAAATGCAACGTATGTGGCAACATCGTCGAGGTTTTAGATAGTGGCGAGGGCGAACTCGTCTGCTGCGGCGAACCGATGCAGATTCAGACTGAGAATACCGTGGATGCGGCACGCGAGAAGCATGTGCCGGTGATCGAGAAGATCGATGGTGGCGTGAAGGTGAAGGTCGGCAGCGTCGCGCATCCCATGGATGACAAGCATTGGATCGAGTGGATCGAAGTGATTGCCGATGGCAAGAGCTATCGTCAATTCCTCAAACCCGGCCAGGCGCCTGAAGCGGTGTTTGCGATCACGGCCCAAGAGATTACGGCCCGCGAGTACTGCAGTTTGCACGGGCTGTGGAAGGGGTAATCCGTTTGAGACAGATTGCTTTATCATGCAAAATAGAGTACCCTAAAAGCCGTGTTGGCGTTGAACAATGTATGAAACATCAGGAGTACCATGAATCGATTATTGGCAATCGGGATGATGGCAGGATTGATGGGGTGTGTAAGCTCCGAGAACGATGAGGCTACTGTGACCAATATCTACGATTTAACGATGCAGGACATTGATGGGGAAGCCGTGTGCCTTGGAGCTTTTAAGGGCAAGGTCTTATTGATTGTCAACGTGGCCAGCAAATGTGGTTTTACTGGGCAGTACGAGGGATTGGAGCAACTCTACAAGACATACAAAGACCAAGGCCTTGTCATTCTTGGTTTTCCGGCGAACAACTTCATGAGGCAAGAGCCGGGAACAGAGGCCGAAATCAAAAACTTCTGCACGCTGACCTATGGTGTAACCTTCCCGATGTTTGCGAAGATTTCGGTGAGGGGCAAAGACATCCACCCGCTCTATCAGTTCCTGACCTCGAAGGCAGACAACGCACAATTTGGCGGCCGGATCTCTTGGAACTTCAACAAGTTTCTGGTTTCGCGGACTGGCGCAATCATCGGGCGGTTCGGTAGCCGTACGAAGCCCGACGACAAAGCACTCGTCGCGGCGGTAGAAGCAGCGCTCAAGGCACCCAACTAAGGGATGTCATGGACAAAATCCGGCTCGGTGTCAGCAAATGCTTTCTCGGCGAAGTGGTCCGCTACGACGGTTAGCACAAACACGGTCACTTCATCACCGACCCGATCGAGTTGAAACTCCGCACCCATGCATCGCGGTAGTATTATTAAATTACCAGTCCCTTTATATGAATTTTGACACTGCAGATGATGAAGAGAAGTTCACTGAGGGGATTCTTGCGGTTCCCGTGGTTGCATAGGCGACACGTTTATGACAAGCACTCCCCAATTCAGGATTTGAAAGGAAAGGCGGCTCGACATGAGTGAAGCTGCAGTGATTCCGGTGGAACGGATTGAGAGGGCTATCTATCTGATACGCGGGCTCAAGGTTATGCTGGACGGGGATTTGGCCGCACTGTACGGTGTGGCTACCAAGCGGCTGAAGGAACAGGTGCGCCGAAACAGCGACCGGTTCCCGGACGACTTCATGTTTGTCCTTGATAGGCAAGAGTTTGCGACTTTGAGGTCGCAATTTGCGACCTCAAAGTCTGAATCTCGCGGCGGTACGCAGTATCTTCCCATGGCCTTTACCGAACAGGGCGTGGCGATGCTCTCGACCGTGCTGAACAGCAAGCGCGACCTCGGCCCCCGGGGGGTGCTGACGGTGGAGGGGACGGGCGTCATAGGAGCTATTCGCTGAAAAGTGTTTCCTCGTGTTGGTGTGGAAGTTGCAGCGTATTGTTTGTTACGGTGTTTTCAATTGACGAGTATCTCTGAAAGTAATGAATCTTTGGCATAAAGCTCCCCATTTAAAAATTTACCATCAATTTGGTTGCGGAAACTTGGAAATCAACAACGCCAAGAAGAAGGGCCCATTCAATGCGATGCCGGGCGAATTTCGCACGGTTCTGTCATCACCGCAGCACTTGTAGAACTGTTAAGCACCGACACACAGCGCCACGGCTTGAGCTATTTCGTCAAGTTGCACCGCTTCGATCCGGCCGAGATAACGGGCGAAGCGGCGAAGGGGAACGGATTTTACCTGAAAGGCATCAGCAGCGGACTCCTTCGAAAGACCGTTTGTTCCAGAAGGTTTCAGGTTTACCATCCAAGGTGACTCCACATACTTGGGAGACCAATCAGTGACCGGTACCACGATGCGGAGGGGGAGACGGCCGATGGCATCCAGACTGAGAATAACGGCCGGCTAGTCAACGACAATTATACTTCCCTACCAGCGACAATTATAATTCCCTCTTTTTGTGTGTTTTTATTAGGTGTGTTTTTCAGCCATCAGGCTGCCTGACATTGGGTTAATGGGCGGGGAGGATGATGGGGCGGGTGTACGTTCGAGAAATTTGTCGGGTGTGTTGCCGGCAACGAAGAGATCATGAAGTGGAAGGCCTTCCTTGAAAGGCGTTACTTTGTCAGTTCAGGGTCAAACCTAAATAAGAATTCCGTTACCGAATCACGGCGTGGAACGCTCTCTTTTTGTACCTACGGCATTTTATATTACACTTCTCGTACTTTTGAATTCCCGCCGACACCAGTTGACATGTTTGGAAAAAGGGCTTATTCTTGTGATGTTTTGAGGGCACTTAGGTGTTTTGAGACCTGCAGACGGATATTGGTCTGTTGCCATGAGTTATAAAAAACGCTCTGATGAATTTTGGGATGCCGCTGAACTATGTAATTCGAACGATTTGTATGCGGCGGCCGCCAGTCGATTTTACTATGGCCTCTTTTTGGCCGTGTGCGGTTTTTTTGTGACGAAGAAGGGGTTTGATCCGAATCCTTCAAATGTGCACAGTAGACTGTTGACGAAGCTGAAAGAAGAGGAGCCAGATGGCAAACGGGATGCGCGAGTGTTTCGTGAGTTCAAAGATATCCGCGTTGATGCGGATTATGCGAAGGCAGAGGTTTACAAGATTGATCTGACTGAACGATCAAAAGCTGATGCGGTCCGGCAGAAGTATTTGAAGAAAATGGTGGGATGATTTTATGGAACCGGAGAGACAAGAGGTTTTCAGTAGAGTCGAATGTGTGGCGCGTGAACGTTTCCCCGAGTATACTGTTGTTGCTGAGAGTGATCCGAGTGACAGTGGCTCGATCGGGGTTGGTGTTTATGGCGTGCCGCTGGCGGAGGTCAGTGCGGTTAGGAATATCATTTACGACTTGGAAGAGGAAATATTCCCTCGTGGAGAGTACTGCCTGTCTGCTTTTGTACGCGATGTCGAGTACACACGACAGTATTGTTCGCAGTGCATGCCGGAGGCTAAGGCGTTGTCGATTGACATGGACGAACTCTGTTTGCAGCTGTCGCAGAAAGAGAGTTCCAAGTGGATGGACAGTACGCCTATAAACGGGGTGGCTGCCTTGGGACGTTACGCTTCAGAGAAGATGGACGTTTCGATTGTGACTGACTTCTTGTCCTCGGATTGCAGAGATAAATGGTCTCCGAATGAAAGTTGTCCCTCGTCTGGGGTTCCTGTCGTCGAAAACAACTTTGATCGCGCCGCATAAGAGGTTTTATGGACAGCACGAAAGAGCCCGGTATCATTCTCGACAAAGTGGTGTTGCTCAAGTCTGACGTCGAGTATAAGCCAAATGTGAAAAGGGCCGATGAAGGAGGGCTTTCTTATTGTTTGGCACTGACTAAGTTCACCAGGAATGAAGCGGCAGAGGATACTGAACTGTGTGCCATAGTCGAGTTTGATCTGATGAACGGCATTGAAAACGCACCCATTGTTTTCAGAGCTACCTTCTATCTCGAATACAAGCGTCCAAAAGAGGCGTCGATGGCTTGGACAGAATTCAAGAACCCAATGGTGCTCGCGCATGCCATTCCGTATCTTCGCGAGTTTGTGACCAACATGACGGCCCGGATGCCTGTGCCTCCGCTCATCCTTGATCCGGTCAATACGATTTTGCTTTACAAGCGTTATCAGGCAAGCCAATCGCCCGCTCAGGCAGAAGCCGAAGCGAAGCCCTCCTAGCCCGTGGGATCGTGCAGAGGCAAATCTGGTTGCTTGTGTTTTTTCTCTGCGAACCAGTTGAGAAGCGACGTAGCGCAAGGTCGATGGCAACGGACGGTTCAGGAGGCAGCGCAGGCCCGCGGAGGCCGGCGCGTGACCGGTGTTGGTTGATCAGTTTGTCGGCGCACCCTGCGGCGTCGATCACCGTGAGCTTCGGGCTAAATCGGTGATCTTTGATTTGACCGGAAACACATTTTGGACGATTGGGACGTTTTCTCGTAAGTGTCTTTACTTTGACCTACTGGTTGCCAGTTGATAGCCGTGCTATAATGGCGGCATGAAGAAAAACACGAGAAAAACCGACAAGTCGGGGCGCAGGCAATAGCCGGTTTGGAAGGCGTTTTCTTTCTTTGAGGGATCTGACGGCGGGGATGAGGCGGAGGTGTCCTTCTTCGTTATTATGAAGATGTCAGTTCGTAAGCGCCATGGCCTTGATCCGCTTTTCCAGTGCCTTCCAGTCGGGTTCGGGTTCTGAGAGCAAAATGTCTGTAATGTGAACGTGGGTATAGATGTTGCCTGATATAGGAGCACGGTACTGACTCCCCCTCCAGCGCTTCCAGGTCTTTGCCCGTTCCGGCGTATACAGTGCGGTTGTCCATATCTCGATCAGGCAGGTTTCCGGGCACAACACATAGATCCATTCGTTGGAAAGCGGATTAAAAAATGGATCAACTTGTTCTTTTGTGCCAAGACCGTGTTTATGCAAACGCGCTTCCGGGTCTGGATATGCTGTTCCTTTAAGAGCTTTTTCGATAAGCACCAGATCGATTGTTTGCGGTTGTCCCGCTACCTTGCCACAATAGGGGCAGACGCCACCAGAACGGACCTCCTGCCAATCACCGCAGGTTTTGAGGATTTCGACGAGATATGGGCAGCGTTTCAACAGGTTTGATGGACAATTTCAGATCAGCTCGACCATTACGCGGTCGCCGTTGATCTCCCGTAGAACAATGCGGATGTTTTCCTCGCCCTTCTGCGGCTTGCTGTATATGACAATGTCGTTTGCTTTCATGGTATTTCCATGCGAGCTAGCTTGCATAAGCAAATATTGTTAACGTATAATGAAATGCATTAACAAGTTCGAATGGGCTAAACCTTTTGCCCCTTTCCAGCACTTGATAGTCGGCTAGTTGCATTGGGTAGGGTGACACAGTTAAAGAGCATTTATGAGCAACTCGTTTTCTTTGAGTATCTGTTGCGGAGCGGATTTTGCGGTCACGTAAGTTTTATTAAAGGGATTCTATGAGTATTCGTAATTGCATTGAAAGAGTTATAAATGATTGGCCCACTGAAAAGAGTAAGCCATTTAAAGGAAACGAGCTGGCCGAATTTATTCGTACAGTTTTTACCAATGAAGTCCGCGAAATCGTAGGTTCCATAAATCCAATGCTAAAGGTTAAAGCGAGTTCCGGCGCTGGAAATTGGGCGAGTGTTCCGTGGTTGGCCATTCTGGACCCGAAAATAACAGATTCTACTGAAGACGGCGTTTACCCCGTATATTTTTTCCGTGCTGACGGCACAGGTGGCTATTTGTCTTTAGGTCAAGGTACGACAACTCCCACTAAGTTGTTGGGTAAAAAAAGGGCAAGAATACGCGCTCAGGTGATGGCCGCAGATTTGCGCAAACAAATTCCCTTGCTCAACAAATGGATAGAGGGAAAGACATATCTTCGCACAGAAACTAATCTTGGCGGATCATATGAAGACGCAAATATTGGGGCACGTTTGTACGAAAAAGGACAAGTTCCAAGCGAAGAAGTGCTTCGTGAGGATTTGGCGGATATATTATCCATATATCAGGAAGTAGTTAATATCTGGCCCTCAAAAGGACTTGTTAACACGCCACTGCAAAAAATGGTGAAGGCGTTTCGCCAAGACTTCCCCGACTTCAAAACCTTTGGGGATTGCGGACAAGATTTTCTGAAGAACGAAGACGGGTACAAGCGTAAAGCGGTTAGTCTATTCTCTGAATTATTCAATGATTGGCTGGATGGAGCCCCAGACAGTTTGGAAGCATCGGATTTTTCAGCCAAAATCCTTAAGATTTTCAGGAAGACTAATTTGCTCGACTGGCGTACCGTGGATAAAATCGACGGAAACATTTTAAAGTCGGCCAAATTGCTACCTCAGTTCCAGACGCTGTGCCATAGTCTACTGGTCAAAGCCAGAAGCGGGAAGATGCTGGACAGCGAGTTGGAGTCTCTGGTCGGGTTTATGGTCCAGAAGGGGAAAGCGCCGCGTGCCGCAACCCAAATGATCCCCTCTTATCTGCTGATGCTCGCCAAGCCAACAAAATACATTTTCATCAAACCGACACTGGTTGACGCTTTCTTCCAGCGCTTGGGGCACGGTGATCTGCTGGGACAGCCTTGGCTAACCGCGGAGGCCTACGGTAAAGTGCTGGGGCTTTTTGTAAATGTCCAATCACAGCTCGCGGAGCTTGGCCCGCGGGATATGATCGACCTGCAGTCCTTCTACTATGTTGTTGTGGGGTATGGACAAAAAGGGGCTGTTATGCTGCCTGAACCAGAAGGCTCAGTGGAGAAATCCGTGGACTACTCAAAAGTTTTTCCAGAAATCGTGCCGGCTTTTGCAACCGCGATATCTGAATCCGGGTTTTGCATTGGCAATAATCTGCCTTTGCGGTTCATCTCGTCGTTAACCGCGAAGCCGTATGTTGTTCTCACAGGAAATTCCGGTACTGGGAAAACCAAACTGGCGGAACTTTTTCCCCGATGGCTTAGCTGTGAAGCGAACGATCGGCTCGCCTTGGTTCCTGTTGGAGCTGACTGGACCGATAGCCGTAATGTCCTCGGTTTTGTAAACCACATTCGGTCTACCAAGCCTGTTGGAGAAACGGTCGATGTGCCGCTTTATCAGTCCACCGTTATCCTAGACTTGCTTCTCGCCGCTAGGACTCAACCGTCCCAACCGTTTTTCCTGATTCTCGATGAGATGAATCTCTCCCACGTGGAGCGATATTTTGCGGATTTTTTAAGCACCATGGAATCAGCGAAGGGTGAGTTGCTGTTGCATTGCGAGGGCCGCTTGCTCCCTCGCAAATTGGGCGGGGCCGCCGATGTTCCGGAAGTTCTGCCGATGCCGCGCAATGTGTTCGTCGTCGGTACTGTGAATGTGGATGAGACAACTTACATGTTTAGTCCGAAAGTCTTGGACCGCGCGAACGTGATTGAATTTCGAATTACTAAGGATGAGGTTAATAAGTTTTTTGAGCAAGGCGGAGGTAATATTGGCGAGTTAGAGTCAGCGCCGGAGGGTACCGCAGAGGCGTTTTTGGAACTTTCTCTGCGTGCACGTGGTGTGCGGAGGGCTGACGATAGTGAGCGGGAGCCGCTGGCTGCCCCAGCCAAACTTGCTGAATGCCAAGAAAAGCTGAAAGAAGTTTTCGAAATCCTTTCAAACGCTCGGTTGGAATTTGGATACCGTACACTGAACGAGGTTTTACGTTATGCCCGAGTTGATTTTGAGTTAACAGAGGATAAAACGAAGTGGAAGTGGGAGGATTGCATGGACGCGCAGATCCTGCAGAAGATCTTGCCGAAACTTCATGGGAGCAAGCGCAGGATTGAAACTGTGCTTATCGAACTGGCTCGTTACTGCGAAACGGGCCTTTTGCATGAGGAGAAGAGCGTTTACGCCTCAGACTTTATGGTTACGCCTAAAGTCAAAAGAGTCCCTAGACCAAAGAAAAGCGAAGGGGACACAATTCCAGGACCGGATACAGTTGTTTTCCGCGAGAGTTACGAGAAACTGTGCGACATGATCGATGCGGTCCGGCGTGACCAGTTTGTCAGCTTCATCCAATAATTCTGCCGAGCATGTTGTTGTATGAGCGAACTTGGAACACCTCTGGCGGTCATCCGCGTGACATTGGACGGATGCGCTATCCGGATTTATCCGGCTTCCGAAGACAACCCCGAGGTGCCTTTCGATTTCAAGGAGTTGCAGAGCGCGACTTGTTTGCTCGAGGGCCGCACGGCCAAAGGTGGTGATGTTCCATTCCGCTATGACCCAACAGCCTCGGCACGGGGACTACAGCCGCTTAGACTTTATGAGAACACCCGCTATTGCTGGGAGGTGGAGGGGATAGCTGAGACCAATGGGCCGTTCAGCTCTTTGAAGTCACCCGGTCGCGCAGAATGGCATGTGCGGCGCCGTAAAGAGCGCATCGAGGGTGATTTCCGAGTTACCAACTATCTGGGCACAGCTTAGATTCGGCTGAAGCCGGATGGGGCAGCTTTGCACTTCGAGGTTCTTTCCAGAAAATTGGACTTTGAGGACGAGTACCGCTGGATGGTTCAGGCGCTGGCCGAAGAATGTCAACAGTTACTGCTGGAGTGGAACAGTCCCACCGCCTTTTCGATCCGCTCTGACGCAGACCATGACCGGCGATTGCTGCTGGAGCAGTTTCTGTTTCTCAGGCACTGCCTGCTCGGTAGCGACAAGCTCGACAGTTTTCTGGAGCAGATCAGGCGGCGACCGCATACGTTGCTCAGGCGTGAACAAATGTGGCAGCCATCAGCAATGGCGTATAGTCCTGCCTTTGTACGCGACCCGATCAGGTTCGGCCGGTCGTGGCGGGAGAACGGTGAAGGCGCATTCTTTCCAGAAGAGGTCTTGTCGGAGCGGAAATTCGAGACGCTCGACACACAGCCGAACCGGTTCATCAAGTTTGCTTTGCAGCAGTTTCAAGAGCTTTGCGATAACGTCCGATCCATGCTTAAGAAGGAGCAAGGAACCGCCTGGATGGAGGCGGGGCTGATGCAGGAGTCCTTGGACGCGTTTCTGCTGGATCCTTTCTTTGATGAAGTTGAGCCCTTGCATCGGATTCCGTTGGACAACGTGACGCTGCAGAAACGCGAGGGATACAGGGATATCCTGTTCACTTGGCTGATGTTGGAAGTGGCGGCGCAACTGGATTGGCCAGGGCGCGATGACGTATACGACGGGACAAACCGTGATGCGGCCACGCTATATGAATACTGGCTCTATTTCGTTTTGAGGAAGCAACTCTTGGAGAAGTCGGGCGATCACAGCCTAGCGATGGAGGAGTTGTCGGTCAATCGGGAGGTCGAATCCGGCGCGCTACCGTTCATATGTCAGACCGATGCGGGCAATCTGGAGATCAACCTCAAAGAAGGATGCGCTTCTTTATCGAGGTTTATTTGGAAAGCAGATGACGGACGTTCCCTTTGTATTCATCTATTCTATAACCGCACCTTTATCGGCCAGAAAGATCCACGAAAGCGCGGCTCTTACAGTCATTCTTTCCGGCCGGATTACACGCTAGTCATTCTGCCGGGCGAGTATGCAGCAGACCGATGGGATACGGCCGAAAATAAAGCCGAACAGGAGGGGCGGATCGCATACCTGCATTTCGACGCCAAATATCGAATCGAGAAGCTCGATGATCTGTTCGGTCTCGACAGCGATGATTTTCTGAGGGATGAAAACGTCGAAGTGAAAACACGGCAAACCTATAAGCGCGGCGATCTTTATAAGATGCACACCTACAACGACGCGATCCGGCGGACGGCAGGCGCATACGTTTTCTATCCCGGGAATGCACAGGACAGCAACGAAGCGGCCAAGAGATTCGGCCGATTTGAAGAACTGGTCCCGGGTGTTGGGGCTTTCGCTGTGCGGCCTGGGAAGACTGGGCCGACGGGTGTTATTGCGGTGCGAAGTTTCATCAAGGACGTTCTGAAACATCATTTAAACTCATTCACCCGCGATTACCGCATCCGGTATTGGACTCACAGGACTATCTGTGAGACGCCCGCTATGCAAGCAGACAATGATCATGGGGAACACCGACAAGCCCCAGCCGGTGACATTGCGGTGGTCGTTGCTTGGGCACGGTCTGAAGCCGTTGCGGAATTGTGGAGGGAGAAGAAGTTCTTTTATGTCCATGCGCTTAAGGCGACTCAGCGACAGCAAGATGTCCCTGAAGGGCTTTTGAGCGCAGACAAAGTTTTACCTCACTGTGACGGCAAGTGGCTGTTATGGACAGCGAAAATTGAACGCTGGGAGTTGGTGGAGAGGCGGCAACTCATCGATGCTTGGTTGGGGGGCGATGAGAGCCTGCTGGGCAGCGATACGAGCTACTACTATGTGGCTTCGCTGAAGCAGTCCGAGAGCATTGAAGGACTCCCGATCGTGCGGACACCTAGGCGGGGGTACGACGTGGTACCGTGGTCCAAGCTTTTTGTGGCGGGGGCGGATGAAGGATGAGGGACGGAGGGGGCGAGCAGTTCGTTA
>Ga0268276_1002501_pt1 | contig 15606 bp, 8 predicted proteins | sample saktaG_4_FD_190145 | JGI IMG/M metagenome (GOLD analysis project Ga0268276, IMG submission 190145) | Saline water microbial communities from Sakinaw Lake, British Columbia, Canada - sak_2010_1_5_45m | ecosystem: Environmental > Aquatic > Non-marine Saline and Alkaline > Saline ...
CAGCAGCGCGGGGTGGATATTCAAGACCCGCATCGGGAAGGCGTTCAGCAGGCCGGGTTTGACAATGCGCATGAAGCCGGCCAAAATGACGGTGTCGATGTCGAGTTCGCGCATTATATTGATGCAGTGTTGCTCGGCGGCGCCGTCCAGTTTGGTCTTGAATGGCGAGCAATCCAGCCACTCGTGGCGTATATTGTTTTGCCGTGCGCGATCGAGTATGCCCGCGTCAGCAACGTCGGACAGCACGATCCTAATCTCGGCGTTCAAGAGTCCCGCGTTGATCGCGTTCAGCACCGACTGCATGTTAGAGCCTGATCCCGAACCGAGCGCGGCTATTTTAAGTTTTGTAGAAGATGTGTTCATGCCAACAAGATTAGTAAAGCACGGCATGGCGGACAAACAAAAAAAGCCGGCGGGCTATTAAACCCTGCCGGCTGTCAATTGTCCCGAAGAGCTTATTTCTTGAGAGCGCCGTCCAGTTTCTTCTGCAGGTCGCCCGCAGCCTTGTCGGTGTCTTTGGCGGCTGAATCAGCCTGCTTCTGTCCGGATTTGATCAAAGAGTCCAGCTTGTTGCCGGGGGTCTCTTCTTTTTTGCATCCGCTAACCGCGAAGGTTGTCGCTGCCAAGGCCAGAACCATAAGAATGGATTTCATGAGAAATTCCCTTTATAAGAGCTTTGAATAACGCTAAAAGCACATCTGAATAGATATGCAACTATAAAATTGTAACAAAAGTGTATAGACAAGGGCAACTAGCGTAGGATTACAATTGCGTCATGATCGCGGTTTAATGGCGGAAGAAGATTCATGCCCTGGTCGCCGGTGCGTTGCAGGTTCTGGTGCGACGCGCTGAACAGGTTTACAGCTAAATCAGCAACTGCACGGGAGTGCGAAAAAATGTGGTTGCTGTGCCGGAGTTGTTTGGTATTCTTGAGGCATGAGGAAGGGGCTTAAAGAGGCGGTTTTTTGCGGAGTTTTGCTGATGTCTGCACTCCGGGTGTGTGCTTGCGATGTACCGGTTTTCAAGTATGCGTTGAATACGTGGCCGCCGGACGCATACGAGCTTGTGGTGGTGCATCGCGGTGGAGAAGATGCCTCTCGTTTGCTTGAACAATTACGCCAGGCAGCCGGAGGCTTTGTTAATATGGCGGTTCGTGAAGCCGCACCTGAGGTGGTTCAGAAAAAATATGGGGTATTGCTTGATGAGGGGCAGTCAGGCGCTTTGCCGTGGCTGATCGTGCGTTATCCGGTGCGTATGGATACACGCGGGCTGGTCTGGGCCGGGTCTGCTTCGGTCGATGAAGTCGGCGTCTGGACGGATTCCCCGATACGCCGGAAGATTACGCGTATGCTGCTCGACGGGAGTGTGGGGGTCTGGGTTTTTCTGGAGAGCGGTGATAAGACCAAGGATGAGGCTGCCTATGAGTGCTTGGAAAGGGAACTGTCGCGCTTTGAACGCGTCATGCGCCTGCAAGATGAGCTTGGTGTGGAAAGCGGTGTGACGTCCAAGGTACTGAGGCTTTCGCGGCATGATCCGGCGGAAAAAGCCCTATTGTTGATGTTGACCCAAAGTGAGCCCGATCTGGAAAGGCTGTTCGCAGAGCCGATGGTTTTTCCTGTGTACGGACGAGGGCTGGTGCTGTATGCCCTGGTAGGGGCCGGCATCAACGCTGTCACAATTACGGAAACGGCGGAGTTTCTGGCAGGCGAGTGCTCGTGCGAGATCAAATCGCAAAACCCCGGAATGGAGCTTTTGATGACTGCGGATTGGGAGGGCGACAACGGTGCTTCCGCCGGGCTTGCCGGCTTTGCTGAACGCGCTGACCAAGCGGCAGAGCTTTTGGACACAGTGGCATCAGTTACCACAGATATAGAAGTTGGCGGCGCAACGGGGCACGAAAAGGACAGCGGGGCTTTATACGTAATACTGCCCGCCGCCGCGGTACTGTTGTTTTTGTCGGCAGGCATGATTTTGTTATTTGTCTTTTGGCGCAGGAGGAGAATGTGATGAATCTCTGGCGGGTGATGGCTGGTGAGATAGGATACCGGAAAATGACTTTTGTGCTGGGGTGCGTCTCTGCGGCGGTGGCCGTGGGGGCGATCACCTGCAGCACTGCGTTGTTGCGCGGTCATGATTTAAGGACCGAGAAGCTGATTGAGATAAAAGAGGCCAAGACACGCGTGGAGATGGCCAAGATGGAGGATGACTACCGTGTGATCATGAAACGCATGGGTTATAACGTCATGATACTGCATAAGGATCAGGATATCGCAGAACTGCACACTCTGGGTTATCCATCTATCACCATGCCGGAGGCTTATGCGGAAACTCTGGCGGCAGCCGGGCTCCAGACGCTTAACCATCTGCTGCCGATGTTGCAGAAGCGTGTGGTCTGGCCGGAGACGGGCGAGAAGATACTTTTGACTGGCGTGCGCGGGCAGATGCAGTTGCAGGGGCGAAAGGGCAGCCGGGCCCCGATCATGGCACCAATTCCAGATGGTCACGTAGCATTGGGCAATGCCATTGCCGCACGTGTCGATGTTACGGCAGGCGAGAAGGTCTCTTTAATGGGCGAAACATTTAAAGTCGAGCGGGTTGAGGCTCTCCGCGGCACAGCGGATGACATGGCCGTATGGGTTGATCTGGCAAAAGTGCAGGGGTGGCTGAGCGAGCCGGGGCGGATCAACGGCATCCTGGCTCTGGAATGCGTCTGCCATGCCGAAGCGCTAGGTAAGATTGTGGGGCAGGTGACCGGAGTTTTGCCGGATACACAGGTTTTCGAGTTCAGTTCAAAGGTTCAGGGACGTGCAGAAGCGCGAAAGCGCGCGGCGGAAACACGCAAGACGGCGCTTCAGGCGGAACTTGAGCAGCGGCTGGGCTTGCGCGGTGAGCGCCAGCGCCTGATGGCGGCGGTACAGCCTTTGGCGGTGGCGGGAGCCGGGCTGTGGATGTTGCTGCTGGCGTACGGCAACGCGCGAGACCGCCGTAGTGATATAGGCATGCTGCGCGCGATAGGAGTGCGCGAAAAGCAGATTCTGATCATGTTCCTGGGCAAGGCCGCACTGATGGGGTTGGCAGGTGGCGTGGCTGGAATAGCGGTCGGTCTGCTGGCGGGCTTTTGGGCTTCAGGGGTTGCTCCGGGGTGGCGCGAAATATGGTGGCTGGCCGGGGGCAGGACAATCCTGCCGGTGTTCATGATGGGGCCGCTGTTGGGGTGCTTGGCGACATTATGGCCGGCGGTCAGGGCTGTCCGGCAAGACCCGGCTGAAGTGCTGGGGGAGGAGTGAGGAATGCTGAATCTGTGCGATGTTTCCAAAACTTACCATGGTCGAAAAGAAGAGGTGGCCGCCTTGCGTAAAGTTTCTTTGCGGCTGGAGGGTGGCATGCTGGCGGCTTTGCAGGGGCCGAGCGGATGCGGCAAGACCACGCTGCTGTTGGTGGCCGGCGGATTGCTGGCACCGGATTCTGGACAAGCGCTATTGGACGGAGTGGATATTTACGGTTTGTCAGCGGAGTACCGTGCAAGGCGCCGGGCCATGAATCTAGGATTTGTATTTCAGCAGTTCCACCTGATACCCTATTTAACCGTATTGGAAAATGTGCAGGCTCCTTTGTTAGCCAGCGAAGGAACAGCTGATCATAAATATGCTGAAGAACTTTTGGAAAGGTTCGGTATGATCGCGAGGCGCAACCATTTGCCCGGAGAGCTGAGCACCGGCGAAAAGCAACGGACGGCTCTGGCGCGGGCGATGATGAACCGTCCGGGATTGATTCTGGCGGATGAGCCGACCGGCAATCTGGATGCGACTAATGCCGCGATTGTTCTAGACGCTTTGGTGCAGTTTGCCGAAGGCGGTGGGGCGGTGCTGATGGCCAGCCATGATGAGCGGGCTGCAGCGCGCGGACAGCATGTCTGGCGGATGGAAGCGGGAATTTTGGTAAGCGGCTAAGTCCGCGCAGGCGCGGAGGTTGGATTCGCCTCCGTTTAACGTTTGAGCGTTTGAGGTACAAAGAAGATCGGAAATCTGCAAGTGAAAAGAGAGTTATGAGAATTTTTAGAATAAAAAGGGAGTACGGTTTCCGGGCGCTGGAACGCTGGCCGAGTATCGGCTATGTTTGCCTCTGCGTGGTTATGGTTGTGGTATTTGCAGAGGCTTCAGATGCGGGTGATTGGTCAACATGGCGTGGTGATGCGTCCCGTTCGGCTTGTTCGACATCAGCTTTGCCTAATAGCTTGCATCTGCAATGGGTGCGCCGTCTTGAAAAACCCGTGCCAGCCTGGCCGGCTAGTCAGCATAAGATCCAGTTCGATCTCTCATACGAGCCGGTGGTGGCAGGTAAACGGATATTTGTGGGGTCAATGGTGTCAGACCGGGTGACGGCTTACGACACCGAGAGCGGCAAGGAACTTTGGAGAAAATATGTGGACGGTCCGGTCCGCTTCGCACCGTTGGTCTGGCACGACAAGGTTTATGTGGTGAGTGACGACGGGATGTTGTATTGTCTGGACGCGTCTACAGGGCACCCCCTTTGGGTTATGCGGGGCGGACCGGACAGCCGGATGGTGCTGGGCAATGACCGGCTGGTGTCGGCCTGGCCAGTGCGCGGCGCACCAGTCTTAAGAGAGACGGATGACGGCAAGGCCACGCTCTATTTCGCGGCGGGGATATGGCCTTTCATGGGTATCTTCATTCACGCGGTCGATGCGGATAGCGGCGCGGTGATTTGGAGCAACAGCGGCAGTGGTTCCGAGTATGTGCTTCAACAGCACAACAGTCCGGCTTTCGCGGGGGTCGCGCCGCAGGGATACCTGTCGTTTGGTGCAGGCGTGCTGTTGGTCGTAGGCGGAAGAACCGTGCCTGCCGCATATGATCTGGATACCGGCAAATTTATTTATTTTCATGTGGCCCGCCGGGCTTACGGCAAAGATGTCGGCGGCTATAATCTAGGCGTGGTAGGGGAAAGCTTTATTAACCGCGGCTGTGTGTACGACCTGAAGAAAGGTTCTTCGATTGCTAACCTGCACGACAGTAATGTGGTACGGGCTCTCAGTGTGGCGAGGATTGGGAAACATTTTTTAGCAGTCAAAGAGAGCGGGATTGACTTGTATGGAACAGAAATAGAAATTAAGGAAGAGGATCAGACCGACCGTAAGGGGAAGAAAAAACGGGTTTCTAAGCCCTGTCTTGTTTTGCAGCACGCTGTGAAGACGGATTGGCGGGCCGAACGTGCGCATTTTAGCGCTGGCGATCGGGTGTATCTCAGTGGTGCGGCAGGGCGGATTGCCGCAGTGGATTTGCCGCCGCTGTCGCAACCCGGCCTATCCTGGCAAGGTGAGGTTAAAGGTCGGGTTTTTACAATGTTGCCCGGTGACAACAAGCTGTTTGTGGTGACGGAAGAGGGGGCGTTGTATTGCTTCGGTGCAGATGTTCCCGTAAGCGGGGTGGCCCGGTATGAGCTGAAAGGGCGCGCCGAGAAGGAAGGGCTGTCCTTACCCGGTCCGGAGGGGTACGCCTTGGTCTTGGGGTTGGACGGGGACGGATTGAAACGGTTGCCGGAATTGGCGCAGCGTTATCATGTGATTGTAATCGATCCTGACGCGAGACGGGTTGAGTCGGCGCGTAAACTTATGGATGCGGATGGAATATATGGGCGCAGAGTTCATATTCTAGCAGGTGATCCAGCTAGTATGGAGTTGCCTCAGTATATGGCGAGCAGGATTGAGATCAGTGGAGATCTTATGGTCAAGGCTGCCTCAGGCAAGAGCCTTGTTCAAAGGGTTTGGCGCTCATTGCGGCCTTATGGAGGCGTGGCAGAGGTCAGAGGTGAGTCGGGAGTTGCGGCATTTGCGAAGGCGGCGCGTGCTTTCGTGTCGGAAGACGGCAAGCTGCAGATTGCCGATGATAAGTCACATGCGTGTTTGACGCGAGTCGGAGCGTTGCCGGGATCGGCTGACTGGACCCACGAGAACGCTGATGTCGCTAACACGGTTGTGTCAAAAGACATGCTGGTTAAATCGCCTTTGGGGTTGTTGTGGTTCGGCGGTCCGCCAAACGACGATATACTGCCGCGCCACGGTCACGGGCCGTCTCCACAGGTAGTCGGCGGGCGTTTGTTTATTGAGGGACCGGACGCTTTTCGGGCGGTTGACGTTTACACCGGAAGGCTGCTTTGGCAGCGCGAACTGGTCGGATTGGGCAAGTTTTATGACAATACGTCGCATCAGCCGGGGGCGAACGAAATCGGCGGTAATTATGTATCGATGGCGGACGGTGTATATGTAGTGTATGAACGGAAGTGCCTGCGGCTTGATCCGGCGACGGGCGTCACGGTGTCGGAGTTTTCATTGCCGCACACAAATGGCGAACAGGTTCCGCACTGGGGATACATAGGGGTTTATGGTGATCTGCTGATGGCTGGCTCGACACCGTTGCTGATTAAAGAGATCGGTAAGGATAAGCCGCCGGTTGTCACCTTAAACGCGCAGTATGCCTCATCGTCCAAGCGTCTAGTGGTACTGGACCGGCATAGTGGCCAGAAGCTTTGGGAACAAAAGGCGGATCAGGTTTTACGTCATAACGGGATTGTTGCCGGGGCGGGTAAGATCTTCTGTCTGGACGGGATATCGGACTCCAACTTAAAAATGCTTAAACGTCGCGGTGAAAAACCGGAGCGGCCTATGCGATTGCTGGCGCTGGAGGCCGGCACAGGAAAAATTTTGTGGCAGACAAGCGAAAAAGTGCATGGTACATGGTTGGGGTTTTCTGAAGCGCATGACATTTTACTGGAAGCTGGAAGCCCCAGTCGAGACAGGGCCAGCGATGAGGTCAGCGGGCACATGGCGGCGTACCGCGGCGTGGATGGAAAATTGCTGTGGCGTGCTACGCACCAATACAAGGGGCGCCCGATCTTGCATGGCACGACGATTTACGCTGACTACGGTGTGGCGTATGATTTGATGACGGGGGCGATAAAGCAGCTACCGAACCGTTTGACCGGCAAGCCGACGACGTGGAGTTATAGCCGTAATTATGGATGTAATACCCCGATAGCAGGACAGCACATGCTGCTGTTCAGGTCGGCGGCAGCAGGCTTTTATGATCTTGCTTCCGACGGCGGTACCGGCAATTGGGGTGGATTCAAATCCGGATGCACTTCCAACTTGATGCCTGCTGACGGGGTGCTTTCCGCCCCGGACTACACGCGTACATGCACATGCAGCTATCAGAATCAGTGCTCACTGGCACTGGTGCCGATGGATGATGTCGAGGTGTGGACTTTTCAATCTTATGAAGACGTCTCCGGACCGTTGCAGCGAGCCGGGGTGAATTTCGGAGCACCGGGCGACTGGCCTGCGCCGGGCGGGACTTTGTGGTTGGATTATCCTTCAGTCGGAGGTCGGAGTCCCGACCTGAAGGTGCGTGTAAAAGGGGAAGTCCGGTATTTCAGGCATCACGCATTGTGCATGACCGGTGATGCGCGGCAGGTCACGGCATCCGGACTGGAAGGCACGGTAAACGTGGAGATACCTTTGGGACAACAGGACACACAGAGTTATACGGTACGGCTGTTTTTTGCAGAGCCGGATTTGGGAGCTAAGGCAAACGAACGGCTGTTTGATGTCTATTTGCAGGGCAAACGCGTCATAAGGGCGCTGGACATTTTTGCTGAGACCCGTTTGAGCCGATGTGGTCTGCAGAAGGAGTTCTGCGGGGTTAAAGCCGGGGAAGAACTGCGGATCGAGTTACGCCAGCGTCCGGGATCAAAACGGTTGCCAGTGTTGGGCGGGATCGAATTCATAAAGGAAAAGAACACATGAAAAAACCAAAAGACAAAGATTTTCCTGCTTGTAAAGCGGCCGGGGCGGCTTTGGCGGCCCTGCTGCCGTTCGCAGTCTTTGGGTCAGATGTTTGGCCGACCTTCCGCGGCGACGCGCAGCGCTCGTGCGTTGTAAGCGAAACTTTAGCCGTTCCGCTGGCCCGGTCATGGAGTTACAAGCCTGGCCAGCCGCCGTTGCCAGCATGGCCGGATCCGATGTCGACCAATTACGCGGTCATGCACGGGCCGTTGCGTCAGACTTTAACTTTTGACAGGGCTTTTCATGTGGTGGCAGACGAAAAGATGGTTTATTTCGGCTCTTCGGCGGATGATTCGGTTCGTGCGCTTGATGCCGTCAGCGGTGAGTTGCGCTGGCGCTTTCATACGGAAGGTCCGGTGCGTTTGCCTCCGGTTATTGACGGCGGACGGATTTTTGCCGGATCGGATGACGGTAATATGTATGCTTTGGATGCTGCAACCGGCGAGCTGGTTTGGAAATATTTTGCCGGAGCAGGGGAAAAGCGTTTGCCTGGCAATGGAAGGATGATATCGCTTTGGCCGGTACGTAGCGGACCAATTATAATATCCGGCCGGGTTTATTTCACTGCCGGTCTTTTTGCGGATCACGGGGTTTTCCTTTGTGCGCTTGATGCGGTAACCGGAAAGGAAATATACCGGCAGCCTTTGGACTTCACGGCACAGGGTATAATGCTGGCCACATCAGAGCGGCTTTTTGTGCCGACCGGGCGTACTACGTCTTTCCAGAGCTGTGACATAAATACCGGCAAGCCCTTGATCAACTATGGGGCATCTGAACCGTGGAAGAAGAATCTGATGGGTGGCTGCTTCGCGCTGATACATGATGGATTGCTGGCGACAGGTCCGAGCGAAGACGGCCAGTTCCATTGGTTTTCTTTCGCGAAAAAAAATCCGATATTCCGTGTTAACGCAGAGCACTTTATCGTCAGTGGCGACTTTGTGTATCTTTTGGGCAGCGGACGGCTCTCGGCTTATGACAAGGCCGCATATCTGGCAGACCCGCGGCGTAACGAGCAGCCCGTGCCGTTGTGGGAGGTCGATGCCGGGTTGGCTGCAACCATGATTCTGGTCGGCGAGAACATCATTGCGGCGGGAACGGGCGAAGTTGCCGTGTACAGCAAGGGTGAAGGAAAGAAGTTGTGGCAGGCAGAGCTGGACGGCAAAGCCGAAGGGCTGGCGCTCTGCGGCAAACGCCTGTTTGTCAGTCTGGATGACGGGCGTACGGTTTGTTTCGCTGCTGCTGGAGGAGAGGGTGTCGCGCATGAGATAGCCGAGTCTTTAAAAGACAGGCTGTATGAGCCCGACGCGTTGCTGGAAAGGTATGCGGCATCCGCTTTAAAAGCTGCGGGTGTCGGCAAGGGGTATTGTCTGGTCATGCAGGCGGGCACAGGGCAATTGGCCTGGGAGATTGCCGGAAGGTCGGGTTTCCGTGTTATTTGCCGTGAAGAAGATCCGGCCAAGGTCAAGAAAATGAGGGCTCTTTTTGCGCAGAGCGGATTATATGGGAGACAGATCGAAGTGCATCAAGGCGGTTGCGACGAGATGCCCTATCCTCGGCATTTTGCCAACCTGATTGTTTCTGAAGGCGCTTTGACGCAAGGTGCGGCTTTACCTTGTGTCAAAGAAACGCATCGGGTTTTACGTCCCTGCGGCGGTGTCGTTTACATTGCGGCGCGACCAAGTACGGATGCCGGCGGTCACTTAAAAGCATGGGGAGTGGATTTGCCGGGATGGCATTTTAAAACGGGTGAGGTTGTGCATGGCATTGCGCGGCGCGGCAGGCTTCCCGGCAGCGGCGAGTGGTCGCACTTTTACGCTGATCCGGCAAATACAGCGTGTGGCAGTGATGAGATTCGTCCTGGACCGATGGATTTGCAGTGGTTCGGCAGACCGGGACCAGCTCGAATGGTTGACCGGCATAAAAAAGGCCCAGCACCTTTATACGTCAATGGGCGTTTGTTTGTGTCGGGGTTCAACTATATCGCGGCAGTGGACGCTTATAACGGGGTGGTATTGTGGGAGCAGACGATACCCGATTCAGTGCGTGTAGCGGCTTTTAAAGACTGTAGCGACATTGCGGCTACCAGCGATGAATTGCTCGTGGCGGCTGGCGGTCATTGCCGGGTGCTCGATGCGCAGACCGGCAGGCAACTGCGCGAAATAACCGCTGCCGGCATCCAGCCGGATCAGGCTTGGGGTTATCTGGCGGTGCTTGACGGCATGATCGTTGGCAGTGTTGCGAAAGCGGCGGGGTCATTAAGGGCGATGGGCAAGGCAGAGGATACTATAATCTGGCGCAATGAGCAGCCGATCGTCTGCAGCTTGTCACTCTTTGCTGTCAGACAAGCTGATGGACGGCCGCTCTGGGAGTACAAGGCGCGGACTGGGGCGATCGCCAATCCCTCGATCACCATCGGTAACGGGCGCGTTTATTTTATTGAAAGCAGCAACCCGGCGACATTGGAGAAGCCTGACGGTAGAAATCGCATTCCTGACCTTGTGGAAGGCGGGGCTGCGCTGTTGGCGCTTGATGTGAAGGAAGGCAAGCCGCTCTGGTCGAAGGATGTGGATCTTTCGCTCATAAAGCACATCCTTTACATGAGTTATGCCTCTGAAACGTTGTTGGTCACGGGGTCCAGGTATGCAAAGGTCGATCCGTCCGAGACAAAGGGAAGAGCCAAGCCCGAACAGCTCGAACGGGTGCGCTATGACCTGTTCGCGTTTGACGCGGCTTCCGGTGCGTTGAAGTGGCATAAGACCGCGACCCCGAATTATGATGAGATTTTGAACGGCGGTCATGGCGAGCAAGTTCAGCATCCGGCGATCGCTAACGGGATCGTATATGGGACGGACTTTGCCTTCCATCTGGAGACTGGCGAGCCGTACGAGGGGTGGAAATGGAAAAAGAGCCACAAGTGCGCCACGTTGTCCATGACGCGCCATTGCGCTTTCAGTCGTTTTGCGAACGAAAAGGTGCCATATATTTTTGATCTGGAAACCGGTACGGGCAAGCCGCTCTCCGTAGCCACACGTCCGGGATGCTGGATTAACACGATCCCGGCCGGCGGCATGATATTGATACCGGAGGCGAGCGCGGGGTGTACTTGCCCCTATCCGATCCAGACGTCACTGGCTTTGACGCCTGCGGAGGATAGTTGAGCATCTTGCAAAACCCCTCTTGGGGATTTGCAAGAGAGAAGTCAGGGGTCAGGAAGCTAGGGTTCAGGCCGGAATAGCCACCTGAACTCTGAACCTTCCGCTTGCACAAGCCGAAGGTTTTGCAAGTGCCTCAGGGGGTGTCAAGCAAGAGTGCGACTTTTTTTAACAGAGAAGGGTAACAAAATAAAAGGGGGAGAGACGATGTGTATGAATGGGTGGAAGTTTTTGGTTTCAACGTCGATATGCTTGGCTTTGGCGGGCACGGCAGTCTCAGAAGAAAAAACATCCAGCAACGAGAAGGTGGAATCCGACACGACAAACCGCGTCACTCGACTGGGGGAAATTTTGGTATTGGGGAGCCGCATTGACCGCGACCTGCTGAAAACGCCTACGGCCGAGTCAGCGTCTCTTGGCATTGCCACGTCTACCGTAGATGAAAATGAGATCAGGTTGCACAACGCCGCTTCGCTGAGCGAGGCGCTGGATTTGTCAACCGGGGTTTTCACTGAAACCCGAGGCCGGAAAGAGAAGCAGTTATCCTCATTCCGCGGCCAGATGTATCCCTATCCGGATTTTGCTATTAACGGTGTCTGGCAACGCTCGTTCTGGGAGGTGCCGGCTTTTTTTCCGGCTGCCGCCATAGGCAAAGTGGAAGTGCTGCGTTCCGGCGGCGCGATTATGGTCGGGCCGAATTCCGGTCTGGTGGGTGCGGTGAATGTTGTTCCTCGACGGTTTGAGGAGGAGACGACTATATTGGATCTGCAGGGCGGAAGTTACGACACTTTTCGCTCGTCATTGATTTACGGAGACCGCTTGGAACAAGGAGACTACACGGTGGGGGTCAGCCACTATTCGACCGAGGGGCCCAGCGGCGAGAATGCGGCAGAGCGCTTCACATCTTTTTTCGGAACAGGCGGATGGGATCCTTATGACCGCCTGCATCTTGAGTTGACGGTCTTCGGATTGACGGGTGAGCGCGAGTTGCGCCGGATTAAGCCGCCAGGGCTGATATCGCTGCAGAATCGCACCGAAGAGTACTCACCATATGATTCTTTCGGTGCAATCTTGCGTGCTTTGGCCAAGCACAATGACCGTTCGAGCACGTCATTCGATTTTGGTTACGCTTTCAGGTCCGGCGATTATCACCGCAAAGACCCCGGCAAGCCAGAGACGGTCAACCGTGAGCGTGACTGGGAGTACAATGCGGGGGTCATTCACGCGCTGCAGTTGTCCGACGCCAACACGCTGCGTTTCGGTGTGCAGTACAACCACTGGGAGTGTCCTGAAGGCAAGCGGTTTTTTGTGGGAAACCGCATGGATGTCCACACCGTTTCCGGGGTGATCATGGATGAGCACCAATGGGATCGTCTGACTTTGGATGGAGGGCTGCGTTTGACCCGCAGCTATTACCGCGATTACACCGAAAGCACTTTCAACATAACCGGGGCCTCGATGGCTGGACGCGCCATTGAGGACGAGTGGGGCGACCCGACGGCGACCGCGACCGCAGGTGCCAAGTACCGGGTTTTCGAGGGTGTCTCTTTATATTCTCACATGGCGGCCGGCCTGGTGGATGCTCCTCCGGGCGCGGTTGCGCTGGATTCCGGCGGCATCGACAGGGAGGGGCGGCTGATCTTGGACGGCGGTGTGATGTTGGACAACTCTGCGCTCGGCACATTGTCGTTCGGCGCTTTCACAACTTTGCGCAAAGACGCGATTCTCTTGGACCCCACAGTTATCCCCGACGAAGTTTGGAGGGCGTATGTCAATCGTGACGTCCGGCACTATGGGTTGGAAACAGAAGGGCGCAGCATGCCGGTGTTCAAGTATTCCACGCTTTTCGGAAACTGCACTTTAATGGAGACCGAGAAACGCGAAGGCGGCGACTGGGCGCATTACCGTGAAATCCCGAATTTGATCGCTAAGTTAGGCGTCAACACCACCGTCAATCGGATTGACGTGAACTTTTTCGGAAAATACGTGTCGGATTATGAGAACAGGCGTTTTGCGCAAGACGGCAAATATCATGATCTGGGAGGCTTTTTCGATCTGAACATGACCATGGGCTACACTTTGGGAAAGGAGAGGCCAACGCGTCTCTACGTATCGCTTAAAAACTTATTGAACGATAAGTATTCAACAGTGCTCGGGTTCCCGGATTACGGGTTCCAGGCGTTTGCCGGACTGCAGTTCAGAATGTAGCTTGGCGTTTTCGATATACGGTCCGCGCCCGGATGGCGTGATGTGTTTCAATCTTTATGATCCCGCGCAAGTGAGGGAGTTCATGCGGAAAAGTCCCGTGCTCATGAAACTTCACGACAAGTGTTATCACGTTACGTATCGAGGCAATAACGCTCATGCGGGTCATTACTGCAAAACGAGAAACAAGAAAAGGTAGAATCATAATGAAAAGACAGATGATGCTCATAGGGATGTTATGCGGTTTTGTTTTCTGCGCATGGGCGCAGGATAAGGACGCCGAGGTTCACGGCGCGCCGGCGCAACAGAAGCGGGCGGAGATCCTCTGGACGCGGGTGCTCTGCAAGCAGCCGGGGCGCTACATCGGCTGGGCTACGGTCTGCATGGACAGCAACGGCGCGCTGTTCGCGGTTTTCTCCGGCGACCGGGACGAACATGTCTGCCCGTGGGGCAAAGTTTTTTTGGTGACGAGCGCGGATCAGGGCGAGACCTGGAGTCAGGCGCGAATCATCGGGAACACGCCGCTGGACGATCGGGATGCCGGGATTATCGCGCTCCCCAACGGTGAGCTGTTGGCGTCGTGGTTCAATTCGCGATATTACGAAAACTATATTCGTGACCGCTCGAAGCTCAAAGAAGGAACACCCCAGCTCTACTGGTGGCTGCATAGCGAGAAACAGACGCCGGAGGATAAACAGGGGCTCGGCCTTTTTGAAGTGCGTTCAAAGGACGGCGGAAAGACATGGACCCCGCCCAAGCAAATCATCGGGGTGACCGGCTCAACGCCGCATGGGCCGATCCTGCTCAAGGACGGCCGGCTTCTTTATTTCGGCTGCTTCTTTAACAAGCAGGCTTTTATCGCCGTCGCCGAATCCCGCGATCTGGGCAAGACCTGGAAGCATCTGGCGGATCTCCCGCCGTTGCCGGGAGACAATCGTCCGCTGGTTCTCGACGAGCCGTACGCCGTCGAGACGGACGACGGGCGGATCGTGGTGCAAATCCGCTATCCGGGCGAAGACCACTGCATGCGGCAGTCGGAAAGCAGCGACGGCGGCAAGACCTGGACGGCGATACAGAAAACCCCGCTGGCGGGGCTTCCGCCGCACCTGATCAAGCTGCGCGACGGGAAACTGGTGACGGTTTACGGGCGACGCTTCGCCGACTTCGGGGAGTACGCCTGCATCAGCGACGACCACGGACGCACCTGGGATGCGGCGAACGAGATCAAGCTGTCCGCGAATTTCAACGGCGACTTGGGCTACCCCGCGTCCGTCGAACTGAAAGACGGCACGATCCTGACGGTCTACTACCAGCCCGAAAAAGAGGGTGAAAAGCCCTGCCTGATGGCAACACGGTGGCGGCTGAAAGCGTCGCGATGAGGACAACCCTCCGGTTTCGGGTGAAGGCCCCTCACGGTTCACATCCGGTTTGCTAAGATTGTCACTTGTGGTCTTGAAACAACAACAAATTACAATTGTAATAAAATGAACGTTTTTCCGGCGCGGGGGGTGTATGCTATCGATATCTTTGGATAAGGTGTTCAGGTTTTTAAACAAAAGGAGTCGGTCATGAAAAAAATGGCGGTGATGGTCATCACGGCAGGGTTCATGTTTGGCGCTTATGCGAAAACAGATGCGCGTCTGCTCGCGTTGTGGTCGATGAACGAGGAAACGAACACGACGACACTTTACGATTCGTCAGGGAACGGACGCCATGCGACGATGGATGCAAGCGTGTCCATTCAGGACGGGCTGTTCGGCAAGGCGGCATTTTTCCCCGGCATTTACGGCGAAGGCGTCGCGACAGCCTCGTTGCCGGTGTTTTCCAACCTGACGGTTGCGGCGTGGGTCTACTATACGGCCTCCACTTCTACGTCTCCGCGGTTTATCGAATGTCGCGCGTGTGTGATTCACTTCCTCCCGGGGACTCTTGCGACGAAACCGGTTCAGTTTAACGTTACGGTTCCGGGAGAGCTCTATACCGGCACGTGGCAATTGCCGGGAAACGGGTTCGCCTCGAACAAATGGGTTCATGTCGCGGTGACCTATTGTGCCGAAGCAACCAACAACGTCCCTGTTTTGTACCTTGACGGCCTCCGTCAGAGCCCGCCGACATCAGGAAAAGTCCCGACCGCCCCGACCTTTACCGCGGGGGCGGTCGCTATCGGGAATACGACGGGTAAAACCCGGGAGTTCGGCGGTAAATTTGACGATTACCGGATCTATAACAGCGTGCTCACCGACCGCGAAATCTACGCCTTGTTCACAGACCGCCCGCCGCAGGCCGATCCCGGCCCGGCGCAAACCGTGACACGGTCCGAAACCCTGCTGTCCGGGCAACTCGTCAACACGAACCCGTTCATCCCCGATTTCACGGCCGAGCATCTCTGGC
>Ga0268276_1002502_pt1 | contig 15601 bp, 12 predicted proteins | sample saktaG_4_FD_190145 | JGI IMG/M metagenome (GOLD analysis project Ga0268276, IMG submission 190145) | Saline water microbial communities from Sakinaw Lake, British Columbia, Canada - sak_2010_1_5_45m | ecosystem: Environmental > Aquatic > Non-marine Saline and Alkaline > Saline ...
TTTATATGACAGACAAGATTGATACATTGGCCAGACTTCCTAAAGATGAGGTGCGAGAAGAATTGTTGAAACTGGGGCCAATCGAACAGAAGACCTCAGGAAAATACGAAGTATATAAAGATGAAGGCAAGTGGCATTTTTGTTTGAAAGCTTCAAATGCTGAGATTTTGTTCACGAGTTCAAAATATGCCTCGAAAGCCAGCGCAATTTCAGGAATCGAAAACGTCAAGAAAGCAATTGGGGAAAACCGGTTCAGCGTCACAAAAGACAAACTAGGAAGATTTCAGTTCTCTTTATATGCTTCAAACAGCCAACTCATGCTGACGGGGGAGACATACCCCGTAAGAGACAGTGCCGTTTCGGCAGTCGATTCGGTAAGACGCTTTGGTTTGAAAGCTACCATTATCGATATATAGCAAAACGTCTCGTTTGAGACGTTTTTCTTTGACAAGAATATAACAAAATAATGAAGATTCGTGGTAAAATATTTATGATGAATATTGAAAGGAGGGAAAGTCATGAAACGAATGTTTCTTTTGGTTGCTCTTTTGATTGTCGTCTTGTTCGTTTACACTTTTTCTTTGGCACAATACATCAGTTTGTCTTTTCTTTTGGATATATTGCCAAATAATATCGTATTTTATTTTATCATCGGATTTTTATGGCTATTGGCATTATTGATTACTATCCGTATTTTGTTGAAACAGACATATGCATATAAAAAAAGCCATTGGATACTAATAATGCTTTTGAATCCAATACTTGGAATAATTTTATATTATGTTTTCGCCAGGGATTTCGTAACTAGAAAATTCCATAAGACGAGACCTTTAATCGCAAACAAAGCTTTCTTGGGCTTAGAGGAATATACGCATGTGGATTATGAAGAAAGAGAGTACGGAGATATCTTTAAATTCATCCACGATACTACTGGACGTTCGGTCTATCAGGACGACACATTCGTAGAGATATTGGATAATGGCGATGTTTTTTTCCCGAGGCTAATCGAAGAACTTTCACAGGCTAAAAGCTATATTTTCATGGAATTCTATATTATAAAAACCGATGAGATTGGTAAAAAAGTTTTAGATGTATTGAAAGAGAAAGCTCAAGATGGCGTTGACATTCATCTAATCTACGACCATTTTGGAAGTAACCGTCATTTGGATAGAAGATATATGAAAGAACTGAAAAAAGCTGGAGTAAAAATTGGCATATTCGATCCGCAGACAATCTCAATATTCAACAGCAACCTGAACTTCAGAAACCATCGCAAGGCAATCGTGATCGACGGACTGGTCGGTTTTGTCGGCGGTATGAATCTCGCCGACGAATATAATCATCAATCACCTAGATTCGGTTTTTGGCGCGATACACACGTTCTGATGCGAGGAAACGGAGTGACCGGCATTCAAAATGTCTTTGTCAAAGACTGGTATTACATAAAGGCGGAAGTGCTTGACAAGCCGATGGATAAAACCAATTCTCATTTTCCTGGATTGTTTTCTGTTTTAGAATCAGGACCCGATTTTGAAGACGGCCTGATTCGCGACGTGTATCTAAAAATGATGTTTTCCGCGAAAAAATCAATCAAAATCGTCACACCTTATCTGGTTATCGAACCTGAGATCATGGCGGCCATCCATATCGCGATCAAAAGCGGGGTCAAAATTGAACTATTGGTTCCGGGACTCAGCGATTTTGTGATGGTAGGATTTGCGACCAGATCTTATTATGAACAGCTGTTGACACTTGGAGTCAAGATATACGAATACAAAAAGCATTTTGTCCATTCAAAAATCTTTATTGTCGATGATTTGTTGGCATCAGTCGGGTCGGTCAATTTCGATCCGAGAAGCTTCCATCTAAATTTTGAAGTCACGACTATATTTACTAACAAAGCAGTCGAATCCTTATTGAATAGCTTTGCAAAGGACATAGAAGTATCAAATGAAATCTTGTTGGAAGAATGGAAAAAAAGAAGTATCATAAAACGTTTATTACAGGGACTATTCAATTTATTCAGTCCCATATTCTAAATTCTGAAGGAGTGGTTGTATGAATTTGGCAGAAACATTAGGGCTTGTATCGGTAATCTTGTTGTCGGTAGTATTGTTGATGACGATGTTTATTATGTTCAAAGGCAGAAGTCATGGCAATTATGGAACTGAATTTGACAAAATGGAGCACTCTTTGTCCAATCAGGTCGACGACCTGAAGACATCAGTTACCAAGACCTTGTATGAATCAATGATGGATTTCAATAAAGAAGTGAACAAACAATTGCTTGAAACTAATGATAAATCTTCGGAAAACATCACCGAGTTCAGATTGAACATCAACAAAGAACTCGTTGCCTTCCAGGAAAAAATCAATTCCAAGCTGACGTTTGATTTCAAAGGGCTTACCGATGCCTTGGATCAAAAAATGACATCAATCAATCAAAAAGTCGAAGACAGACTCGCCCTAGGGTTCAAAGAAACGAATCTTACTTTCGTTCAGATCGCGGAACGCGTTAAAGTAATCGATGAAGCCCAAAAGAAGATTGAAGGCCTTTCTAATGAAATGATCGGTTTGCAAAACATCTTGTCCAACAATCAAGCCAGAGGCTCTTTTGGCGAGTATCAATTGAATAAGCTTTTATACAGCGTATTTGGAGACAATGACAAATTGTATCAGACGCAATATACAATCAAGGAACAAAGAGGCAAGCAGGAATCAGTCAGAGCCGATGCAGTGATTTTCATGCCCAAACCAAACAAGATGATCGCGCTTGATTCTAAATTTCCTTTTTCTTCCTATTCCCAATTATTTGATAACAAAGATCTGTCCAAGGAAGAAGAAACCAAACTCATCCAGAACTTTGGCTCAGAAGTGAAAAAACATATTACGGATATTGCCTCAAAATACATTATATCCGGAGTTACGGCTGAATATGCGCTGATGTTCGTGGCATCGGACGGGATTTTAGCACTTCTTCATTCCAAGCTTCTTAATGTCATCGAATATGCGCGGACAAAATTCGTGACGATTGTCTCGCCGACGACTTTAATTCCTTTACTTTCAAGTTTTAAGGCAGTAGCTATCGATTATGAAAGAAGCAAGTACACTGCCGAAATCAATCAACAGTTGTTGATGCTCAACAAAGAGTTTCAAATCTTCGAAAAAGATTGGGATAAACTAAACAACAGCATCCAAGGTTTGACCAAACAAAGCTTGAGCGTAAATACTAGAGTTGAAAAAATCACATCAAAATTCGGCAAAATAAAAAACGTCGATTTTCTCGATGAAAAGCCCGAAATTGGCGAACAAGAACCGGATACAGACGATGAAAACACTGAAGAAAGCGAAGATTCGGGCGAAATTGGCGATATGCATTAAATATGGCTTGCAATTAAATAATAAAGAATGTATAATGTTATCAGCATCAAAAATTAATAAAGGAGAAACAAATGAACGGAACAGTAAAATGGTTTAACGCAGAAAAAGGTTATGGATTTATCACTGATGAAAATGGCAAAGATATCTTCGCACATTATTCAGCAATCCAAGGCGATGGCTACAAAGCTCTTGAAAACGGACAAGCAGTTAGCTTTGACGTAGTAGACGGAGCTAGAGGCCCACAAGCTGCAAATATAGTGAAAATATAATTTAATAACTGTAGGTTAGCCAAAAAAAACGAAAAGAACACCCTTTAGGTGTTCTTTTTTTGCATTTAGAGCATTAATTATTTCGCATGATAAAACAGATCGTATGCTACAGATGTCAATTCAGAACCTTCGGCAAGTGAGATTACAACATAATATGTCTCTGTCGAAACTAGTTCCAAATCTTCCTGAATATGTAGTGTATAAAAGGCATCAAAGTCGCCAATTGTGGCCGTGGCGATTATGGTTCCCAAATCATCTTGCAAGGTCATTTCCATTTCCGACAGTTCGGAATAGGTGTCAGCGAACACCATTAGAGTCACAAGCATTGATAAATCAAGCTGGAACTTAAAATAGTCATCATCGCTGACATCTGAGAGTTCTCCGTTGATTGTTAATCCATTTTCGCCAATCACATCAGCATCCACCAAGGAATTGTTTGGCTCAGTTTCAGAAGTTTCATTATCCCAGGGATAATAATCATAGCCCCAGTATTCCTGATACATTACCTCAAGCGTTGTAGGGGTATCTGTATCAACCTCAGCCAATTGATTGATGTTTACTGCTAGATTCAGGTTCTGGCCGTCAACAAAGGTCGCAGTGTTCACACCGATGACTTCACCATAGATATTTAGTAATGGACCACCGCTGTTTCCGTGAGAAAGCGGGGCAGTGATCTGAATGTAGTCGATGCCCCCGTATGCTCTTGAAGCTGTTGAGATAACTCCGTCAGAGAATGAACCGGTTAGTCCCAATGGACTTCCAAGAGTAAAGATGGTTGCGCCCGTATTATTTACCCGTTCTGTGATTCTAAGGTATGGAGAGATGGCATCGACTTTCAGTATCGCCAAATCCAAAGACTCATCGTATCCCAAGACACTGGTGACTTCATATTCCGTTCCGTCATATGTGACAACAGTGGCGCTGTAACCGCCTTCGATGACATGATGATTGGTCACGACGATTCCATCCTCGGAGATAAAGAAGCCCGAACCAAGTTTGATGTCATCGCCCCATTGTCCGTAGATTAGGATCTCAACTGTGGCGGGATTGGCAAGTTGGAAGATTTCTTCACCTGAAAATGTTCTTTCCAGCCAAATCGGATGTATGGCCAGATTCTCAGTCACTTTTAAGAAACTATTATCCCAGCCCGCAAAAACATAATAAGCTCTTTCCGATACCGATGGAGGAGTTGCGTCATGATTATAATCGACGGTTTCGGTCTTGACCACTGTGCCTTCGTAATCATAAAAATCAATCGTATAGCTTTTAACGGAATACGTCGCCTGAACACTGAGATTGCCTGTGATAACACTGAAATCAGCACTCCAGGATACAAAATCATAACCTTCTATTAAAGGAACGTCTGGTGCGGTTGCTGCCAAACCATGCAAGACCGCCTGCGAATCAATCAAATAACCATTGATGTCTTTGAAGTTTACGATATATATTTCAAGAATTTTACCGAGATTATCAAATGTTGAATCCGTGTAGGTAACAATCAACTCGCCCGATTCATTGATTTCGGTCGAGAGTATGCCTTTTCCAGGTTCGCCTGAGATGGTATCAAGAGAGACAAGATTTGTCCAAGATTCATCTCCGGCATATTTATATACAATATGATCATTTGTTACATCAAGCAATATTTCCCTTGCATCAGTTCCGGCAAGGCTGGATAGTTCAATCAGGTCATTCCAGGTTTCCTCGTCTGCATATTTCCATTGAATGAATCCGGAACCAATCTGAAAGACAACTTCACTTCCATCTAATCCAGAAGCTCCGGTTAGAATATCTAGCGAGATCAGATTAGTCCATGTTTCTGCGCCAGAATATTGCCACTGGATGTTTCCTGAATCGACTTGCAAGCTTATTTCTCTAGCATCAACTCCGGCAACGCCCTCAGGACCGATCAACTCTGATAAGACAATAAGATCGTTCCAAGTTGAATCACCAACGTGTTGCCATTGAATCAGGTTATCATAGACCCGAAGCAATACTTCCTTGCCATCCGCTCCAGGAAGGCCCTGATCGCCTTTTATAGATTCCAGCCACTCCGCATAAGTGAGATCGGTTTGCTCTGCTTCCAAGGCTAAAAGATAGATTTCATGGATCTGGTCATTTGTTTGGGTTGTAATGGTTGAAGAAATAGTTGTAGTGATGTTTGTCGTGCTTAGACCATTACATCCTATCAACCCCAAAGATATCATAAACACTAACAAGATATGGAAAATCCTTTTTTTCATGCTCCGTCACCTCGTCTTAAGGATAAATACATTTTACAATGTCAGGCAATCTTTTACAAGTTATCTATTGCGATAAATCTTGATAAATAGACCTAGATTGCATATAATGATACTTGCAGGAAGGATGTGTTATAAATTGAAGATATTCAATACTTACTCCAATCAACCGGAAACTTTCATTCCTAAAGTCCCAAATCAGGTTTCGATTTATGTTTGCGGACCGACGGTATATAACTACATCCATATCGGCAATGCCAGACCGATAGTGTTTTTTGATACAGTAAGAAGGTATTTTGAAGCCAAAGGCTATGCAGTCAAGTTCGCTTCCAACTTCACCGATGTGGACGACAAAATCATCCAGAAAGCCAAAGAAACAAACCTGCCGGAAGAAGAAATTAGCTCTTTTTATATCGATGCTTTCATGAAAGATGTGGAAAGATTAGGATCAAAGACTGATTATATCAAACCTAAAGTAACCGATTCCATGGCAAAAATCATCGAATACATTGAAGAAATCGTCAAAAAAGGATATGCATATGTAATTAACGGAGATGTCTATTTCCGCGTTTCCAAAATCAAGGAATATGGCAAACTCAGTAACCAGAAACTTGACGATCTTATAAATGGAGTCAGGGTTGAGCCAAATCCCGACAAGGAAAATCCGCTCGATTTCACCTTATGGAAGAAAACTGATTCCGGCCTCAACTGGGCTTCGCCTTTTTCTCAAGGCCGTCCGGGATGGCATACAGAATGCGTGGCCATGATTGATGACATTTTCGGAGGCGAAATTGATATTCATGGTGGCGGATCAGATTTGATTTTTCCGCATCATGAGAACGAAATTGCACAAGCTGAAGCTTGTCATAACCATCATATCGCCCATTACTGGATGCATAACGGCAGACTCAATTTGGAAGGCGAGAAGATGAGCAAGAGCGTCGGCAACGTCGTGCTTGTCAAGGATCTATCAGATAGAATCATGGCCTTCAGGATGTTATTATTATCGACGCATTATCGTTCGCCTTTAAATTACAGCGACGAGAATCTCTCGATGTACCAGTCTGAATGGGCAAAATTGGACAACTCGATTAGAACTTTGACTAGAAAAATCGATCTTTCACCTAAAGAAAGCATTGAAACAATAGCATACCCAGAAATATCCGCATATGTAAATGAATTTGATGAAGCCATGGAACAGGATTTCAACACACCAAACGCCATTACCGCTTTACAAGGACTATTGAAAACGGCAAATGTCGAACTGAGAAAAAAGCACAATCTTGGCCTGCTGAAACAAATCTTGACTGCACTTGAGTATATGCTTGACATTCTCGGTTTGAAATTAAAGATACTACATCTTTCTGAAGCGGACAAACACTTGATCCACGAATGGGAAACGCTAAGAAAAAACAAAGAATTCGACAAAGCCGATCATATTCGCCAGGAACTTCAAAAAAGGAATCTTTTATGAACCTGAACAACGGCTTGTCATTGGCATATATCGGAGATGCATATTACGAACTAAGAATCAGAATGCATCTTTTGGCAAAAGGCCTTACAAAAGTCAATGACCTGCATAAGCAAGCAATCACATACACTTCAGCCAAAGGCCAAACTTTGGCAATGGAAGCCTTGCTGGATTTTGATTTGACTGAAGAAGAAGAAAAAATCTTCAAAAGAGGTAGAAATGCGGAATCGACCCGCAAACCCAAAAACACAGATCTGGCGACTTATCATAAAGCAACCGGGTTCGAGGCTTTGCTTGGCTACTTGTATCTGGAAGGCAAAAGCGACAGGCTCGAAGAAATTTTCAACAAATGCATAAAGACAATTGAAGAAAACTCTGATTGAAACAGAGTTTTCTTTTCTTGAAGACTAGCTTATATTTCAAGAAAAAAACAAATGAAATGTGATAAAATGGAAGTGGTGATACCTATGAGCATATTGTTATACGGGAAAAATCCCGCTTTGGAAGTTTTGAATTCAAAACGAAAGATCATCCAGGCCTTCATCCAGGAAAATTTCAATCGTGATATCTATGAAAAACTACAGGGCATGAATGTCCCAATCACAATCATGAACAAAAAACGCTTTGACGAGAAGTTCACGGGTCTGACTCAAGGCATCGTCATTGAGGTCGAAGACTATAAAATTTTATCCTTAAAAGAAATCATCGACAAATTGGACATCAATTCTAATCCTTTGATTGTGATGCTTGATGGAATCCAGGATCCTCACAACTTTGGCGCAATCATCAGAAGTTCTGAAGCCGGAGGCGTCAAAGCCATCATCATTCCCAAAGACAGAAGCGCATCAGTCAACGCAACCGTCGTTAAAACTTCATCCGGAGCAATCGAATACATTGACATAGTCGAGGTGGTTAATCTCAATCAAGCTGCCGAACAGTTGAAAAAATCCGGATATTGGGTTGTCGGAACTTCGCTTGATGCAATATCCAACTACGAGGATATATTTGTGGATAGACCCTTATGTCTTGTGATCGGTAGCGAAGGCAAGGGCATGAAGAGACTGCTCAAGGAAAATTGTGACCTTTTGGTAAAAATCCCGATGGAAGGGAAAATCAACAGTTTGAATGCTTCTGTAGGAGCAGCAATCATCATCTTTGACATTTTGCGGCGAAAGAAGGGTTAAATATTGCTTTTTCGCGATTACAACGACTATGAAATCATCAATTTGATCAAGCAGGGAAATGAAGAAGCGCTCGCTTTGATGATGGAGAAGTACAAATATCTAATTGCGAAAAAAATTGGAAAGTTCAACCTGACGAAAGAATATGACGATTGTTTCCAGGAAGGACTCCTGATGCTGTATAAATCAATTCTCAGATTCGATGAAAGCTTCAACAAATCTTTTACCAGATATTTTGAAAACAATCTGGAAAACCATTATATTTCCATAATCAGAAAAAACAGAAACTATGGAAAATTTCTTTCGAATAAATTGCCAGTCCTTGTCGAATATGTCATTGACGATTCCCGGAGAGACTATTTTTCCGAAGCAGACATCATCGATGCCGTTAGTCAGTTGTCCGATTTGGAAAAGCTAATTTTTGAAGTCAGATATCTTCAAAACAAGACGCCTTCAGAGACTGCAGATATCATCGGATGTGACATTAAAAAAGTATACAATGCGATGGATAGAATTCGTCATAAACTAAAAATGCATTTAGAGTTATGATTTTCTTGACAAAATCGACATTTTTTGATACAGTTATTAAAGCAAGCGAGTTGATATAATGAAGAAAAAAGCAATCCTAATTTGTCAGGAATGCATGTCACGGAATTATGAAATAAAAAGAACTGAAAACAGCTCGACAAGATTTGAAATCGTAAAATATTGCAATAAATGCAAAAAACATACATTGCACAAGGAAGGCAAGTAGGAGGATACATTAATGGCTGAAGATAAAAAAAGCAAGGCAGTCAAGCCAGTCAAGGCTGAAAAAAAAGTAAAAATCAAAAAACACGCTCCAGAAACCGAAGAAAAACATTCGAAGGTAATGGAGATTCTTAAAAAGGAATATGCATTTGAAAACTGGTTGTTGGCAATTTTGGCTCCGGTTTTGATTCTTTATGGTGTCTATATCGTAATTGGAAAATTCGGATCAGTAAATCTAGCAGACATTCTCGGCACATCAGGCGTCGGATTCATCGATTTCTTCTTCAATACAGCTTTGAAACGGATACTAACCGGATCATTCCTGATCTTGATCGGCGTCTTAGTAGTCATTTATCTTGCAATCCCGATTTTGCGCCCAAGCATCGCTGAATTGAAAAAAGTCTCCTGGCCATCCGCAGGCATCCTTGCAAGAAACACGACAAGAGTATTTGCCTTCTTGGTATTTTTGATGGTTGTGTTCACCTTGTTTGGCATGTTCTTAGAACCAATGTTCAAATGGCTTTTTGGATTATAGGAGTCCTTAGCTAACTGATGGATAACAGCAAGCGTTTATGGTATATCGTCCAAACCTATTCCGGTTTTGAGAATTCGGTCAAGGACAACCTGCTTCGTCGTATTGAAACGATGCAGATGGAAAATCTGATTTTCCAAGTCATGATCCCCGAAGAAATGAAAACCGAAAAAAAAGCGGACGGATCCGTAAAAGAAAAAATGGTAAAGATGTTTCCGGGATACGTTTTTATCGAAATGATCGTAACCGATGATTCATGGTTTGTCGTGAGAAACACTCCGGGAGTCACAGGTTTCTTGGGCAGTTCGGGCGGCGGAACAAAACCGATTCCCCTCCTGCCGGATGAAATCAATCCGATCTTGAAAAAATGTGGATTGCTTCAAGCACAAAAATTGAATGCAAAGCCAGGACAAAGCGTCAAAGTGGCTTCAGGGCCGTTTGCAGGCCAAATCGGAATCATCGATTCAATCGATGACGAAAAAGGCAAAGTGAACGTTCTTGTCGACATGTTCGGAAGAAAAACCCCGATTGAACTGGATTTTGCGGAAATCGAAGTACTATAAAGCCGGGAGACCGGCTTTTTTAATCCAACAAATAGGTGTACATAATTGTTTAAAGATAATATAATATAGTGTAACAAAAGATAAAAGTATTATACGAGGTGTTTATATGTTAAGACTTGTCAATGTTTCTAAGTATTACAACACCAACAATGTGGTCGCTCTAGGTCTAAGAAAAGCCAACCTTGAACTCGGAATCAACGAGTTCGTCGCAGTGGTCGGTGAATCCGGATCAGGAAAAACCACGCTTTTAAACGTTATTTCCGGCATAGACTCTTATGAAGAAGGCGAGATGTACATCAACGATGAAGAAACTTCTTATTTTTCGACTGCCGATCTAGAGAATTATCGTAAAAAATATATCGCTTTTGTATTTCAAAATTATAATCTGGTTGATTCCTACACCGTTTTGCAGAATGTGGAGTTGCCTTTGCTTCTGGCCGGTTACTCGCAAAAGGACGCAAAACGAAGAGCCATGGATATCATCCAACAAGTCGGAATGGAAAAACACATCCATCATAAGGCAACCAAATTATCTGGTGGCCAGAAACAACGCGTCGTCATCGCCAGAGCCTTGGCAAAGGACTGTCCGATCATCGCAGCTGATGAGCCCACAGGCAACCTGGATTCCGAATCGGCAAAACAGATCATCAAATTGCTTCACGATATTGCCAAAGACAAATTGGTCATTGTCGTTACCCATGATTTTGACCAGGTCAAAGAATACGCGTCAAGAAAAATCCGAATCTACGATGGCGAGATCGTTGAAGATGTGGAAGTCCAGAAAATAGAAAAACTTGATTTGCCGGTGTTTGCCGAAGAAGAAAAGAAGATCAAAGTCCTGGAACACATCAGAATGGCATTCAAAAACCTGTTGGCGGTTCCCAAGAAGACGATTTTGATGATTTTGGTTTTCTTCGTGTTTTCGTTTTTTGTCGCACTTGTTTATGGGGCTTTCAATTTGGCAATGTCCATGGGATCAAATTATGATATCTACTATACCACTGAAGAATATTTTGGCAACAAATCAATATCCAGGATTGTGATGAACAAGGCCGATAAATCAGCCTTTACAGCGGCAGAACTTTTAGACATTGCAAGCAAAGACCAGGTTAAGACAGTTATTTCCAAAGATTTTCTGCTCGATGTTCGGGTAGAAATGCGATCCACGCAAAGAATCGAGAGCCTTGATGAATTTTATTATCTAGGTTCGGTAAGATATCTTCCCGTTTCCGTTATTAATAATCAATCGTTAATTTTGTCCGGAGTTATGCCGAGCGCTGAAGGAGAAGCCTTGTTGGCATTGTCAACAACACTTATGAACAATGTTGAAGTCGATGATGTATTCCTTAATCAAACATACTACCAATCAGGCGCTAGGGATTTCAATATTTACTCTTCAGTGGAACATGAAATTGTCGGCATTGTCGATAGCGGCGACCTTTTCATGGATAATGACTATAGTTATATGATCATAAGTGACGAGGAATTTGCCGAGCTGACAAATTTATACTACACTGCATTCGTCAAAGCGGTCACGCTCGATTTGACATATGCTGACGACACCAAATTTGGAAATGAGAGCTTTCTCAGAGAACTTTTAATATATAACGGTATGCAAATCGCGGTCGACAATACGCTTACAGACCACCAATTGGGTTTTCCGACAGAATATGAACTGTACTTTTGCGAAACAGGAGGAGAGCTTGATTGTGAAGGACTTACCGCGGAACTGTTTTTTCAAGATGCATATACAGAAAACACGTTTTCCGATCTTGAAGCAATATTCAAGGATTATTCCAACGAATTGTGTGTCAACCAGAACATCTACGACCAAATATACTATGATGACATCTACCAAGTGAGCGTCTTGACGGATTCCAACATAAATGTCCAGCGTCTGATTTCTAATCTTGAGCGCATCAAAGATGGATCAGTTGAAAAATACAAAGTCATTTATCCTTATGCTTTCGAATTCGAAGATCCATACGGATCCGCACTCCGATTCTTCGAAAGTTTAGGCCTGCTAGCAGCCTTGCTAGCAACGATCATCGGCTCGACTTTTCTAAGTTATATCATCTTCAGGGTAATCATCAATACTAAATTGAGAGATTATGCAATCTTTAGAACGGTGGGTGCCAACCAGATGGTGATAAGATTGCTTATCTACCTGGAGAATGTATTTGTAGTTGTTTTCAGTTTTGTTTTGTTCCTTGGACTTTCGATCTTGCTCAAAAACATGGATGCCATCAACCAATACAACATTCTTTATGGCCTTAAGACTTTCGCGTTCGGAGATTACCTTATTTTCTTCGGGATCTTACTTTTGATGTCACTAATCATTTCAGGCAGATATTGCGGTCGCGTCTTCCAAGACACGGTCCAAACCTCCCTGAAAGCAGAATAGGGGGCGCGAGAGATGATTAAAGTCACAAACCTCCATAAATATTTCAACAAAGGCAGACAGAACGAGATTCATGTCATCAACAACACATCAATTGAATTCCCCGAGACCGGGCTTGTCGCAATCACCGGACCATCCGGATGCGGTAAAACTACGCTTCTAAATATTATTGGCGGACTTGACAAGTTTGCCAAAGGCCAGATTGATTTTGATGGAACAATCATCAACCGTTACAAAGCACTCGAATGGGATGTTCTGAGAAACAAGTCGGTTGGCTATATTTTCCAAAATTACAACTTGTTGACAGACAAGACCGTCTATGAAAACGTGGAAATCAGCCTTAATATGGCCGGACTTTACGAGAAAGATAAAGTCGAGGAGCGTATCAACTACGTCTTGGAAAGCGTAGGCATGTATAATTACAGACGCAGAAACGTTCAGGCTTTGTCAGGCGGACAGCAACAGCGCGTTGCGATCGCCAGGGCGATTGCCAAAAACCCGAAAGTGGTTTTGGCCGATGAACCAACCGGAAATCTCGATGTGAACAACACGTTTGAAATCATGTCCATTATCAAAAAGATCAGCCAGACTTGTCTGGTTATTTTGGTCAGCCACGAAAAAGATCTTGTCGACTTTTACGCCGACAGAGTCATCGAAATCAAAGACGGCGTGGTCATAAATGATTATGAAAACTCGGGAAACCGGACTTTGGAACATGTTGATACCAGAAACATTTATCTTTTGGATATGGAAAAAGCAACTTCCGAATCACCAATCCCGGTTGAATATTTTTATGAGAAAGAATCCTCAAACAAGCCAAGCATCAAAATCATAAACTTAAATAACACAGTTTACATCAAAGCCGACAGCAAGGCCAAAATCAAATATATCACCGATGATTCCGAAATCAAGCTTCTGAATATGCATTACAGAAAACCGGAAACTTCCGATGCTACCCAACACACCTTTGATTTGCATCAGTTCGGTCAAATAGCCAGCGATAAAATCAGAAAATCCTTCATCCGGTTCAGAGACACGCTCAAGGCGGGATTTGCCAAATTGTTCCGCAAGCGAAAATTGGTTTCTCGGATGTTTCTTATCGCGTATTTTGTCGTTTCGGCTTTAATTGTGTATAACCTTGCCACATTTACCAACCTCACAGGCATCCAGGACAAGGACTTCCTGAATATTGCCAGAGACATGGTGGCTGTCGAAATAACCAGTGATGTCGGCCCGGAAGCTATTCATTCGATTCTTGATGAAACGAATGTCACCTCGGTCAATATGTATTCTTCAAGGCAGACTATCTATTATAATTATGGTAATTTTTATCAGGCGGACAAACAATCTTACTGGAGCGGTTATACCTCCAGAGAAAGCGCCTATCCTATGAAACTGTCACTGGTTGATGACCCGCAATTGCTTTTGGGAAGGCTTCCGGAAAACAATCGCGAAGTTGTGATCGACAAATGGATTGCGGATGATCTTTTGGAGTCTGTCTCCATCATCAACATGGGCGGAACCTCTTACGAGGATATTTTGGAAATCACCATTTCTCCTGCATATTATTCTGTGGATCTACAGATTGTGGGTATTGTGGAAACAGATTCTCCGATTATGATTGTTACGGATGAGAATTTCAATATTTTCTACAGTAATTATTACTTGTTGAATGGATATGTATCCCAGGGTTCGGAAGATGGCTTCTATACCATTTCGCTTGGCAGAGATATTTTGAATGCAGGCGAAATCTTAGTTTCCGATGAAAGTACAGAATTGGACCCGGGCGATGACATCGTACGCTTCGGAGTGGAATTGACTGTTGTTGGAAAATACACTTCAGAAACTGTAAGTGACATGATCGTCTCAAATGAAGATTTTGAAACAATGGCGATCTATGCATACTCCACTAATTACGACTTTTATTATCAAAAAGGCTATGTTTATTTCACTACTGACGATATCGAGCAATCGATTCAGGAGATCACTGATCTCGGTTATACTGCTACCGATGCATATCAGACGGCTCGAGATAACCAAATCGAAATGGTCCAAAGCCAGATTGCCAGCAAACTGCGCATCATCCTGATCGCACTTGCCGGATCGATCGTCTATCTCGTGTTCATGATGCGTTCGTCCTTGCTGGGCAGAGTCAAAGAAGTCGGCATCTATCGTTCCATCGGAGCTACTAGAGCCGATGTTGCAAAAATATTTATTTCCGAGATTCTCTCATTCACAACCATCGGGTCACTCACCGGATACCTGACGATGAGTTTCCTAATTATAGAGTTTCAAAAACTAAATCCGTTGGCGACAGAAGAGTTCTATTTCCCGTTCTATATTTTTCTCGCCGGCATTGCCGCAATTTATATACTGAATCTCGTTTTCGGCATGATTCCGGTGTTTACTCTGTTAAGAAAAACTCCGTCCGAAATCAATGCAAAATATGACGTTTAACCAAAGCGTTGATCGGTTTGAATTGCGAGAAAAAAACCTTGACATTCAATCCGTGTTTATTGTATAATATCTCAGCGTGTGTAACATTGGCGCAGGCGTGGGAGGAGTAAATCCATCAACCACATCACGAAAATAAGGAGGTGTCTTTCGTGGCTAAAGAAATCAAAACAGTCGTAAAACTGCAAATACCCGGTGGTAAAGCAACACCAGCACCACCAATCGGACCAGCTTTAGGACAAGCGGGAGTGAACATTCAACAATTCTGTGTTCAATTCAACGACCGCACCAAAGAACAAGTAGGAAGCGTCATTCCGGTAGTGATTACGGTATATGAAGATAGAAGTTTTGTTTTCATCACC
>Ga0268276_1002503_pt1 | contig 15599 bp, 18 predicted proteins | sample saktaG_4_FD_190145 | JGI IMG/M metagenome (GOLD analysis project Ga0268276, IMG submission 190145) | Saline water microbial communities from Sakinaw Lake, British Columbia, Canada - sak_2010_1_5_45m | ecosystem: Environmental > Aquatic > Non-marine Saline and Alkaline > Saline ...
CTTGTAGGCGTTGCAACTCTTTCAATTAGGGCAGATAAGCTAAAGAAATTTTTAATATATATGGTTAGCTTTTCTGCAGGTGCTTTAATGGGCGATGCATTTATTCATTTACTTCCAGAGTTAGCGGAAGAAGGATTAACTTTAAACTATTCTCTAACCATTTTATTCGGAGTGTTGTTATTCTTTTCATTAGAAAAGGTTGTCCATTGGAGACACTGCCATATGCCTATTACTAAAACTCACATTCATCCATTTGCTTATATGAATTTAATTGGAGATTCATTACATAATTTTATTGATGGACTAATTGTAGCGGGGAGTTACTTAATTAGCATACCTGCTGGAATTGCAACAACTATCGCAGTTATATTTCATGAAATACCTCAAGAAATAGGAGACTTTGGTGTTTTAGTTCATGGAGGATTTACAAAGGGAAGAGCAATATTCCTAAACTTCATTACAGCTTTAACTGCTGTTCTTGGAGCAGTTTTTGCTTTAGTATTAAGTAATTATGTAGCAAATATCGAAGGATATCTTATCTCTCTAGCTATTGGCGGATTTTTGTATATTGCAGGGAGCGATTTAATTCCTGAATTACATAAAGAAACAAAAATCTCAGTTTCATTAATCCAAATATTAACATTCATATTAGGAATTGCAGTTATGATGGCTTTGTTGTTATTAGAATAACCAATTTGGTTAGATAACTTATTTTATGGTTTGTTAGGCTTTGATATGGCGTGTTAGAGCCCAATAAAAGCTATTGCTAAGCCTTACTTACAGGACTTCTTTGTCAATGGTGTTAAAAGTGTAACAAAAAGCCGATGGGGTGGCGAAGTGGATGATCATATTATTATTGAATATATAATAATAGTAATACACCTAAATTGGAAGTATTTTTATTATTTTTTCTTTGTTTTGTTTAGGACTTTCAAAGCTTTCTCTTGCTTTTCACTTTCAGTTAAGCCTGCTTCTTCAAATTCCCTAAACTCGTCTTCTTTTTGGGAAGTTTGGCTTTCTTTTTCTAATTCTTTCTCTTCTTTTATGTAATCTTGCCTAAGCTTTAGAAGCCTTAGCTTATTTGCAAAGTCAATGTCCGAGATTTCGCCTCTTGCATACCTGTCTTCTAAGATTTCAATAGGAGTTTTATCTCTTTTGGCTATTGGGGGGATAGAATAGTTTAGAGCATTGACAGGATTATTTTCAAAGAGCTTAGTTCTAATTGGATTATTAAACGCAAAGTCGACACTTTCTTTTTTTGTTTTATCGGAAACTCTAGCATAAATTTGGGTGGTTGTAACTTGGTTATGCCCCAGCAAATCAGCTACAGCATAGAGGTCTCTTGTCTTCTCATAAACATAGGTTGCATAAAAATGTCTTAGATGATGGAATCTATATTTGTAAAGCGTTGTTTGTTTTCTAAACTTAGTTGGCTTTTTGTATTCGCTTATTCTATCTGGAATATCTAAGCCTGCTCTTTTTCTTGTTTCAGCAAACCAAATGTGCAGGGTTTTAGGGCGTAAATGTTTATCCGAATTATTTTCAGCGGATAAGAAATATTTGCCTCCTTCAATAATAGAAAGCCATTTTTGAATTGGACTTATGGTTATTTGAGGAATTGGAACAATTCTATCTTTTCCATAACCGCCATGTTTAGCCCTACTTGGATCTTTGCTGTCTCTTATCTTTATTATTCTTCTTTCTAAATCAATATCTAAAATTTCTAATCTACACGCTTCTCTTATTCTTAGTCCGCACATTAAAGCCATAAAACAAGCAATAGAACATTTTGGAATAATCATATTTTCAAATAGTTTAACAAGTTGTTCTTTGGTAAGCATATCGGGAAGTTTATTTCTATTTGACATGTTATAAGCTTGAAACCGTATTGTTTATTTCTTCCATCATGAGCAAACCAGTATTGGATAGTTTTGATTTCTTTCTATTGTCTGCAATAAGAAAAGCTCTTCTAAAGCTTAATTTTCCTTTCTGCAGTTTTTCTATAATGTCTGAGGGCATTCTACAAGCAATAAACCAACGATAAGTTGTGGAAGGATTAAGCTCATTTTTCAGCAAGTAGTCTAAAACAAACTTTTCATTCTTTGTAAGCTCTCTTTTTCTTTTAATATTTTCAGGAACATTTCTTCTTCCATAATATAATTTTCCATAAAAATAATTTCTAATGTGCGACATCATGGAAAGTAGTCTGTCCTCCTCTATTTCGGGCATTTGTTCTTTTAGATCTGTTTTTATTCGATTGATTCTATCAAAGATTGGAACTTTCTTTCCTTTGTATCTTACATTCTTATTGATAAAAATTTTATCTTTGTTTTTTGCCATATACATTTTAATACCTCCGAGTTTAAATTCGGTGTGCCTCACGTGTAGGTCTTAACAGAAAGAATTAGATTTTACCGCTGTTTTGCGGTTGAGACACCTGTGATTATCCCAAAAAATATCCCGAGTAGTAGTATTAAAATTAGTTGAAACATTTTATTTAGAGATTTTGCTTGCGAAAATTATTGTTTCATTTATTGATTTTTCTCTTGTGCCATATATTTTTATTTTTTCCTTCAAATAAAGATTATTTATTGGGGTTTTGTTTAATATTATTATTTTATCATCGTTTTTTTCTAATACAATTGTGATAGAGTTTTGCCCATAACTTATCTTTTTTATCTCGTCTTCTATTATGGGTTTTTTAAAATCAGATATTATAAATAAAAGAAATATGCACAATATGGATAGCAGTAATAGAATTTTTTCTTTTTTCATCCTGTTTGAAATTCTATTGTATCTTTATCTTTTAATAAGTGTCCTGGTCCAACCATTTGCCCTGGAAATTTAGAAGACGGACCCCATATTTTTGTTTTTTTTATTTTAGAAGCCATACCCTTGATTATTTTTTCTGCAACGTCTTTTGCCGTAGACCCTTGTTTTAATATCATAGGGATTCCAGTGGATTCTTTTTTTGGTTCTTTTGTGTAGATTCGTATAATCGGGAATGTTTCGAATATTTTTCTTTTTAGATCTTGAAGTTCTGTTTTTACATGTTCTTTATTTGAAAAAATTGTACAATCTATTTTTTTGTATTTTGATTTAATCGTGGCATCTAGTTTTCTTTTTTCTTGTTCATTTAGTAAATCTGATTTTGTAAAGATGTATATTTTTTTACCAATAATTCTTTGTAGGTGTTTTTCGGCTTCTTCTATTTGAGAAAGTTGATTTATAATGATTATTAGAGTGTCGGCGGTATTTACAATACTCTTATCTTCGTTTGGAAAGGGTGGCATATCTATTAACTGTATTTTTACATCATCATATGGGATCATTCCAACTATTGGTTCATATGTTGAAAAGGCTACGGGTGATGAAGAGGTGTTTTTGTTTTCTGTTAAAATTTCAAATAATGAAGATTTGCCCACATTTGGAAATCCAATCAATACGGCTTGCATCGATTCTTTTTTTATTGTTGGCCTATTTCCACTACCAGATTTTTTACCCCTAGTTTCTAATTTTTCTTTTAATTTTTTATATCTTGTACGTAAATTAGATCTTAGAGATTCTGCAGATTTATGTTGAGGCATGGTTCTTACCATTTCTTCTAGTGCTGCGAGTCTTTCCTCGTCTGACTGTGCTTTATCAAATTTCAATTCGGCATGCGAAAATTCTGGGGATGCATTTGCGGGCATAGTTATCTAGAGAAAGAGATATTTTTAAAGTTGATTTTTTTAGGTAAAACATGAGACTTGGTGTTTTATTTTCGGGTGGGAAGGATTCGACTTATGCAGCGTGGCTTGCGAAAAAGTATGATCACGACATTAGTTGTATGATTAGCCTCTGGAGTAAAAATAAGGATAGTTTTATGTTTCATACGCCGGCGATTGAGTTGACGAAAAAACAGGCGGAGTGCATGGGAATTCCGTTAATTGTGCAGGAAACGGTTGGGGAAAAGGAAATTGAATTGAAAGATTTGGAAAAGGCAATTAAACTTGCTATTAAAAAATATAAAATTGAGGGAGTTGTAACGGGGGCGGTAGAGTCCGTTTATCAGGCGTCTCGTATTCAGAATATTTGTAATAAGTTAAAAGTAGAATGTTTTAATCCGTTGTGGCAGAAAAATCCCAAAGAATATTGGAAAGAAATGTTAGATTTGGGATTTAAAATAATTATTGTAAGTGTTGCGGCAGACGGGCTTAATGAAAAGTGGTTGGGGAAGGAAATTACTAAAGATAATTTTGTTGAATTAGAAAAATTGAGTAAAAAGTATCTTTTTCATTTGGGTTTTGAAGGAGGAGAGGCAGAGACTTTTGTGTTGGATTGCCCGTTATTTAAGGGGCATGTTTTTGTTAAGGAGAGTGAGGTCAAGTGGTTGGGTAATGCAGGGCTTTATCTAATTAAGAGAGTAGAATTAGTTGATAAGTAATCTATATTTTCCATCGCCTAGTTTTTCAATTATTTTTTTGTTTTTGCAATAGTCCCATATAAATTTTTTAGGGGTAGTGTATCCTATCTTTTTCATTTCTTTATTAAAATCTTTTGCGATAAAAACACCTTTCTTTTGGACTTTATTCATTATGCTTAATGCGAAATATTGTTTTCTTTTCGAAGGTATATTTTTTAACATTTCTTTACATTTATTTTGTTTTTTAGGAGACATAAATCCTATATTTTCATAAAATTTTTTAATGTCTTCTCCACTATAAATATATAATACCCATTTTACACTTATTTTTCCCTTCCTGTTTCCTAATTTATTTAGTCTAATACTTTCTATTTGGAGCATAGAGTCTATATTAAACAAATGTTTTAGCAATAAGTGTTCTCCTAGAATTAATGAGTCGGGATTATGTATTAATTTTAAGTATTCTTTGTTAAAGTTTCTTTTAATTTCATTAATAAATATTTTCTTTTCGGGTATTAAACCTTCTTTCTTGATGAATTTAGTAGCATTGCTGTTTCTAGATAATTTAATATATTTTTTACTTCTTTTAAGATTATAAATAGGGCACCCTTCTGCCTCAAATGCGATTTTAAGATATTCTTTTCCGAATAATTTATTTGCAAATAATATTTTTGGAAGTTTATTTGGAATAGGTATAATGTTTCTTATAATAGAGGAGGCACGTGACCTCTTGAAAGAGTGATTTTTGTCGAGTTTTATTGTAATTTTTGGAGATATTAACTTTTTTAAATTTTCTGCAAATATTCTATGAAATTCTTCTTCTGGAACGTTAAGAGAAAATTCTGTTATATAAGAACCCTCAGATATCATTAGGGCATATATTCTAATGTAGCATTCTTGATCAAGACCTATGGGAAAACTTATTTTTAAAATACCATGTCTAGGCGATATAAGTATTCCTTTTATCTGTTCATTTAGTTCGGGGTTTTCTCCAAAATCAGATATTAGTTTTCTAATGACTTTCATTTTATTGTCTTTCATTAGAAGGTGCATTGTTTTTGGTAAATTAAACCAGTTGACTTCTTTTCTCTCAGAAGACGTATTGATGTAATTTTCTGTTTTTTCATAATAAGTGTTTTTCATATGAATTACTAGGATATTGAGTTTAAATATGTTTGGATGGGGAGTTAGAAACCTAGTAGTCTTTACGATAATCTGAAAACGAAAACTTATAAACTTCGATAATAGTTATCTTATTAAAAGAGTCAAAATGTCAATACTATTACAGCTTTTAATTAATGGACTAATAGCAGGAGCAGTCTATGCTCTTGTTGCTTCGGGTTTTTCTTTAATTTATTCTACTTGTAAATTCATTCACTTTGCACATGGAGCAGTAATTGCTTTCTCTGCTTATTTTTTATACTTCTTATTTGCTATTTTAGGTCTTGAATTTTATATTTCAGTTTTATTATCTGTTGTTTTTGCTTCATTGTTAGGTTATGGTCTAAACTTTTTAGTCTACAAAAAATTAAGAGATAGGAAAGCAAGTGATTTTATTTTGTTGATTTCAAGTCTCGCTTTGCTTATCTTATTAGAATCTTTAATATTAATGAGTTTTGGAGCAGAGGTTAAGACCATAGGTTTTATTGAAGTTTCTAAGGGCATAGATATTTTTGGAGCAATTATAACACCCTTACAGATTGTTATTATTGCTGTTTCTGTTTTACTTTTATTTTCTTTATTACTCTTTATGAAAAAAACAAGACTTGGAAAAGCCATGCGTGCAGTATCCGATAATAAAAATGTTGCTGAGATAATTGGAATATCCTCTGAGAAGATTTATGCTTGGAGTTTTATTATAGGTTCTGCTCTTGCAGGTGTTGCTGGAATTTTAATTGGGTTAGAACAAAATTTAGAACCTACAATGGGCACAAGTTTAATAATAAAAGGATTTACTGTTGCGATTATTGGGGGGATTGGAAGCATTCCAGGAGCTATTCTTGGAGCGTTCTTATTGGGACTCGCTGAAAATTTCGGAATTTGGTATTTGCCTTCGGGTTATAAAGATGCGATTGCTTTCGTTATTTTGTTTTTGTTTTTATTATTGAGGCCGAAGGGAATCTTGGGAATAAAAAGAGAGGGGGATAAAGAACAATGATAGAAGCATATTTTATTCACTTATTGATATTAATAGGAATTTATTTAATTTTAGCTATTTCTCTGCAACTTTCAATAGGTTATACGGGATTACTTAATCTAGGGCATATGGCTTTCTTTTGCATTGGCGCTTATGCTTCCGCATTGCTTGCTCTGAGCGGATTCCCATTTGTTTTTTGTTTAATCTTTGCGGGAATTATGGCGATGATATTTGGATTTATACTTGCGATACCTACTAGAAAACTTAAGGGCGATTATCTGGCTTTGACAACTATGGGCTTTAGTTTTGTTATTTATGCGATTGCTTTAAATTGGACAGAGTTGACTAGGGGCCCTTTAGGAATTCCGGGAATACCAAAACCCTCTATCTTAGGAATAAGTTTCTCTTCTAATTTGATGTTCTTGGTTTTAACGATAGTTGTTGCTCTACTTTCTTATCTTATTATAAGTAGAATAGTTAGGTCAAAATTCGGAAAGGTAATGGAAGCGGTTAGGGATGATGAGTTATCCGCAAGAGTTTTGGGGAAAAATAGTTTTAAGGTTAAATTCTTAGTTTTGGGAATTTCTGCTTTCTTTGCAGGAGTTGCGGGAAGTTTATACGCTCACTATATTACTTACATTGATCCGAGTTCTTTTACACTAATGCAACTTATTCCTATTTTATGTATTATAATTATTGGGGGAATGGCTTCAATGAGGGGAACTTTATTTGCTACGATTATTCTTGTTTTACTTCCAGAACCGTTAAGATTTATTGGTTTTCCTTCTTCGATGGTCGGACCAATGAGACAGATAATTTATGCTTTAGTTTTACTTTTAATTCTTCTATACAAACCGAAAGGCATTGATGGAAAGGTGGAGATGTAGTGAATTATGATACAAATAAGTATAAACTTTTTTGCACCAAAACTAAAATCGAAAGATTTATAAATAGTATAATTTGAATTATACTAATGTAAATTATACAAAGAATCAATATGGAATTCAAAGATAGAAAAAAAGAAACCAAGGAAATACAAGAAGTTCTAAATAGTGATAAGTTTGAATTTTTAGTGCTCTATGGCAGGAGAAGGGTTGGAAAAACAGAGTTAATCCTTAATTCAATAAAGAAGAAAAAGGCGATATATTATTTTTCTGTTGGAGAGAAAAATTTGGAGAGATTTTATGAAACTTGTAAGGGTTTTGATAAAGAAATTGAAAAGTTAAGAATGGATTTTGAAGTAATTATAGATTACTTGAAAGATAAAATAGATGTACTAGTTATCGATGAGTTTCAGGAAATGATTAAAGAAGATAAAAATATTCTGAATATTTTTCAAGCCTTAATTGATACGAAATTAAAGAATAGCAAATTAAAATTAATTTTTTTAGGTTCTTCTGTTTCAATGATAAATTCAAAGGTTTTAAGCTATCAAAGTCCACTATATGGAAGAAAAACCAACTCAATGAAGTTGAAGCCAATTAATTTTTTTGATATGCATGAATTTTTCCCAGATAAAACTATGCAGGAATTGGTAGAAATTTATGGATTTGCCGATGGAATTCCTTTTTATTTAATCAAGATAGATTCGCCCCTATGGGGGTTTATTCAAAAAGAAGTTTCTGAGGAAAAAGGATTTTTGAAAGATGAAGTAAATTTCTTAATGAAATATGAGTTTGAAGATACAAGCACCTATAAATTAATACTTGAAGCAATTGCGAATGGAAAAAATAAACTTGGAGAGATAAAAGATTTTATTAAGGTAAAAAGAACCGATCTCGGACCTTATCTGCAAAACCTGATTGACGTGGATTTTATAAAAAGAGAAGTTCCAATAACTGAAAATTTGAAATCTAGAGATGGGAGATATTGTTTAAAAGATAACTTTTTGAATTTTTGGTTCAAGTATATCTATCCAAATCTTTCAAGCATAGAGTCTAAGGCTTTTGATGTATCTTTTATAAAAGATAATTATTCTGAATATTTGGGAAGAATATTTGAAAAAGTTTGTGAAGAATTCACAATTAAAAACGATTTCTTTAAATTTAATAGAGTTGGTAGATGGTGGTATAAAGATAAAGAAATTGATGTTATTGCTTTGAATGATTCTAAAAAAGAGATATTATTTGGCGAGTGTAAATGGAAAGAAAAAGTTAATGCTTTGGAAATCTTGAAAGACTTAGAAGAAAAATCTCAATTTGTTGATTGGAACTTGGGCAAAAGAAAGGAGAGCTTTGCTGTTTTTGCTAAATCTTTTTCTAAAAAAGTCAATGAATTCAATGGTAAAAAAGTTTATTGCTTTGATTTGGAGGATTTTGAGAGAGGTTAATATGTTAAAAATTCAAAACTTAAAAAAACATTTCGGTGGAGTTAAGGCTGTTGATAATTGTAGCTTTGAAATTAAAAAAGGAAAGATAACAGCTTTAATAGGTCCGAATGGTTCAGGTAAGTCGACGGTTTTTAATCTTGTTTCTGGGGTTTTGAAAGCCGATGCTGGGAAAATAATCTTTGATAAAAAAGAAATAACTAATCTTTCTCCTGAAAAAATATCTAACTTTGGAATTTCAAGAATATTTCAGCAATCAAGACTCTTCAATAATTTAACAATTAAAGAAAATATGAATCTTGCCTTGAATAATAATGATTTAAAATTCTGGAAAAGCTTTTTTGAAAAGAACGAGATTAAACCAAAAGACGAAGAAAAGATAAAAGATATTTTAAAATTGTTTAAAATGGATGTTCACGAAGGCAAATATGCTAGAAGTTTAAGTTATGGGCAGAAAAGATTAGTTGAAATTGCTAGGGCAATAATAAAACCACATAAGCTACTGATGTTAGATGAGCCTGTTGCAGGAGTTACGCCCGCTTTAAGAGATGAGCTCGCGAACATACTTATTAAATTAAAGAAGCAAGGGGAAACTATTTTAGTTATTGAGCACGATATGCATTTTGTTATGGAACATATTGCCGATGAAATTATTGTTATGGATGAAGGAAAAGTCATAGCGCAAGGAAAACCTTCTGAGATAAAAAATAATAAAAAAGTTTTAGAAGCGTATTTGGGAGAATAGTTATTTTTTACTTATTAATATCAGATAAGTATATTATATCAAATATGTGTTTTCATCTGTTTTTCAAATCTTTCCTTAAAAGACTGGATATGGTAGACACTCCTAAAACTGCTTCAGAAACAGCACCACCATAAGAGCCCACAAAAAGATCATAAATAATCCAACTAGCATGCGAGAAAATAAACAAAAATCTAATCTTCTTCGGATTATATTGCCAACAAGCTATTGTTGCAAAAATCCCCCCAATTAATGCAAAAACTCCCAAAAAAGAAGAAGACGTCAGCAACGTAGCTATTATCATTATACCCATAAATACCCAAAGTACTATTAATTTACTAATCCAATTATTTTTTTCCTTAAACGAAAAAACAGTCAAACGTAAAGCTGCAACTAATGAAAGTACTGCGCCAGTATAAGCTCCGAGAAGAAAAAAATGAACTATCCAAAAAATAAAACTCGCCAATTGAACCAATAAAATACTTTTTCTTTTCTTAAAATGATAAGAGGCTGCCCATATCAACAAAGCAGTTATCGCCAAAGCCTGAACAAGTATTGCATTATACATAATGAAGAAGGTAAATCCTCATTTATTAATATTTGTTATCAGAATTACTTCTTCGCACCAACTAGACTCTAGAATTCTTCCAAGCCATATCAAATATCATCTTAAAATAATCAACAAAAGGTTTATAAACATTATTTTTGTAGAATAACTATGGAAAAGGGTGTGTGGATTATTTTAGGGATTGTTTTAGTTATTGTGGTTATTGGTGGATTATATGTTTCTAATCAAAATAGGAGCGATGACACTATTAAAATTGGAATAATTGCTCCGTTAACAGGACCCTTGGCTGAATATGGTATTGCATTTAAGAATGGTATCGAATTATCAAATTCTGAGAACGGCAATCCCAAGGTTACTTACATATTTGAAGATAATAAATGGGATAGCAATGAAGCAATCTCTGCGTTTAATAAACTTGTTCAAATTGATGGTGTCGATGTTGTAATAAATTGGGGAACGCCTACTTCAGAGGCAATTGCACCGATAGTAAAAAATACCGTGCCCTTTATTGCTATAACTACCGAGCCTTCTATAACAAATATAAGTCCTTATATAATTCGGGGTGGTTTTAATCAACCAAAAGACTATGTTGCGAAAGTTTGGCAATACTTGCGTTCTAAGAATGTTAAGAAAATTGGAGTAATGAGGACGGAGATAGTATATCTTAATTCATTGTATAATGAATTACAAAAAGCAAAAAATCCTGATGAAAGTATAGTTTTAGTAGATAATTTTAATTTTGATAATGCTGACTTTAAGTCAGCAATTGGGAAGCTCTCAAAGGATAAATATGACGCTGTGGGAGTATTTTTGGTTTCAGGTCAGATTAGTACATTTTATAAGCAATCAAAAGAATTAGGCATTGATTTGCCTATAACATTTGGTTCTGATTTTTTCGAAAGTCAGAGTGAAATCGATGGTGCTCAGGGTTTAATGAATGGAGCAGTTTTTGCTAATACTGGTGTCGATAGCAATTTTATGAATAAATATGTATCCACTTTTAAGGGTTCAAGTCAAATTGCATCTGCAGGGTATGGCTACGATTTAGCAAAATTACTAAATAGTGTTGTAGATTATAAAGATAAGGATACAATTCTCAACTCTCTAAAGTCAGTTAAAGATTTCCCGGGTGTTGAAGGTTCCTTAAGTTATTCTGAACCAAGTGGTGACCGTTATTTTACTAAGCCAACATATTTGAAGATTATTGAGAACAATACGGTACAAATAGTAAATTAAAAAGAGATATTTTTTAGCACAGTATTGTATTACAATTAATCCTATAGACTCTAATGTTATAATTTAACTCCCCTATTTAGTTTTAATGTCCTTATCAGGTAGTAACTAATGACAAGATTTAAATAGTCTTTTCTTTAAAGAAAATTATGGTAAAATCGAATAGGGCATGTAATTCACCTAAATACGGAGCAACGAATGAGCCTCTGGGCGCAGTATATGCTGGCATGGATATTAAACCAGAAGATAGAGTTCTTGCGATTTGTGGCTCTGGAGATGTACCTTTCGCTCTTCTTGAAGGAATCAATCCTAATTCTAATGGAATCATTAGAGCTGTTGATTTATTAGATGTTCAAGTGAAATATGCAAAACATCAGGCGGATACATTACTTAGGGGAGATTTTAATGAATTTATGCGATGCGAAGAACTCGGAGAAGAAGCATATATTGCACAAGCTCTTAAAAAAGCAAGACTTAGAAAAAATATTGATCAGGGTTTTTTAGATGAGAATGGATTATCTGCAAATTGCGTAAAAAGATTTTTAGCCCTTCCCGAAGAAGGACAACGAGATCTTTTGAAAAGTCTTTCTGATGGCAACAATGAATCTTTTAAGCAAAGAGTAAAAATGAGAAATGAATATTTTGCAGAATCAGGAAGATTGGACAGAATAAGAAACAGATTATCTAGACTGGAATTTGCAAAAGAAGATATTTTTTATAATGAGGGACAACAATTTGACAAGATATATCTTTCTAATGTGATGGGTTATTTAGTTGGGAGAAAGGTTAATGCAAGCGAGACTGCACCGCTTGTTGAGGGAGTTCTTGATAGAATTTCTCCTAGATTAAAACAAGAAGGATTAGTTTACTATTCTTTCGGGGAGTTTCCTTTAGAGCTGCCTAATACTTCATCTGGTTGGAATCTAGAAGAAAGTCTTTGTGAAAAGGCTAGGGCGATTTCAGATGGAAATCCAATTGGCGATTTTGAATGGACTCCGGTTGTATTGAAGAAAACCAGCAGTACTAAATAATTTTATAAACTCTTTTCTCTTAGATGTTTTATGCTAGAAATAAAAAAATTGGTGGCAGGCTATAATAGTCAAGAAATACTTCGTGGAATCAACCTAGAAGTTAAACAAAACGAGATTGTAGCCATTATAGGACCTAATGGAAGCGGGAAGTCAACAATTCTAAAGAGTATTTTCAAACTCGCTAATGTAATGGATGGTAGAATTATATTTAGAAATAAGAATCTGAGTAAATTAAAAACTCACGAACTTATCTCTGAAGGAATTAGCTATGTTCCTCAGGGAAGGCAAGTGTTTAATGATTTGACCGTTAAAGAAAATCTTGAAATGGGCGCATTTATATTTAAGGATAAGAAAAAAATAAAAGAAAATATAGAAAGCATTTTTAATAAATTTCCATTTCTAAAAGAAAAGCAAAACAAATATGCGTTTACACTTTCTGGCGGTCAACAGCAGATTTTAGCCATTGCTAGAGCATTAATGCAAAATCCTCAGCTTTTACTATTAGACGAACCCTCTCTTGGATTGTCGCCTAAAGCAACGAAAGAAATATTTGAAATTATTAAGAAGTTGAATAAGGAAGGAATGTCAATCTTAATCGTAGAACAGAATGCCAAGAAAGCCGTCGAGATATCAGATAGAACTTATGTATTAGAAGATGGAAAAGTTGCTTTAAGTGGCGGAAAGGAAATTCTTAATAATAAAAAGATAAAAGAAATCTATTTTGGTGGAAGATGAGTATTTTAATTATAAAAACAAATAAAGAGAAGTTACACGATTATGAATTTGTGAAGCCAATAGAGGATATTTTAAAGAATATTGGAGTTTCTTTTTTTACAAGACATTATAAGGAGATTAAGGAGGATGATTTAATTAAGGCAGATAAAATAGTTATTTGTGGGAATTCCTTGAAAGAAAAAGGATTTTTGAAGGATGTTAAAAAGTTTGAATGGGTAAAAAAAATTAATAAGCCAATTTTTGGAATTTGTGCTGGAATGCAAATTATAGGACTCGTGTTCGGCGGAAAGGTAAAAAACAAAACAGAAATTGGATTTTTTAGGGAGAAGTTTTCTCGCGAGTTTTTGGGAATAAGGGTGGATCAGGAGGTTTGGCATTTACATAATAATTTTATAGATTTTAAAAAAATGAAAGAGTTTGATGTGTTTGCAGAAAGTAATGGTATATCCCAAGCGGTTAAGCATAAAGAAAAAGAAATTTATGGGGTATTATTTCATCCAGAAGTTAGGCAGAAGGATTTAATTAAAAGATTCATAGGATTAAGATGAGGGTTTTATCGTGGAATGTAAATGGGATTAGGTCTGTTTTTAAAAATAAGTTTATAGATTTTATAAAAGAGCGAGCCCCGGATATTTTGTGCATTCAAGAGATAAAGGCAGAAGATAAGCAAATACCTGGAGAGTTGATTGAATTAGAGGGGTATAAGGCATATATTAATTCTAGTGATAGGAAAGGATACAGTGGCACAATGGTTTTTAGTAAAAAAGAGCCGAATAGGGTAGAATATGGTATAGGTTTTGAGAGATTTGATAAAGAGGGGAGGGTTATTGTTTTAGAGTATGAAGATTTTATCTTGATTAATTTGTATTTGCCTCACGGTGGAAGAGATAAATCAAATCTGGAATATAAATTAAAGAGCTATGATGCACTGATTTGCTATCTGAAAAAATCTATGCAAAATAATGTCAAAGTTTTATTGATAGGTGATTTTAATATTGCGAGAGAGGATATCGATTTGGCAAGACCAAAGAATAATAAAAATAATATAATGTTTACAGGTGAAGAAAGGGCAAAGATACAGGAGATTATTGATTTAGGATTTGTTGATTGTTTTAGAAAAATACATCCAAATGAAAAAAGATATAGTTGGTGGCCATATATGGCGAAACTAAGAGAAAGAAACGTGGGGTGGAGAATTGATTATGTTTTTGCAAGTGAAAATATGTTCAAAGGCGTCAAAGATTCCCTTATTTTAAATGAAGTTTTTGGTTCCGATCATTGCCCAATTGGAGTTGAGATAAATGGATAAGGAATTAATTTTTGAAGTTAAAAAGAAAAAAGAGTTTTCTGGTCTCCCAGATTCTATTATAGAAAAAGCATTAGGAAAAAATAAATTAGATATAAAGAAGACTAGATCTTTTTTAAGGAAGTATTTTGGTGTTTTTTTGACTAATAAGGTTATGAAAGGAAGGGATGAAGAGTCCTTGAAAAGTCATATATCTAGTAAAAAAAGAGATTATGGAGTATTATATAAAAAACTGAAGGATTCTACTGGGCATGCGAGTTCTATTGTCGATTTGGGTTGCGGGGCTAATGGTTTTTCGTATGGTAGTTTAAAAAAAGAGTTTGGTAATATACAATATATTGGCATAGAGGCAAGCGGGCAGTTGTGTGATAATTCTAATTATTTTTTTAAGGTAAATGGTTTTGAAAAAGCGAAAGTTTTGCATATGGATTTATTTGATGTTAATTGGGTGATAAATGTGATTTCTGGGCCTGTATCTCCAAAAATCATTTTTATGCTGCAGGTGGTAGATGCTTTAGAAAACGTAGAGCCAAATTTTTCTAAAAAATTACTTTTATCTATAAAAAGTTGTCTAAATCCTGGGGATTTTGTGCTGATGTCAAATCCATTAAGGAGTATTTCTGGGAGAGAAAAGTTTAGCATCCAGAGAAGGTGGTTAGATGAATTTCTAATAGAAAATTTTCAAATTATAGACTCTTTTGATCTATTTGATGAGAAATATACAATTATAAAAAACTAAGTCGCGGCAAATAAAAATAAATAAATCTTTTTTGGATTATTTAATCCTGGAATACTTTTACTAAAGCAAAGATACCACAAAGTGCTACAATATAATATATTGCCAATGCGGTGCCAGAACTCCAGCTTCCAATTAGGTTTTCAACAGCATTCCATCCTAGCTTATCTAATCCCCAGTTTATTGCTCCTACTGCGGAAAGAACTAATGCCGTTTTTTCATACCAGCTCATATTTTTTTACCTCCTAATTATTAATGACATCCTCCGCACCCTAAAGGTTCTCCCTTTGGTCGAATCGCCTTCGGCGAGTGCGGTTTCCTAGATGACACTACTGATTTCTAACATAATTTTGTACAACATCTAATTGTACAAAGCCTAC
>Ga0268276_1002504_pt1 | contig 15597 bp, 13 predicted proteins | sample saktaG_4_FD_190145 | JGI IMG/M metagenome (GOLD analysis project Ga0268276, IMG submission 190145) | Saline water microbial communities from Sakinaw Lake, British Columbia, Canada - sak_2010_1_5_45m | ecosystem: Environmental > Aquatic > Non-marine Saline and Alkaline > Saline ...
GGATTTTTCGTTCCTTCTCCGTGGTCATTAGTTTCATAATAGGCGGTTGAATCAAGGGAACGAGGGCCATGTAGGAATAGGCCGCGATGGCGATTGGTCCCAGCAGGTGCGGCGCCAATTGGGACGACAGGAAAATCGATGTTGGTCCGTCGGCGCCGCCGATGATGCCGATAGATGCAGCTTCCTGATTTGTAAATCCGAGCATTAATGCGCCAAGGTAGGTTACGAAGATACCCAGCTGGGCCGCAGCTCCCAGGAGTACGGATTTGGGGTTGGATATCAGTGACGAGAAATCTGTCATGGCGCCAATGCCGAGAAAAATCAATGGCGGAAAAACACCCGATGTGACGCCATAATATATCAGGCTGAAAACGCTGTTTTGCGGAGCGCCGTTTGCCACAGTATCATAGACGCCCAAAGGCAATCCGGAAATGTAGGGAATATTGCCGACGATGACGCCGAATCCGATTGGCAGAAGGAGCAGGGGTTCATATTTTTTCACGATTGCCAGGTAGATTGCGATGCAACCAACCACAATCATAATCACATTGCCCCATTGCAGGTTTGCAAAGCCGGTGGTCTCGATAATCTGAAGAATCATATCCATTACAATTTACTCCCTATGCCAGTTCGATCAGGACGTCGCCTTCGTTTACCGAATCACCCTCTTTAACCAGAATGGATTTGACTGTACCATTTCCGGATGCCTGTACGTCATTTTCCATTTTCATGGCTTCCATGACCACCAGGTTCTGACCGGCCTTGACCGGATCGCCGGGTTTGACATGAATCTTCAAAATTAAACCGGGGAGCGGAGCGATAATTGATGAGGCGCCGGCAACAGGTACTGGTTTTTTGGGCGCCGGACCGGTAGATATGACGGGCGCAATGTTTATGGTTGGAGATGGTTGGACAGCCGAGGTTTCAACGATGCTTTTCGGCTGTAAATCGGATACCTGTTCGATTCCAAGATCTTTAAGTCCGACCGTATAGGTCTTATCATTCAAAGTAACAACTGCCTCATAAGCGCTGAATTCGTTTATCGTAACCGTATAATCTTTTCCGTTTATCTCCAGTTTCAGGGTCTTTTCTCGCATTGGGAATACCTTCTTTATGTCCGTTTAATAATGTTCAGCCGCTGTCCGAATTTCTGACCACCTTTCCAGACGGTTTGCTGTTCGCCGCGCTTAAAGGTGATCTGGGTTTGCAATGACTCAAAATGGATTTTTCGGTAACATTCAATCGCCGTGGCGATGGCAACCAAATCATCGTCTGCAAGTTGGATAACCTTTTTTATGCTGAACTGCCGAGGAATATCGGGTTGCGAAATATCATTATTTGCGGTGCGATGCAGCCGTTCAAAAACCTTATTGAACAGGTGGATCGTGAGTGCAATCAGAATCAGGCCGGCGAATACAACAATGATTCCACTCAGTGCAATATTGAACCCGTTGTTTTGAATAATGTTGTCGATCATTATGGTCTCTCCTACAGCGGAATATTGCCATGTTTCTTGGGCGGGTTGTCGTCCCGTTTATTGGCCAGCATTTCCAAAGCTTTGATCAATTTATAGCGGGTTATCTTTGGCTCGATCACTTCATCGATATACCCTTTTGCCGCCGCGACGTAAGGATTCGCGAATTTGTCCCGGTACTCTTCAATTTTTTCCTGGAGTTTTTCTGCCGGTTTTTCCGCCGCTTTGATTTCTTTTGAAAAAATAATTTCACTGGCGCCTTGTGGTCCCATAACGGCGATTTCCGACGACGGCCAGGCATAAGTATAATCACCGCGCAGCTGCTTGGAATTCATTACACAAAATGCGCCGCCGTAAGCCTTGCGGGTGATGACGGTGATTTTTGGAACGGTGGCCTCCGCATAGGCGTAAAGCATTTTGGCACCGTGTTTGATAATGCCATTGAACTCCTGGACCGTTCCGGGCATGAAACCGGGGACGTCTTCAAAGGTGATTACAGGTATATTGAACGCGTCGCAGAAGCGGACGAACCGGGCGGCTTTGTTGGAAGCATTACTGTCAAGAACACCGGCGAGGTGTTTCGGTTGATTGGCGACGATGCCCACGGATTTTCCGTTCAGGCGGCCAAACCCTATAATAATATTTAGTGCGTATAACGCCTGAACTTCCAAAAATTCGCCGTTGTCCAGAATCCGCCCCAGAATTTCTTTCATATCATAGGGCTTATTGGCATTATCGGGTACGAGATAATTCAGTTCCTCGTCAATTCGATCCGGGGAATCCTGGTTGGGAATGACCGGCGCTTCTTCCATATTGTTTTGAGGAATATAGTTGATCAATGTGCGAATACCCTCGAAGAGACTTTGTTCATCGTCATAAGTGAAATGGGTAATGCCGCTTTTCGAAGCGTGCGTATCGGCGCCGCCCAATTCCTCGGCGGTGACGTCTTCATGGGTAACGGTTTTGACGATTTTGGGACCGGTCAGAAACATGTAGGCAGTTTTACGAACCATAAAGATAAAATCCGTCAGCGCCGGGGAATAGACCGCACCGCCGGCACAGGGTCCGACAATCGCACTGATCTGGGGAACCACGCCGGAGTAAAGAACATTTCGTAAAAATATTTCCGTGTAACCGGCCAATGAATCGACGCCTTCCTGAATGCGAGCGCCGCCGGAATCATTAATGCCAATTACCGGAGCACCGACTTTAGCCGATTTTTCAAGGACTTTGACGACTTTATCCGCTACGGTTTTGGAGAGCGAACCGCCGAAGACGGTGAAATCAAAGGCATAGACAAAAACCAGGCGACCATGAATGGTGCCATAACCGGTGACCATTCCGTCGCCGAGGATTGTTTTCTTTTGCATATCGAAATCCGAACATTCATGCAACCGGAACATGTCCATTTCTTCAAAACTGTTTTTGTCCAGCAGCAGATCAATCCGTTCCCGGGCGGTTAATTTACCACGTTCGTGCTGTTTGTCAATCGCCAGATCGCCACCGCCGCGCTGGGCTTTATCGATTTTTTCTTTTAATTCAAGGATTTTCCGTTCTCTACTCATATATTTTCCTCAATTGACATGATTAACATGATGTTCAGGATGTTTATTTTTATTGTTCGACAGGATTAACAGGATGTTCAGGATTGTTGTTTCCTCCTGGTTTTTGCTTAGAGAGTGCTTTCACTTTTCTTTTACCTGGCAGATTTCGGTCAATACTCGCCCCGATGATTTTGGATGTAGAAAGGCGATTTTACTGTCATGAGCGCCGCTTCGGGGTTTTTCATCGATCATCCGGATATTTTTTGAAATGAATTCCCGTATATCCGATTCAATAGCATCGGTCTGATAGGCGATATGATGAATGCCTTCACCTTTTTTCTCAATGAATTTAGCGATTGGACTCTCCGGTGATGTGGGTTCGAGCAGTTCAATCTGAACCTCTCCAACCTGAAACATTGCAACTATTACTTTCTGCTCCGGAACTTCGTCTTTGCCTCTGAACTCCAGTTTCAAGACATCCCGATAGAAGGGGATATGGTCTTCCAGGCTGGAAACCGCAATTCCGATATGGTTTATTTTGCTAATCATTGCCAGTTTATCTCCTGTAAAAAATCGCCGATTTTCTTATTTAATAATTTATAAGGGCTGACCTTTTTCTGAAACACTTCTTCGACCCAGCCGTTCAGGCGTTGATCAATATTGAGAAAGCGATTGGCGCTTGCCATGATCTTTGTTGTGGCGATATGCTTTAATTCTTTCTCAATGCGTTCTTTACGTTTTTGAGCCAGTCTTCCGTCATCACGCAGACCTGCAAAATAAGAATTAATTTGCGAAAGTGCGTTACCGATTCCGTCGTTTTGAGTAGCGGAAGTCATGCAGATCGGGTGCTTCGAATCGGATTCGGTACTGTCCTTTAAACTCAATACATATTCGACTTCACTTTTAAGACGGTCTGCGCCGTCCAGGTCTTTTTTATTGATAATGAAAATGTCGCCGATTTCCATTACTCCGGCTTTCAGAGCCTGAATTTCATCACCCAGCCCCGGAACCAGCACCAGCAAGACAATATCAGAGAGTTCCATGACTTCGATTTCGGTTTGCCCGACACCGATGGTTTCAATGATCACATAGTTGAAACCGGCAGCGTCGAATATTTTAATCGCATCTGCGGTCGCACCGGCAACACCGCCCAGATGTCCCCGGGAAGCCATTGACCGGATGAAAACACTATCGTCGGTTGCGTGTTTCTGCATACGAAGACGATCTCCTAAAAGCGCTCCGCCGGAGAAAGGTGAACTGGGGTCTACAGCAATAACGGCAACAGTCTTATTGTCTTGCCGTAAATGTTCGATAAACCGGTCCAGCAAGCAACTTTTGCCGGCGCCCGGCGGCCCGGTAATTCCCCAAACGATTGCATTCCCGCAATGGGGGTGAAGCGTATCAATTAATACCTCTTTTTGGGTAATGTCGGTTTCGTTTTCAATCAGGCTGATACTCCGGGCAATTGCCCGAATATCCTGCTTCAATACCTGCCTGGCTAAATTTTGCATAATTCGTTCACTATTTAGCCGATTCAATATATGCGATGATGTCTTTAATCGGTGTTCCCGGCGTAAAAACTGCCCGAATACCGTTTTCTTTCAATCCGGGAATGTCACTTTCCGGAATGACACCACCGCCGAAAACAATGATATCGTCGGCATTTTTCGATTTTAGCAATTCTACGACTTTTGGAAACAACTCATTGTGTGCGCCGGACAACAGGCTGAGCCCGATAAAATCAACATCTTCCTGAATCGCGGTTTTAACAATGGCATCGGGAGTTTGTCGGATTCCGGTATAAATGACTTCATAGCCGGCATCTTTCAGCGCCCGGGCCACATATTTAGCGCCGCGGTCATGGCCATCAAGGCCCGGTTTTGCGATGAGAATTCGTATTTTTTTCATCATAGTCTATCCTATAAAACAATGGATTCCTGATATTCGCCAAATACTTCCCGGAGAATGTTGCAGATTTCTCCAAGCGTGGCGTACTCTTTAACAGCTGCAATGATGGTGGGCATCAGATTTATATCCGGATCCTGAGCCGCCAGGCGAAGCTCGTTCAGTTTTTGAGTGACGTTTTCATTATTGCGAAGTTTTTTTATCTCCGACAATTTATTGATCTGCAGATCTCGCAGCTTCGGATCGACTTTGAGGATGTCTGACGGCGGATTTTCTTTGATCGTAAATTTATTGACGCCTACCACGACCCGTTCACCGCTTTCCACTTCCTGTTGATAGCGATAAGCAGCATCCTGAATTTCTTTTTGGACATAGCCGTTTTCAATGGCCCGCACCATACCGCCAATATCTTCGATTTTATTCAGGTAATGCCAGGCTTGCGCTTCGATTGTATCCGTTAATTTCTCGATGGTATAACTGCCTGCAAGGGGATCGATTGAATTGGTAACACCGGATTCATGAGCGACGATCTGTTGAGTCCGCAGGGCGATTCTTACAGAATCCTCGGTTGGTAAACCCAGCGCTTCGTCCCTTGAATTAGTATGCAGGCTTTGAGTTCCTCCCAATACCGCCGCCAAGGTTTGAATTGCGACCCGGACGATATTGTTATCCGGCTGTTGAGCAGTCAGGGTACTACCGCCGGTTTGAGTATGAAAGCGCAGCATCATAGATGTCGGCTTTTGGGCGTTGAATTTTTCTTTCATAACTTTGGCCCAGATGCGGCGGGCCGCACGGAATTTCGCTACCTCTTCCAGAAGATCATTGTGGGCATTAAAGAAAAATGAAAGGCGATCGGCGAAACTGTCGATATCCATACCGACTTTCAGGGCAGCCTTTACATATTCGATACCATTCGCCAAGGTGAATGCGATTTCCTGAACCGCTGTCGAGCCGGCTTCCCGGATGTGGTAGCCAGAAATGCTGATCGTATTCCATTTAGGTACCTCAGCGCTGCAATATTCAAAAATGTTGGTGATTAATCTCAAGGAAGGTTTTGGCGGGAAAATGTAGGTTCCCCGGGCCATGTATTCTTTCAGGATGTCATTTTGAATGGTGCCGGTGAGTTTATCACGTGAAACGCCCTGTTTTTCAGCCACCGCAACGTACATTGCGAGGAGGACCGCTGCCGGGGCATTAATCGTCATAGACGTAGAAACTTTGTCCAGTGGAATTCCATCAAATAAAATTTCCATGTCCTCTATGGTATCGATAGCGACACCAACTTTCCCGACTTCACCTTCAGCAATGGGATCATCGGAATCGTAACCGATTTGTGTTGGCAGATCAAAAGCGATGGAAAGTCCGGTTTGTCCCTGCTCCAGGAGAAACTTATAGCGCTCATTGGATTCTTCAGCGGTTCCAAATCCGGCATACTGGCGCATTGTCCAGAAGCGGCCCCGGTACATGGTCGGCTGTACGCCGCGTGTATAAGGATATTCGCCGGGAAATCCCAGTTTATCAGAATAATTGTCAAAATCACCGCTTTCGGGTATATCGATTCGATCCGCCGGAATCCAGGAGATGGTCGCGAATTCTGACTTTCTTTCCGGAAAACGATCTGTCATTTTTTTGACCGTCGTGTCTTCCCAGTCTTTACGATGCTTTTGAAAGCGCTCATCTTTTGACATTACGTCCTCTCCTCTTCTATGATAAGACCGAACATGCGTTTTGTCATAACAGTTGCCGATTTATTATATTCGAATGATGAAAAGAATCCGGTACGAAAAAAATCGAATCACTGTTTGACAGATAGGGTACCATTAGATTATCCCACTTTATCGATTTTCGTCTTGTAATAAAACTTAAAAAATTAAAGAGGATTCTCGAGAAAAACAATAAATACTATTGTTTTTTTGCCCGAAAAATCAGAATTGCGGTTTTCTTATTTTGAAGAATATAGCCGGATTACAAGATAAAAGTTAGGTATAACGAAAGCTTATCGATTTTTGATCAAGGTCACAACTATTCCAACACCATTTTTGCATTGACAACTATCGAATTCCCGATTCATCCAACAGACGTGTAAATCATGAATTAAACAAAAAAGGAGATATCATGAAAACAGTTAGAGTTATAGCAGTAGTGGTTTTATTGGCGACAGTGATGTTTGGCCAGGACAATTTTGAACAAAAGACCCTTTTTCAAAAGGGCACAGTGCTGGGTGGCTACGGCGGACCGGCTTTGTCCATTGGAAAACTCAATGGTAAATATGCGGTGTTTACCGGAGGCGCTGGCGCTTTGGTGTTGAATCATCGGTTTATTATCGGTGGCGCCGGATATGGTTTAGTGAACAGAATTGATATCAGTCAGGAAGGCACACCGGAAGATTCTTCAAGATATTTGAATATGGGTTACGGCGGACTGGAATTGGGATATATCATTGCGCCGTCACAGCTGGTCCATATTAAAGTATCCTCACTATTTGGTGTTGGCGGCATGGGATCACATGGTTATATTGATATTTGGGACGAAGATTATGATGAAAATGATTTTGACGTATATCAGGACGTTTTCTTTGTCTTGCAGCCGACCGTAGCTCTTGAATTGAATGTTGCCAAATTTTGCCGGCTTGATGTCGGGGCTACGTACCGTTACACATCGGGTTTCGATTATAAAGGCCTGAAAACCGGTGATCTTGATGGTTTGGAACTGAAAGTAGCGGTCAATTTCGGGCTATTTTAAAAATAATTACCCTTTGCATTATCGCATAAGCGTCCTCAAAACGGGGGCGCTTTTTTTTGTTTGATTCATCTCTGATTCTCAGAAAACCACGAAGTAGCTTTATTTCTAAATGAATAATAGTAAATTTACAGGGTATTTGAATTCATTTGATAACAATGTGATAAGAAAGAAGATGTTGACAAATCAATGAAAATATATGTGCGAATGCTAAAATGGGTGAAGTCCTATTGGAAGGTGCTGACCATCGGTCTGCTCTCATCATTATTGTTTGTGATGTTTAATAGTGCCTCAGTCTGGCTGACAGCTTCGTTTGTAAATGTGATCTTTCCACAAAAATACCAGGAGGTAGTTCAGGAACAGGATAGCAAAGACACAATTCAGGAAAAAAGTAATCTCAATACCCGGATAAAAAATTATACAAACAAAATACTCATCAAAGATAATCCCTACGAATCTTTAAAAATGCTCTGCATTATCATCATTCTGACATTTATCATGAAGAATATTTTCTTTTATTTGAAAAGTATATCCTTTGGTTATGTGCAGTTGAAATTGATTATGAATATTCGGAACCAGCTGTATGAGCATCTTCACAAGTTGTCGCTGTCCTATTTTCACCGGAAAAAAGGCGGTGAACTGATGTCCATCGTTCTGAATGATGTCGGAGTCATGCGGCGGGCGTTTACGGTCAGTTTTGACAAATTAATAGTGGAACCGATCAATATTCTGACATTCACAGCTTTGATGTTTATCATCTCCTGGCAATTAGCATTGCTGGCCTTTATCATTTTGCCGGTTACGATGTTTATGATATCGAAAATCGGACAGAGTATTCGTCGCAAATCCGTCAGGACATCCAAAAAAATCGCGGGTATTACAGCCATTTTAAATGAAACGATCAGTGGCATTCGGGTCGTCAAAGCATTCGCGATGGAAGCTTTTGAAAAGCGTCGGTTTTTTAATGAAACCATGAATTATTTTCGGCTGACATTTAAACGCCGCCGTCTCAGGGCAATCTCAACACCCGTCAGTGAGAGTTTTAGTGTCGTCGTTGGAGTAATTTTGCTCTGGATTGGCGGGAGCCAGGTGTTGAGTGGCAGTGGCATTGAAGCCGAAGATTTCATCCGTTTTATTATTTTATTGTTTGCAATTCTGACGCCTATTCGATCATTGAATATGGTCAATGTGGATCTTCAGGAAGGCATTGCCTCGGCCCAACGGGTCTTTTCCATACTGGATGAAAAACCGGATATTACCGAAAAGCCCAATGCAATTCAGTTGACAAGTTTTGATTCAATAGTCAGGTATCAGAATGTTGGATTTCAGTATAATGAACATGATGGGGACGTTCTGAAAAATATCGACCTGGAATTGAAAAAAGGTGAAATTGTCGCCATTGTCGGGCATAGTGGGGCCGGAAAGTCAACTCTGGTGGACTTATTGCCACGGTTTTATGATATTCAGAGCGGGAGTATAAGCATTGATGGTGTCGATGTCCGCGATGTATCATTGGCATCATTGCGTTTACTGATGGGAATCGTCACTCAACAAACCATTTTATTTAACGATACAATTTTCAATAACATTGCCTATGGAATGTCCGACGCTGATCCGGAGTTGGTTATCACTGCAGCAAAAGCAGCCAATGCCCATGAGTTCATTGAGGAGTTTCCCGATAAATATGAAACAGTCATCGGTGACCAGGGATCCAGACTGTCCGGCGGTCAGGCCCAGCGGATCGCAATTGCCCGGGCATTGTTGAAAAATCCGCCAATTTTAATCCTGGACGAAGCAACGTCATCGCTGGATACGGAATCCGAGCTGAAAGTCCAGTCCGCCATTGACCGGTTAATGAAAGACCGGACAGTATTTGTGATTGCTCATCGCCTCACAACAATTCAGTCCGCCAATAAAATAATTGTAATGGATAAAGGTAATATTGTGGAACAGGGAACCCATCAGGAATTGTTGGATAAGGCTGGAATATATCGCTATCTTTACGATATTCAATTCAATAATATTAATGGTACGGTAGAATCATATAAATCATAGGCATTAAAGGCAGTTTAGGAAAGCGAATGAAAAAATCGTCGTACATCGGTCCCTCGATTAGCCGCTATCAGTTTGAGGGTTTGAAAAACAAAGGGTGGATTGTTGAATATGCGATTGAGGTGTATAAACGTCGGCCAAATATTGTTGCTCTTATGGAATTGGATATCGGCAGCCGGTTCCAGAAAGTCGTTGTTAAAAGTTTTGGCTGGCGGGATGCGAAAGCGCCGTTTATCAGTCCCTTTAAAAAATCCAGAGCCGAAATGGCCTGGGATGCGACTCACAGGTTGATGGATGCCGGTCTGCCGGTACCAAAGCCGGTAGCTGTTTATACCGCCCGCCAGGCGGGGTTCATTGACTTAAACATCTTTATCACTGAATATATTGGAAAGCATCAAAAAAGCAGCCGGGTTTTTGAAAGTGAGATTATTGACTTTGCCCGCAAAGGTGATGTTGCCATGAAGATCGCCGAAATCGTTTCAGCGACCCATAAGGCGGGATTTATTCACCACGATTTCGTTAAAGATAATTTTCTGGTGTCCGATGCTGACTATCGTTCCGTGTTCCTAGTCGATCTTACTCTCGTGGAACAAAAGAAGAAGATGACTATAGCAGAACGAATGAATGACATTGCCAAACTGAATCTGTGCAGCTGTAATTTAGATCACGACCATGAGGACTGCTTATGGCTATATTTCATCCTCAGTTACGATTCTGAAAACGCTGAAAACATACTTGTCCATTTGAAAAAAAGTATCCAAAAATTACAAAAAGCCCGAAAATCCAAATAAAAACTCTGAAACCAATTCAATAGAAACACCACCCGGATTGAAATTAATCAAGATATTCGAGAGAGTAATGATATGCCATCTTATGCTGTGCCAGTTTGGAGCAGCTCAGTCCGTCCAGCCGTTCGGATTGGGTGAAAAATTGAACTATTCTGCATGGTTTAATTTTATCAAGGGTGGTGAATCATCTCTCGAACTTCTGGGTATTGAAGAAATTAATGGTATTTCGACCTATCATATCCGGTCGGTTACCGAATCCCTGCCTTTTTTTGATCGATTCTACAAAGTCCGTGATTACATGGACTCGTGGGTTGATACATCCGGACGGTTTTCTCATCGGTTTTCCAAATCACTCAGGGAGGGCAGGTATCGAAAAAAATATTCTGTGGATTTTGATCACCAGGCTGGTTTGGCCATTTCCAAAAATAACCGGAATTCGATCCCCGATATGGTCCAGGATGGCCTGTCCATGTTCTATTATGTCCGTACGCTGGATTTAACAGTCGGTGATATAGTCGAGATTAACTATTTTGATAATGATTCGTTAAGGCCGTTTTTAATTAAAGTTGATAAGATTGAATCAGTGAAAACACCGATCGGGGAAATGGAATGTTTCGTTCTGGCGCCTTATCTGGAAACCGGAAAACTGCTGAAACACAAAAGTAAAGTGACTATTTATCTTAGTACCGATCAGCGGCGCATCCCGGTGATGATTTCCAATGAAGCGCGTTTTGGATCGCTGGTTCTGAAACTGGAATCAATCGATAAATCCGATTAATAATACGTATACTCATATTCAGTTTTTTGGAGGATGGTTTTTTTACCGTCGGTGAGATCAAAAATAAGATCACTGATAGGTTTTCCCTTATTATCCAGGTGATGTTCTGATAGAGTCTTATGCGGAGGACCTGATTGACGGGAAGGAACAGTCCGAATCTGAACAATTAACTGATTGTTCAGATTATATTCAAACCTGTCAATATTACGGATGTGATCATCCCGGATTGTCGTTCTTTCAATAATATTGCCGTTTTTAATTTTTTTAAGAAGGGTGAAGGAAAGTGAATCATTTTCAGGAAGATAGTAACTTTCTTCGATAAGGTCATCAGTTGGATAAAAATAATTTACCACAAACAAGGTGTCGCCGTTTGGATAGCAGCGAATTCTCTGCGTATGTTTCCCTTCCGGATTAATCGTATACGTGTCTTTAATCTTTAACTCTCCATTCCAGTAATCCTGAAACTCAGTAATAATACCGTTGGAGTTGTAGGTGTAGATTTCGCGATCTTGTGATTTACTTGCTTTTGAGAAATTTGATTTCTCCAGCAGAAGGCCATTTTTATCGTAATGATATTTTATTGTTCGCCGGAGTTTGTGGGGAGATTGATAATATTTGGATATTATTAATCGGGAATTCCGGTCGTATTTATTTGTTTCCCAATCTATCAATGAGTCATTTTCACCAAACCATTGAGTTTTAATCTTTTGCCCGAATTTATTATAATGATCCACCCAATATTTAGATCCAATTGGACATCGTGTCATTGCGTATATTCGATCATCGGGGAATGTCCATAAGGTGTCGCCATCAATGATACTAGATTGAAGTGTTTTTATCAGGGCTGTTTTAACACCCAGATACGGATTATTGGGATCAATTTCCGGCTTTGAACATTCATACAGTAAACTAAAAAGCAACAATAACAGAAACGGGAAATGAATCACTTTTTTATAGATCATGATTTTTCCTTTTCCATTGTATTTATTCAATAATAAACGATAAAATCCAAAATATTTTTCAAATCTACCATGTATCAAAAAATTAAGGTATTTCTACAGTATTGTCAATAAAATTGATGGTTTTCTGATCCTACTGTAAAAGAATTAACTATTGATTATTGATTGGCAGTTTGATAGTAAACGTTGTGCCTTTGCCGACAATGCTATCTACGATGATGCTTCCGTTATGTGCTTCGATTATTCGGCGAACAATCGCCAGACCCAGACCGGTACTTTTTTCGCCACCCGTCGGACGAACACTGGTTTTACTAAATTCCTTGAATATTTTCGAAATTTCGTTTTCCGGTATTCCCTGACCCTGATCGGCAACCGATATTTCAACGGATCCATCGGATTTTCGGGCGCTGAGAGTGACGGTAGTATTGGGATAAGAGAATTTAATCGCGTTGGTCACCAGGTTATCCAGTACCTGCATAATACGGTTGGAATCGACATTGATTTCCGGCAATTTCAATTCAATATCCAGTTTAAGTTCAATCTGTTTTTTCTCGGCCAGAGATTTGGTCATGGACTCGTAGGTATGAAAGAATTTATGCAGGTCGAGTGCTTCGAGCTTCAATTCCAGGTTGCCGGATTCAATCGCACTGAAATCCAATATGTTATGGATGAGGTTCAGCATGCGGTCGCAGTTTTTATCCATAGTATTCAGGACTTCCCGCTGCTTTTCGTCGATTTCACCCAGATAGCCGTTGAGAAAAAGAATGATGAAATTTTTAACAACGCCGATAGGACTGCGCAGATCGTGGGCGGCAATTCCGAGGAATTTATTTTTCAGGTCATTTAACTGAATTAATTCTTCGTACATCCGGCTTTTTTCAAAAATCACTGATAATTGCCGGGCGATTTTCTGGAATACATCGGCGTGAAGGTCTTTGTAAGTATTTATCTGCATACTGGAAAAGAAAATAAATCCTACCGGCTTATTAGCAGCGATCAGGGGGCAGGTGAGACTGGATTGCATTCCTTCTTCGACGATCAGGCGGGTTGACATTGAATCGGGATGACTGTTCAGGTAATCGGGCAGGTTGTTGATGATTCTTGGTTCACCGGTATTGATAATCGTTGCCAGGCTGCTGTCCAGAATCGGGGCTGAATACCCAGTGCTGATCTTGATGGTTTTTGCATCCGAGCGGGTACAGCAGGCCCGCACAAGTCCTTTGTCAGTATCGATTAATGCGATACCAATTCGGTTATAAGGAATGATTTCCCTGAAGGAATCAAATACATGGTCTAAAATACCAGTCAGCAGCAGACCGTCATTGATTTTTTCAGTAATTGAAGCCAAAGTGCGTTGCTCTTTGCAGCGATTTTCGAAAGATTCACCTACCGATGAAATTGCCTTGGCGAGTTTATTAAACTCACCGGAATCCTTAATCGACAATTCCGGGTGAAAATTTCCCTGGACCATTTCTTCAAGAGCAATGATCAATTCATCGAGCCGGTGTTTATCCATGTTTGCGTTTCCTCTTTTGATACTGTAGGTGTGTTTTCGATGTTAAAATAGCTTTTTGCCTGTTTTTGCCGGTCATGTCTTTGACAACCGAAAGTTTATTTAAGGTGAAAGGATCCAGTCCGGTATAGTACATCAGACTGGAATATGTAGACGGCAGAGGCGTATAAATCTGAACCTGTTCCGGGTTTATGTGAAGTTCTCGCATTGCGAAATCTTTTAGCGACCGCATATCCTCTTCAGTACAACCTGGATGGGCGGCAATAAAATAGTATGTCAAAAATTGCCGCTTTCCGGACGATTCTGAAAATCTATCAAATTGCTGCTTAAATTCAAGTAAAGAATCAACTTCTGGTTTACCCATTTGATCGAGAACGTGGCTCTCGCTGTGCTCCGGAGCGATCTTCATTTGTCCGGATGTGTGATGCTCGGCGACATCTTTCAGGTATGTCTTGCCATATTTCCGATCATTTATCACCATGTCATAGCGAATTCCGGAACCGATAAATATGTGTTTAATGCCGGGAATTTGGCGCAATTTTTTCAGCAGATTGATTTGAATGTTGTGGTGTACGGGTAGCTGCGGACACTTTTCAGGATAGAGACAACGCTTATCTTTGCAGGCGCCGCTTTTTAGTTTTTTTTGACATTCAAAACCGTACATATTGGCGGTCGGTCCGCCGACGTCGTTGATTGTGCCCCTAAAATCCGGGAGTTCCGAGAGATGTCTGGCTTCATCCAGAATAGATTTTTCACTCCGCCAGCGGACTGTACGACCTTCATGGACACCAATGGAACAGAAATTACACTCTCCGTAACAGCCCCGGTGGGAATTAATTGAAAATTTGATGGTGTCCAAGGCCCTCACATTGCCCTGCTTTGCGTAATAAGGGTGAGCGGCTCGTTCAAAACCCAGAGTGTAGATTTCGTCTATCTCTTTCTGACTCAGGTACAATTGAGGCGGATTCTGAACCAGGAACCGGGCGCCGATTTTCTGAGCCAGACCGAATGCATTTAGCGGATCACTGTTTTTGTAAAATTCATGGAACATTTGAATAAAGGTCTTTTTATACTTTTGAACTGCTTCAAAAGATGGCAATTCCAGGTAGTTTTCCGGTACGATATCGGAAATATAACTAACTCCTCTGATGTGACGAGGTTCTTTCGTGAATTTTAATGAATCCGCCATCTCAATAATTGTCTTTTCGGCCATGCCATATACTAAAAAGTCGGCTTTGGCATCAAAAAGAATCGGACGACGCAGTTTATCTGACCAGTAGTCATAATGCGTGATTCGACGCAGGCTGGCTTCGATTCCGCCCAGTACAATTGGTACGGTGTTTTTATAATACTGGCGAATCAGATTTGTATAGACAATCACAGCCCGATCGGGACGGCGATCATTATTGCCGCCGGGAGTATAATCATCCTGTTTCCGGAATTTTTTCAGGGCGGTGTGATTGGCAACCATCGAGTCAATGCTGCCACCGCTGACACCCCAGAAGAGCTTTGGTTCACCAAGACGAGCGATATCTTTTGCACTGTCGATATCCGGCTGTGCAATAATGCCGACTTTGTAGCCGTTCTTTAACAGTTGTTTTCCAATGACGGCAATCCCGATTTGCGGACTATCGATATAGGTGTCGCCGGTGACCAGGATTACGTCCAGTTGAGACCAGTTGCGTTGTTTAAGTTCTTCAGGTGTTGTTGGTATGAACATTGGAATAATATAAAATTTTAACTTTGACAACCTCGTAAAAAGGTAAAATTGGTAGAATTCAAAAAACATACTCACAATCATAGATTTTACCGGAATTGGATAAAAACTTACTAACATAATCATAA
>Ga0268276_1002505_pt1 | contig 15594 bp, 6 predicted proteins | sample saktaG_4_FD_190145 | JGI IMG/M metagenome (GOLD analysis project Ga0268276, IMG submission 190145) | Saline water microbial communities from Sakinaw Lake, British Columbia, Canada - sak_2010_1_5_45m | ecosystem: Environmental > Aquatic > Non-marine Saline and Alkaline > Saline ...
CGGCGGAGTGCAGAACATTTTGGCGGCGGCAGGAAAGCTGAAGGATGCGCGGCGGCGATCTTCGGCTATTTCAGCGGTGCAGGTTTTGCAACGCAAAGAAAACGAGTGCGTCGGGTTGTTGTCCTCCGGCAAGGGCCGGCAGGCGTGGGAGGCATCCAATGATCTGCGCACGCGGATGTACGAGGTCTACGGCCTGTTGCAGCCGTCGCGCAAAGGAGAGATCAGGGCGGTCTGGGATCATTCAGGCATGGGGCTATATCCGGGCGAATGGCCGCGCACCTGCCGCCTGCTGAAAGACGCCGGCTTCACGGACATCTACGTCAATGTGGCGGGAGCGGCCTTCGCGCATTATGCCAGCGGGGTTCTGCCGCGTTCGCGCGTTTTCACCGAACAGGGCGATCAGCTGGCAGCCTGTGTGGCGGCGGCAAAACCCTTTGGTTTGCGTGTTCACGCTTGGCTGCTGTGCTTTTCGACTGAAGGGGCGACACCGGCGCGCATAGACATTTTCAGAAAACGCGGCTGGCTGCTGACCAATCCGGACGGTTCGCCGCGTTCGTGGCTTGACCCGGCGGTGCCGGAAGTCAGGGCCTATCTGGTGGGAGCCGTGCGTGAAATGGCGGTCAAACATGATGTGTACGGGGTACATCTCGATTTCGTGCGCTATCCGGATTACGCATCGAGTTTGGGACCGACGGTAAAGGCTCGTTTTGAGCAGGCCACCGGAAGGCGCGCGGCGGCCTGGCCGGAAGATGTGAAGAGCGGTGCTTTGCGAAGTCTTTTCATCCAGTGGCGCGCTAAGCAGGTGTCAGATTTTGTGCAGTCCGCGCGCCGTGTGATGCGTCGTGACGCGCCGGGCAAGCTGATGACGGCGGCGGTTTACGGTAAATATCCGTCGTGTCTGTACGCGGTGGGTCAGGATTGGGAATCGTGGATCAACATAGGACTGGTTGACTATGTGATGCCGATGAACTACACCGAAGATTTCGGCCGTTTCAACGAGTGGCTGTCGCATCAGACCCGTACGCGTCAGCAGGCGATGCGGATATTGCCGGGCATCGGTGTCACAGCGGCGGAAAGCAGGCTGGACGCGGCGCAGGTGATCGATCAGATACAGGCGGTTAGGCGGGCGGGGTGTCCCGGGTTCGCGCTGTTCGACCTCGACACGACCTTGCGCCAAGAGATACTGCCGGTATTGCGCCTGGGTGCTTGCGCTCCCTGAAAAAGGGAAAAGGGGAAATCATGAAATATCACCGTTCAAGTGACGTGCGGACTCGGGCGCACAGGTTGTTTTTTGCAGGTTCGTATGCCGCTGTCATGGTCTGCGCGCTGGGCTGCGCAGGCGTATTCCAGACCGCAGACACGCCTGTTGACGAAAAGGAGCGGGACAAGCAGGGGCTTTTCCCGGTGACCGTGCAGTTCTCGCCCGTGCCGGACGCGCCGGGCTGGCAGGGCGGCGACCAGAAGCTTGACGAGGCGCTGGTGCTCAGCACGCTCGACAACATCATCGCCCACGGGTGTACGGCGCTTTACCTCCCGCAGTCTTCGCAAATGGGCGCGCCGGTCCCGGAAGCCCTCCACCCCGCCATCGCCGGCGCGGCCCGCGCTCGCGGGATGAAGGTCACCTGGCAAGCTGGGGGTCTTGAACTCTTCGGTCGCAAACAGCCTCCGAAAAATTGCGTCTATTCGCCGCGCTACGCCGAGGCCGTCCGCAAGAACGTGGCGGAAAAGCTGGCTCCGCTCGCGGGCCAGCCGGATGTCGAGCGGGTCTTCTGCTATCAGGACGAGCCCTTCCACCAGGGGGTCGAGTCGTTCGGAACCAACGACGAGGTCAAGGTGGAGTTCCGCAAGCGGTACGGCTACGACATGCCCCCCAGCCACGACTCGGTCCGCAATGACCCGGTCAAGTGGCTCGACGTGATCAACTTCCGCTCCGATTATTTCCCGGACGGCTGGCGCCAAACCTACAAGGCCATCAAGGCGACCAACGCGAACTTCAAGGTCATCATGACGCACGACAGCCACAGCACGTTCGGCGCCGCGGTTGATTCCCACGCGCGCCTGTTCGTGGATGACGTCTTTCACTGGGGCGGGGACTTCGCCGACACCTTTGTCTACGACAGCTACCCGTACATGATGACTGATTTCCGATACGGCGAGTGCCGCCGCATCGTCAAGCCGCGCATGAGCCAGTTCCACTACTCCTTCGCGCAGATGCGCAACTTGACGCGCGCTTACGGCAAGGAACTCGGCTTCTGGTTCGGCACGTATAACGCGCTCTGGTTCAAGAAATCCATGGGCGAGGAGCTTCGCCGCATGAACTGGCTCGAGCGCGAGACCGCGACCACCGCCGTGGCCCAGGGTTCCGACTTCCTGATCTTCGGCTTTGGCATCCCGCAGGACGCCGGCCATTGGCGGGAGCTGGGCAAAGGGCTGAATCTGATCCAGCGGTGCGGTTCTAGTCTGCGTCAGGCACCCAAGGTCAAAGCCAAGGCGGCCTTTCTCTTCCCGCGCACGCAGTGCATCCAGTTGCAGGAGGAATACTGGAACGTGGGTCTCTCCTTCGAGTTGTTCCTGCGCGCTTTCGGCGAACTGGACGTGCTGCACGAGGAACAGGTGACCGACGACACGCTGGGCGGCTACGAGATGCTCTGCCTGTTCGATGTCCAACTGCTGCCGGAGGATGTGGCCGGGCGGATAGCCGCATTTATCGACAAGGGCGGCGTGGTGGTCGCGGACTGTGTGCCTCAACTGGGCCGGCACAAAGTGCCGCTGCAGACGCTCATGCCGCTGTTCGGCGTGGATGCCGCCGCGACGGGTCGCGTCAAACGCTCCGGACGGTCTTCCGAAGAGGCGAGCACCGCCGCAGTGCGCGGCAACAGCTTGGGCGGCTCGTACGATTTCACTGTCGCGAGCCCGCGCCTGTGCCGCGTGACGGACGGCGAAGTGCTCCTTAAAACGCAGGACGGACAGCCGGCGCTCATCCGCCGCAAAAGCGGCCGGGGCACGGCGTGGCTGCTCGGTTTTTGCGCCCAGGACAGTTACTTCCAGGCGTGGAAGACAGACGACGGCAACACGCGCAGGCAGCTTTACGGGCTGTTGAACGCCATCGCCAGGAAATCGGGCGTCCGGTCGCATGTGCATTCCTCCAACCCGGACGTGGAAGCATCCGTGCGGGCCAGCGCGCGGGAAGCCTATCTGTTTGTGATCGACCACGAGGCGCCCGTTAAAACGGCCCGCATCCGTCTCGCGGATCTGCCTTTCAAGATCAGGCGTGTCACGGACATCGCGTCCGGCAAGGAAGTGCCATTCAAACGGCAGGGGCGCACGTGCATGATCGACGCGGACTTGTCCGGCGGCGTCACGAAAATCATGCGCCTGACGCCGTGACGCAAAAGCTGAGGCTGGTGGATGTTGTGCGGCTTGGCAGGTTGCTCCCATAGAACGGGGGCAATCAGGACAGCAGGGAATCAATCACAGAAGGAGGAGGCAAAAGAATGAAATCGGAAATGCAAAAATGTTTCATGGCGATGCTGGGGTTCGTGGTCACGGCGTGTGTGCAGGCACAAGCTCCCGCTCGGGGGCAAACGGCAGGAAACATCACATGTGAGATCAAACCTCACAACGGCAAGACGACGATGTTCGTGAACGGCGCGCCGCGCTTTCCGATGGCGTACTCATCGTATTATCCGGAACAGTACCGCTACAAGCAGATGTCGGATCACGGGGTTCACACTTATATTCTAATATTGACGATGACCGACAAATGGCTGGGCGGGGACGCACCTGTCAAATGGAACACGCCTGGACTCTGGCGCGGGCTTGACAATGTGGATATGTCGGTCGTGGAAGCGAACCTCAAAAAAATCATCGACGTGGATCCGAATGCGTTGATCATCATACGCGTGTTTTGCGACACTCCCGTCTGGTGGGATCTCCTGCATCCTGAAGAGACCAACGATGAGGGGGCGCTCGGTGGTAAAAGGCGGCGGCAATCGTTCTCCTCTCTGGTCTGGCGCAACGACATGTCCGCGGCTTTGAGACAGCTCGTCCGCGGCGTGTCGGCATCGAAGTACGGCAACCATGTGATTGGCTACATGCCCACCGCCGGAGCCACCGAGGAGCAGGCCAAAGGGTGCGATTTGAGCATTTGCGCGCAAAAGGGCTTCCGCGAGTGGCTCTGCGGGCGTTACGGGAAGGACGGCAAGGAGATCGAACGGCTGTTCGGGAAAAAGATTGATGAGATTTCCATTCCTTCAGCCGCCGAACGTTCAAAAGGGGATTGCGGCAACTTCCTTGATCCGAAGAAATCCCGACTCGTGATCGACCTCCGCCAGTTTCATTCCGATGAGATCGTCGATTCGGGGTTGGCCTTCTGCAAAGCCGTGAAAGAGGCATCGGACGGACGACTGATTACAGGCTTTTTCTATGGGTATACCCAGATATTTGCGGATTCTGGCCACCTTGCCCTGCGCCGGATGCTCGACTCCAAAGACGTCGACTTCGTTACTACTGCGGGAGGCCGGAGTTATACGGAAACGGATTCCGTCCTGAAGGCGGGCAAGCTATTTTACAGCGAGATCGACGCCAAGACATCTCTGGCCAAATGGATTTCAGAAATCCGCCCCGACATCGACCCGCAGGGACATTATAACGAAAAGCGATGGCGCGGACCTCCGACAATCCCGATCAGCATGCAAACGCTCAAGGAGATTTTCGCCAAGAATCTGGTAAGCGGCTGGGCTAGCTGGTGGTTCGATCTCTGGGGGGGATGGTACGATGACGAGGCGTTCCAGAAAATGTTCGCGCAAATGCAGTCTGCCGGTGACGAGAGCATCCGGCTCCCGCGCAAGTCTCTTGCGCAGATCGCCGTGGTGCTGGACGAGAACTCGTATCGCTATCTGCCTTACGGCGTGTCCCAACGTGGCGCAAAATTCGTGTGGATCATTTATCAACTGCAGGTAATGGGCACCATCGGCGCCCCCCATGACTTCTATCTTCTTGACGACTTGAAGGATCTCGAACTCTCCCGCTACCGCATGATCGTCTTTCTCAACGCCTTCGTCTTGTCGGAAGACCAGCGGCGGATCATCCGCGACAGGTGTATGAAGGACAACCGCCTGCTGATGTGGATGTATGCCCCCGGACTGATCAAAGACAATCTTTCCGCCGACAACATTTCTTCCCTGCTCGGCATGAAGGTGCGGATGGAGGCGACGCAGCCCACAGCGAAAATCGCGCTCAAGCTCCCCGATGGCAGCATGTTGAACTACGGGTGCGGTGGGGTGTCACCGTTTTTTCATGTCGTTGAAGGGGCTGACACGGCGGCCGGGCATTTGGAAGACGGCCGGATTGTGGTGGCGGAGAAACGCGGGGCGGACTGTCGGAACCTTTTCGTGTCGATGCCGCCGCTGCCGTCGAAGGCGATGCGGCACTATGCCAAGCAGGCCGGCGTGCATATCTACAACGAGTCTGCCGGCACCGCCGTCTACGCCAACGAAAGCTATCTGGCGCTTACGCTGCCGCCGGGCAGGCAAACGATTCGGCTGCCTGAGAAGGCTTCGCTGAAGGAGCTTGTGCCGCTTGAGCCGGGTCAGTCGTCCCTCGGCAAAGGACTGTCGTTTAATGGAGTTGAGACATTTGACGTCGAATGCACGAACCGCACGACCCGCATCTTTCAACTTTCGAAGTAAAAAAGCCGCGGACCACCCCAGCGATGCGATTCAACAAAGTTGAATCGCATCGCCATAAAGCGCTTAAGCGTATTTTACTTGCGCGGAAGGTATGTTTTGGGTGAAAATGCGGCTTTCATTCGATTTCAAATCAAACCTAAAGGGCATTATATGTCGAGCGCAAGCAGTCTGGACGCGATTTCATCATTGTGCAAACGCCGAGGTTTCATTTTTCACAGTTCCGAGATTTATGGCGGTATCAACGGCTTCTGGGATTACGGTCCGCTAGGTTGCGAGATGAAGAGTAATATCAAAGAGGACTGGTGGAAGACCACGGTTCGCAAGCGCGAGGATGTGGCTGGTTTGGACGCCACTATTATAATGCATCCGGCAATCTGGAAGGCATCGGGACATCTCGCCACCTTCTCGGATCCGATGTGTACCTGCAAAGGTTGCAAGAAGCTGATGCGGGCCGACCAGATATGGGATATACTGCGTGACGGTGCGATTGGTCAGAGTCTTCAGGCGCTGCTGGATGGCGGCGCGGATGCCGCGAAGGTGGCTGGATGGTGTAAAGGCAAAGCCAAAGGCTTGGCGCCCAATCTTAAGGCGGTTTTGGAGCCGGATGCCTTGACCGCCTCTTTTGAGAAAATCAAGTTTGACTCCGCGGCTTATGGCGGGCCGAGGGAGCTCTACACCCTGCTGGCGGATGCCGAAGGCGCGATCACGCCTTGTCCGTACTGCGGTGGAGAGCTGACCGAACCGCGACCATTCAATCTGATGTTCAAGACCGTGGTGGGGCCGGTGGACGACCCCTCCAACGTGGCATATCTGCGGCCGGAGACCGCGCAGGCTATTTTCACCCAGTTCCAGAATGTGCTGGCCACCAGCCGCCAGCAGGTGCCGTTTGGCATCGCCCAGATGGGTAAGTCGTTTCGCAACGAGGTGACGCCACGCAACTACACCTTCCGATCACGCGAGTTCGAGCAGATGGAGCTGGAGTTTTTCATCCGGCCGGACGAGGCGGTGGAACTTATCTGCGGCAAAGTGACCAAGATGGCTGACAGTCCTGATTTGAGCGTACCCGATGTTTCCTGGGGTTGGGAGGTCTGGCACAAGTATTGGGTCGAGCAGCGCAAAGCCTGGATCATCTCCTGCGGGCTGCCGGCCGACTCTTTTGTCGAATACTGGCAGAAGCCCGAGGAATTGGCGCATTACGCGCGCGCCTGCGTTGATATCGAGTACAGCTTTCCCTTCGGTGTGCAGGAGTTGGAGGGCATCGCGGCGCGTTCCGACTTTGATCTGTCGCAGCACCAGAAGCACAGCGGCAAGAGCATGGAGGTGTTCGACGAGCAGGTGAAGCTGGCGGCGGCCAAACTCGATGAGACGGCTCGCACGGCTTTCATCAGCAAAGTGGTTGCGGAATGGAGTGTGCGCGGCAAGTCCGAGGAGGATGCGCGGGGCTTTGTCCTCAAGCTGTTCGACGGCAGGTATGTGCCACATGTCATCGAACCGTCTGCCGGAGTGGACCGCATGATGCTGGCCTTGCTATGTAATGCATACGAAGAGCAGAAGCTTACAGATAACAAGGGCAAGGAGGATCTGCGTGTGGTGATGCATTTCAGTCCGCGCGTGGCACCCGTCAAGGTGGCGGTCTTCCCGCTGGTGAAAAACAAACCCGAGGTTTACAATAAAGCTCGAGAGGTATTCGAGCACCTGCGCAAGCGCTATACAGCCTTCTGGGACGAGGGCGGGGCGATCGGTCGGCGGTATCGCCGTCAGGACGAGATCGGCACTCCCTGGTGCGTGACGATTGATTTCCAGACGCTCGAAGACGGCACGGTCACCGTGCGTGACCGTGACACCATGCTTCAGGATCGCGTCACTCTGGAGCAGTTCAAGGCAAAAATCGACGAGGCTCTGATTTATTGACAGCCATGAACCGTGACCTGCATTTTGCGAAGCCTGATTATGAGCGCCAGCAAAGGCGCGGCATGCCGGAGGTTATATTCGGCTTGGGCAAGACCGCCGCGCAGATTGCAGCCATCATGCGCGCGTTGAACGAGGCCGGGCAGAACGCCTTTGCAACGCGGGTCACGTCCGAACAGGCTGCGGCGGTGTGCGCCGAGATGCCTGGAGCCGTTTACCTGTCCGCGGCGCGTGTGCTGACCTGCGATGTGGCGCCATTGCCTGCAAAGATCGGCAAGGTGGCTGTGTTGTGTGCCGGCACCTCTGATATTGCCGTAGCCGAAGAGGCGGCGGTGACGGCCGAGCGGCTTGGTTGCAATGTGGAGCGGCTCTTTGATGTGGGTGTGGCCGGTTTACATCGTCTACTGAGCCGGCTGGAGGTTTTTGCCGATGCGCGGGTTACGGTGGTCGTGGCCGGCATGGAGGGGGCGTTGCCATCGGTGGTCGGCGGTTTGACCGACATGCCTGTGATCGCGGTGCCGACCAGTGTGGGATATGGCGCCAGTTTCAATGGTTTGGCGGCTTTGCTGGGTATGCTCAACTCCTGCGCCTCTGGTGTGACGGTTGTTAATATCGACAACGGCTTCGGCGCCGGTGTGGCGGCGGCCTTGATCAACCGTCAGGCGGCACGCTGAGCTGGGGCGGCTTTGCTGCGGAAACAGGAAAGAGGATCATGAATCAGACAAGTCGGCATGCATTTGTTGCCGGGGTCATCTTGATGTTCGGAGTCGCGACTCAAGGGGCAGAAGTCTATGTGAGCCCCGGAGGGGGCGACGCCCAGCCGGGAACGCGGGCGGCACCCATGGCCACGTTCGAGGCCGCGCGGGATGCGCTGCGACGGGCGGGGACGGAGCCGCGGCGGCTGGTGGTCTTGCCGGGCGATTATTTTCTGACGCAGCCGCTGACATTGGACACGCATGACAACGGGCTGACGATCGAGTCGGAAACAAACGGTGTGGCACGTCTCTATTGCGGCAAGACGGTGACGGGTTGGCGGCGCGACGGCGACCGCTTCTGGTGCGCCGACGTGTCGGAGGTCAAGGCGGGCACATGGGATTTCCGCACGCTGATTGTGAATGGGCGTTGGGCTGATCGCGCCCGTTATCCCGAGACCAACACGTTGAACCACTTGCGCAAATGCACCACCAAATCCGTACCCATGGCACTGTCGCACTTGCGGCCAAAGCCGCCGGATGAAGAGATGCTGAACATGCCTTATCGTACCAACGACATTCCCGCGACGCTGGATATCCGGAACGCCGAAGTTCTCGTGTATCACATGTGGAATGCGTCGGTGTTGGGGGTCGCCAGCAATGATCTCCAGAACTATGCGCTGATTTTTTCGAACAAGCCGCAGAAACCGCTGGGACAGTACAGGGTCATGAAGTACGCAATTCTCAACACGGTGGAGGGCATGGCCCGGCCGGGCCAATGGTATCTTGACCGGACAGCGGGGCGGGTGGTCTACTGGCCGCTTCCCGATGAAGACATGACGAAGGCGAAGGTCATTGCCCCAGTGGACGAACATGTGGTGGTGATGCTGGGGAAAAGCAAGACCGCGCCGATCCAGGATGTAACGATCCGCGGGCTCGCGATTCATTCGACCTCAGTGCCTTTCACCAAAGTGGGCAATTTTGCGGGGGCCAGTTTGCCTGGCGCACTGAATGTGCGCTATGCCACTAATTGTGTTTTTGAGGGATTGGAGATCAGCAAGGTCGGTGGGATCGGCATCGTCGCGCTGGATTTGGAGGCATGTCGTTTCTCTGGGTGTGAGGTTCACCATACAGCCGCGTGCGGGATGCAGATTTCGGGAAACGATACGGTGATCGAGAAAAACCATGTGCATCATGTCGGGTTGCTGTATCTCGGATCGGCGGCGGGCGTGATTAATGGCGACCGCTGGCGGCTTTATCGGAACGAGCTTCATGACGCGCCTTATTGCGGGGTAACTGTCAGAGGATCTGACAACCTCGTCGAGGAAAACCTGATTTACCGCGTGATGCAGGCGGTGCATGACGGCGCTGCCATTTACGGCAGCATGCAACGCAGTATCATCAGAGGCAATATGGTCAAGGAGGTTGAGAATGTGGGGGATGGTTTCGGCGCTTTCGCGTATTATTTGGACGAGCGTTCGCGCGACTGCGTGATTGAACGGAATGTCGCCTACAACGTTTCTAAGCCGTTTCACAACCACATCTCCTACAACATCACGCTGCGCGATAACGTATTCATCTCGGAGAAGGATATGCTTGGCACGTTTACGCGTTCCTCCAAGTGTGTCTTTGAGCGGAACACACTGTTTTATCCAGGCAAGCTGACTATCAGTTATCCGCACGGCGCAAGGCTGTGGACGAACAACATCACGTTCCGGGGGGGGGTGGATGCGCAGGGGAATACTCAGCCGTTCCTGATTGGCGATTACTGTCCTGCCGATACGCCGCAAAAACGTCAGGAGAAGCCCGTCGACGTTCCGCGGGTTGTGCAAGCGCCGACTATAGACGGCGAGACCCTGCCAGCCGACGAGTGGCAGTGCCAGAGCGTGGCGTTGAGCCGTCAGCCTTCACGGTTGCGGGCATGCGGTTCGCCGGTGCTGGCGGCGTTCGCATATGATGACCGGAACGTGTATGTGAGTGTGACGGTAACGATGATCTGGCCTGTGACGATCAGCGAAGGCAGCACATGGGGCAAGGATGACGGCATGGAGCTTTGCCTTGCCGGGGTCTCGTCTGACGGCAAGCCTGTCACGTTTGTTTTGCGCGGCTATCCGAACGGGACGCTGCAAAGTGCTACGGATGCCGGAGCTTCTGCGGAAGAGGCCACGCGTTTTGGAAAAACAGTCCGGTATGCCACAAAGCATCTGCCCGGACCGCGGGGCTGGGTGGGTGAATGGGCGATTCCCTTCAGCGCGTTGGGGCTGAACCCCGCGCCGAGCATGAAGATACCTTTCAACGCAGCCGTTTACAACGGAGAAATGCGCGAGTGGTTCTGTCTGGAAGGGACGCTGGCCGAAAACTGGCGGCTGGATCAGGCGGCTGTGCTTCTGCTCAGCAGCAAGCCGTGATGTGAGCGAGGACGGAGGGTTTTCATGACATGGGTGATTGAACGGTGTTTGGTTTTCAACTTATGTAAGTCCTCATATACGGACGCAGCACTTCGATTTCGAGGCTCCAGTGGCGAGGATTCCCGAGGCAATACCGCAGTCGGCGACGCGCGGGTTAGGTACTTCACGGACGGCGCGCGCAGGATGCGCGGCGCCGAGTGGGGGGAGCTCAGGAGCATGCGGGCGCTGCGGGTGGCGCCGGTGTCGGTGCCGCATACAGTCCGAATAGTATCTGGCCGATAACAAAGCTACGTGACAGGTGACCCTGCTAATTTATGATTGCGGTCGGGGCGCATAAGAGCGAAACTGTTCTGTAAAACCGAGGCGTCTTTTTTTTCTGATGGGATGTCCGGGTTTGTTTACAGGAGGATCACTATGCGCCGACTAATATTTATTGCGCTCTTTTTGGCTTTTGCTATATGCCAAGGCAGAGAGATCGGCTATATCGAGAAGTTCAGTCTGGCTGATGACCGGGCGCTGGCTTTGTCCGAGCTGGTGCCGGGAACGGATGATTACCACTACTTCCATGCCTTGCACGCGCAGAACATGGGTAATCATCAAGGGTTTCAGACATATATGAACAAGTGGATCAAGGAGTGCAACGGAAAGGTGAACGTGCGTGCGCGGGAGCTGTTGAACCGTCAGGCGCTATTGGATTATGAGCGTGATCCGCAAAAAAGCCTGAACTATCTGAAACATGAGATTGGAGTCCATTTTGTCCATGCTCGCAAAACAGGTGAGCGGGATAGCCGCGCACCGTCGGTTTTGAATAATGCCTTGATTGCCACAGAGCGGCTTTTACAACAGGCACTATCGGAAGATCCCCGTAGTTTGGAACGTATTGAGGATGTGGGGCTAACACTGGCTGCAGGCAAGAAGATCAACGACGAGCAGCGGCGCAACCTGCTTTCACGCCTGCGCCGACCTGATTTCCCTTTTGTGGTGGAGCTGATCGTCGCCGACCTCGCCTGTCGCGACAGCCGCGGTTTCGGTTCTCTTTCGGTACACAATTTGCTGACACTTGCCCAGATGGATGCGCTGTTGCAGTTAAGGCCCAGTCTGCGCAATGAGGCGGCCTTCGTCTCGGCGTATCTCGCAAAGCTCGTGCCGGAAAACGAAGCCGACATCGACACGGATACGGCTGTCCGGGAGTCATATCTCGACCGCTTGTGTGGGTTTGTCCGGACGCTTGATCCGGTACATAACTCATTGAAAGCGCATGTTTTCTACAACCGTCTGCGGCATGATCTTTGTAAGGGCGTGTTGGACCGCGCGCGGTTCATGGAGTACGTTAAACTGCCGCGAAACGTGAATTACTTGCGTCCTGAATATCGCGAACGGGTGCCACACAGCAATCAGATCGCACAACTTAACCGGGATTTCAGTCTGATCGCCCTAAGTCCTGTTCCGGCAGAAGAGCCTTTGGTGCGCCGTTTCCTGCTTGAATTTTTTAAGACGGACAATAATTATGACGCTTTCGCGCCGTACATGCGCGATGACTTCCTGAAGCCCCTGTTCGCAGAGGCCAAGATAGTCAACGGGATAGGGGAGCCTCAGCAATGGGCGTCATTGCTGACACCCGAAGCTTACAAACGGCTGAAAGAACGTGTGGACATCGACTTTTTGGAGGATAACCCCGATGTTTTCAGCAGTGAGTCAAAGGTCGCGTTGAAGGCCAACGTCAAAAACGTATCAGCTTTACTAATCAAGATTTATGAGATCAACACGTTCAATTATTACTGCGAGACAGGTAAGCCTCTTAATCTGGCGATCAATCTGGACGGTCTGGTGGCATCGGTGACGCGACGTGAGAAATTCAGCGATCCAGCGGAGCACCGTGTGGAACGTGTTTTTGAAATGCCGGAGATCAATGGTCCGGGAGTGTACGTCGTCGAGTTGATTGGTAACGGCAAGAGCAGTCGTGCGCTGGTTCAGAAAGGCCGGCTAGATGTGTTGCAGGAGGTGACCGCCGCCGGTCATGCTTTTACAGTGCTTGATGAGCGCGGGCATAAAGTTGCTGGTGTTGAAGCGTGGCTGAGCGGACGGTCATTCTCTGGTGATGAATCCGGTCGCGTCATCGTGCCGTTCAGCACCGCGCCCGGAGACGAGCGCATTGTCGTACGTAAGGACAACTTTGCCACTCTGGTACGATTTCAGCATTTGGCGGAGAAATATGTCATGAAGGCGGGCGCGTATATTGATCGCGAAGCCCTGATCCGGCGCGAGAAGGCTTTGATAACTCTCCGTCCCGTCCTGACGCTGAACGGACGTCCGGTCAGCCTGAAATTGCTGGAAAAACCAATTCTGGTGGTGCGCTCATTAGACCTGCGCGGAATTGCGACTGTGCAGGAGTTCGCGGATTTGAAACTGCGCGAGGACTCCGAGACAGTCCAGGAAATCAAGGTGCCTGAAAACGCCATGACCATGCAGGTAACGCTAAAGGCGTCGGTTCAAAATCTCAGCCTAAACCGCAAACTGGAGTTGGTTGACGTGGTGTCATTTGGGCTTAACGGCATCGAGCGCACATCTGCGGTGTACGATCTGCACGCGTGTAAAACGGCAGACGGATATTTTGTGGAGCTGCGGGGCAAGAACGGCGAAACGCTAACGGAGGAACCATTATTTTGCATTTTCAAGCACCGGCAGTTCCGTAACGAGGTACACGCCGAGCTTAAGACCGACAAGCGAGGACGTGTGACGTTGGGGGCATTGAAAGATGTTGAACGATTCCGTGTCCGTGCACCCTCGGGGGCGGAACAGACTTGGCACACAATGAGGGATACTTGCGCGCATCAGTCGATTCTGCACGGGAGGACTGGCGAAATTTTGCGTATACCGGTTGTTTGGAAAACAACGGCAGAAGTCACGGACGAGGTTTCTCTGATTGAGACGCGACACGGTGAATTCATCAAAGACTGGCGTGAGGCGTTGTCGGTCAATGACGGATTTTTGGAGCTGAGCGGTCTGCCCGCAGGCGACTACTCGTTGTTTCTGAAAAGTTTTGGAACCGAATTGACTGTGCGCGTCACGCAAGGCGAAGCCAGCGACGGCAGAGTGGTTTCTTTTCGTCGTGTTCTGGAGCTGCCGCGACTCGCGCCATTGAATATCACCTCTGTGACACCCGAGAAAACGAAGATCAAGGTGCGCCTGGCCAACGCCACACAATTCTCCCGAGTGCATCTTTTCGTCACCCGTTATCTGCCAGCCTACGACCTGCCTGGCCATCTGGGCTATTCAGGGCTGCCCGCGTTGTCACAGCAGATGTTGCGTCCGGCCAGAACCTTTTACGAATCCGGCCGCGACATCGGCGACGAGTACCGTTACATCCTCGACCGCCAGCAGGCCACCAAGTTTCCAGGCAACATGCTGGAGCGACCGGGGCTGTTGCTCAATCCCTGGACACTGAGGACGACAGAGGCCGAAGTCGAACGTTTGGCCGCTGGCGGGGTCTACGCGGGCCGTGACGCGGCGGTAGCTAAGGCTGAGCTTGCTAAAAGCGCCGCGAGCGAAGAGGCGCAAGCCTTGCTTCCCGGAGGCTATGCGTCTCTGGATTTTCTGCGGCAACCCTGCGTGGCCATCTTAAATCTGGTGCCTGACCCGCAGGGTAATCTTGAGATTCCGCGCGCCGCTCTGAAGGGCTTGCCGTGCTTGCGCGTGCTTGCTGTTGATCCGGCTAGTTTTGTCATGCGTTGCGTGGCGTTGGAAGAGACGCCGATGGATACGCGTGATTTGCGGCTGGTCAACGGTTTAGATCCGCAAAAAGCATACTCCGCGCAAAAACAGGTCACGGTCATGTTGCCGGATGCGGAGGTGGCCGTTGATGATGTCACCACATCAAAATTCGAGAAATATGATACTGTAGCCAAGATTTACCGTCTGATGGCCAACCTCAACCCAGATGCTACCTTCGGCGAGTTTGCATTTATTGTTGATTGGCCGGGTTTACCGGAAGCGGAGCGTGAACGCCTGTATTCCAAATATGCCTGCCATGAACTTTCTTTTTTCCTGTACTACAAAGACCCGGCATTTTTTGAAAAGGTGATCGCGCCTTTTCTGAAGAACAAAAAGGACAAGACCTTCTTGGATAAATGGCTACTTGGAGACGATCTAAGGGGGTATCTTGAATCTTGGCGTTTCGAGCGTCTGAACGCGGCCGAGCGTGTGTTGCTTGAAAAACGGTTGCGCGAGCACGAGGCTTCGCTAAGGCGCGACACGCGGGAGCGGGCCGAGATGATTCCGCCGGACATGGAGGCCTTCAACCGTCGCTTCGACACCGCTGTGCAGGTCAGCGCCATGGATGCCGAGGGTAGCGGCATATCGGATGATATCACCATGATCCGCGAGAACGCCGTCGCAGCGGGCCTGCGCGGGTTAGCCAGACTTGAGGCGCCCAAGGCATCCGTTGCTTTGTCTAATGAATCTAAGTTAGCCGTCTTTAAGCCGGGTAGAGCTGCAAAAGCGCCTGCGATCTCGAATGGGCGTTCATTTTCGGCTCTCGATGCCAAAAAAGAAAAATCCGTTATGTTGGCAGACAAGGCCGATATGGAGCAGTCGGAAGAGCTGGATCTGGAGCCAACCGTAACGGCACAGGCCGAGACGTTCTTTATGGAAGACATGCGGGCGGAGCGTGAGGCGGTGCGACGTTTCTATCAAAAAATGGATAAGACGCAGGAGTTGGCGGAAAATAACTATTACCGTCGTAGAATCAAAGAACACACTGCCGCGCTGGTACAGGTCAACGCCTTCTGGCGGGATTACGCGGAACACGACGGCAAGACACCTTTCGTGTCGGCGGCGTTTCCTGAGGCAACCTCCAATTTTACCGAGATGATGATGGCGTTGGCTGTTTTGAACGTG
>Ga0268276_1002506_pt1 | contig 15590 bp, 9 predicted proteins | sample saktaG_4_FD_190145 | JGI IMG/M metagenome (GOLD analysis project Ga0268276, IMG submission 190145) | Saline water microbial communities from Sakinaw Lake, British Columbia, Canada - sak_2010_1_5_45m | ecosystem: Environmental > Aquatic > Non-marine Saline and Alkaline > Saline ...
CGGACCATCCGCCGGGCCGCGAGTTCGAAGACACAACATGCAGCAATTCTTCCAAGGAGGCGAAAAATGGGAGCGGGAATAAAAAGACATCTTGTTCATCTGTTCGTCCTGATGTTCTTTATCGGCTGTGCCGGAGCAGAAAGTTTCAAGATCGCGGATGACCTGAGCAAGAACAAGCGTTGGGACGAAGCCATCGTATACTTTGAGAAGGCCGTGAATGAAAACCCGGAAAGCCAGGAATACAAGCAGGCTCTGGAGAACGCGAAGCAGGAGTCCGCGAAGATCCACTATGAGAAAGCGAAACAGACCCTGTCCGCCCAGACCGAGCCGAATCTGATCGCCCTGGAACAGGTATTGAAGGAGGCGGATCTGGCTTACAAGCTCGATCCTCAAAACAAGACGATCGCCGCTTTTCACGCGGATGTAAGCCGCAAGAGGAGCGATATGCAGTCGACACTGAAATCACTTTACAGCCAGGCGGATCTGGACATGAAAAAGGAGGACTGGCTGGCCGCCATCCAGAAGCTCAAAAAGATCAATGACCTCTCGCCCGGCTATGAGGATACGGGAGACAAGCTGGCCTCCGTGAATCAGCAGGCCACGCGAATCTATTATAAACAGGGACTTGATCTTGAAGAACAGGAAGACTGGAAAGGGGCAGCGCTGGCCTATAAATCCGTCCTCGATATAAATCCCGGTTATCAGGATGCGGCGAAGCGTTATGAAGCGGCGAGGGGAAAAGACAACATTCATTATTTCGTGAAGGAAGGCACCATCGCCGCCGCGGCTCAGCCCCCGAAATGGGAAAGGGCCATTCTGCTGTACGAAAAAGCCAGGGAGTATGACCCGGACAATAAAGAAGTCGAAAAGCAGCTGAAGTCCTTCAGAGGGAAAGCCGCGCAGAGCTTCTTTGACGGGGCGATCAAAGACACGCAGCAGGGGAAACTCTATGAGGCGGCCCGGAAGCTGGAACTCGCCAAGACGTACACGCCGTCCCTGCAGGACAACCCGCTTTTCAAGGAATTCATTGCCAATCGTCTCGGGATGAAATTGATAGAGAGGGGAGAACGGTACGCGGAAAAAGGCAAGTGGGGAAACGCCTACCTCGCCTATCAGAAGCTTGAAGCCCTTGAGCCGAATTTCAAAGGCATCTTTTTCAAGGTTCAGGAAGCCAAGGATAATATCAAGAAGAGGATAAGGAAATCCATCGCCGTTTTCGACTTTAAGAGCCCCAGCCAGAGCAAGGATGCCGGTAAAATCGTGGCCAACAAGCTGATGACCTTCCTTTACCGGAACGCCAGCGGTGACATTCGGATCATCGAGAGAGAAAATCTCGAGTCCATTCTGAAAGAGCTGCAGCTCGTATCCACGCAGCTGGTTGATGTGGATACGGCGCAGAAACTCGCCAAGATGGGCGGGATCGATACCTTTATCATGGGGGACGTCCTTCGCTTTTCTTCAGAGTACAGGGATTATCCGACCACGAGTCAGGTGAAAGTCGTCATCGACGAAGAAGATGTGCGCAACCCCGATTACACAGACTGGCTGATGCTCAACAGAAACCCCACGGAAGAGGATTTCAAGAACGCGCCACCCAAGACCGTCAAGAAAAAAAATTACCAGCTGATTTCCTATAAATCCGGATATGCCAAAATCAACGCTTCCATCGAATCCTCTTATAAATTGGTGGACGCGAGAACCGGGGAGAACCTCTTTACCAATACCGTTTCGGGCAGGCTTGCCAAAGAGGATAAATACCAGGATGCCGTGCCTCTTGCCAATATTCCACTCGATCCTCTCGAAATTCAGACAGAATCCGATGTCCTCGATGAGCTGACAAACCAGAAGGTTTCAGAGATGGGACAGAGCGTGCTCAAAAAATTTCAGAATCTTGAAGTGGAATACTATAATCAGGCCTTGCTGCAGGTGAAGAGGCGCAATCATGATGAGGCCGTCGAACGTTACATGGACGCCATGTTTGATGAGAACATGAAGGGGATCTCCACCCCTGTTTCACAGAACTCCAAGGAGTCCATCAACAAGCTGATTCGTGACATGTAACAGGCGCGTCATCGTGGCGTTGACGCGGCATACCGTTTCGGGAGGTTGCAGATGCTTCGGGCAAGACGATTCTTTCTCTTAACGGCTCTGATCATTCTTGTGGTCGTTCCTGCGGGTGCCGCCGAGGAGATACCGCAGGTCAAGATGTCCGTGTTCAATTACGGTGCGATGAACATGGACGCTTCAGGCTACGGGACATCGGTGACGAACATGCTGATCTCATCTCTCAGGGGAATCGCCTTCTTGAATGTCCTCGACCGCAAGGAGCTTGAGGCCTTCCTTTCTCTCAATGACCTCCAGCAGAACGATGACGTGGAGAATGTTGTCCAAATCGGCAGCAGGCTTGCTCTGGATTTCATCGTGGCGGGCACCGTGGGTAAATCAGGTCAGCTGATCACGATCAACACCAAGCTGGTCTCGATCGGCCAGAAAAGGACCATCCTTTATCTCCAGTCAAAGGCTTTCGGCGATGCCGATCTCGTCTCGGAGACCCGAAAGATCGGCGAGAGCATCGTGAAGGCTGTTTTGAGCGATGCGGAGAGACGGAGGGATGATGGGGGCGGATCCGCAGGGGTTCCCGTGAACGTCGAAGCGCGCCCGGGGAACATGAGCATCTACCTGAGATGGGAGGATCCTCCCGGATACGAGGCTGCCGGATACAAGATCGATCGCGGATCCTCCAAAGAGGGCCCCTTCACGCGGATCGCGCAGGTCCAGAACCCCGAATATCTGGATCAGGGTCTGGAAAAAAAGAGGACCTATTATTACCGGATTCGGGCCTTCGACGCGAGAGGCATACAGAGCGGCTATTCACCCGTCATGAGCGCAGAAACGGCGCCGACCCCCCTCGCACCCATTATTTTGAAGGCCGAAGGGCACGTCAAAAGCATTCAGCTCACCTGGTCGGCCAACCCGGGCAGGAGCGAGGACCCGTCTCCTCTGAAGGGATTCCGCATCTATCGGGCGAAGGCGGAAAAGGGTCCCTACAAAGAAACGGTCAACCTTCTCCTTCAGGATGCCGCGTCGAGCGCGGATGCTTTCGCGGGAGGGAAGATCAACTATACGGACAAGGGGCTGGCCGACGGAGGAGATTATTATTACAGGATCACGGCCTATAATGAGAAAAATCTGGAAAGCAATTTTTCCGTGCCCATCAAGGGGTTCACGACGCCCGGGCTGGGCAAGGTGGATATCCAGGGCGAGATGATCCGGGAGATCCGGCTGCAATGGACGGCGCTGGAATCCCCCTTTGTGAAAGGATATTACATTTATAGAAGCACGGAGGAAAAGAAGGGTTTCACGCGGCTGCAGAAAGTGGAATTTTTCAAAGCCGGACAGGAAATCAGCTACACGGATCTCGAGGGGCTGGGCGACAAAACACGCTATTATTATCAGGTGACAGCCTTTGAGGAACCGGATCTGGAAACCAGTCCGTCGCCGACGGTGTCGGCGGTCACGAGGGGAAAGCCTCCGATCCCGAAAGATCTGAAGGCGGAGAGCGGTCTGGTCAAGAAGGTGCAACTCTTGTGGACGGCGAATCAGGAAGAAGAGGTGGAAGGGTACAAGCTGTACCGCTCCAAGGTGAAAGACGGAAAATACGAATTTATAAAAAAGATATCGGGACGGGGCTCCAACAGGGATGTGGATGAAAACGCCCTTTTTGGTTTCGGAACCAAGACGGAAGACGGTACGACCTACTACTATGTTCTGACCACCTATAACAAGGTGGATGTGGAGAGTGAGGTTTCACAGGCTGCTTCGGCGACGACAAAGGCGAAGCCCGGGCAGCCCACCCAGCTCAGCGGGGAGGTCCAGGGCAAGAAAGTATTTCTCCGATGGGCGCAGAACCCCGAACCGGATATTGTTTCTTACACGGTCTATGAAACCACGGCATCGGGCCGCAGGAAGATAGATACCGTGAAAGGTGACACGCGTTTTTCCGAAACGGCGCCGGATCCCGGGAAAAGCAGAACTTATGTCATCACTGCCAGGGACAAAGATGATCTTGAAAGCGAGCCGAGTTCGGGACTCACGTTGGAAGGGAAATAATACTACAAAAGGCATGACGAGGTGATTTGAAATGAAGATTTATCTTAAGAGCATAATCCTCCTCCTCGCACTGGTTCTGAGTCTTTTCGCAGTATCGTCCGTGCAGGCGGAGGAGTCCGGCAAATACAGGGTCGTACCGGGGACGAACGACAATGCCTACCTGGTGGATACGCAGACCGGGGCCGTATGGGTCCTGACTCAACGCACCCTGGCGACAGGCCGGGAACCGGTTGCCATTCCTTATAAATTTCTCTATATTCGTCCCGACGAGAACTTTTATCTGGATGAAGATGGACGTAAAGTTTCGGTCGGAGGGTCGAAAAAGCCGAGATAGAACGCAAGGTCATCCTGCAGAAAAGGAATAAACGGGGATGGTTTATCCAGTCCCGAACTGCGGTTTTTCAAGAACCTATGTCCTGGTCGCTGACAACGAACTCGCCGTTGTTGACCCGGGGAGCGTGGGAGCGGCCCAGGACGCCAGGCGTTTCATAGAGAAAGAACTCCGCCGGGAGATGAGGGACCTGACCGCCGTCATGGCCACGCATTTCCACATCGATCATATCGGGGGAATCGGATCCTTTTTATCCTGCTCGGGGCCGGAAACGAGAGTCTTTTTCCATGCGCGGGTCAGGGACTATGTTGAAAACAAGCGACCCATCTCTTCCATGAAAAACTGGTATCTCGGTATGAGACCGGCGGCTTGGAAAAGCGTCCGCTATCTGCGAAAGGCAACCCATCTCATGTTTGACAGCCTCGCCGGGATTCCCCTTCCAGGGATTCGAAATTTATCCTCTTTACCTTACGACAAGGAGCGAATCGTCTATTTCGGCGGAGGCAGCGAGAGGAGATATCCTCTCGGTTTCGACGGATGGGATGTTATAGATACGCCTGGACACACGGAGGACTCCGTGTCTTTTTACAGAGAGGCGACCGGTGAGCTCCTGTGCGGGGATCTCATCATCAACATGGAAGAAAACGGAAGGGGAAGGGTAAATCGATTCTATTCATCGAGAGCAGAGATCATGGCCTCCTTCGATTTTCTGCTCCGCACCGTTCAAGCGAAGACCGTCTATCCCGGTCATGGGGATCCCATCCGCAGTGAAAGCAATGCTCTGCTCGGCGTGGAACCCTTGTAAAGGAAAGAAGTTGCGAAGATGGGAAGTTGGGAAGATGCGAGCGAAGAAAACAACTTCCTGATGCCCAGCGCCTGATATCAAATGTGAGGTTCTTATGAAACAGGGAAATAGAATGCCGATTTGCTTTCTCCTGCTGGTTTTGTCCGTGTTGTTCATCCCGGGCTGCGTGGTTGATACCAAGGACGCGAAGATCAGCCCCCAGATATCGACCTTTTTCGGCGGGACATACAAGGTGGATCCCTACATGGAGGATCACAAGCCGCGAACGGTCGCGGTTCTTCCCTTCGTGGATAAATCAGGCAGCAAGGAAGGCGCGCAGGCCGTCCGGAAAGGTTTTTACAACCACTTCAGCTCGCTGCCCTTCAAGGACATGGAGATCTACCAGGTGGACCGCCTGCTTGCCAAGGCCGGGCTGACCGACCCGGAGACCATCAACAAGAAATCTCCCCAGGAACTGGGCGGCATTCTGGGAGTGGATAGCATTGTTTACGGAGAGATATCGAATTTCGACAAGTTATTCGCCGTTATCTATTCTCAGGTCGCCGTGGGCGCCGAGATCAGAATGTATGAAGCGAAGACGGGACATTTTCTCTGGAGCGGGCAGCACGTGACCCGCATCCACGAGGGGGGGATCGCCACGACCCCCATAGGGATCATCGCCACGGTGATCGCCGCCGCGATGAACGTGCGGGACATCCAGCTTTTGAGGGCCTGCGACGATCTTTTCCGCGATATGGTCAAGACGATCCCCGTGCCCACCATTGCGGAAGCCATGCGACCGCCCGTGATCACCCTTCTCACGCAGGACACGAAAGGTTTGCCGAAGAAGGCGGGCGACGAGATCCGTGTGGTCATTCAGGGAACGCCGAAGATGCAGGCCACCTTTGATATCGGAGACTACAAGAAGGGAATCGAAATGAATGAGGTGGAACCCGGCGGCTATCTGGGCGTGTACAAGGTTCTTCCGGGAGACAACGTGGAGAATGCCATCATCACGGGCCATCTCACCGACGACGCGGGTCTCAAAGCGGATTGGGTGGATGCCATCGGTCTGGTCACGCTCGATACGACGCCTCCGGCGAAGCCCGGAGGACTTGCCGGTGTCGGCAGGAACAATGTGATTCTCCTGAAGTGGTCAAAAAATACGGAGGCCGATCTTGCGGGATACCGACTCTACAGGAGCGAGACACCCCTGACAGGATTCACAGAACTTGCGAAGACGGAGTTCACTGAATTCAAGGATCGGGGGCTTGTGAATTCTAAAAAATACTACTACAGAATCTCGGCGGTGGACCGGGCCGGGAATGAAAGCCAGAAATCGGATACCCTGACGGCGATGCCGGTGGCCCCGGGACCCACGTTCATCTCCGGTCCCATTGAGACGGATACCACTTGGTACGCGGGTGCCAGTCCCTATATCCTGGAGGACACCGTGACGGTGCGAGACAAGGCGGTCCTCACCGTCGAGCCGGGCACGGAAATCCGGTCAAAGGGGAAAGGTCTGGTGATAGAGGGCCGGATCATGGCGGAGGGAAACACGGAGAACATCATCACCTTTGAAGGGGTCGAAGGCGCCCCATGGGAGGGCATCACATTCAAGAGCGTGAAGGAAAAGGAGAATGTGATCCGCTTCTGCCGGATCCGTCACGCGCAGGCCGGGATAACCTTCGAGGCGTCGTCGCCGAGGGTCGAGGATTCCGAATTCACCGGAAATAACGAAGCGGCAAGAATTCTCGGCGCCTTTTCAAAGCCCGTCCTAATGAGGAATACCATCCACAAGAACGAGACCGGTGTAACGATCGAAGGCGGGGCGCAGCCGTCGATCTCTGAAAACAAGATCCGGGATAATGCAAAGGCCGGGATAACAGTGACCGACTCCGCTCCGTCCATTCTGCACAACACCATTATTCAGAACCAGGGACCGGGCCTCGTGATAACGAAAAGCCAGGCCGTGGCAACGGAAAATAACATCTACGACAACAAGCCGCACGATATGGTCGGGGAGCCTTCCGGCGAGTCCGTGAACGCCCGGAGCAACTGGTGGGGGACATCCCAGGGTCTCGAAATTCTCAGAAAGATAAAGGGAAAGATCGATATCGCCACCGTTCTTGGCGGCCCGTGGCCGGAAGGGAAGCCTTTAAGCCTTCCCATTCTCACGGCGAATCTCGGCGGTCCCATCATGGGAGATTCGTATCTAATACTTTCGAACAGCCCCTACCGGGTGACGAAGGACGTGCTGGTCGACGGCGGAAGCGTTCTTTACATCGAACCGGGCGTCCAGGTCCTCTATGACCAGAAAACATCCATCATCGTGAAGGACGGGGGAATCGTCGCGAAGGGAACAAGGGATAATCCAATCCTCTTTGCCGCATCGGGGGCGTCGCCCGCCCCGGGTTTCTATGCCCATGCCCTGCAGTTCACGGCGCCGACGAAGGTGAACAGCTTCCTGGAATATTGCATCATCAAGTACGCCGAAACGGCTTTGGACATTCAATACGGCGCGCCGGACATCTCCTACTGCCATATCGCCGACAATGCGCAGGCAGGCCTTTTCTGCGGCAACGACGCTTCGCCGAAGATCACCTTCAATACATTCTCGGGCAATCTGGGGCAGGGCGGCATCGCCTGCCGGGGCATGTCAAGACCGAAAATCAATCACAACAATTTCATCAGCAATGCCTTCGCCATTCAGGCCTTCTCATCCACCTACATCGATGCCCGGTGGAACTGGTGGGGGAAGAGCCCGCCGGACGACGGGATGATTCTGAAGGACAACGAAAACAGCATCAATCTCACCCCATGGCTTGAGAATGAGGAAGAAAGGGCTTTTCAGGTGAAAAAATAGATACTTGCGATTGGCAAAAACCTTATTGAATCCACGTTTCATTTTTGATATTTATAGTCATATCAATACATACTGCAGCAGGATTTCACCGCACGGATTGAGAGCGACACGGGACATAAACGTTCTACACCATAAAGGAGGACATTATGAAGAAAAGAAGCTTTCTGGTCATGGGTTTGATAATCGGCGTACTGTTCATGGCGTCCGCGGCATTCAGCCAGGAATCGATCAGCGCCAAGGAATGGACCTCGGTTGTTGAACAAATTGGAGCCAAAGGAAAGGTCAACTGGTCGGGCGGCTATATAGAGGCGACGGGAATCGGGGCTCCTCCTGAAAGATTCTATGGCAAACCCCAGGCACGGCCGATGGCTCTGAGAGCCGCACAGGTTGACGCTTACCGGAACCTGCTTGAGGTTGTTCAGGGCGTTCGTGTCGATTCCGAAACAGAGGTCAGGGACTTTACGGTAGCAAGCGATGTCATAAAGGCGAAGGTGGAAGGTCTTGTGAAAGGGGCACAGCTCATAAAGAGGGATTATCTTTCCGACGGGACAGTGGAAGTGACATTGAGAATGCCCCTGTATGGTGAATCCGCCATTGCGAATGTCATCATGCCTCTCCCGAAACCGGCAAAGGCGGAACCGGCCCCGGCGGCTCCCCCCGCGGCACCGCCTGCAGAGCCAACTCCCCCCGCAGAGCCGGCACCCCCTGCAGGACCTCAGGTCACGGCGCCTCCTCCCGCTCCGGCTGCTCCCGAGGTTTTCACCGGACTGGTTGTGGATGCCAGGGGTATTCAGCTCAGGCCCACCATGAAGCCCAAAATTCTGGATGAGGGCGGTCAGGAGGTCTACGGTTACATGATGGTGGATCAGACTTACGCGAATCAGCAGGGCATCAGCAGCTATTCGAAGGATCTGACGGCGGCCCAGGGCAATCCCAGGGTCACCAACAACCCGCTGACAGTGAAGGCCCTGAGGTCCGAGGGGCCAACGAAAGGCGATGTCGTCATCAGCGCTGCCGATGCCTCGAAGATCGGCGGTGCCGCCGAAAATCTGGCCTTTCTGAAGAAATGCCGCGTCATGATCGTGCTGGATTGAGGAGGTGTGGGAACACTCCCGGAGCCTGCGCGGATTTACAGTAAAAGGTAATCTTTTGTTGCATGTCAGACCGCAGCCGTGACCTTGATCGCGGCTGCGGTCTTCTTCATTGAGGAGGAATGATTTTGCCGGCGAGGATTGTTATACTGCCCAGGGAGACAGCGGACAGGATCGCGGCTGGAGAGGTTGTGGAGAGACCTTCCTCCATTGTGAAGGAACTCCTTGAAAATGCCCTGGATGCCGGGGCATCGGACATTGTGATCGAGCTTGAAAAAGGGGGAACCCGTTCGATCCGGATCGTCGATAACGGAGAAGGCATGGACCGGGAGGACGCTGCCCTGGCCTTTGAGAGACATGCGACGAGCAAGATTTCAGTCTTTGAGGACCTTTATGAAATAACCACCCTCGGTTTTCGCGGTGAGGCCCTGCCAAGTATCGCGTCCGTTTCAAAAATAGAGATGATCACGAGGAAAAAAGGGACTCTGTCAGGCTGCAGGATCAGGGTGGAGAGCGGGAAAGTCGTGGAAAACATGGAAACCGGCTGTCCCGAGGGGACGGCTGTCTCCGTTACCGATATTTTCGGAACCATCCCGGTTCGAAGAAAGTTTCTGAAGAAGGAGGCCACGGAACAGTCCTATTGCCTTGAGGTGATCACGAGGACGCTTCTGCCCCGCCCAAGGGTCCGATTCCGGGTCGCGGCGGACGGGAAACCCCTGCTTCATATCCCCGCAACGGCGGATATTGCTGAAAGGGTTGCCCTGGTTCTGGGCATCAGCGTCAAGGACCAACTCCTCCCTGTTGAGAGAAAGAGAGGCGTTGTCAGAATAAAGGGTTTCACGTCCAGGCCGGATTTTACCCGTTCCACATCCAGGGGAATCCTCTGCTATGTGAACGGGCGTCACGTGAAAGACCCCCTTATCAACCATGCCGTCATGACGGCTTACCGGAGACTTATTGAGGCAAGACGATACCCCCAGGCCGTGCTCTTCATCGAACTGCCTCCGGGGGACGTGGACGTGAATGTTCATCCGGCCAAGCTTGAGGTGCGATTCCGCAATCCCAGGGAAGTCTATGAGGCCGTCCTTTTTGCCCTTGCGGGCGTTCTGGCGACGATCACAAACAGGGTTGAAAAACGTTCTCCGGAAGAGCCTGCTGAATATGCGGATGCCATATTCCCCGAATTCAGAGGCAGGGTCGAGGAAGCGCTGAAGCGATACACCGCTCACGGAGGAGGCGCTGAGGCAGGCGCGGCGACATCCCGTCCTGTCTGGGACATCCCGGGAAAAGAAACGGAAGTGGGGCAAAGCGGTTTTTTTTCCTCTCTTGAATATCTGGGTCAGATCGAAAATACGTATCTCATTTTTTCAGGATCCCGGGGGATGGTCATTATCGATCAGCATGCCGCTCACGAGCGGATCCTCTTTGAAAAATTGCGAGCGGAGTCGGAAGACGGGAATCTGTCGAGCCAGAGGAGGCTGCTGCCTGAGATCGTGGACCTTCCGCCGGGGCTGTCGTCCCTCGTCAAGGATTCCCGAAGTCTCCTCAATGAAATGGGCATGGACATAGAGCCGTTCGGCGGAAGCTCCATCAGGATCCATTCCTTCCCGGCCCTGCTGTCTCATCTTGAGCCGAAGTCCGTTATCCTTGATGTGCTAGAAGAAATAGGGGAAAGAGGGAAATCGCCGGACCTTCGGGAATTGCGTGAGAAACTTCTCACCATGATGGCCTGCAAGGGTGCTGTGAAGGCCCGCGAGAGATTGACGAGAAATGAGGCGGAGCATCTCTGCCACGATCTTGACGCGGTTCCCTTTTCATCCAGCTGCCCTCACGGGAGGCCGCTTTTTATCCAGTTTGAGCTCAAAGATCTGGAGAAACGTTTCAAAAGATCATGAAACCCCGCCTGATCATCATCGCCGGTCCCACCGGGGTCGGGAAATCCGCGACGGCCCTTGCGCTTGCCCGCGAATTCGGCGGGGAGATCATCAGCGCCGACTCCATGCAGGTTTACCGGTTCATGGATATAGGGACCGCGAAGCCTTCCTTGGAGGACCGTGCCCTGGTCAGACACCACCTTATCGATGTCGTGAATCCCGACGAGACATTTAACGCCGCCCTCTATGCGGGGAAGGCGCGCGGGATCGTTCAGGAACTGCATGAGGATAAGAAGAACATCTGGGTGGTGGGAGGAACCGGTCTGTACATCAGGGTTCTGACGGGCGGTCTCCTGGAGGGACCCGGGAGCGACGCGGCCATGAGGAACGTCTTCCGCCAGGAAATCGAGAGATACGGAACGGGATACCTCCATGAAAGGCTGAAGGAGAAAGACACGGCCGCCGCGAAGAAGATTCATCCAAACGACGCGGTGAGATTGATGCGGGCCTTGGAGGTCATTGAGCTCAGCGGTGAATCCATTGTCGCCAGACAACGGGAACATCGTTTCAGCGACAGACCCTATGAATATTTGAAGATCGGGCTCATGGACGAACGGGCTCATCTGTATGAGAAAATTGACAGGAGATGCGATGGAATGGTAGAAAAAGGGCTCACAGGGGAAGTTCAGAGTCTTCTCGCCCGGGGATTTTCAGAGTCCCTGAAAGCGATGCAGTCTCTCGGCTACAGGCACATGCTCGGATATTTGAAGGGAACCCTGCCCCTCGGCGATGCCGTGGCGCGGATGAAGCGTGACACGAGGAACTACGCGAAGCGCCAGCTGACCTGGTTTCGGGCGGACGGGGAAATGATCTGGTTCCACCCCGACGAGACGGACGGGATGAGAAAAAGGATTGAAGTCTTTTTGTCCGGCCGGTGAATGATTGAAATATCTTGACTTGCAAATCGCAAAAATATATTAAATACAAACACTTTTAAACTGTTCCCGGAGTGAATTTCCCTCAGGGGTTCATCACGAAATCAACCTTCTTTGAGAAAGGAGAAGATCATGAAACACCTTTTCAAATATCGGCGGCACATGATGTTTATGTTCATCGTGATGGTCATCGGTGCGTTTGTCGTCTCCTGCGGGCCGGCGGCGAGAAAACCCACGAGCCAGCTGGATACCCCCGAACACCATGTGTCGACAGGGCTGAGCCTGTTGAAGCAGGCGCGGTACGTCGATGCCTTGAGGGAGTTTGATCTTGCCCTTGAACTGAGCCCGAAATTCTCCCTGGCTCATGGGGGCGCCGGGCTCGCGAAGGCCTACCAGGGAGATATCAAGGGTGCCTTCGAGGCCATGGACAAGGCCTGGAAGTACGCAAAGACGGATGAAGAGAAGACCTTCGCCCAGGTGGGATATATCCGGCTTCACACCATGAACCGGGAGGACAACAAAAAGTGGCTTGACAAGGCCAGGGATGCCTTTGATACGGCGATTCTGATCGATCCCAAGTCTTCTGCCGCTTACTATTTTATGGGCGTCGCCTATAAGTACGGATTGGACTTCAGCCAGTCCGGCCAGATGTTTACGAAGGTTCTTGACCTGAAGACCGATTACCTCAAGGAAGCGGACGTGGAGTGGACCCTTGTCCAGAAGATTCAGAGGGCCATGCCGGGAACCATAACGGGCAAGAAGATCGCCATCGTTGAGAGTATCACGCGCGCCGACGTGGCCGCCCTTTTCATGGAGGAATTGAGGATAGACATTCTCTATAAAAAGAGAACACCCAAGACCTTCGATACGTCCTTCAAGGATCCGGAAAAATTCAAGGCAAAGAAAGACAGCAGGATCACGGCAACGGATATCGACAAGCACCCGCTGAAGGCGGATATCGAGGGCATTCTCAACCTCGGCGTGAGGGGCCTGGAAAACTATCCCGATAACGCGTTCCACCCCGACGAGCTGATCACCAGAGGGCAATACGCCATGATGCTCGAAGACATCATGATCAAGGTGACGGGCGATGACAAGCTGGCCACGAAGTTTATCGGATCCACGTCGCCTTTTCCCGATTTGAGATCGGATCTTCCGTACTTCAACGCGGTCATGGTCGTGACGTCGAGAGGCATAATGGAGGCGAAGGATTTCACGACCGGTGAGTTCGCTCCGCTCGCCCCGGTTTCCGGGGTCGATGCGCTTCTGGTCATCAAGAAGATCAAAGAGGAACTCCGGTTTGACAGATAGATCATCATAGTGGACGGATCAGAGATCTTGACCGTCTAAACGCTCTGATATGAAAGCGGGCAGGGGAGCGGAGAGGTCCCCTGCCTTCCTTGTTTATGTCCGCGGGTGTTTGTCCTTTACGTTAAACCAGAAGCATGCAGTTGAACGGGGAGTGCCGATGGAAGAAAAAATGTTGAGCAAGGCGTTTGAGCCGCACGAGGCGGAGGCAAGGTGGTACCAGTACTGGCTGGATCAGGATTATTTCAGGGCGGAAGAGTCAAGCACGAGAGAACAATTCTCGATTGTCATTCCTCCTCCGAACGTGACCGGCATGCTTCACATGGGCCATGCTCTGAACAACACCCTGCAGGACATCATGATCCGCCTGAGGCGCATGCAGGGGTATAACACCCTCTGGATGCCGGGCACCGATCATGCCGGAATCGCGACGCAGAACGTGGTAGAGCAGGAACTGGCCAAAAAGGGCATGACCCGGCACGACCTTGGCAGGGAGAAGTTCGTCGAAAAGGTCTGGGAGTGGAAGGAGAAGTACGGCGGTGTCATCACGAACCAGCTGAAGAGGCTCGGTTGTTCCTGCGACTGGTCACGGGAGCGCTTCACCATGGACGAAGGGCTCTCGAAGGCGGTGAGGGAAGTTTTCGTCAGGCTTTATCATGACAAACTCATCTATCAGGGCGACTACATCGTCAACTGGTGTCCGAGGTGCCATACGGCCATATCGGATCTGGAGGTCGAGTTCAAGGAGGAAAAGAGCTGGCTCTGGAATATTCGCTATCCCTACGCCGAAGGGAAAGGGGAAATCGTCGTGGCGACGACGCGTCCGGAAACGATGCTCGGCGACACGGCCGTGGCCGTGAATCCAAACGACAAGCGCTACAAGGATATCATCGGGAAACAGGTCATTCTCCCCCTGGTGAACAAGAAGATCCCCATCATCGCCGACGATTATGTCACCATGGATTTCGGATCCGGAGCCGTCAAGATCACGCCGGCCTGTGATGCGGCGGACTTTGCCATGGCGGAGAGGCATCACCTCGAGATCATAAAAATCATGGACGGAAATGCCGTGATCAACGAAAACGGCGGTGTGTATCAGGGGCAGGACCGCTACGAGGCCCGCAAGAACGTCATCCGCGATCTTGAAAAGGGCGGCTATCTCGTGAGCACGGAGCCTTACGTTCACAATATCGGCCAGTGTTACCGCTGCAAGACGGACATTGAACCCTTTGTCTCCAAGCAGTGGTTCGTGAAAGTCACGCCGCTCGCCAAAACGGCCATGTCGGCGGTGGTGAAGGGGAAGACCCTGCTTGTCCCGAAGATGTGGGAGGGGACCTATTTCGACTGGCTGAACAACATACGGGATTGGTGCATTTCAAGACAGATCTGGTGGGGGCACAGGATCCCCGTGTGGTATTGCGATTGCGGCGAGATCATCGTCTCCTCCGAGGATCCGGACAAGTGTCCGAAGTGCGAAGGTTCCGCCCTCAGGCAGGAAGAGGACGTGCTTGACACGTGGTTCAGCTCGGCCCTCTGGCCCTTCTCGACTCTCGGCTGGCCGGACAAGACCAAGGATCTCAAGACCTTCTATCCCACATCGCTCCTCATCACGGGTTTCGACATCCTTTTCTTCTGGGTGGCGAGGATGATGATGATGGGGCTCTACACGATGAAAGATGTTCCTTTCCGGCACGTTTACCTCCACGCCCTTGTCCGCGATGAGCACGGAGACAAGATGAGCAAATCCAAGGGAAACATCATCGATCCTCTAGAGATGATCGACAAATTCGGCACGGACGCCTTCCGGTTCACCCTGACGGCCTTCACAGCCCAGGGAAGGGACATCCGCATGTCCGAGGAGAGGATAGAGGGCTACCGGAATTTTGTAAACAAGATATGGAACGCCACGAGATTCGCCCTCATGAACCTGGAAGATTACCCGGCGACATCCGCGGAGCCGAAGAAGAAAGACTGCTCGCTCTGTGACCGCTGGATCCTGGACCGCCTCAACAAGACCGTGACCGATGTGACGAAACAGCTGGACGAGTACCGGTTCAATGAGGCCGCGGGCACGCTCTATCATTTCATATGGCACGAGCTCTGCGACTGGTATCTCGAACTCATCAAGCCTGTCCTTTACGGACAGGATAAACCGGAAGAGCGCTACGCCGCACAGCATACCCTCATCACCGTCTTCAAAACGACCGTGAAGCTGCTCCATCCCATCATGCCCTTTGTCACGGAGGAGATATGGCAGAAACTCGCGAAAGACGGAACGTCGGTCATGGTGA
>Ga0268276_1002508_pt1 | contig 15575 bp, 13 predicted proteins | sample saktaG_4_FD_190145 | JGI IMG/M metagenome (GOLD analysis project Ga0268276, IMG submission 190145) | Saline water microbial communities from Sakinaw Lake, British Columbia, Canada - sak_2010_1_5_45m | ecosystem: Environmental > Aquatic > Non-marine Saline and Alkaline > Saline ...
ACTCTGAAATGACAGGATCGCGCGGTCAAATTTCTTTTCCGACAGGAATATCTTCCCGACACCGAATTGAGCGTAGTCGGCCCACGGGCTGTTGGCGTAATTCTTCAATACCGTATTGTAGCTCTCCATAGCTTTATCCGGATCGCCCGCGTCAAGATATATGTCGCCGGCCTTGCACAGCGCGCTTGAAATCAGCTTCTCGTTTTTGAGATTCTCTATCGCGGTTTCAAACCGGCTTAGCGCTTCATCGGTTCTGCCTTCCTTGGTATATACCCACCCCAGCTCATAATATAATTTTCCTGTCCTGGCCGGCGACGCGAACTTGTCGATGCCCGCCAGACAAGCCTCTTCGGCCTCTATATACCGCTTCTGGTTATTCAATATCTTCGCTTTTATGTAGTAGGCCTCGATGAAAACGTCGCTCTTTGGAAATTTTACTATGATCTCATCGCAGACCTTCAAAGCGTCCCGGACCATGCCTCTCTTTTCGTAACTGCGGGCCATGCCGAGCAGCCCGTTACTTATCAAAAAAACGTTCTTGGAGTTCTTCACGCATTCGGCGAATATTTTCGCGCTTTCATCATAATTCTTTACCTGTAGATAGCCCTGCGCCGTCCTGTACAGCGCGAATCCGTGCCATTTGGCCGAAGGCGATATCGAGATGGCCCTGTTGAAATAGCCTATCGAATCGTTATACTCGCCCTGCTTGAATCCGGCCTCTCCCAGGAGATAATAGCACTCGGCCGAGCGCTCTGACAGAGGGTACTTCTCAATAAAACTATTGAGACTCCCGGCGGCATCTTTGTACCTGCCTAAAAGATACTCGCATTCACCCACCCTGAACATCGATTCCATACCGATCTTTTCGAAATTATATTTAGATACGACTTCTCCAAAAGCGATGATCGCATCCTCCAGGAATCCGAGCCTGTAATAGGCCCAGGCCTTTGAATAGCTGGCGTATCCGGTATATCCCGAAGCCGGATGATCGTCGAGGATCTTCTGATACGATTCAAGAGCTTTCTCGTAATCCTTCCCATTGAAATATATTTCGCCCGCCCAGTACAGGGCGGCATCCTCGAATTGACTCGAATTCGGCGCGTTCAATACCACGTTGAATTCATAATGCGCGCCTTTAAGATCGTTCTGGTAATAGAGCGAGCGCCCGAGAAGAATATGGGCTTCGTAGAGATGCTCCGTAGCTGGGTAAATATCGAGAAAATCTTCGAGGCTCTCCTGAGCAAGCGAGTAGAAGCCGTCGTTAAAGGCTTTTTTCGCGAAGATGAACTCAGTCTCTTCGCTACCTTGCGCGAAGCAGATAGAAGAAAGCAGAAGAATGAAAACCATCATAAGAATCACGTCATTGCGAGGTTGCCGAAGGCAACCGAAGCGCTCTCTTTTGAGATTGCTTCGTCGGCCTAAAGGCCTCCTCGCAATGACTTCAAATATCGGCCTCATGCCAATACCTCTTTTAAATATTGCCCGGTATATGACCTCTTATTCTTTACGATCTCTTCCGGGGTACCTTTGGCCACGACCTCTCCGCCGTCGTCACCGCCGTCCGGGCCGAGATCTATTACATAGTCGGCGGTCTTCACCACATCGAGGTTGTGCTCTATGACGAGGACGGTATTCCCCTGCTCGACGAGCGCGTGGAGGACTTCGAGAAGCTTTTCGATATCGGCGAAATGGAGCCCCGTAGTCGGTTCATCCAGTATATAGAATGTCCTGCCGGTGGAGGTCTTCGCCAGTTCGGTGGCGAGCTTTATCCTCTGCGCCTCACCGCCCGAAAGGGTCGTGGCAGATTGACCCAGTTTTATATACCCCAGCCCTACATCGTTGAGCGTCTTCAGTTTATTCCTGACGGACGGGATATTCGTGAATAGAGCGAGCGCGTCCTCTACGGACATAGCGAGGGAGTCGGCTATCGACAACCCTTTATACTTTACGTCGAGCGTCTGTTCGTTGAACCTCCTGCCCTTACAGACCTCGCACTGCACGTATATATCCGGCAGGAAATGCATCTCTATCTTCCTTATGCCGTCTCCCGTGCAGGCCTCGCACCTGCCGCCCTTAACATTGAAACTGAACCTTCCCGGCTTATAGCCGCGGACTTTCGCGTCGGGCAGCCTGGCGAAGATATCTCTGATGGGAGCGAATGCGCCCGTATAGGTCGCGGGGTTCGAGCGCGGGGTCCTGCCTATCGGAGACTGGTCTATCACTATCACTTTATCGATAAACTCTACACCCTCTATCCTTTCGTGGGATCCCGGCTTCTCTTTGGATCTATAGAGCTTCTTCGCCAGCGTTTTGAACAATATCTCGTCCACCAAAGTGCTCTTGCCCGAACCTGACACGCCCGTGACGCAGACAAAAAGCCCGAGAGGTATCTCGACATCTATATCTTTCAGGTTATGTTCCCGCGCTCCTATTATCTTGATCTTCTTCTGTTTGGCATACGGCTTTCTCTTTTCTGGGATCTTGATCTTAAGCTCTCCCCTTAAATATTTTCCTGTGAGAGATTCTCGGGAAGCGAGGACATCTTGAAGCGTGCCGCTCACGAGGACTCTGCCCCCATGCTCTCCGGCACCCGGCCCGAGATCTATGATATGGTCCGCCTTCCTTATGGTGGCCTCGTCGTGTTCTACCACTATAAGGGTATTGCCCAGGTCCTTTAAAGTTAAGAGCGTGTCGAGGAGCTTAGAATTATCCTTCTGGTGCAGCCCTATGCTGGGCTCATCCAGGATATAGATGACCCCGACCAAACCAGAGCCTATCTGAGTGGCGAGCCTTATGCGCTGAGCCTCGCCTCCGGAGAGGGTGTAGCTGCGCCTGCCGAGCGTGAGATAATCGAGACCCACGTTTATCATGAACTGCAGGCGCGCGTTGATCTCTTTCAGCACCTGACGCGCGATCGTGATTTGAGTCTTCGTCAGTTTCAGGCCGGATAGAAATTCTTTCATCGCCTTTATCGAGAGGCCGGAGATCTCGGCGATGTTCTTGCCATCGATGGTGACGGAGAGGCTCTCTTTCTTTAGCCTCATCCCGTTACATTCGTCGCAGGGTTGGACCGACATATACTTATTGATCTCGGTCTTTATGAATTCGCTCTCGGTTTCTCGAAACCGCCTCTCAAGGTTCGGCACGACCCCTTCAAAACCACCCCACTTTTTTCCGGTCTCTCCGTAAATGACGACTCTTTTAATATCCGCCGGAAGGTCCTTAAAGGGCGTCTCCACGTCGAACCCGTATTCGCGGGCGACCGAACGCAAAAGGCGCCGGTAATAGATGTATAACCCCTTCCCGCCGCGCCTCCAGGCATCGACGGCGCTTATTACGGGCTTGGACTTATCCGATATGACCAGCTCCGGGTCTATCTCCATCTTGTTGCCCAGGCCGTCACATACAGGACATGCGCCGTACGGAGAATTGAAAGAAAATATCCTTGGAGCTATCTCTCCTAAGCTGATCCCGCAGCCTATACAGGCGTAGAGCTCGCTGTACAGAGTATCTTTATCCGCGCTGACGATGACTAGACCATCGCCTATCTCCAGGGCCGTTTCCACGGAGTCGGTCAGGCGCTTACGGATGTCGCCATTCTTTAAAACAAGCCTATCGACCACTATCTCAATAGTATGCGCCCTCTTCTTGTCCAAAGAGACTGATCTTTCGAGCTCATGGATCGTGCCGTCTATCCTGACCCTTACGAAGCCGTCTTTCTTCGCCTTCTGGAGAATATCTTTATGCTCGCCCTTTCTCCCCCTTATCACGGGAGCGAGTATTATTATCCTGGAATCGCGCGGCAGGCGCATTACCTGGTCTACTATCTCCTGCGACGTCTGGCGCGTTATCGGTTTTTTACAGTTTGGACAATGCGGCTCCCCGATAGAAGCATAGAGGAGCCTTAAATAGTCATAAATTTCGGTCTGCGTGCCGACCGTGGAACGGGGATTGGACCCCGCGGACCTCTGCTCTATGCTTATGGCGGGAGAGAGGCCTTCTATATACTCAACGTCGGGTTTCTGGAGTTGCTCTAAGAATTGCCGTGCGTAACTGGAGAGGCTTTCGACATAACGGCGCTGCCCCTCGGCGTATATAGTATCGAACGCTAACGAGGATTTCCCTGAACCTGAAAGGCCTGTCACCACTACGAGCTTGTCGCGGGGGATCTCGAGATCGATATTCTTGAGATTATGCTCTTTCGCGCCCTTTATCGTTATTGAATCTCTCATCATATGTATTAGGAGTGCATCACGGAAATTAGGGACAGGCACCACCTGAAAGAAGATGACACCTGTCCCAATTTCTTATTATTACTTCCTTCTCTTCTTACCGCCTCTCAACATCTTAGCGCACGATACATCGCCCGCCTTATCGATGAAATAGAGACATCCTTTTACCTTTTTTACGCCGGGTTTAGCGATAACCTTACCGCCGCCGCCCTTAGACTTGCCTCTCGCCATCTTCGTCTCGACGACATTGCCCCTCTTATCGACGTAATAGAGATATCCTTTTTTTCTCTTTATCCCTACCTTCGCAACCTTCTTATGTGCCATTAAATTCACCTCCTTTCACATTATATTTTTTAATCAACTTCTTTTATCTGCGTATATTCCTTGTTGATCCGGCCTATGGACCTGAAGAGGTTCATCTTCGTATAGGCGCAATCTTTTTCGACTTTACCTATAAAGTCTTTCATCATGCGCCTCTTCGATGTCTGCGCATTGGGACACCTGCAGAGCTGGCCCGGAAATTTCGATTCTTTGGCAAATTTCTTTATAACGTTCTCCTCCACGTAACATAACGGCCTTATGATTACTATCTTCCCCTTGAAGAGCTCTTGCCTCGGGTTCATCGCTGAGAACTCACCGTGATAGAACATATTGAGAAGAAGCGTCTCTATTATATCGTCCTGGTGGTGGCCAAAGGCTATCTTGGTACAGCCCATCTTATCGGCGAGCGTAAAGAGGGCCTTGCGCCTGTTCCATGAACACCAGAAACATGACGTCGCCTTCTTCTTGCCCCTCACCTTTATCTTCTGGAAACGATATGGAATATCATAATTTTCGAATATCTGCTTCAACTCCCGGGTATGAACGCATCCGGCGCACCTGAAGTCGGTCTCTATATGCGCGGCGAAGAGCTTGTAATCCACCGGCGCCCACTTCCGCCTCTCATTCAATAATTTCAGCATAGAGAGGCTGTCTTTACCTCCGGATACGGCTACGAGTATCTTATCCTTATCCTCTATAAGATTGTAATCGGCGATCGCCCTGCCTATCCTGTTGGATATGTACGCGCCTGTCTTTGTCAGATCTCTCATTATTTATGTTCCGATACGTACGCTTTGAACGATACCTCTTAACGTGGCTATTGCCGAAAACGCGGCAAGCTGGCTCGTCTTGGGATTGATCTTTGACGGTAGATTCTCCGTCCTCGTCGTAATATTGCCGGACTCGCCCCTTATCTCGACTTCATGGATATTTTTCGTATATTCGGGCGACGTAACTATTCTGACGCGCGTCTTTGACGCGCCGATACCCGCAAGACTGAGAACTGCCGCTACGTTAACATTTTTAGGAAACCCTTTGACCGCGTCAGAGGCTGTTCCGTCAAAGATGACCGTCTCCTCTTTTACCGAATCCAGGTCTATATTGTTCTTTGTTATATAAGGAGCGCCTGTTAATCCTTTCGGGGGTTTACGCGTGGTGAGCGTCACCGAATCTATCCTTCCCACCGAGGCCGACTTCAGCCCGTCGATGCCGCACAATGCCCCGCTGGGTAGATAAACTTTAATTCCGGCTTTTTCGGCCTCATCCAGTAGGATTTCGTTGCCGAGCAGTCCGCCGATACTCATTATCAATGCGTCTTTTTTGCCCGCTATCGCTTTCTTCAATATATCGGCCGATACCTTGGCGCCCGCCGCTTCGACTATAAGGTCGGATATTTTTATCAGATCATCGAGTGCCAAAAGAGATGTATTCTCGCTAAGAGACTTCTGTAATAGCAGGGCCTTCTCTTCAACGAGATCGCATATTCCCGCCAGATCCACGGAGTCTTTCAGATCCGTTTGACAGGCACGGGCCATCTCAGATCCTATGGTCCCGCACCCCACTATCCCGACTTTAATCTTTGCTATTTTCATCCTTTTGGGCTCTCAGCTATCAAACATTGACTATCAACTATTAACTATCAACCATGAACTAAGCTAATATCCCGATATGGCCGCGCTCTTCTTTTCGCCGGTAACGCGCAGCATCCTCTCCAACGTCTTCAGCGCCCTCTCCCTAACTTCGGGCGAGACCGTCACTTCATAAACCATCTTTTCCAGGCTGTGAGCCACCCATCCCAGCGTTATCAGCTTCATATTGGCGCATACAAGGTTCTGCGTGGGCAGGTAGAACTTCTTGCCGGGGTTCTGCTTCTGCAGTTTATATAGCATGCCGGCCTCCGTGCCGATTATGAACTCCTGCGCGCTGGACTGCTTCACGTATGTAAACATCCCGCCCGTGGAGCATATGTGATCGGCAAGGGCGAGGACCTCCGGATTGCACTCAGGGTGCGCTATAAACTCCGCCGCGTGATGGAGCTTTTTGGTCCTGATCACGTCCTCTTCCTGTACCCTGATATGCGTCGGGCAGAAACCCTCCCACAATATTACCTCTTTATCTTTGACCTGGCTCTGGACATATCTGCCGAGGTTCTTATCCGGGACAAATATTATCTTCTTCTCTTTCAATGACTTTACTACCTCGACCGCGTTACTTGAAGTACAGGCTATATCGCTTTCGGCTTTGACTTCGGCGCTCGTATTTACGTAGCAGACGATCGCGGCATCCGGATGACGCTCCTTGGCGGCACGCAGCTTCTCCGGGGTCACCATATCGGCCAGAGGGCACCCTGCCTCCATAACCGGCAGTAGAACGGTCTTGCCGGGATTCAATATCGAAGCGCTCTCTGCCATGAAATGCACGCCGCAGAAGACTATTACATCCGCATCAGTCCTGACCGCGGCCTGAGCCAGCGCCAGAGAATCACCGCTTATATCCGCTATCTCCTGGACTTCGTCACGTTGATAGTTATGCGTGATAATGACCGCATTGGCCTTCTTCTTCAGTTTAGCGATCTTCTTCTTTAACGCTTCGTTATACTTTATATCGTCCTTGTCCTTCATATGTGCTGTCATCTACTTCACCATAATTGTTGTGTTGTCGACAAGCCTTGTCTTCCCAAAAAATACGGCGACCGCGAGCGCGATCTCACCAGTTATCGTCTTTGCGTCCTGAAGCTCTCTGGAGTCTACCAGCTTCACATAGTCTATCCTGGCCGACTCCTTAGCCTTTATCATATCCTCTACGGCCTTTACGATCTTTCTGGCGTCCCGCTCGCCGCTCTTTATCAGCGTCTCTGCGCTTTTAAGAGCTTGGTGTATAACGGCGGCGTCCCTTCTTTCGGCTGCGCTCAAATAAATATTTCTTGAGCTCATAGCCAGGCCGTCCTTCTCCCTGACCATGGGCATTATCTTAACTTCTATGTCCGTATTGAGATCCGAGGCCATCTTCTTGACCATGAGGGCCTGCTGCATATCCTTCTGCCCGAAATATGCGACGTCGGGCTTCACGATATTGAACAACTTCGTCACCACCGTGGCAACCCCCCTGAAATGCCCAGGCCGCGATTCGCCGCAGAGGTTATCCGTCAGCTTTTCCACGGTAACGTAGGTGGCGTAACCCTCCGGGTACATATCTTTAAGCGAAGGATAGAAGACAACATCCACTCCCGCTTCTCGCGCCATCTCTTCATCATGCTTAAGGTCTCTCGGGTATTTCTCGAAATCCTCTTTGGGGCCGAACTGGATGGGATTGATGAATACGCTCATGACTACGACATCAGTATGCTTCTTCGCAGCCTTGACAAGACTCAGGTGTCCTTCGTGAAGAAAGCCCATCGTGGGGACAAGGCCGATGGACTTGCCTTCTTTCTTTATCATCTTCACGAATGTCGCCATTCTTGAGATATTCTCGATGGTCTTCATATTTATTTATGAGTTGTAAGCTTTAAGCTAAGAGATCTTGCCCAGCTCCCTCAATCCTCTTAGCACAAATTCTCTTTCATGAATCCGCGGATGCGGAATAACCAGGCCTTTGTCTTTAATATTCTCATCACCATAATACAAAAGGTCCAGGTCTATCGTCCTAGGAGCGTTCTTTAGTGATCGCTCGCGCCCCAAAGACTCTTCTATCTTGCTCAACTCTCTCAAAAGAGCTTCAGCTCCTATACCGGTCTCTATTTCAATAACGCCGTTCAAGTACTTTCCCTGAGGTATATCACTGACCGGGAGGGTCTCATATATCGAGGAGACTTTTGTTACGCTCACTCCCTGTATCTTATTAAGGCCGGCGATAGAGGCGTCAATATACTCCCGCCTGTCGCCTATATTCGAACCAACGCCGATGTAGCAAATGGTCATCTAAGCCAGTCTTTTTCTGATCCGCTCGATCGCTTTCTTAAGGATATTCTTGTCTACTGTGACCACCATGCGTATATATCCTTCGCCGCTCTGGCCAAACCCGTTGCCCGGGGTCGCTACTATATCGCACTTATCCAGGAGCGCTTTCGCGAAGGTGGCTGACGTATAACGCGCCGGCACCTTTACCCATACGTAGAAGGTGGCCTTCGGCTTTTCAACAGATAGCCCCAGGGAATTAAGTCCGTTGACAAGGATATCGCGCCTTTCCTGGTAGATCTTTACGACCGATCTGATATGCTTGTCGTAATTTTCCAGAGCCACGACCCCCGCTCTCTGTATGGCAGAGAATATTCCCGAATCGATATTGCTCTTCACCTTCGCCAGGCCTTCTATCACCGAAGCGTTACCGCAGGCGAATCCTATCCTCCAGCCAGTCATGTTGAACGTCTTCGAAAGCGAATGAAACTCAATTGCCACGTCCCTGGCACCCTCCACTTCAAATATGCTCGGAGCCTTGTAGCCGTCGAACGTTATCTCCGAGTATGCCGTGTCACTGCAGACCAGGAGGCTGTGCTTCCTGGCGAAATCCACGACGTCCTTCAAAAACTTCTTATCGCAGACGGCGGAAGTGGGATTATTGGGGTAGTTTATGAATATCATCTTCGCCTTGTGGAGAAGATGATGGTTTATTGACTTAAGGTCCGGCAGGAATTTGTTCTTTTCGAGTAGCGGCATCGAGATTATTTCGCCACCCGCGAATATCGTCCCCGAGCGGTAAGGCGGGTAACACGGATCGGGCACCAGTACCGCGTCACCGGGATTTATGAAAGCGAGCGGCGTGTGCGCTATGCCCTCTTTAGACCCTATCAACGGATATATCTCGGTATCCGGATCAAATTCCGCGCCAAACCTCTTCTTCAGCCACTTCGCCGCGGCCCTCCTGAACTCCGGTATACCCTGGTCAAGCGAATACCTGTGCGTTACAGGATCCTTCGCTGCCTTCGCTAACGCATCTATTATGAACTTCGGCGTAGGCAGGTCGGGATCCCCAACGCCCAGATCTATTATATCCCTTCCTTCTTCCCTGGCCTTCTTCTTCGCCCTGTCTATCTCGACGAATAGATACGGCGGCAGCTTCTTCAACCTATCCGACTTCTCAAATTGCATCATAAACTCCTTATTGAACTTTACGCTATCCTATTAACAGGCGGCCCTCGCAAGGTACGCCTATCCGCTTGAAGCGAAAAAATTAAAGAGCCAATACGTCTTTCATCGTGAAGAGCCCGCTCTTCTTGCCCGCGACAAACTTCGCCGCTTCGAGAGCGCCCTTCGCGAATATGTCGCGACTCTTAGCGCTATGGGTTATCTCAAGAAGATCGGCATCACTTTCGAACGTTATCGTATGCTCGCCGACCATCTCGCCCTCGCGAACCGAATCTATCGGTATATCTATCTCCGGCTTGACGCTCTTTATGATCCTGGCCAATTCCTTCGCGGTACCGCTCGGAGCGTCTTTCTTTTCTGTATGATGGGCCTCGACTATGCTGACCTCATAATTTTCACCCAGAGCTTTCGACGCCTCCCCAACAAGCTTGAACAGGATATTCACTCCTATGGACATGTTTGGAGAGGATACTACAGGGATACGGCTTGAGGCATCCTTTATCCTGGCTCTCTCCTCGTCGGATAGCCCGGTAGTGCCTATAACAATAGGTTTTTTGAGTTTTTCACATAGCGCCAGATGCTCCATGGTAGCTTTAGGTGAAGTGAAATCGATCAGGCAGTCACAAGCCGCAATGCCCGCTTCCGCGTCACCCTTGATATCAAAGCCTGCAGCTACTTCCATTTCGGGATCTGACCCGGCGAGATCGATTATACGCGACCCCATCTTTCCTTCCGAGCCGCTTACACAAATCTTGACCATTGTAATACTCCTCTCTATATGAGCCTGTAGTCCTTCAAAGCTTTCACGAGCTTCTCCTTATTCTCCGGCAGCATCTCGCATAGCGGCAGACGCATCTGGGGATCTATCATCTTCATTAGGCCCATGGCGGTCTTTACCGGAATCGGATTGGTCTCAACGAACATCGCCTTGATGAGATCTAGCATCTTGTAATGAAGCCCTTTAGCCTTCTCAATATCGCCCTTTTCGAAGATAGCGCACATATCGGCTACGTCACGCGGTATTATGTTCGCCACAACCGATATTATACCTACCCCGCCTATCGACATCACAGGAAGCGTCAACGCGTCGTCCCCGGAGATGAGAAGGAAATCCTTCGGGCACAGTCTCCTTATTCTGGACATTTGCTCCAGGCTGCCGCTTGCCTCTTTCACTCCGATGATATTCTTAATTTCAGCCAACTTCACGAATGTCTCGGGCTCTATATTTACACCTGTTCTGGAAGCTATGTTATATAGGATTATCGGGATATCGACCGCGTCCGCGATAGCTTTGAAGTGCAGGTAGAGGCCTCTCTGTGTAGGGCGGTTGTAATACGGGCTCACCTGGAGCGACGCCCGGGCTCCCGCTTTTTTTGCGTGCTTGGTCAACGCTATAGCCTCTTCCGTGGAATTTGAGCCCGTCCCAGCGATAACGGGGATCCTGCCCTTGGCTAACTCTATCGTCAGCTCGATAACCTTATCATGCTCTTCATAGTTGAGCGTCGCGCTCTCTCCGGTCGTGCCGCAAGGTACGAGGGCGGTAGTGCCGTTGGTTATATGAAACTCCACCAGCTCAGCAAGAGCCTTCTCGTCGATCTTGCCGTTCTTAAACGGCGTAACAAGAGCAACCATCGATCCTTTAAACATTTTCTATCTCCCCCTCGTAGACTAATTTTGCCTTGCCTTCCAGGTAGACGTTCTTAAAATTCCCTTCATGAGATTCAAAATAGACTTTCAATACCTCTCCCGATCTAGTTTCGACGGTGATCGGCGATAGAAGCTTCTCGGCCTCGGCCGATATTATGGCGCTTGCGACAGCACCAGTGCCGCAGGCGAGCGTCTCATCCTCCACGCCGCGCTCGTAGGTCCTGACCGCGATCTTATTATTGGCCTTATCCGTTACCTTTACAAAGTCCACGTTGGCGCCGTGGGGCGAAAACTCTTCGTGGTATCTCATCTTGGGCCCGAGCTTCTTTATCTCGACCGACTCGAGATCATTGACGAAATGTACGACATGCGGAACACCCGTGTTGGCCAGGTTTACTTTGTAGGGGCATTCGTGTATCATCAAGCAGAGGTTCCACGCTATGTCCTTTGGATCGGTTAGCTTCACCCTGACGTTATCGCCTTTAACGTTCGCGTTCAGTATGCCGGCGATGGTCTCTATCTTCATATCCTGGCTGAGCGCGATTTTTTTGGCATGAGCGTAAAGCGCCGTGCAGCGCGAGCCATTTCCGCACATCTCCGCCTCGCTGCCGTCGGAATTTATTATACGCATCCTGAAGTCGGCCACATTTGATTTCTCTACGAGAAGAAGTCCGTCGGCACCAACGCCATAGAACCTGTCGCAGAGCTTCTTTGCTATTCGTGCCGGATCGCCCTTCAGAACCAATCCGCGGTTATCGATAATAACAAAGTCGTTTCCGGTCGCAACCGCCTTCGTAAATTTAATCATTCTATTCCCTGTTCTCTATTTTAACTCTTTCGGTATCGATTCGCCGCGCACAATATCGGCATAACTCTCCTGCCGCCTTATGATATGTATCTTATTCTTCATCACCATCACCTCCGCCGCGCGCGGACGGGAATTATAGTTACTCGACATCGCGAAGCCATACGCTCCCGCGCCCATCACGGCCAGAAGATCGCCCTTGCGCATCATCGGCAGGAACCTGTCCTTGCCCAGAAAATCTCCGGATTCACAGATCGGCCCCACGATGTCGACCTTCTCGCACGTCTGGGCGCTATCGTGACTTACCTTTACAGGAACTATCTTGTGATACGCCGTGTAAAGACTTGGGCGAATGAGATCGCTCATACCGCCGTCTACTATCACAAAAGTATTCCTCGGGGTTATCTTTGTATAGAGGACCTTCGTAACGAGTATGCCGCTGTTTCCCGATACGAATCGCCCCGGCTCCAGTATTATCTTGAGGCGCGCTCTTTTGAGCAACGGCAGCACTCTCTTCGCAAAGTTTTTTGCCGTCTGTGGGTTCTCTATCGAATATATTATACCCAAGCCCCCGCCTATATTGAAGTGATCCACCTCTATCTTGTTCTTCTTTAAAAAGGAGAGTACTTTCTTTATAGCCTCTTCGAACGGGCCTCCATCCACTATCTGGGAGCCTATATGCACGTGGACCCCTCTTATATTGAGGTCGGGGTATCTCCATTTTGAATTGAATATCTTGTGCACCGTTTCGAAATCGAGCCCGAACTTCGTGTCTCCCTTTCCGGTAGCTATGTGAGAATGCGTTTTTGGGACGACATCCGGATTTATGCGTATGGCCACGTTAACCCGTTTCTTAAGCGACTCCGCTCTCCTCTGTATGACCTCCAGCTCTTCTTCGGACTCGGCATTAAAGAAGAGTATGCCGGCCTTGATCGCGTCCTCTATCTCGTCCGGCCTCTTACCCACGCCGGCGTAAACTATCTTCTTCGGATCGGCTCCGGCAAGGCGCGCCCTGTAGAGCTCGCCGCCCGAGACGATATCGAGTCCGGCGCCATTCTTCACAAGTGCGCGCAGTATGGCGATATTGGAATTACTCTTGACCGAGAAGCATATCAGCGGGCTTATCGATCTAAAGGCGGACTTGATCTTCCTATAGTGGTCGATAAGCGTTTCGTGGCTGTAGAGATAGAATGGCGTCGGAACTCTTTTGGCTACATCCGACACCTTTGTATTTTCACAGTACAGCTCATTATTCTTGAATGTAAACTCATGCATTATCTTTTCACCGATCTCTTTGATTCGACCGAAACTTTCGGATCGAATAATCTGACTATCTCCTTATTTTTGAACTTATCTGAGAATCTCGACAGCTCGTGGTCGGTCATGCTCTTTATATCGATGCCGTTATCGATCGAATATCTTACGAGATCTCCCGTAATGTTATGGGCGCTCTTGAAGGCGACGCCTTTTTTGACGAGATAATATACCAGGTCGGTCGCATATAGCGCCTCGTCATCCAGGTGCTCCTCTATCTTGACCTTATTGAACTTGAGCGTCTTTATCAAGCCGGACATGACCTTCAATTCAGACAGGACGATCTCAAACGAGTTGAATAGCGGCTCTTTATCGAGCTGCATATCTCTGTTGTAGGTAAGCGGCAGCCCCTTCATCATAGTCATTACGCTCATGGCGTTGGCCATAAGTCTTCCCGCGTATCCTCTCACCAGCTCAAGCACGTCCGGATTCTTCTTCTGAGGCATCAGAGAACTGCCGGTGCAGAAGGCGTCGTCTATCTTTATAAAATCGAACTCTTTGGTAGACCAGATCACGAGGTCTTCAGCCAGCCTTGATAGATGAATCCCGATAAGCGATAATACGACGAGAGTGCTCATCAGAAAATCCCTGTCGCTCACCGCGTAGATGGAGTTTGTGGTGCACTCAATCTTTATGCCGCCGACCGACACCTTGTAGTCGCCCGACTTTATCGGTGTCCCTGCCAAAGCTCCCGCTCCCATAGTCAGCTTTATTGACTTCTCAAGATAGTCGAGCTTACCGGAATCCGTATTCAGCATCATCACGTATGCCAAGAGATAGTCCTTGAGATATACCGGCTGAGCGTGCTGAAGATGCGTGAAACCGGGCATTATTACCCCTCTGTTCTTGGCCGCAAGGCCTTCAAGAGCCCGAACAAGATCCTGTACGCCACGGATCGTCTCCTTTATCGTATCTTTGCAATAGAGCTTCACGGCAAATATCACCTGATCGTTTCTCGATCTCGCGGTATGCAGTTTCAGCGCGGCATCCCCTATCTTGGAGTAGAGCATATTCTGTATCTGGGTGTGGATATCCTCCGCTGCCGGGTCGTGCTTGAACTTCCCCGCTTTCACGCTCGCGAGAATAGACTTAAGCCCCTTTGTGAGCTTGGCGGCCTCAGGAGCGGTCACGTAGAGCGCTCTCTTCAATATCTGGACATGGGCCATCGAACCAAGCAGATCGTGCTTCGCGAGTTTATGGTCGTATTGTATCGACTTCGTAAACTCCTCTACGATCGGATCGGTGGCCTTCTCGAATCTTCCACCCCATAGCTTCTTGCTCATTTTTGCGTCTCCCTCGTAAGAGTAAATTTTATTGCCACAGGCGTAACTTGCGGTGGATACGCCTGAAGCGGCGTTACGAAATTTTTACACCTTATGGCGATTTAATAAAAAATTTAAATTCCTGAAAGAAGTTAAATTTTTGTAAAAATTTTGTCCGAGCAAATTTACATGCCCAATGTAAATTTGCGTCCGCGGAAGGCGGCCACCGCAAGTTACGCCGTCCGCGCACCAAAATTTACTTCTTGCCTCTCCCTCTGTACGGCAATCCCCACAATTCGATAAAGCCCTTGGCGAGCGACTGGTCGAACTTGTCGCCCTTCTCGTACGTCGCCAGATCTTTCTTATACAGGGAATTCGGTGACTTTCTACCCACTACAGAGCAATTCCCCTTGTAGAGCTTCAGCTTCACCGTGCCATTGACGTATCTTTGCGTCTCATCGACGAACTTATCGAGCGCCTTCTTAAGCGGCGTATACCACAGGCCGTAGTAGACGAGCTCGGCATATTTTAAAGCTATCGCGTCCTTGTAATGCATGAGCTCCCTGTCCAAGACAAGGCTCTCCAGGGCTTTGTGCGCCGTGTAGAGCACCGATCCCGCGGGAGCCTCATATATCTCTCTGGACTTTATCCCTACGAGCCTGTTCTCTATCATATCGCTTCTCCCGACGCCGGCCAGTCCGGCTATCTTCGCGAGCTTTACGATGAGGTTGACACCGTCCATCGGCTTACCGTTCAGTTTCACGGGAATACCATGCTTAAATTCCACCTCCACATGACAAGGCTTCGCCGCACAGCTGTCTATTCCTTTCGTAAGCTGATATGTATCTTCGTCAGGCTCGTAATAAGGATCTTCCAGCTTCCCACTTTCAATCGATATTCCCCAAAGATTAAC
>Ga0268276_1002513_pt1 | contig 15547 bp, 17 predicted proteins | sample saktaG_4_FD_190145 | JGI IMG/M metagenome (GOLD analysis project Ga0268276, IMG submission 190145) | Saline water microbial communities from Sakinaw Lake, British Columbia, Canada - sak_2010_1_5_45m | ecosystem: Environmental > Aquatic > Non-marine Saline and Alkaline > Saline ...
CGGGGAAAAAGGCCCTGGAAAATATTCCCTTTGAGCTGGAGCTGCTGAACGCCAGCCGTCCGATGATCGTCACCGATAAAGGGGTCGTTCAGGCCGGTCTCGTCGACATCGTAACGGCGGCCCTCGGCGGTTCCAACCTGACGATAGGCGCCGTTTACGACAAAACCCCGCCGGATTCTTCCAACATCGTCATTGGCGAGGCGGCAGCTCTTTTCAGGGATGCGAAGTGCGACTCCCTGATCGCCGTCGGCGGCGGATCGGTGCTGGACACGGCAAAGGGAGTCAACATCGTCATCAGCGAGGACACCACGGATCTCATGAAGTTCATCGGCGCCGACCGGCTGACGAAACCGATGAGACCGATGATCGCGGTCCCCACCACCGCGGGGACGGGCTCCGAGGTGACGCTGGTCGCGGTCATCGCCAACGAGGAAAAGCGCTTCAAGATGCTTTTTACCTCCTATCTGCTTCTGCCCCGGGTGGCGGTGCTCGATCCGAGAATGACTCTGACCGTCCCGCCCCGGATTACCGCGTTCACGGCCATGGACGCCCTGACCCATGCCGTGGAAGCGTACAGCTGCCTTCAGAAAAACCCGCTGAGCGATGCCTATGCCTGGGCCGCCATCGACCTTGTCCGCAAACATATGATCACGGCCGTTACGGACGGAAAAAACGAAGAAGCAAGAATGGCGCTGGCCAACGCCGCCCTCATGGCGGGATGCGCCTTCTCGAACTCGATGGTCGGGCTGGTCCACGCGATCGGCCACGCGGTGGGAGGCGTCAGCCGCGTTGCGCACGGCATGGCCATGGCGATCCTGCTGCCCTGGTGCATGGAATACAATATGGGCAAGTGCGCCCCCTATTACGGCGAACTGCTGCTCCCCCTTGCGGGACCCGACGAGTTCTTGAAGACAGATCCGGAAAAAAGGGCCGGCCGTTCCGTGGCCGTCATCCGGGAGATGAATTCCCATCTCAATAGACTGGCGGGGATGCCGCTCACATTGAAAGACTGCGGCGTGAAAAGGGAGAGCCTGCCCGATATCGCCAGGACCGCCCTGGGAGACGGCGCGCTGGTGTTCAATCCCGAGGAATCGGACTACAATGAAATTCTGGGTATCCTGAGGAAAGCCTACTGATCGGGGGCGCGGGAAATGTCCACTCATTTCGGCGGGTACATGGGGAAGGTGCTCCGGGTTGACTTGACGACCCGAAAGGTCCGGGATTACCCGTGGACCGACAGCGACCGGGAGCTGTTCCTGGGCGGCAAAATCATGGCCGCCAAGATCCTCTACGACCATATCCACGGCCCGACAGATCCTTATTCCGAGCAGAACCTGCTGGTCTTTACCACGGGGCCCCTGACGGGTTCGGGAGCGCCCAGCTCTGCGCGCTGGAACGTATCCACCATCTCGCCTATGACGGGATACGTCACCTCGTCCAACTGCGGCGGAAGCTTCGGCTTTCATCTCAAGAGGGCCGGATACGACGGGCTTGTTGTGGCAGGAAAGGCCGACCAGCCGGTGTGGCTGGAAATAACGGACGAAAAAATCGAATTCAGGGATGCCAGTTTCCTCTGGGGTAAGACGACGTCCGAGACACAGGAGCTGCTCGGGAAACAGGGCGGAAAGGCCGTCATCGGTCCGGCCGGTGAGAACATGGTGCGGTACGCCTCCATTTTCAGCCAGGAACGGGCGGCCGGACGCGGCGGCACGGGAGCGGTCATGGGATCCAAAAGGCTGAAGGCCGTCACCGTCTCCGGCAAACGGCCCGTCAGCTTTGCAGATAAGGAAAAAAACGCGGAAGTCAATAAAAAATGGATCACGCTGCTTCAGAATCACCCGATCACGGGCAAGATACTGCCCGAACTGGGGACGGCTAACCTCCTTCGCCGCATGCAGCGCCGCAATATTCTCGCCACGCGCAATTTCGGACAGGGCAGATGGAACGATTACGACCTGGTTTCCGGCGAAAGACTGGTCGAGTACCACCTGATCAAGAATACGGGGTGCCTGACCTGTCCCATACGCTGCGGAAGGGTGGTCGAGGTCGGCGGCAGGAATGTCAAGGGTCCCGAACTGGAAACCCTGGGGTTGCTGGGCCCCAATCTGTTGAACAATGATTTAAATAAAATATGCGAATGGAACCATCTCCTCGACGAACTGGGCATGGACACCATGAGTTTTGGGGGCACCATTGCCTTCGCCATGGAACTGCAGGAGAAGGGTCTCTGGAATTGCGGCCTTGAATTTGGAAAAGTCGATCAGATCCCGCAGCTCATAGCGGATATAGTCTACAGGAGGGGAATCGGCGCATTGCTCGCCGAAGGGAGCAAGCGCCTGGCGGAGAAATTCGGAGGGCATGCCTTTGCCATGCACGTGAAGGGCCTGGAACTGGCCGCTTATGAACCGAGAGGCGCCGTGGGACAGGGGCTCGGATATGCGGTCGCCAACCGCGGCGGCTGTCACCTCAACTCCGGCTACATGGTGTTCATGGAGGGTCTGGGCCTCGCCATGAACGGTACGACCCGGCGCTCCAAGGCCGCGCTTGCGATCATGATGCAGAACCTGATGGAGGGCGTCTCCGCGGCGGGGATCTGCCTGTTCACTGCCTACGCCATGATTCCCGGTTTCCTCCTGGATGACAGGAAATCCGTGCTGTCTCACTCCACGAACGTGATCCTGAGCCTGTCCGGCCCCGCGGTGCAGATGCTGAATGCCGGCCAGGGGTGGATGGCCCCCTTCCATAATCCGCTCCTGCCCCATACCAGGGCGCTGGCGACGCTGACCGGAATGAAAATGAGTTTCGGCCGGCTGCTGAGCACCGGAGAAAGGGGGTTCAACTTGGAGAGGCTCTTGAACATCAGGCTGGGCCTCACCGGGCAGGAGGATACGCTCCCCGCACGCCTCACGGAAGAGAGCCAGCAGCCCGGGAAGGAATACACCGGGGTTCCGATCCGGGAGCTGAAAAAAGATTTCTATCGCAAAAGGGGCTGGGATAAGAACGGAATCCCGAAATTGAAGACTTTGAAACGTCTTTCCCTGGCCTGATCCAGCTTAGGAGGAAAAAACAATGAACAGAATTCTGATGAACGTGTTGGTTTTGATTGTTTGCGGTCTTCTATGGATTGTCCCGGCTCAGGCCGCCAAGGCGCCCCCGAAGGTCGGCGAAATACTGCCGGACTTCAGCATGGCCGTTCCCGGGGAAAGTGCCGATAGAAGCTATCTCGGCCTTTCCCGCGGAGGGTCCTTCACAATACCGCAGGTCAATGCCCAGGTCGTGATCCTGGAGGTCTTCAGCATGTACTGCCCCTTCTGTCAGAAGGAGGCGCCGAATGTCAACAGACTCTATCAGCTCATTGAAGAGAATCCGAATCTGAGAGGGAAAGTAAAATTGATCGGTATCGGAGCAGGAAATTCTTCTTATGAGGTCAATGTTTTCAAGACAAGATACAGCGTCCCGTTCCCGCTCTTTCCCGATAGCGACTATTCCATCCACGGCTTGCTGGGGAACGTGAGAACGCCTTATTTTATTGCAGTGAGAATCAACGGTGACGGGACGCATCAGGTCGTCTATTCCAAGCTGGGTGCCTTTGAGAGCGCAGAGTCGTTTCTCAGGCTGATTATCAAATCAGCGGGCATATAAAGAAGGAGACCGATCATGAAAAAAGGTTATTTGGGCATGTTCATCGCGGTGATCCTGACCGTTTTCGTCTGGGGAGCCGAAGCCGGGACATTGTCGGAAACGTTCAAGGGAAAAATTTATGACACGGGAATTCTAAAGGCGACAGACAGCAGACTGAGGGTGACGGTGGGCTCGCGCGCCCCGGATTTCATGCTTCCGGCTGTTTCGGGCGGCAAGGTGAAACTCAGCCAGTTCCGCGGGAAAAAGAATGTTGTCATCTCCTTTGTCCCGGCGGCATGGACGCCGGTCTGCTCGGATCAGTGGCCGGGTTATAATATAACGAAAGATATTTTTGAAAAACACGATGCCGTTCTTCTCGGGATCACGGTGGACAACATCCCCACCCTGTTTGCCTGGACGGGCGAAATGGGCGAGCTGTGGTTCCCCGTCCTTTCCGACTTCTGGCCTCACGGCAAAGTGGCTTCGCGATACGGCGTGCTGCGTTCCGACGGGACGTCGGAGCGGGCCCTTTTCGTCATAGACAAGAAAGGGATTATCCGTTACATCGATGTCCACGACATCAACAAGAGGCCCAGCCTGGAAGTCCTGGTGAAGGAACTCGACAAGCTCGGGGAATGACCACCCAACTTTTCAGAAGCGCAGCGTGATGCCCCCCAGAACGGTATAGTCCATTTCCGCCTCGTTCAATCCACCTTTAAGGCCGATGGAGATATCGATATCCTTGGACAGGGCATAGATGAACCCGCCCAGGGCAAAAGCGGGGTTTGTCCGGGATGTCTTGTCGGGATTTCGTTCCGCCCCTATATTTGCCACGATCCGGAGATCTTTCACGACCTTCCATTCCCCTGCAACGGAGGCGTGCCAGATGTCCTCCCTCTGGTCGAGGTTGTTCTCGTTTCTCTTGTAACCCAGATTGGCGTGAACCGTCCAGAACTCCCAATCCTTCGTGGTGATGAAAAAGAATGTCCCCGTCGCCCGACCCGTTCCCAGGTCCTTCTCCTTGTCTCCTGCGGGGAGCGTCACGCCCGGTTTGAACGCGAAACTCAGACCGTCCTTTTCATAGAAACGCCATTTCACCTCCAGGGACAGATCGGCAAAACCGTTCACATTGGAGGTCGTCTCGTTGTCCGTTTCCGTCTTTTTCCACTGGTAGGGGACGCCGAGAATCAGGTCCGCCGATTCGATGACGCCGTACGCGAACTGGGCCTTGACCTCGCCTTGCCGGGATTTTGTCGTTACGCTGGTTCCCGAGGAATCGTCCATCTCCTTGTCAAAGCTCCACTGGCTGCTCAACTCGATCTGGGACTTTCCCTTTCCCTGCGTACCCGTGTCGTCGGTGATGAGGGGATGCGCCGCATGGGCCGGCCCTGTGCTTATCCAAATGGTAAACAAAAAAAACCAGACTGCGACAAAAAGGTCTATCCTCCGCCTTTTCATTAATCATACCTCTCCATGTGTTTTTTAAGGGGATCGGGCGATCATGCCGTAATCTTCCAGCAGCAGCCTGTTTTGCAGGATATCCGCTGTCTTTCCGACGGCCACGATTCTGCCCTCGTCCAGGAGGGCGATCCGCGAGCATGTCTCCACGACGAGATCCAGATCGTGGGTGGCGATGATCTTCGTCAGTTGAAGTTTCTGCAGAAGGCCGATGAACTCACGCCGGTGTTTCGGGTCGAGATTGCTGCTCGGCTCGTCGAGGACCAGGATCTCCGGCTCCATGGAAAGGACCGTCGCGATGGCTACCCGCTTCTTTTCGCCGACGCTCAAATGATGGGGCGATCTTTTCAGAAAGGGCAGCATGTCCACTTCTTCCAGCGCCCGGTTGACGGCATCCTCGACCTTTTCTTTTTTCAGTCCCATGTTCATCGGGCCGAACCCTACGTCATCGAAGACCGTGGGCATGAAGAGCTGGTTCTCCGGGTCTTGAAAGATAATGCCCACCCTGCGCCGGATCAGGGGGAGGTTTTTATCGGTGATATCCCAGCCCAGGATCTTTACTTGGGAGGTTCCTCTCAGGATTCCGTTCAGATGAAGGAGCAGGGTGGACTTCCCCGACCCGTTGGATCCGATGATGCCCAGGGATTCTCCTTCGAAGACCTCCAGGTCGATGCCGGAAAGGGCCTTTGTCCCGTCGGGATAGGAATAGTGAAGGTTTCTGATCTCGATGACGATCTTATCCATGGATCGCACTCAGAAATCGAATGCCGATCAGGGATACGAAAATCGTCAGCAGAAAGGCCGCGTCTTTTATCGTGACCTGAAAATGGTGGAACGTCTGTATCCTCCCGCCGAATCCCCGGGAGCACATGGCGAGATAGACGGACTCCGCACGTTCATAAGAGCGGATAAAGAGCATGCCTGCCATGCCGGCCAGGGCTTTCAGGTGAAGCCATTGCGGGCCGCCGACAGAGCGGGAATCCTTCGCCTGCCGCATTTTCATGAACTCATCCTGGACCAGAAAGATATACCGGTACATGAAGGAAAGAACCATGATGATGACTTGGGGACATCTCAATTTCTCCAGGGCCTTCAGGAGTTCCGGAAAGCCCGTCGTGGCCGTCATCAGGATGGCGCAGAGGAGGGAGAGAGAGGCCTTGGCGAGGACGTTCCAGAAGATGAGCAGGCCTTCACGGGTGACGGTCAGGGTGACCGGTCCGAGGGCAAAGGCATGGACCACCGTTTTCCCCTGCATGAAGGGGATGAAAAGGGCGGTCATCAGGATGAAGGGCGCCGCGACGAGCATCCTCTTCAAAATATAACCGATCGGAATTCTGGAGAGCACCGTTAGGACGGCGAGGATGAGCCCATAAAGGGCGAAGGCCTGGAAAGCCGCTGGGTTCGTGGAAACGACGAAGATGATAAAGGCAAGAAGGCTCACGACCTTGATCCTCGGATCAAGGCGGTTCATGAAACTCCCGACGTTGCTGTATTGATCAAGAAAACCGTGTTCCATATCACCCCTTACGCCGTTTGATGAGGGCCGCGACCCCGTAACCGATGCCGAACATCGCCAGTGTCCCGATGAGACCGGCGATGGAGGTTGCCCATTCCTTGTTGTGGATGCCCGGAAAGGCGTAATCCGGAACGGGTGCGGCGAATACCGGCGGTCCTTCTCCCTTTTCCAGGAAGCCTTGGTCTTTGGCCACCCGCTCCAGGCCGTCGGGCCAGGGGGATGCAAAAGGAGAGACCAGGAGGGCGATCAAAACGGCCACGGCCAATCCCATGAGTATTTCTTTTTTCCCCATATTGTTACCCCTGAGACGCGTCTTGGTCGGTCTGAGCTTGTCGAAGACTGCTTAAACTGTCGCGGTTCGACAGGCTCACCGTTACAGTTCCTTCCGGTCGGTAAATCAGATCGGGCCGTGTTTTAAGAATGACGGCGATGATGGAAACCGTAATGATCGCTTCACCGATCCCGATCAGCGCATGGACGCCTGCCATGGCCGGGAGGACGATCCGGAGCGGCGCCGTGCCGGAAATCGCCAATTCAAGGGCGCAGAATATCGAGGCCATGACCACGGAGAACCACGAAGCCACGGCGGCGCCGGCAATGATGCCCTTGTCCGTCGCTAGGCTTTTAGCGATAATTCTGTAGATGCCGTACCCGCCGATGGTTCCCGCTATGGCCATGTTGAAGACATTGGCGCCGAGGGCCGTCAGGCCGCCGTCCTGGAAGATGAGGCACTGGAAAATCAGAACGCAGGCCAGGGTCAGGGCGCCCGCATAGGGCCCGAGAAGCACCGCGGCGAGCACGCCGCCCAGGAGGTGTCCCGATGTCCCCCCCATGACGGGGAAATTGATCATCTGGGTGGCGAAGATAAAGGCCGACATGACCCCCATCAGGGGTACCATCCGGTCCTTCAGAACCCCGGCTGTTTTTTTTATGCTGTAACCGATGCCGCCCGCAGAAACGGCCCAGGATGCGAGCCAGGTATTTACCGATAAAAAGCCGTCAGGGATATGCATGGGATAGTACCTATTTAAAATTCGTGCTACGCCAAGTCAAAAAAATAATACCGGCTATTTCATGTCCTTCCCGGTGCTGGTCATGCTCAGGGTGCCGTGCCTGACGCCCTTGATGGCCTTGATTGAATCGGCGAGCTTCTGGACCTCTCTCGATCGCCCTTTGACAGCCACGATCTCCAGGCAATTGTCGTGATCCAGGTGGATATGCTGGGTGGAGATAATGATCTTCTGGTTATCGTGTTGAATGTCGATGATCTTGTTCAGGAGGTCTCTCTTGTGATGATCATAGACAAAGGTGATGGCCCCGGCTACCTCCCGGTCTTCCTCCCATTCCTTTTTGATAAGTTCTTCACGGATCAGATCCCGGAAGGCCTCGGAGCGGTTCGTGTACCTCCGGCTCCTTATCAGATGGTCGAATTTTTCCAGCAGCTTCTTATCAAGCGATACGCCGAATCGAATCAGTTCTGACATGCCCTGTCCTTAGTGTTACATTTGTGGGAATGTGTGCCACAAAAGGCGCTCCATGTCAACCCTTTTTTTCAGACCACCGATATGAATAATAAGGGTTTTAAGGGTTGTTGTCTTGGGCGCAATCTGGTAAAGTTCACCCAGTGTCTCTGGAGGAAATATGTCGTGAAAATATTATATTACGATTGTTTTTCAGGCATCAGCGGCGATATGAATCTGGGCGCCATGATCGATCTCGGCGTCCCTCTGTCTTATCTCATCGACGAGATGAAAAAGGTGGATATCCATTCCTATGAAATCGCAGCTCAGCGGCATCAGCGGCGGGGCATCACCGGGACACGGGTGGAAGTTGTTCTTCACGACAATCCGGCCTTGGAACACAGGGCCTATAAAGATATCGTCAAATTGATCGGAGAAAGCAGCCTTTCGGGTAGAGTCAAGGAAAACAGTCTGAAAATTTTTGAAAAGCTGGCCCGGGCGGAAGCAAAAATTCACGGACATGATATGGACGATGTCCATTTCCATGAAATCGGATCGCTCGATTCCCTTGTCGATATCGTCGGTGCCGCCATTTGCCTGGATTATTTGAAGGTAGACAGGGTTTTTTCTTCCCCGGTCGAGGTGGGAGGGGGTTTTGTGAAGTGTTCCCATGGGATTCTGCCTGTTCCCGCTCCGGCGGCGGCGGAGATCCTGAAGGGGATTCCCGTCAAATCGGGCAGCGTGCCCTTCGAGACCACGACCCCCACGGGCGCGGCCATCCTGGCCGCCACGGTGGATTCCTTTATGGAGAATATTCATTTTATTCCGGAAAAAATCGGATACGGCATAGGGCAGAGAGATACGGAGATTCCCAATGTCCTGAGGGTCTATCTCGGTCAAATGGAGGAGGCCGCCCTTGATGGAGACGTCGAAATGCAGGAAGCCTGGCTGGTGGAATGCAATATCGACGACATGAACCCGGAACTTTACGGTTCGGTCCTGGATGCCTTGTTCGAGAAAGGGGCCTATGACGCCTTTCTGATGCCGGTCATCATGAAGAAATCACGGCCGGCGGTCACCGTCAGTATTCTCTGCGATGCGGAACATTTGAAGGGCATAGAGGAGATCCTCTGGCTGCAGACAACGACGCTCGGCCTGAGGACAAGCAGGGTCATGAAAAAAATGCTGCGCAGGGATGTAACGGTGCGGACCACGAAATATGGAGATATCTCCGTCAAGAACGCCTATTTCCGGGGCAGGAGGATCAAATCCAAGCCGGAATACGAGGAATGCCTGAAGCTGGCGAGAGAAAAAGGGGTCAGCCTCAAGGAAATATACGAGAGTCTGTTCTCCGAGGATGTCTGATGGGCGACCGTGAAAAATATGAACGATTGGTCACCGGCCTGGCTTCCTTTGAATCCTGCCTTGTTGCCTTTTCGGGCGGACTGGACAGCACACTCCTGCTCAGGGCTGCCAGGGACGCTTTGGGTGAAAAAGTAAGGGCCGTTACGGTTTCAACGCCCTACACGCCTCGATGGGAAATTCAGGAGGCCAGGGTGATTGCGGCGGGCATAGGCACAGTTCACAAGCTGCTCGAGATGCCTTTGATGGAAGACATGAGGTTCAATCCCCCCGACCGATGTTACCGCTGCAAGAAGCAGTTGTTTGCTGTTCTGATGAATGATGCAAAGAAATCGGGGATTCAAATCGTTCTGGATGGAACAAATGCCGATGATCTCCAGGATTATCGCCCGGGCATCAGAGCGTTGAACGAACTGGGCATTCTGAGCCCCTTCATGAAGCATGGAATGACCAAGGAAGACATTCGATGCATATCAAGGGAGATAGGACTTCCCAACTGGAACAGAGGACCCTCCGCCTGTCTCCTCTCCAGGATGCCCTATCATCATGAAATCACCCTTCATCGGCTGCAGATGATCGAGCACGCGGAGCAGTATCTGATGGACATGGGGTTCAAATTAGTGAGGGTTCGCAGCGACGGCATCGCGGCGAGAATCGAGGTGGGACGGGAGGAGCGAAAAAAGTTTTTCGACGAGGAATTTTTGGACGCGGTTTCAAAAACCCTGAAGGACATGGGTTATCTATATGTGGCCTTCGAACTCGAAGGGTATCGGACGGGAAGCATGAACCGGGGCATAACGGTCAAGAAGAATTAAGTCAGGTTGTTCCAATGGATCGTGAAGCGCTGAGAATCTTTCTCGAAAAGATCAGGGACGGCGGGATCACCATAGAGGAAGGGATTGCCGGTCTCAAAGACCTTTATTATACGGATCTGGGATGCGCCAAACTCGATAACCACAGGGAACTGCGCGTGGGATATCCGGAAGTGATTTACTGTCCCGGCAAGACGGCCGATCAGGTCAAGACAGTGGTGCGGGCCATGCTGGAGAGAAACTCCAATATTCTGGCAACGAAAGCCGATGAAGATGTGTTCATGGCTGTCCGGAGGATCTGTCCCGACGCTGTTTATCATCAGACGGCCAGGGCCATCACGATCAGAATGAAGGAAATCGAAGTCCCCGACAGTTACATCGCCGTAGTCACGGCGGGGACGTCCGACCTGTCCGTGGCCGAGGAGGCGGCCGTCACGGCGGAGTTTTTCGGCAACCGCGTTGAAAAAATCGCGGACGTGGGCGTCGCCGGCATCCATCGATTGTTTGATAACATGGAGATGATCAGGGGGGCCAGGGTGATCATTGTCGTCGCCGGTATGGAAGGGGCTCTCCCCAGCATCATCGGCGGGCTTGTGGACAAACCCGTCATCGCCGTCCCCACCAGCGTTGGGTACGGCGCGAGCTTTCAGGGTCTCGCGGCCCTTCTCACCATGCTCAACAGCTGTGCCAGCGGCGTCTGCGTCGTCAACATCGACAACGGCTACGGCGCCGGCTACATGGCCAGCATGATCAACCGGCTGAAGTGACATGCTGAGATCGATGCTTAACGTGATGAATAACGGCTCATCACTAACTTCCTGAAGTCGAGCATCCAGCAATTTCGACAAATATCCACTCATTCAATAAGTAATCATCATTCACTGAAGAGTTATAGGCCTGTCAATAATCCGCAGAAAAATCTTTATAACATATGACATAGCACCAAACCCCTGAACTTCCTATTTGACAAGAGACATCTATTCAGATACATTCTTTAATAAGAATTATTCTTAATAATGAGGGCCGACAGGCATGGGTGACGACAAAACCGGAAGACAGCTCCGCCTCTTCGAGGGCGCCTGCCGCAAAGCAGGTTTAAGGATGACCTATCAGCGACGGGAAATCTATCGAGCATTGGTCGCTTCGAACGATCATCCCTCAGCAGAGAACCTGCATGCGCGTTTAGCCAAAAAGATGCCGATGATTGCCCTGGACACCGTTTACCGTGCGCTTTCTGCCTTCACCAGGTGTGGTTTGATTCAGAAAGTGGAAACGGTGGAAAGTCAGGCCCGATTTGATGCAAAAGATAAGCACCATCATGTGATCTGTAGTCGATGCCATGAAATTATCGACTTTCACTGTCCGTCCGTTGATGAGGTCAGGCTTCCAGCAGAGCTCAAGGAGTGGGGGAAAATCGACAGCAGAAATTTGGTGGTCTATGGCATCTGCAAAAAATGTCTAAAAAAGGATAGTGCTTCAACGGTTTAAAATACAACACTTATGGAGGTGAATCGTGGTTAAATTGTGGAGATGTGTGATTTGCGGCGATCCTTATGTGGGTATGAATCCCCCGCCCAACTGTCCCTTTTGCGGCGCGCATCAGGAATTCATCAAAGAGGCCAAAGAAGCGGTGGTGACCTTTGAGGTTCCCCTTACGGAAAAAGACAAGGCCAATGCGGAGCACGCCATTCAGGTCGAGGTAAGCAATGCGACGTTTTATTCCTGTGCTGCGGAAAAGACCGACGATGCGGAAGGCAAATTGCTGTTCAAGGCCCTTGGGAAAATCGAGGCGGAGCACGCCGCTATCTGGAGAAAAGTCCTGCGTCTTCCCAAGACGCCTGCCGGAAACGATACCTGCCATAGGGAAAATGTAAAAAATTTGAACGAGTCACATGAAAGGGAAACTCGGGCCATCGCTTTCTATAAACGGGCCGCCGAAGAATCCGATCATGACCGGCTGAAGCAGATATTTAAAGCGCTCGTGGAAATTGAAACGGACCACCTATATCTTTCGGAAGCGCGACTGAAGTGATCCTTATGGGAACGGTCAAGACCTGCCCCCGATAATAACGACGGGGAGTAGCTGCCTTGACTGCTCTGAATCGGAACGGAAAGATTGTGACGGGAGAAGAAAGGAGGTTGTCTATGGCGGAGGAAATAAAGGTGGGCTGCGCCAGGCCAACGGGCGGTCCTGTGGGGGATTCGGTTCCCGAAGAAAAACCGCAGCAGCATTTTAAGGAGGTCAAGTCTATGGTTACGGTTGGAAAGAAGGCACCTGATTTTACAGCATCGGCCTACCATCGAGGTAAGTTTATCAATGTCAAGCTGTCGGAGTACCTTGGGAAATGGGTGATCCTCTGTTTCTATCCCGGGGATTTCACCTTTGTCTGAGCGACCGAAATATAGGCGGTCGCCGAGAAATACCCTGAATTTCAGAAGCTGGGCGTTGAGGTGCTCTCGATGAGTGTGGACAGCGTTTTTGTCCACAAGATGTGGAACGACCACGAACTCTCCAAGATGGTGCAGGGGGGCGTGCCCTTTGCCATGCTTTCGGATGGCGGAGGAAAGGTAGGTTCGGTTTACGGGGTCTACCTGGAGGATGCGGGAGTTGAGGCACGGGGAAGATTCATCATCGATCCCGATGGCATTATTCAAGGCTTTGAGGTTTTGACTCCGCCGGTGGGGCGCAACGTGAGCGAGAGCATCCGTCAGATCCAGGCCTTCCAACATGTTCGCAACAGCAAGGGAACGGAGGCCACCCCCTCGGGATGGAAGCCCGGCAAGCTGACGCTGAAGCCTGGGCCGGATCTGATTGGTAAGGTCTTGGAGGTCTGGAAGACCGATATTGCATTTGATTGAACACTACAAGGGAGGGAACTTATCATGACAACGAGAAAAGACGTATACAAATGTGAGGTTTGCGGCAATATCGTGGAAGTCCTGCATGCAGGTGCGGGTGAACTGGTATGCTGCGGCCAGCCCATGAAGCTGATGAAGGAGAACACAACGGATGGGGCGAAGGAAAAACATGTTCCTGTCGTGGAAAAAGTGGCTGGCGGGGTCAAGGTGAAAGTAGGAAGTGTCGCCCATCCCATGGAGGAGAAGCACTACATCGAGTGGATCGAAATGATCGCCGACGGTAAAGCGTATCGTCAATTCCTTGCGCCGGGTCAAGTGCCAGAGGCGATATTCCTCACCGAGGTGACGAATATCACGGCACGTGAATACTGCAATCTCCACGGCCTCTGGAGACTATAAATATGTAGCGATGTTCAACGATTCACACAAGGAAAGGAGGAAACATTATGAATGAAGATAGCAAGCACCCGGTAACGGGCAAAACGAACAAACCCACTGCCAGCAGTGGCACGTCGATCCGGGACTGGTGGCCGAACCAGTTGAACCTCAAGATTCTTCATCAGCACTCTCAGAAGAGCAATCCGATGGGCGAGGCGTTCAACTACGCTGAAGAATTTAAGAAACTCGACCTGGAGGCCCTGAAGAAGGACCTCTATGCGCTGATGACCGACTCGCAGGACTGGTGGCCGGCCGACTGGGGTCACTACGGGCCGCTCTTCATCCGGATGGCGTGGCACAGCGCAGGCACCTACCGCATGGGCGACGGCCGCGGGGGCGCGGGGTCCGGCTCCCAACGCTTGGCGCCCCTCAACAGCTGGCCCGACAACGTGAACCTCGACAAGGCGCGCCGTCTGCTTTGGCCGATCAAGCAGAAATACGGCAGGAAAATCTCCTGGGCCGACCTGATGATCCTCACCGGCAACTGCGCTTTGGAGTCGATGGGCTTCAAGACCTTCGGCTTCGGCGGCGGGCGCGAGGACGTCTGGGAGCCGGAAGAAGACATCTACTGGGGCGGCGAGAGTGAGTGGCTGGGCGACAAGCGCTACTCCGGTGAACGCGATCTCGAGAACCCGCTTGCCGCCGTGCAGATGGGCCTGATCTACGTGAACCCGGAAGGGCCGAACGGCAACCCGGATCCGGTCGCCTCCGGCCGTGATGTTCGCGAGACCTTCGCGCGCATGGCCATGAACGACGAGGAAACCGTTGCGCTCGTTGCTGGCGGCCACACCTTCGGCAAATGCCATGGCGCCGGCCCCGCGACCCATGTGGGGCCTGAGCCCGAAGCGGCCGGCATCGAAGAGCAGGGCCTTGGCTGGAAGAGCAGCTTCGGCAGCGGCAAAGGCGGCGATGCAATCAGCAGCGGCATTGAGGGCGCCTGGAAGCCGAACCCGTTCAAATGGGACATGGGCTATCTGAGCGTGCTGTTCAAATACGAGTGGGAGCTGGTCAAGAGCCCGGCTGGCGCGAATCAGTGGCTGGCTAAGGACGTGGCCAAAGAGGACATGGTGGTTGACGCGCACGACCCGTCGAAGAAGCTCCGGCCTATGATGACCACGGCGGACCTCTCCCTTCGCTTCGACTCGATCTACGAGCCGATCGCGCGGCGCTACAAGCAGAACCCCGAGGCATTCGCGGACGCCTTCGCCCGGGCCTGGTTCAAGCTGACGCACCGCGACATGGGGCCGCGCACACGCTATCTCGGCCCGGAGGTTCCGGCCGAAGAGCTTATCTGGCAAGACCCCATCCCTGCCGTTAATCACAAACTGATTAATAAACAGGACATTGCCTCCATCAAAAGCAAGATCCTGGCTTTGGGACTGTCTGTGTCGGAACTGGTTTCAACAGCCTGGGCGTCGGCGTCCACCTTCCGTGGATCCGACAAGCGCGGCGGGGCCAACGGGGCGCGCATTCGTCTGGCACCACAAAAGGATTGGGAAGTCAATCAGCCGGCCCAGCTGGCGAAAATCCTAAAGACCCTAGAGCGCATCCAGAAAGCGTTCAACAGCGCCCAGTCTGGTGGCAAGAAGGTTTCGCTGGCTGACCTGATCGTTCTGGCCGGTTGCGCGGGCGTCGAGCAGGCTGCGAAGAATGCCGGTCACAAAGTGACGGTTCCCTTCACGCCGGGACGCACGGATGCGTCGCAGGAACAAACCGACGTGGAAGCATTCGCCGTACTCGAACCGGCTGCAGACGGGTTCCGTAACTACCTCAAAACCAAATACACCGTATCGGCAGAGGAACTGCTGGTTGATCGTGCGCAACTGTTGACGCTGACTGCTCCTGAGATGACGGTGCTCGTTGGCGGTATGCGCGTTTTGAATGCCAACTTCGGACAGTCCCAGCACGGCGTCTTCACCAAGCGGCCAGGAACGCTCACCAATGACTTCTTCGTGAATCTGCTCGACATGAGCACGACGTGGAAGGCAACCTCGGAAGACGGAGACGAGTTCGAGGGTCGT
>Ga0268276_1002518_pt1 | contig 15532 bp, 13 predicted proteins | sample saktaG_4_FD_190145 | JGI IMG/M metagenome (GOLD analysis project Ga0268276, IMG submission 190145) | Saline water microbial communities from Sakinaw Lake, British Columbia, Canada - sak_2010_1_5_45m | ecosystem: Environmental > Aquatic > Non-marine Saline and Alkaline > Saline ...
TTATGCTAAAGACGTTTATAAAAATGGTTTTTCTCTGAAACTTTTAGAAGAGGTTAAAACCGGCAAAAAAGTTCCAATACCTATAAGTCCGCCTCCTATTACTACTACACCCCAAGAAAAACCAGTGGAAAGTCCGCCTTCTCTTATAAATGTACCTCAAGAAAAACCAATAGAAAGTTTACCTTCTCTTATAAAAAGAATCAAACCATCTACGGTGATTATTTTTGCTTATGATGATAAAGGAGAATTCTTAAAACTGGGCAGTGGTTTTTTTGTAAATCAGAATGGTGACATTATTACTAATTATCATGTAGTTCAAGGAACAAGCTCTGCAGAGATAAAGACCTCAGATGGAAAAGTTTATTCCGTCACTTATATTGTAGCAGAAGATGAGCAAAATGATATTATCCGTCTTTCCGTAAATATTCCTTCTCAATATGTCTACCCTTTATCTTTAAGCAAAACCATCCCAGAAGTAGGAGAAAGAATAATTGTGTATGGTAGTCCATTAGGACTGGAAAACACCGTTAGTGATGGGATTGTCTCTGCTATAAGAGATATTCCCGATTACGGAAGAATTATTCAAATTACTGCTCCTATATCACCTGGCTCCAGTGGTAGCCCGGTTCTAAATATGCAGGGAGAAGTTATTGGGATAGCTACTTTCCAAATGGTAGAAGGACAGAATTTAAATTTTGCCGTTCCTAGTGAAAAGATAGTAAACCTTAATTTAAAGGAAGAAAAGAAAACATTTACCACCGAAGAATTATTTGGGCAGGAGGATAAAGAGGAAAAAGATTCCGACTATACTTATGAAGCCGCCAATAAAGCATTATATTTTATTGATAAGGAAGAGTATGCTAAGGCATTACCTTATTTGGAGATAGCAATTAAAACAGATATACCATCATTAAAAGCCTGGGCATATTTTAAGATTGGATACTGCTATGGAAAACTTAAATCTCATGCAAAAGCAATAGAAGCTTACATACAGGCAATCCGCATTGATCCTGATGATGCTGCTGCCTATTGCAATTTAGGTATTATTTATTATAATCTCGGTCTCTACAAAGACGCAATAGAAGCTTACATACAGGCGATCCGTATTGATCCTGATGATGCTAATTACCACTACAATTTAGGTCTTGCTTATGGCCAACTCGATCTCGAGGAAGATGCAATAGAAGCTTACAAACAAGCAATCTGTATTGATCCTGATTATTCTAATGCTTACAGTGGTTTGGGTGCTTCTTATGTTGCTTTCGGTCTATATAAGTATGCAATAGAAGCATTCAAACAGGCAATTCGTCTTGAACCTGATAGTATTTCTGCTCATCTTGGTTTGGGTCTTATGTATTTAAGAATCGGAGATAGAAATTCAGCTCTAAATGAATATAAAATCCTTAAAGATTTAGATATTAATACAGCTAATGTATTATTTAATTATATTTATTAATAAAAAAGAATTAGATGAATTATTACTATGAATAATGCAATCAAAAGAAATAGCTTCTTTTTCATAATTACTTGAGGTTGTCCTGGAAGAAAAGAGGAGAAAAATAATAAAAGAATGGATTAAAGAGGGCAAAATAAGTTTAAAAGGAGCCATAAAAGGTTAAAAATATAAGAATTGTAATTTTATTATTATAAGTAAAGGCATGGCGCCTTAAGAAAGTCAATATGGGAGACATAGAAAAATTATATAAAGAATTTCAAAGTGAGGTTAATATTGCGTGTTGGTCTTTCTATACTTGGAAAAATATCCGAGATATAGCAGCGGGTGATAAGAAAGTTCATCATGCTCTAAATAGGAATCCATTATCATGGAGCATTATTTTATATTCACTTCAAAGTACTTTTTTCATTGCTATCGGCCGGCTTTTTGATAAAGATGAAAGATCCTTTTCTGTTCATGCATTTTTAAGAGCGTGTATTGAAAACATCGATCAATTTAATAAAAATGCCCTACGAGAGAGAAAAATAAAAGGTTCTGAAGCAGATAAATTGCCCTGGCTTGATGAATATATAGAAAAATCTTATCAACCAAACAAAGAAGATTTTCTGAAACTAAAAGGTGAAGTATCAAAAAGACAAAAGCGATACGACTCAATATATAAACCGATTCGCCATAAGATATTTGCTCATAAGGATCTTAAAGAAATAAAACTTGTAGACGAATTATTTAGAAAAGCAAATATTGGTGAGATGCAAGATTTATTATTTTTTTTATATCAAATAAAGATGATAATACGTGAACTTCTGGAGAATGGAAGCTGGTGGAATATTGGATATTTCACATTTAACGAAGAGGAATTTGTAATGAAAGATATTGCAGGGCTTCTTGATAAAATAAAATCATAACCGAGGCTATTAAAACTTAAAGATCATAGGTACGGCTGTGATAACTCAAACGATTATTAAATAACTTTCAAAGCATATATAGAAGGGAGGGAGATACTATCACTAAAAAACAAAAGTTGAGTATAATAATATTTATTATTGTTTTAATTTCTGCTCTTTTTATTGCAAGCGTAGCAACTTATGAAAAAAATAGCATGTATAGCAAAAAGGATAATGAAACATATATTATTAAAACAATAGAGAAGATTCAACCCTTTAATTTTGACTATAATTATGGCGTTGCTGCCATCGTCTGGTGTATATCTTTTATTATTATGTTAATTATTTTATATATATGTTTAGAAAGAAAGATAAAAAGAGAATATAATATAAATATCATTCAAAAAATAATACTGTCCATTGCAACACCACTTATTATTTTTACTATTGCTTTAGGCACTGGAGAAAATGTTTGGTTTTTATGGGCTATTCTATTAATTATTGTAACTATTTTTGAGTATGACCTTTTTGGGAATAGAAAAATTATGTCAGCCATCGTTAACATTGATTTTAAAACATTTGTTAAAATAGGGTTAGTTTTAATAGTATTGTTTTTCGCAATTGGGACTTTAGGATATAATATTAAACCCTTTTTTAAAGTTTCTTCATCAAGAACAACCGAGTTGATATATAATTTGCATCAAAAAAATGATTACAGCGGTAGTAAATTCGATTTTTATTTAGTAGAATTTTCTAAAGAAAAACCTGGTAATTGGTTGCTAAATATAGTTTGTTCAATAATGAATAAATAAAATAAGTAAAAAATTATAAAAAAAGAGTTAAAAAATTAGGATATATATTTTAATAAACAAAAGGAGGATTTCGAATTATGAAAAGAAAGTATTTTTTAGTAGGTTTAATTTTAGCAATAGCTATGTTTTTAGTAGGTTGTGCAACTACAACTCTAAACACAATTAAAAATCCAGAATTATTCCAAATAAAATTTGAGAAAATTCTAGTCGTTGCTCCGTTCTCGGATATAGGTTTGAGGAAACAAACTGAGGATGCTTTTATTGCAACATTTAATTTGTCAGGCATGAATGCAATTTCCAGCATACAGAGAATTCCACCAGTAAGAGATTATGATGAGCAAGAGTTATTAAAAATATTTGAACAAGAAAAGATAGACGGTATTTTGGTAGTAGGGTTGCAAGATTATTGGACTTCGCAGTCATATGTCCCTAAAGGTTCGTCAACACAAGGTACGGCATCATTATATGGAAATTATCTCCATTATCGAAGTTATACAAAAGAATATGGAGGGTATTATATTTCCAAACCTAATGTCACATTTGAAATCCGCTTATTAGATAGTAAGTCGGCGCAAATCGCATGGTTAACATCATCACTCACAAAAGGTAACGGTTTCGCGGATTACGATACTTTAGCTAATTCGCTGGCAAAAAAAGTTGTTAAAAAACTAATAGAAGAAAATATGCTTGAACTCACCATAGTAAAAGAGAATAAAGAAGTTACCACTTTGGCAACAAAAACTATAACCGTAGCGGATAATAAAGGAGCTACAGTTTCGGCAACAGAGGCTACAACCGTAATCGAATCTCCTAATCAATCACCTATAGCAAGTTTTACCGCTAGCTTAAGAATAGGAGTGGCGCCTATGGAAATATCCTTTGATGCCTCTAGCTCTTATGATCCTGATGGGAATATTGTAAGTTATGCATGGGATTTTAAAGATGGAAGCATGGGAAGAGGGGAGAAGTTAAATCATACTTTTAACTCTATGGGAAGTTATAAAGTCGAACTCACTGTAACAGACAATAAAGGAGCTACATCTTCGGCAACAAAAACTATAATTGTAAAAAAGCCTAACAACTGAACATTTCCAGGGGACGGTTGTTTGCTGCATTTTTTAAGCAACGATTTTGTGGCGACCGTTATACTAGCTAAATAATTCATTAACTTTTCCTAACTTTTTATAAATTATTTTGTAAGTGGAATTTAAAAAAATGAGGTGCTATTTGTGGGTAAGTTAAAATTTTTTATAATATTAGCATTTATATTAACAATTTTTTTATTAACTTCATATGCCAAAGTTACTTTAGATGAAACCAAAATGTTTATAAAGGCGACACCACTAAACTATATTACCAGAGGAGAAGACTGTACCTATAATAACTGGATTACTAAATATGAAGTTAAAAGGAAAAGCTATTTCCCTGCCAATCTATTAATAAAGTCTGAAATAATCGATGGGAAAATAAAAGGGGAGTATGTCGAATATGATCCAATAAACGGTGTAAAGAAAGTATCCATTAATTTAGAAAAAATAAATAAGATACGTGCCCAGGGTGATATTATGGGAATGTTTGTTGAAAGAGGTAAGCTTTATGTTGTAGTTGAAGAAAATAGCTTGTTAAGCAAAGAGATTAAGCATACAAAGTATCCCGAAGATATTGCAGTATTGATAAGAGGTCTTTTTGATAGTCCGGATAATTCTATTTGGCAGACAATAGACCCTCCAATAAATCAACTTGGCCAAGATAAATATGGGGAGGTGTATTATGGAGGAATAGTAGAGGATACTCATGTGGGAATGGTAATGTTTGAAGCCGATAGAATTATGAAATGCTTATCCGGCGGTTACGACAATAGAACAGGTAAATCTATAAATATCCAAGGATATAAATCTGAGTGGGATTATCTGCCTCCAATTAGTGTAAATGACCAACTTTCCGAAGAGGAGGAATGGCATCGCTACTGGTTTACAACAGAAGATACTATAGTTCAATATGATCCCAATTTAAAAGTTGTAAAAATTGTCGGCGACCCTTTATCGGTTAAAACCGAAAGAATGGAAATGATTAGAGGAAAATTAGAAAGCACTTTTAAGCCGGACTATAATTCGCCCTCTTATAAATGGACTAACCATTTTGAAAGCAACCTCCTCTCTTATGCTAAATCTTATCCGGTTTTATATGAATTGCACGAACTTTCCCGCTGGACCGCCTTACTTAACGCTCTTTATGAGACCGGATTCATATTTGAAAATATTGATTTAAGTAATTTTCCCTATATTACCACCCCCGTTAAAACCCCGGTAATAACAATTATAAAAGAGCGCACAATAGAAAATACAACTGAAACGCATATTGAAACTAAAACCAGACAAATTTATTTAACTGGCGGTGTAGGCTTTGAAGAAGTGACATTACAACGAGCAGATTTAAGTCAACTGAAAGAAAAATGGCTTAGTCAATATGAAAATAATTCTCCTAAGATCATGTGTATTTGTAATTAAGATTACACTACTATTATTTTTAATATTTTTAAAAAGAGGAGTAGCCAGGTGACAGTTAAAATATGGAAAGAGATACTGGGTAAAGATGGAATAGCAATAGGTTCTGATGAAATTATTGAAGAAATTATCAACGAATTGCTTTCCTCTGATAAAATTGATCCTAAAATATTCATCTCAAATTATACATTTTTGTCAACTAGAGGAACGGGTACTATCAGAGATTTGTTTGGAGTGCAAGACTATAAACTTCCCGAACCTTCAACATCTATCAAAGAGTTTGCCTCTCCAATTAAAAGAGCGCGAGCTTTCCCTATATGGTTTATTGCTGCATATCCCGATGTTGTGTTGTGGTTTTATGAATGGCAAAAAAATCTGTTAAGATTGCATAATTATGATAAAGTAGTTATTACACTAGAAAAATCAAAACTGTTTGGGATAGATACTCAAGATATAGATGTTAATGAGAATAAGATAGTAGATAAAAATGGGAAATATCTACCAAAATATTTAAAAAAAATAGTAGTGTCATATAAAAATGAAGTAAAGAAAAATATAGAAACCCAAGAGGATGTTCTTATATTTTCAGAAAAAGATGAAAGCGTACATCAAGAGGCAGGTATTTTAAAAGCTGAAAATATTGAATGCGCCACCGTCAATGAAAAAGAAAATCAAGATAAAAATAAAAATACTATCTATAATAATTCTTTAGGAGAAGTTCATCCCTGGAGGAGATACTGGGCTAGACTTTTTGATTTAACTTGTATTTTTCAAATCTATATAATTATAATTTTCTTTTTTTCTCCAAGTCTATACTACATATTAACGCAAAATATGGGCGAGTACATTAGTGGTTACATATTATTATTTTTTTATATGATCTTTTTCGAACCTATGATGATTTCTTTTTTTGGAACTACTCCCGGAAAAGCTCTGCTTGGAATCAGGATACGTGATTTTTATGACAAAAAGATATCGTATTCAAAAGCTATGGGGAGAGGATTTAGTGTTTGGGTAAAAGGTTTAGGATTAGGCATACCTTTTATTCAGCTTATTACGATGGTAGTTGCTTATACAAAATTAGCAAATACAGGGAAAACAAGTTGGGATGAAAACTATGAAATAAAAGTATCACATAGCAGAGTAGGATTTATAAGAATAATTTTCTTTGTAGTAATCTTCATTTTTTGCTTATTTTTACTAGGAGCGCTTATGAATATTTAATAGAATGTCTTCTATTTTAATATTTTTATAATCTTTATTAGCCTAGAGATGGTTTGTTATTAGGTACCCCAGGAAAGATACTTAAGAATAACCCAAGAAATTATTGGTACTTTAAAGCATTATCATATAGACTGTAAGCGGTATAGGAATTAAATAACAGTATTTAAAACATTTATTAAGGAAACGTTAGTTAGGAGAAAGGAGAATTGTATGGAAGGCAATAAAAACAACCTGGTGACTACGGAGGTACTAACTAAGTCAGTAATTAATTTAGCGGTCGAATCCTGGCGATTTAGTAGGACTTTTATCAAGATTACAACAAAATTAGATGCTGGAGAGCAAGCCCGATATATAAGCCAGTTCAGTTGGTTTACCAAGAAGATTGAAGAGTTTTTAGAAGACGCAGGCTTGCGAGTCGTTAATGTTGAGGGGCATTCTTATGATCCCGGTTTAGCAGTAACACCCCTCAATATTGAGGATTTTAAATCCGATGATACTCTTATTGTAAACCAGATGCTCGAACCAATTATCATGAAAGACGAAGTTTTGATGAGAACTGGAATTGTAACTCTCGGGAGGAAGGAATTATGAAAAGTTTTATTGGCATTGACCTTGGTACAACTAATAGTGTAATCTGTTCATACAATGGCTTTGAAACACGTATCTGGAAGAGCCCTGAACAGAATGATGTTACACCATCTGCGATTTATATCGATCCTCGGGGGAATAAGTATATAGGAATACGAGCTTATAATGCTGCTCCCCGTAATCCAGATAACTCGGCTATGCTTTTCAAACGCCTCATGGGTACAAGTACTCCCATTCGGTTCTCTGCGGTAAATCTTACTAAAACGCCCGAAGAATGCTCAGCCGAGATTCTAAGAGTGTTATTCGGATACCTTCCTGAAGAGATAAGAAATAATCCCGATGCTGGTTCTGTAATTACCGTTCCTGCAGCATTTAATATGATGCAAAAAGATGCTACTATGCAGGCAGCACAAATGGCGGGTATTGGAAAAGTTGCAATTATGCAAGAACCTGTAGCTGCCGTGATGAGTGTTATGAGCAAGCGTAAATCCAATGGAATATTTTTAATCTATGATTTTGGCGGTGGTACTCTGGATATTGCACTTGCCGAAAGTATGGGAGGGCATGTTAATTTGCTTACGCATGGAGGCATAGCAATGTGTGGTGGGCGAGATTTTGATCGAGGTCTTATAGATAATATTGTAAAACCTTGGCTTCTTGAAAATTTCAACCTTCCAGAAGATCTTTCTGTTAACCCTAATTTCAAGTCACTGATACGTCTCGCACACTGGGCAACCGAGAAAGCAAAGATTGATCTCTCTGCTCGAGAAGAGACAATCATTAGCCTTTCAGAAACTGAAGTAGGATTCCGTGATTTGGAAGACAATGAAATCTATTTGGATATTCCACTTCACAGAGAAGCACTAAATAAGTTAATAGATGAAAAAATTACTGAATCAATAAATGCAGTACGCGAAACCATCTCGAAAGCAGGATTTACTCCAAATGATTTGGAGTGTATTGTTTTTGTGGGCGGTCCAACGAATTACAAGCCATTAAGAGATAAAGTAATATATGAACTCGGTATCAATGGCAACATAGATGTTAATCCAATGACCGCTGTAGCTGAAGGGGCTAGTTTGTTTGCAGAATCCATTGATTGGAGTTCGCAGAATCGCTCCCGGAAAAGAACCCGAGGGCAACTCATTTCAGGTGGAAGCGTATCCTCGATTTTCAATTATACCTCTAGAACGCCCGAAGTTAGAGCTAAAATTGTGGCTCAATTAGTTAAACCAGAGGCTGATGGTTCAGAGTTTCAGATTGATAGTATTGATACTGCTTGGACCTCTGGTCGCTTACTACTAATACACGGCGCAACAGTGGAAGTGAACCTTCCTAAGACCGGAGAGAATAACTTTAAAGTATTTATTTTTGACCCTACAGGTAACCCTATTGTTCTTGAACAAGATAGAATTATCATTACAAGAACGGTTGCAACTGTCGATGCAATCCCCGTATCCCACTCTATAGGTATAGAGGTTCTTGAAAAACTTGAGGGTCGACCGGTATTAGATTGGTTAATCCGTGCCGGAGATCATCTTCCCAAAAAAGGTAAGGGAATCTATAAAACTGCCGAATCTCTTAAGGCAGGTGCACCCGGGTCCATTAACTTCAAGTTATGGGAAGGTGAGATCGAAGACTCCATAAGTGATAATCGTCCAATTGGGGTTTTTAAGATATCAGGTTCAGACTTTGATGATGGGGTAATTGCTGCTGGTGCGGAATTGATGTGTGAATATGAAATTTTAGATTCTGGCGTCATTAAAATAGGGGTTTCTATACCAAGTATTAGATTTCATTCTGAAAAGAATTTCTACTCTCGTCAAGAGGGTGAAACGGATTATACCTCTGAATTTACATCTGCATTGATAGTAAGAAAAGCTGAGAAGGCACTAAATCAGGTGGACGAAATCACAAAAGTTGTTGATGATCCAAAACTAGAAAGTGCTCGACAGAAATTAGAAGTTGCTGCCTCTTTGAATCCGCATGAGACTGAACCAGAAAAATCTCAGGAGGCTGACGAGAAAGTTCGAGAGGCTCAACGCCTTCTCGCACAGGTTAGGATTGAACATCAGAAGGAAACTAGACAAATCGATTTGGACTTAACTGTTGCTTTCTTTAATGGGCACATTCGCACTCATGCACGCCCATCTGAAGCCACCGCTTTTGATAACTTAGTTAAGACCGCACAGCGCTCTATCGATAGAAATGATAAAGATTTTGAATACCATATCGATGAGCTTAAAGTGAAGAACTTTGAGATTTTATGGAGGCAAGATTGGTTCATTATTGCCCGTTTTAAGAGCATGATGGAACCTCCTCATCTTTTTACTGATAAAAACAGATTTGAAGAACTCTCAAAGACTGGCGCACAACTTCTGCGCTCCGATAAAATCAATGAACTTAGAGAAATTGTTCGACAGCTATATCTAATCCAGATTGGAAGTGAGTCTAATCACGAAATGTTTTGTATGGCGACGAATATAATACGGGGGTAATTTATGATAAATGATGTATGGTTACCTAAAAAGTTTGAACTACCCGATGGTTCAATGATTCGTTTTTTACTTTTCTCTAGAGAGAGTTGGCAGATTTATCAGGATAATAATTTAAACAATATTTTGGTTGCTAAATCCGAACTGGCTAAAAGATGGGAGGATGTTGGTTTAATTGATGAATCACTATTTGAGCAGATTACATTCGGTACTTCTTCTTACCGGATATTGAGTTGCCCTCAAAAATATGCACTGGGTCCCGTGGAGAGCAGTAAATCACCGAACAGTAAGGTAATTGCTCTTACATTCTCTGTGGCTCTCAAAGAATCACGGAAAATTTTACAGGACGCGTCGTTTCACGATGCTATATATATTGAGCAGTATTCCAGACTCCTACCTACTTGGACATTATCTCCATATGTCACTGATGATGTGATCTTGGGAACCTGGATTAGCGGAGGGGTTGTTATTTCAGTTAAATCTTTCAGACGATTAAGCAGTCTTGTTGGATGGATGTCTCCATCAAACCTAGCAGAGGTTGTATCTGCAGCTGGTTTTCAGGTACCATCAAACATCAGTATTTTATCGAGGCAGAAGGCGCTACCTGTTAAGCGTTCTGAGGGAAAGAATGATTTTTCGGAAATCAAAACAGAAGAAATGCAACTTTCTTCTAAAGATGATAGCATTGCTCCAAAGAAGTTCTCGCTCCCAGGCCGACCATATCTGGAGGAATTCTTTAACGACCATGTGATTGACATTATTTTTAACCCTCAAAAATATGAAGCACTGGGTATCGAATTTCCGTCAGCCATAGTTCTCCACGGACCGCCTGGCAGCGGTAAAACTTTTGCTGTAGAGAGGCTCGTTGAATTCATAGATTGGCCAAGCTTCTCAATTGATTCCAATAGTGTTGGAAGCCCCTATATTCACGAAACAAGTAAAAAAATATCAGATATTTTTCACAAAGCAATCGATGCTGCACCCTCGGTTGTAATTATCGATGAAATGGAATCTTTCGTATCTGATCGTCGTTTGGGGGGGATATCCAGCCTTCATCATGTAGAAGAAGTAGCGGAGTTTCTAAGAAGAATACCTGAGGCAAATAAAAATAAAGTTCTGATTATCGGTATGACGAATATGATAGAACTTATTGATCCTGCAATTCTCCGAAGAGGTCGCTTCGACCATATTATCGAAGTTGGAATGCCCTCTCGTATTGAGGTAGAAATACTTTTAAAATCTTTATTCAGTAAATTACCTATATCCAATAACTTAAATATGGACCCTGCTATAGATGTTTTAACAGGTAAACCATTATCGGATATTGCTTTCGTAATTCGCGAGGCAGCACGTCAGGCTGCAAAGGCAGGAAAGATGCAAATTGATCAAAACAGCATTACCACTGCACTGGATAGCCTCCCTAAGGACAAAGAGAAAAAAAATAAAAATATAGGATTCGTTTGGGAATCTTAAACCGGAGGATTGAATGGATCTTTTACAAAATCCTTTTTATATATTAAACGTAACATTGCAGGACAATCGGCAGAGAATTCTCGAGCTATCAGAGGAAAGACTTCTCTTAATGGACTCAGAAGAATATGCTCAGGCTAAATCTGATTTAACGAATCCCAGAAAACGTGTTTCTGTTGAAATTGCATGGTTACCTGGGCTTGGATTAGAACATACAGCAGAAGTTATTGCGTTAATCTCTAACTCAGTTTTTGAATTGCTTTCTGTGGATAAGATTTTACCTATTGCAAAAGCTAATATTCTAGCAGCAGGTTTTATTCGTTTGAGCGAGCCTTATAGTTCGGAAGAGATTGCAGAATGGATACTTGAACTTGCCTGGGTTTTTGAAGACATAAATCTGGAAGAAACATGTTCAGTAATTAATAAAGAACGCACTGTTTCTGGTTTTCCAGAAGTGAGCGATATATCAGTAGTTGAAGTAGAAATTGAAGAACGTCGCCGTTACTTTAGACAAGTCATTAAATTAGCACTGGATAAACTTTATTCGCAAGACTTGGTTAAAGTTGTTACTATGGTAATAGAATTAACTACAGATAATGGTAGCAAACAAGCACCAATTTTAATTGATGATCTTGTTGACGCTTATGAGGTTGAAGCACAAGATTTCCTTGAAAAGGAAGCAAAAAATGTTGAGACACTAATTACAAAAATAAAACAAGCCGCTGATTCAAGAAAGTCAGATTCTGTTATAGATGGAATAATATCCCAACTCTTTCATGTTATTAAGAATTGGGATATTGTAGCACAACCAATTCAAGTCAGTAAAAAAAGCCGTGGACTTGACCATGATGCAAGTTACAATCTTGCTGTATTAGTGCGTAATCTGGCAATACATCTATTTGCCAAACATAGAAAGCTAAATATTTCTCAAAGGCTAACGAATTTGCTTCAAGAAGTTTTTGCTGAAGTGACTAAGGTGTCGGACCTTACCGAGGAAGACGCAAATATTCTCCAAAGAATAGCCCAGGGGAATAAAGGATAAAACTGAGACAGAAGTAGATTTTAAAGTTAAGGCAAAGAATTTGCTTAAAGAAATTGGTTTAAAGTAATTCACCGCCAATCTAAATAGGTAATTTAATTCCCATTTGAAGATGTAAAATGCACTGGTACCATTGGTTCAATTAGTCTTAGAATGCAGTTATCATGAGAGTAAAACGAGTTATTTTTAGTCGTGTTTTATAGTACTTTTATAGTTAAAAATTTATCGGTGATGTAACGAAAGGAATAAATACGAATGTACAGTAACGAAGGGGGGAAAAAGGGTTTTTCAGGCATATCTTCATTGGTTACAAACCTTGATAGTGACAATAGCTCAGTCAAAAGAAAATCGATAAAACAAATTGAAAGTGTTAATAGAAACCACAAGAAAGAAAGTGATATAAATAAATGGTTAAACATTTTAATTATTTTTTTTACAGTGACAGCAATTGTCCTGATCGTAATAAGCCAAACTTCCCAAATAGAACCTAACAAACCACCCATGGCTACATATAAAGCTTCCCAATCAGAACCCGAAAAATCTCCTGTTGCTATAGTTAAAATCCCTGATCCAATTCAAAAAATTACTCCTTTAGAGAATGCTAAGCTTGATAAGCCATTAACATCTAGCACTCAAAATAAAGAATTAACCCTTGAGGTGCAAAAGCTTCTTTTGGCTCTCGGGTACGATACTGGTCCACTCGATGGACTGTATGGATCAAAGACAGCGAGTGCTATAAAAGCATTTCAGAGAGATACTGGTGTTTCCCAAAATGGAAAGATTGACAATTCTTTACTAATCTCTCTCCAAGAATATTACAATATTAAGAAAAAATAGCTTCTTGGTTAGAAGTTTAGGGATGTGCCCCTTATTTCCTAGCGCTGTGGGTGTTATGCTATTTTTACAAGATAAGCACAATAATGCAATTAGTAGATGTTTATAAAGCGCCAAATAAATTTTTAAGGAGTTATTATGTCAATATTTTCAAGAAAACAAAAAACTAGTTTAGAAGATTTCTGTCGCGATTTCTATGACAATCAAATTCTCAATCCTACTGTTAATGGAGTTAATTTTAGCTCAGTACTTCCTGATTATATGACTGAGGAAATAGACCCCATATTTGCTCATGTCGATAAGCAAAAATTGACAGAAGAGTTAATGACATTACGAATTGAATTATTTGCACTTGCGTGGACACATAAATATGTAAGCGGTATGATTGTTATCAATCAAAGCATTTTCACAAAACATTATCTAAATAAAAATGGGAAAGGCAATATTTGGAGTAATATGGAAGATTACAACAATATCATTGATAAAACCACCATTGAGTGGATTACTAAACTTGGAGAAGCAGGTACTAAACTTGGAATAGCAAGTATGATATTTGAGCGAAATCAAAGGAAAGGTTTTATTGCTAATAATATCGAAATTGCCCAAAAAAATGGAATTAATATAGATGAAAGTGTCTATAGAGCAAATAAAAGGATATGGTCTGAAGCTGCTTGGATAAAAGAATTTATATTGGTCCCACTTGCATTTATTTTCTGCGAACGAATAGGTCTTTATTTTAATGACATAGATCCAGAAACAGGATACAGTTTGACGGTACTTATCAATGGGTTTTATGATGGGGCAAAACAATCTTGGGACAAGGTAGAGATTATAAATTAAAAATAATAGGGTCTATAATTAAAAATAATAGGGTCTATAATTAAAAATAATAGGGACAGCTTGGGTTCAAGTTACAAATGCAACACTCAACTTTGGTATAATATGCCAAAAGAAAGGAGTTGCATATGACCCATTGTTATCAGTTAAACATTAATGAACGTGAAGAGATCAGCCTTGGATTAGCCCAAGGATTGAGTAAAAACTATATTGCGCTATCTCTTGGCCGATCATCTAGTACCATCTGTCGCGAAGTCAACCGTAACACTGCAAAGGGGCAAGCCTACAGAGCGGTTAAAGCTCAGCATCGTGCCAATAAATTAAGGTATCTTGCCCGCAAAAGACGAAAAATGGATATGAATCTACCGTTGAGACACTACGTTCTTTTACACCTGGACCAATTATGGTCTCCGGAACAGATTGCCAAACGTCTAAAAATATTGTATCCTGAAAACATGAACAGGCAAATTTCACCTGAAAGTATCTATTCCTATTTATATGTTTTGCCGCGTGGCGCCTTACGGAAAGAATTAGTTAGATGTTTACGGTACCATCATATAAACCGCCGAATACAGGGCAAGTCTCGTCAGAAATCCTGCCCTATACAAGACTATATAAGTATTGAAGAACGTCCTGCTGAAATAGCAGACCGCATTATTCCCGGCCATTGGGAAGGCGATCTTCTTATGGGACATAATAATGGTTCTGCCTTGGGTACCTTAGTTGAACGAACCACCCGTATGACCTTCCTGATTCAGCTTAAAGAGAAAGATGCTACCGCAGTACGAGAAAGTTTTGCTAAAGAATTTAAGCATTTTCCCAAAGGCTTAAAGCGTTCTCTAACCTATGACCAAGGTCAGGAAATGGCAGAACATAAACTTTTTACCAAGAGCACGCAGATTAAAGTTTACTTTGCGCATCCACATTCACCTTGGGAACGAGGCACCAATGAAAACACAAACGCTTTGATTCGTCAATTTTTCCCCAAAGGTACAGATTTTTCAAAAGTACCGCTTAAAAATATCAAACAGGTACAAGATATGTTAAACGACCGACCGCGGAAAACTTTAGGTTTTTTAACTCCGCATGAGGTCTTCGGAAAACTGTTGCATTAGCAACTTGAATCTACCCACATCCCGTTTTCTTAAATAGGGAACGTATACCAAGTCAATAGTTTGGTAACTTTTAGGTTGCCTGGGAAGAATAATAGGGACAGACACCCATTTTCGACATAAGGGCAATAAGGGTTTGTAAAAAAACAAGGGGACGGTTCTTTGTTTGACGAGCCCCTAAAAAAACAAGGGGACGGTTCTTTGTTTGACGAGCCCCTATTACCGTTAGCAAGATAAACTTTTACCGGGATGATTTTTATACCCGGGGAAAGAAGAA
>Ga0268276_1002519_pt1 | contig 15514 bp, 9 predicted proteins | sample saktaG_4_FD_190145 | JGI IMG/M metagenome (GOLD analysis project Ga0268276, IMG submission 190145) | Saline water microbial communities from Sakinaw Lake, British Columbia, Canada - sak_2010_1_5_45m | ecosystem: Environmental > Aquatic > Non-marine Saline and Alkaline > Saline ...
ATTACCCAGGAAAAAGAATAGAACAAATACCGCTATAATCGCCCCGTATAAAGCCACCCATCCTACTTGCGATATGGTCTTTTTGATGAAATCGGAAGAATCAAAAACCGGGATGATAGATATATCGTCAGGCAGCAATTTTTGAATCGCCTCGAGTTCTTTAAATACCCTTTTGGCTACAGTAACCGTATTTTTACCCGATTCTTTCTGTAAACTTACCATGATACCGGGTTTTCCGTTTACATAGGTAATTGAATTTCTTTCCTTAAAGGTATCTTCAACTTTGGCAATATCACCTAAATAAATTTTGTTTCCCCGAATATTAGAGATTAATATTTCTTCGATATCTTGAATGCTTTCAAATCTCCCTAAAGTCCTGATAAGAAAATTAATGGTGCCTTCCTTTAAGGTTCCTGCCGGTAAATTAACATTTTCTCCGGCCAAAGCAGCAGTCACCTGATTAAAACTTAACTGGTTAGAACGGAGTTTTTCATTATCAATCGAAACCAGTATTTCTCTGTCCAAACCACCGTTAATCGACACGCTGGCAATCTCTTCCAATCTTTCCAGGCGGGGTTTGATTATATCTTCAGCATATTCCTGTAATTTTTGTAAATCTTTCTCCTCCGAATCCATTCCCAAAACCAGAATCGGCATCAGTGAGGGATCAAATTTAATGACAATTGGATCACTGGCATCATCAGGAAGAAAGCCTTTGACCTGGTCAACCTTTTCCCGAATATTCAAAGCACTGACATCCATATCTGTGCCCCAGTTAAATTCCATCAAAACAAGAGAACTTCCCTCCCGAGAATAAGAGTAAATATTTTTTACGCCCTGAATGGTACCCACCGCTTCTTCCAGGGGAATCGTAACCATATTTTCTATTTCCTGGGGAGCTACTCCCGAATAGGAAACGATAATGGCTGACATTGGAAAGGATAAGTCAGGCAATAAATCCAATCCTAAATTCTGATAAGAAATAAGGCCTATCAGAATTAATCCGATAAAAAGCATTAAAATGGTAACTGGTCGGTTAACCGAAAAATTAGGTAAATTCAATTCTATTCCTCCTTATCCAGCACGTCTACTTTTAATCCGTCTTCCAACTCTTGATTACCGAGAACGACAATTTCTTCTTTTTCTGACAGTCCTTTCAATATCTCCACGCGTTCATCCTGAATAATGCCTAAAACGACTTCTTTTTGTCTGGCTATTTCCTCTTCAATCACATAAACGTATATCCCGTCCTTTTTTCTGGTCAAGGCACTGGAAGGAATGATTAATGCATCCTGATTGGTTTTTACAAGAATATCTCCCCGGGCAAAAACGCCAACAGGGATATCCGTTTCCGGTTGAAGTATTTCAATTTTTACCTCCAGCGTCTTACTCATTTGATCGACCGCCACACCTTTGGAAACAACTTCTCCCCGGAATTTTTCTTCCGGAAAGGCATCAATTTCAAGATGCACCGTTTGGCCCTCTTTTATTTTAGAAATATCTTTCTCTGAAATTCCTACTTTAACAAATATCCTGCTTACATCTATGATGGACAATAAAGGAACGGAAGGAGCAACCATCTCACCGGAACTTACGGTAATGGAAGTCACTTTACCGCTAATAGGAGCAGTAATCTGCGTATTTTTCAATTGATATTTTGCCATATCCAAAGCAGCCTTGGTCTGTCTTACCTGAGCTTCGACTGATTTTATATCTTCTTCCGCTGCGCCTTCTATGACTAATTCATAGCTTTCCTGGGCTGACTGATACTGCACATCTGCAATCTCATATTGATTTTTCGCCTGTTCATATTGTTGTTCGGATATTGCCTTTTCGGAAAAAAGTTTTTCCATTCTCAAATAATTTTCCTCTACGCTATCCCGATTCATTTTGGCTTGAAGCAGGGCTGATTCTGCTTGCTTAATCTCCTGGGGACGTGCCCCGGATTTTATTTTATCGGAAGAGGCCTGGATAGAATCCAGCGTTGCCTGAGCTTGCGCCACCTGAATTTTAATTTGTTCATCACCCAGGACAATGAGTATATCTCCCTTGTTAACCTCTTCACCATCTTTTACTTTGACTTCTTTGGCCTGTCCCATTATTTCAGAAGTTACTCTTACCGTTTCATTCGCTTCCACCACACCGGTAACCTTTAAAAAAGAATTAACTTCCCCTTTTTCCACCAGAGCAGTTCTTACCGGAATAATGATTTCTTCTTTTATTTGTGATTTCTGAACTTCTTCCTGCTGTCTTTCATTCAATCTATTGACAATTCGAAATGCCAATAAACCGATAATAACAATAAACAAAAAGATGAAAAAGAATGTTCTTTTCTTAATCTTCATAAAATATTTCCTCTCTCCTCTAACCAATATTCTTTTTATATATTTTCAATTTTTAATTACACGTTCCCATTGCTTTAACCAGGGCAGCACGATTGATATTGTAATCATAAAGAGCATTTAAAAAATTAGTCTCAGCTTCAATAAGGGTACTCTGGGCATCAATCACTTCTGTATTTGTTGCAATGCCTTCATTATATTTTACCTGAGCAATACGAAAACTCTCCTGGGAATTTTTTATGCCTTCTTCAGCTACCTTAATTAATTTTTCCGCCTCTTTCATGTTCAAATAAGCAGAGCGCACTTCAAATTCAATTAATTGCCGCACTTGCTTTTCGCTTTGGTCAACCTGAGCAAGCTTTATCTCCGCCTGTTCGATCTTGGCTTTATTAACGCCACCATCAAAGAGAGAATATTCTGCTACAATCGTAGCCTGCCAGCCGGTGATTCCCGACTCAGCACTTAATATTACCTGGGGTTTTCTATTGCTTTTAGCAAAATCAACCATTTCTTCCATAATTCTTCTTTGTTGAGCGATATTCATGATTTCGGATCGATTCTCTCCGGCCTGGATTAAAGCATCTTCCAGATTAATTTCGCAGGGTTCATAGGATAAATTATTCTCCAATACCAATTCGGTATTTAAATCAATCCCCATAATAGAATTAATATTATACATCGTCAGTTCATAACCATTTTCTGCCTTGATTAGATTATGCTCGAGATTGGATAACTGCGATTTAATTCGATTCAAGTCTATCGGAGCAATCATTCCTTCTTTTAACAGTGCTTCCGATGTTTCCAGGTGAGCTTGCATCTGCTTGACTGCCTGAGCACTTACTTTTTTTATACCTTCAGTTTGTAGGACCTGGTAATAAGCCTCAGTAACTCTATAAATAATTGCCTGTTTTTCTTTGTCCAGGTCATTCAAAGAAATTTGCTTATTGGTTTCTGCCTGATCAATGAGTGATTCTAATTTGCCTCCGCTATAAAGAATTTTTGTTGTACTGATAGAGATAATCGGAACCCCTTGGCCAAGAGCAAAAAGATCGCTGTAATCACCTGCCTCCATATCTTCCTCATCAAGGGTCTCGCTCATCTGAAGGTAGCCGCCTTGCAATTTCATATTTAACTTTTTTGCTCCCTCGGCTTCCTTAACCTGAGCCTGACTTACATCTACCGTTGATCCAGCTATTTTATAACCTATATTATTTTCCAAAGCAATTTGAATGCTCTTTCCCAGGTTTAAATTCATTGGAGAGGAGAATGCAAAGATGAATAAATGACTTACCGATGAAAATATTAATCCCAAGAGAAGGGTGAAAACAACTCTCCTTAAAAAATGACTTTTTTTCAATCTCATTTTTATCACTCCTTATTTTCTTTATTTTTCACCTGTTTTTACACTTTTCACACTGGCAGTATTTCTTCCAAATAATTGCTCAGTCAATTTCTTAAGCTTTTCCTGCCCCTCAATAAATGACTGGGTTTTTAACACCGCAAAGCCTTCCTGATGAGGAATGGAAAAGATAACCAATTGTTCTTCAGGAGCAATTGACAGTTCTTTCCGTAATTTTGCCGGTATAATGATTTGCCCCTTTTTCCCTACAGTAACCGTAGTAAAATATAAATCAGAATGATCAAACATTTTTCATCTCCTTTTTCTGAATCGTCTTACATGTTGAATATTTAGTATTTTTCTTACTTTTGGTATAATATCAAGCTTTATATATATTGTCAATGATATCGGTTTATTTATTTATGGTTATTTTTTTTATCGGTGTTACTACGCCCTTTCTCAATATTTGACAAACCAAAATACCTGATTAAAATGGGGTGTTCCTATTTTCTAATTTCTTCTCTTTAAATATAGAGGAGATTAAGTTATAATTAAAATAATTTGGAGTACTTTTTTTAGTGAAGCAATTTGTAAATTTGCAATATCAGTGAGAATATATATAATTAATATAGATTTTTTATTAAGTTTTTATTTAATTAACAATTCATTTGTATTACTTTCTTAGAACTAGAAAATCTTTGACCAAAGGAGAATAAAAGATGGTTAATGACTTTTTCCAACAAACCTACTTCCAAAATAGCGTTATCGATTATATAATTGCTATCGCAATTTTTATTCTACTCGTCATATCTATTAAAATTATAAAAAGCATCCTACTAAAGTTACTCCAAACTTGGGCAAAAAAGACCACTACCACAATAGATGATAAATTTGTTAAAACCTTCGAACAAAAAATAAAACCTTTTCTAAATTTAATTTATTTTGGTGCTTTTTATATTAGTATTAAACGACTAACTATAGATTCGCAAATTGAGAGATTTTTTAATATTTTCATCATTATTCTTCTAACTTTCTTCGGAATTCAATTTTTACTATCTATCACCATCTATGGGCTTGAAACTTACTGGGTAAAAAAGGAAAAAGACCTGGCTAAAAAACAAGCATTAAAAGGCATTATTACTGTTATAAAAATTATCGTCTGGGGCATTGTCCTTATTATTCTCCTGGATAATTTAGGGATTAAAATCTCAGCACTGGTTGCCGGCTTAGGTATTGGTGGTATTGCTATTGCTCTTGCTGCCCAAACTGTTTTGGGAGATTTATTTAGTTATTTTATCATTTTCTTTGATCGCCCTTTTGAGATCGGTGATTTTATTGTTACCGGCGATCATAAAGGTACTGTAGCACATATTGGTCTAAAAACAACCCGGCTAAACAGTTTGAATGGCGAACAACTCATTTTCTCTAATCAAGACCTAACCAGTTCCAGAATAAGCAATTATAAGCGGATGGAGCGACGACGAGCTGTGTTTCAGTTTGGAGTTATTTATCAAACTACCCTGGCACAATTAAAGAAAATACCCCAGATAGTTGAAGAAATTATTACTCAAATTCCAGAAACAACCTTTGATCGAGCTCACTTTGCTTCTTATGCTGATTTTAGTTTAAACTTTGAAGTTGTGTATCATATTAATAATAGTGACTATAAAAAATATATGGATATTCAGCAAGAAATTAATTTTCAACTCAAAGAAACTTTCGAAAAACAAAAAATTGAATTTGCATATCCTACTCAAACCGTATTTCTTTCCAACAAAAATAAAAAATAATTCCTAATCCAATTAAAAATTACTAATCCGCTCAAATAATCCTAATGTATTTTAGTCTAATAATTCTGTAACTTTTTTCAGCTTCTTATAGGGGTTAAAATAATTGATTTCCCCTTTACCTATCGAATTTAATTTCTTCTACAACCATTTTTTCTTCCTGAAATAAATTATCATTACAATACTTACGACTGCCATTATAAATAAAACAGCAAAATATCCCCAATGCAACTGAAGTTCTGGAATATATACAAAGTTCATTCCATAAACGCCAACAATAAAAGTTAGAGGAATAAATATAGTAGCTATTATGGTTAATAGTTTCATTACTTCATTCATTTTATTGCTAATACTTGAAAGATAAATATCAAGCATCCCAGAGATCATATCTCGGAATGTTTCTATTGTATCAATGACTTGAATGCTATGGTCGTAAACATCCCTTAGATATATACCAGTAGATTCTTCGATGAGCGATGATTCTGTTCTTTCTAAACCGCTTACCACTTCTCTCAACGGCCAAACTGATTTACGTAAAAATATCATGTCTCTCTTTAAGTTGTGAATTCCTTGTAAGGTGTTCGGTGTTGGATTAACTATTAATTTTTCCTCCATTTCCTCAATCTTTTCACCAGTTCCTTCCAAGATTACAAAATAGTTATCAACTATGGCATCTATTAAGGTATATGCAAGATAATCGGCCCCTGATTTTCTCATTTTTCCTTTTCCTCTTTTAATTCTCTCTCTGATAGAATTGAAAACGTCACCTTTTCTCTCTTGAAAAGAAATAACGAAATTTAAACCAAGAATCAAGCTAACTTGCTCGATCTCTATTTCATTCTTTTTTTCATTACAACAATAGAGCATTTTCAAGGTAATAAAGATATAATCTCCAAAATCTTCTATTTTGGGACGTTGGTCAGTATTCATAATGTCTTCTAATAGAAGAGGGTGTAAACCTACATATTCTCCGATTTTTTCCATGATTTCAACATCGTGAACACCATTTATATTTAACCAGGTAACAACGGGCTTATCCCCAAAAGGAAAACATTCCTCAATTTTTTTTATTTCTCTCTCTTGATATTGTGCTTCATCGTAATTAATAAGTGTAATTTCCACATTTTCGGTCTTTTTATCTCCTATATGAATAAGAGTCCCGGGTGGAAGACCAGTCTTTTTCGATCTCTTCTTAACTAGTTTGGGCATTATAATTCACCTCTTCATTTAATATTTTTGTACTTTTTAGAAAACTACGAGCAACTTGTCTTGTAAGACTTTTTTAGTACCTCGTCTTTATTATTCGCCTCCACTGTTGAAGTCAGTATCTAATAAGGGGTTTGGTAAGGTTATCGATTAATTTCTGCTTATTTTATTAACTTTTATGGGGTTAGTCCACTCTTTTCTTTTGATGCAAGGAATAACTATGTACTAGCCATCCAATGATAACTCCTACCGCCAGTAAGAAGAACATAAGTAAGGATCGTGACATAGATAGGGTCCAGAATAAGAAGCGGATTTCAACGACAACGACATTTTGAACTATGAAGAGAACCGCAAAACCAGCGAGTATTAAGGCTAAGATTAACTTAAAGTTCATTTTGAACCTCCTTCCGGGTCAATTTAAAGAGATCTATATTGATGCCTAATATATTTAAAATACGTTATAAACTTATAAAATCCTTCTTTTTATTAAAAATATTAAAAATAAAAAAGTCTTTACGCAAAATGCTAAAGAGTTCAATATTTTTCTGGTTTTTTAGTTTGAGCGTGTTGCTGTTATAAAATTATATCAATTATGTTATAATTTAATAAAATAAAGGTTTTTGAAGAAAAACTATCATCTAACACTCTAATTTCATCTGCAATTATATTATGATATTATTCATTCATTTAATATTTAATCTATCTATTTTTTAATCTTTTTAGTTGATGAGGTAAAATTAATTTGATTACTCTGTCTAAAAGAAAATTTCTTTTATTCTTTTTAATGGTTATAGTGTTTATCATCATTTTAGGATCAAGCTATTTTTTTATTTTAAATAGCCAACCATTCAAGGATTATCTAAAACCAATAATCGTCAAGCAATTAGAAAATAACCTGGGCAAAAGCGTGCATATCGAAGAAATTCAATCGGTCTCTTTCAATTCATTAATATTTTCTAATCTAATTATTTTAGAAAATACTATAGACGGAGAAAATATTACTCTATTAGAATCAGAGAGGGTTACCATAAATTTTCGGCTTACATTATCCTTTCCACAATTTAAAAACTGGCAATTAGCTATCACACAGCTTACCTTTCAAAAGGCTAACTTAAATCTTCAACGAGATATACAAGGAGATTTTGATATGGTAAAAAATCTCAATCTTCAACCGGAAATGATTAAAAATAATTTTACTTTCAACAAAATTTATTTTAAAGATAGTTCCCTCCTCTTTCAAGATGATTTTGCCTATCAGAACGAAAGATTGTCCACTGAGGTTAAAAACCTAAATGGCTTTTTTAACTTAAATAACTTACCTGAAGTTGAATTTGAATTTAATGGTTTAATAATAGAAGAAGATAGCTCACCAATTGCCCTACAAGGATATTTATTTATTGATCAACCTCGCTATTCCCTAAGTTGTCAGCTTGAAAATGCTGATATTATGCATTTTCAACATTATATCAATGGTCTCGAATGGTTAAATCTGGAGAAGGGTCGATTTGATTTAAAACTAGACTTAAACTCTGATCCAACTTTAGAACCTGCTAAAATATCCTGGCAGGGCGAAGCATCATTTCAAGGAGTTAATTTAAGCCCCAACTCTCTCAATAGAATGTCCCTTGAAAATGCTCATGGTTTAATTCAATTCCAAGAGTCAGAGATTCAAATCGATACCTTTCAAGGATTCTTTCATAACCAACCTTTCTATCTCAATGGGAAACTTTCTTTTCAAGAAATAGTCAATTTTAATCTTGATCTAAAAGCAAATGACTTTTCTTTAGCTGTTTTACAGGAAGAATTAGAAGGATATATTTCAGAAACCAGCCTTTTATTAGAAGGAGACGTCTCTCTGGAGGTCAATTTAAAAGGTAATCTTAATGACTTCCAGGTAAAAGGAAAACTCAACTCTTTACTGCTTAACATAGACGGCTGGCAATTACAAAACCCAAACCTTCTATTCTCTTTTAAAGAAGAACAACTTATGATAGAATCCCTGGAGGCCCAATGGGAGGATACTAAAATAACAATGGATGGAATAATTGATTGGAAAAAACCATCTCCGGTTTATAAATTTTTTGCCCAGGTCAAGGGACTTGATTTAGAAAATTCTGCCTTGAAGAAAATAACCTTTTTGGATTCATTTTCCGGCAGCTTATCTGGAAATTTCATCATAGAAGGAACTCTTCTTGCAAATTCACCTATAAACTTAAGAGGTCAACTCACTGCACAAGAAGTGAAATTATTGAAAAATTCATTACAAGAACCCCTTACTGCCCAATTGGAAATGAAAATTATCAACTCTTCTTCCTTCGAGTTAAATAAACTTGTCTTATCTTATCTTCATAACCAATTTAATCTATCTGGAAAATGGGATTCAAAAAATCAGCTGGACTTTCAATTCAATAGTGATTATATTTCCTTGGAAGATTTCTCCTTTTTATTTAATCTTGATAAATTAAGGGGAATTGGTAATATTACTGGAAAAATTCAGGGTACGACTTCTCAACCTCAAATAGAAAGCAGGGCACAATTAAAGAACGTTAATTGGGAAAATTTTGCTGTAGATAATTTTGAAGGAGAAATATCCTATCAATTTCCTTTCTTAAAATTTAGTAATATCATTTTACACAATAATAATATCAGTTTAACTGCCGCCGGACAGGTTGACCTTCAAAAAGATAGCCAAAAACAAGTTGATCTAAAACTTCAACTAAGCAGATTAAATATGAGTTATTTAACCGAATTATTTGCTTTTAAAGAGCCGTTATCCGGATGGGCTCATGGTTTTGTAAACATTCAAGGCAATTGGCCAGATATTTCTCTGGATAGTCAATTAGATTTAGAGGAAATTTCTATAAATAATTATTATCTGGGTAAGGGAAAGTTCCATTTTAAGTTAGCGACAGATGCAATTTCTTCTGTAAATACCTCCCTTTCCTGGCAAAAGAATTTTTCGGACTGGAGCACAAATAGTTATCAACTAACCATTGAAGAATTGAGCTTTAAGCAGGCAGAAATGCAAATTAATGCTCAAGGAAAGGCTGATTTAAAAAAAGATATTCCTTTTTCTCTAGATATAGAGTTTAATCATAAAAATTTAAATCAGTTGATAGCTTCAGCTAATTTTAAGGATCTAAAAATAGCCAACCTTCTTCCCTCAAAAATAGAGGGAAAACTAAAAATCACGGGAAACTTAACTTCTCAGCAGTTTCTTTTAAATTCTCAGTTTTCCACCCTGCAGGATGAGGCAGGTTTGCAACATGACTTAAAATTAACTTTAGAAAAGGAGGGAACTAAAATCACCCTCAGTGAATTATCACTAAAGCAGAAGAAAGGACAGTTTTTAGCCAAAGGATGGCTGGATCTTACTCAAAACTTGTTAGGTATAGAATTTCAAGCAAGCGAATTCGATTTAAAAAACCTGGCTCAGCTCATCGAATTAAAAGAAGATATAAAAGGAAATCTTAATATTACTGGAACTTATCAGGGCTCATATAAGCACCCCAGTATATCTATTTCTGCTCAAATAGAAGACGGCACCTTCCGTAATTTTAAATTTGAGGATCTTCAAAGCAAGATTAACTGGAAAGAGGGCAATCTGGAAATACAAGAATTAATCATCTCTTACCAAAAAGATTTTCAAATTAAAGCTCAAGGCAAGATACCATTTCCTTTTATTATATCTGAAAAAAGAGAGGGCCAGGATCAAGACTTTAATCAATTACCTTTGAACTTTAAAGTCAGTTTGGAAAATACCGATTTAAGTTTCATACAAATATTTTGGGATAAAAACTTTAAACAAGTTCAGGGGATCACCAATCTTATCTTAAATTTATCCGGCACTGTCGGTCAGCCCATCTTTAATGGACATCTTACTCTTAATCAGGGAAGTTTTGAATTAACCTCTATCCCGCTTAAGTTAGATAAAATAGAAACTAAAGTTGAGATTGTTAATAATTTGGTAAAAATTCCCCAAATGACTTTTATGCTGGATAATAATTTAATTTATATTTCCGGGGATTTTAAATTAGCTAATTTTAAACCTGATGATCTTAGAATTAAAATATGGAATGAAGGCGGGAAATTAATCTATGGAGATATTTTAACTGCCCAAACAAGTTTCCTGGCTGAAATCAATGGATCTATTGATTCTCCCCAGATAAAAGGAGAATTTATTTTCTCTGAAGGAGAAATAAATTGGACACCGGGTTATCAATTTATCCCTGAGAAAAATGACTCTTTAATGCTTTTAAAAGGCAAGGTAGATCTTTCGGTTAAAATTTTAAATAATTTTCAGTTTAAAGCTCCCAATATAGATCTAAAATTAGATGGAGAAATAAAAATTCAAGGGGATTTACCTCAGCCCATTTTCACCGGGCAATTTACAGTGGGAAAAGGATATTTTGTATTCCTTGAACAAAAATTTCAATTTTCCGAAGGTAAATTATTACTGAATGAATTTACCGGTCCTGATATACTCCTGGATATTAAAGCTAATACTAAAGTAAACCAGGTTACTGTCTTTTTAAAAATTTCCGGAAATCTTTCTGCTCCTCAAATATCACTCTCTTCTAAACCTGCGTTATCTGAGGCAGAAATTATTTCTTTATTAACTTTAAATAAAAATATTAGCGGCCTATCAGAGGGAGAGGTTGATGAATTATTAAGAGAAGAAATTTTTAATTTAATTTTTCAAGGTCTAAGCATTAATTTTCTCAGAAGAGCTGAAAATCAGATTGCTAATTATCTAGGGCTGGATGTTTTCCGATTAGAAACTATATTTAAAGAAAATGGTGAGACAACTCCCTTTTATGATTTAAATTTTAAAACATTCGGAATAGAAGTAGGTAAAAGTATTACCGAAGACCTTTTTCTTACCTATTCTACTTCTCTTGATGGGTTCAGCGAAAGGAGTTTGGGTATTGATTATCAATTTAAACCGGATCTATCCTTTACTGCCGAGATAAACACCTTTGCTCTGGAAGAGAACAATTCTGAAATTAAAATTGGTTTACAATTTGATTTTTAAATAAATATTTTTATAAAAAGTTATAAAAAGTTACCAAATTATTGAGCTAGTACAACGGTTCTATTTTGATAGAAGTTCTTTAATTTGTTTTTCCGGATACCGGGTCATAATTATGAGTCCTAAAAGGGCTATTATGCTTCCCAATATGGGAGCTAATCTTACTCCCAGGGGATTACTGATGTCTTTTCCGAAGATAGAATATAAAAGAGCAAGGCTTGCGGTCGAAAGTCCTAAATTGAGTTTCATAAAGAAACCCTGGACCCCAAAATACATAGCTTCTCTTCTCTCTCCGGTTTTTTTATAATCAACATCGCAAAGTTCAGAAAGTATTACATTAGGAATAATCATTAGAACTGCTGCGGGAAAGCCCATAAGTCCTACAAAAATCAGTCCCCATGTCCTGGGATTGACCGGGGTCAGGCCGGTGAGGGATAGGAAAACTGAAAATATTGAGAACAAGCCAAGACTTATAATCATAATCGTTTTCTTCCCTCGAATCCTGGTTAAAAATCCCACAAGCGGGAAACAGATAGCCGCAATAACAAAGAGGACAGTAAATATATTACTGGCAAAGGTCTCATCAGCACCCATCAGAGTAATTACAATAGGTATGGCAGATGAACGGACAATATTAAAAAGAAACCATAGGGATATATTGGCAAAAAGGTAGATAATAAAAGCCTTATTCTTCACTGTTTTTTTGAAGGAATCCATCAGGGGAACCTGGCTGGGCCTGGCATTGGAGAATCTTTTCTCATCTACCGCAAATACAGCTGTATATAGTAATAGTGCTCCGAGAATAGCCAGACAAATGACCATCTTCCGGTAAGAGCCTACATAATCAGTATTCTGCATAAATAAAGTTAAAAGAAGAGGTCCGCCAATCATCACTATTGCTGAACCAATTAGCGAAAAATATCCTTGAGCTGTGGTTATGCTAATCCGAGCTTTTTCATTACGGCCAAGTTCAGGAATTAGAGCAAGATAGGGAACAACATATACAGTAAAGAAAAAAAAGTAGAAACCAAAAACAATAGCCAGATAAATACCATTGATGAATGAAGTATGGGCTACAGGTGGGAAAAATATAAGAACTGTAGATAATACCAGGGGAAGTCCACCTATAATAAGGAAAAATCTCCTTCTCCCAAATCTTGAGGTGGAACGGTCAGTCCAGGAAGCCACCAATGGATCAGCAACAGCATCTACAATCCTTCCAAAGAGCATCACTGCTCCCAACACAGTAATTATTCCCAAAAACCTCTCATTCGAAATAAAAGGAATCATACCTTCTGCTATCTTCTCTTTGGGGGGAAGCAGAAAGGCGATGGCGAAAGTCAACCAGATCGAATCTAACAATACCCATCCTGCTGTGGACAGGCTATAGAGAAAAAGTCTCTTGCCTTTAAATTCTTCCATTTCTTTCTCCTTTCCTGGAAATTCTATTACTAATTATCAATTTATACTATAGGTTTTTTCAATAAAATTTTTTTCAAATTCAGTATTTTTATCCTCATGATACTCTGCTCTTTCTCTTGCCTCATACAATCTTTTTAGGTTTAAATTAGCCGTTATCAGGTGATTTCCCTCATAAGAGGGAGATAAAGACAACACTCCATCTTTTTTTTCAGTCATTAATAGGGGAGCAAATATACCGGCCTTTCCGGTAAAATGCATCCCGGCAATCCATCCGTTTAAGGAGGATTTTAAACCATACAGATATGATTCTTGCACCCTGGGCCAAATTCCTCTCAATGCCTTCCAGGTAGAATATTCTTCTAAATTAGCGATAGGTAGAATAACCATATCTGCTCCCATCTCTCTGGCGATACGGAAAGTCTCAAAGTAAGTGGCATCCATACAAATAGGGCATACTACTTTACCGAAAGGTAAAGAATATGCCTCCATTTTATTACCTCTTCTCATTCCTAATTTAACCTCGAAATCAGTAAGGTGCATTTTCTTTTGAGTTCCTATCAGATTTCCATCCGGGCCAAAGAGTGAACCGGCATTAAAAATTGCTTCTTTCTCCTTTAAAATATAACTTCCGGTATAAATATATATTCCATATTCCTTTGCTAACAGAGAAACAATTCTTCTAATCCCCGCCTCTACAGGTTTTGCAAATCCTTTAAAAATAGTGGTCAGAAAATAATTGTTCCCTTTTAAATCTGATTCTTCCTCTCTATCTTTCTCTTCGTCTTTATTCTTTATTGCTTTTTTATTTAGAATTTGATTTAAGAAACTAAACCCTGGAATTAAACCGAACAGATCAAAAAAGTTGTATTCGGGAAAGATAATCATGCAACTGTTGTCTTTTACTGCTTGGTTTATAAAACCGCAAAGCATATCTATATATTTTTCTATACTATTTGCCGGATGAATCTGCCTTTGAACGCAGGAAACCCGAATCTCTTCCAGGTTAACATTTTCTGAAAGCCTTCTTTTTTTTATCTTTAATTGTTGACAATATTTTTCTATTCTGTCTAAAGATATTTTTTTATTAAACCATCTTTCAACTAAAAATTCCATCTTCACTGCGCCTATCTTCCTCTAAACATTTTCATCTGCTGATAAAATTCCCGATTTAACTGGGACAGTACATCAAATTTGGAAATTGCTTTTCTTCTCTTTTTATTATCCAACTCAGCAATGATTAAATTTTGCTGTCCACTGCTTCTCGCTAAATAACCATCTCCCTTTTCAGTCATTTCCAGAGGGGCATAAATAACCGATTCTCCCCAAAAACTCTGCTCTCCCAGGAATCCATGAAACCCGCTCTCTACCGCAAAGAATTGATTCTGCTGGACTTCTTGCCATAGCCCGCTTAGCGGTAAAACCCGATTTTTTTCTCCGGTAAAGCCTACCGGGGATATAACAATATCGGCACCCCTTAAAGCCGCTATCCTGGAAATCTGGGGATAAAAAACATCGGTGGAAATTATTAGCGCCAGTTTCCAATCCTTTATTTCTTCTGACTCAATCTTTTCTCCCCGGGAAAATCCTAGTTCTCTTTCCCAGCGGGCTAAATAAATTTGCCGTTGCTTAAGCCGGACTTCTCCATTTATTATCAAACAAGATTCATGATAAATATTGTTTTTTTCTTTTTGCCAGTAGCTTCCCGGACAAATTGCTATCTCAGAGTTTTGAGATAATTCTTTAACCTGTTCGATGTATTCTGTGGAGTCTGCTTCCTTTATTAAACTGCTTAAACTTATGTTACTCGGACAGCTCAGCTGTTGAAAAAAAACTCCCGTAAATCCGGGGAATACGATGATATCAATCTGTTCTTTTATCGCTTTTTCCAGATATTTTTTTATTTTACCAACCAGGGTCTTTGGCTTATCTATCCTTTTCCACTCATTTTTCTTCCATTCTACTGAAGCTGCCTTCATTCCCTCTCCTCCTTGATCAAAAGTCTAAACGAGGTAGATAATACTGCTAATTCTTCATAATATAAACATTCTATACTCCCCACTAATTATCCTTCTTTTTTATCTCAAAAACTAAAAAATCCGAATATTAATTCGGATTATCAATAAAACGAGCTATGAATATAGGAATAGGAAATATTTGGAAATATCAACAAGAAGAGGCTATATTTATAATATTACTACTATAAATTCATATCTTGTCTGGATAGGAAAGCGGATCAGTTACTATAGAAGATGAATAAACTTTTTTATCCACTATCAAGATTATATCATTATGAAGTTGGAGTAATGAAGCAGGAATTTCGGTGTTAATATGCCTTGATATAGCTTTTAAAACTGCTTCTTTCTTCTCTAAACCCCATGCCATTAGA
>Ga0268276_1002520_pt1 | contig 15508 bp, 15 predicted proteins | sample saktaG_4_FD_190145 | JGI IMG/M metagenome (GOLD analysis project Ga0268276, IMG submission 190145) | Saline water microbial communities from Sakinaw Lake, British Columbia, Canada - sak_2010_1_5_45m | ecosystem: Environmental > Aquatic > Non-marine Saline and Alkaline > Saline ...
AAAGGTTCCAGGGCGAGTTCTATGCCTTGTTGATGCTGTCTGCCGTCGGCCTCATGTTACTCGTCTCAGCTATAAACCTTATTACCATCTTTGTTGCGCTGGAGCTGAGCAGCATCTCTCTCTATGTGCTCGTAAGCTTCCTCAAGGACAAGAAATCCAGCGAAGCCGGATTGAAGTACCTTATCCTCGGATCGGTTGCCTCGGCCATACTGCTTTACGGCATGGCGCTGGTTTTCGGCCTTACCGGCAATACTTGCCTGACCTGCATCGCCGACTATGTCAAGGGTATGCCTGTCACTAACCTGCTGGGCACACCTGCCCTGCTGGTAGGGCTCGTGTTAGTGCTGACGGGATTCGGCTTTAAGATCGCCAGCGTGCCTTTCCAGATGTGGGCGCCGGATGTTTACGAGGGCGCCCCGACTCCCATAACCGCCTACCTATCGGTGGCCAGCAAAGCAGCCGGGTTCGCCGTGATTGCACGTGTCCTTCTGACCGCTTTCGGAATGCCTGTTTGGCTTCATAACGAGTGGGCGATAATAATCGCCGTGCTGGCTGCCGTTACCATGACGGTTGGCAATTTGACGGCGCTGCTCCAGGCTAATATCAAGAGAATGCTGGGGTATTCCAGCATAGCGCAGGCAGGTTATCTGATGGTCGGCCTGGCTGCCATGGGCATCGGTTCGCAGGTGGACAGCAACGTGCGCAGCGGCCTGCTCTTCTTCCTGTTGAGCTATACACTGACCAACCTGGGCGCCTTCATTGCCATCATAGCCATCTCCAACAAGATCAACAGCGACCAGATAGAGGACTACACGGGCATGGGCAAGCGCGCACCCCTGTTGGCCGTAGCCCTGACAATCTGTATGGTCTCTCTCACCGGGCTGCCGCCCACCGCCGGCCTGATAGCCAAGATCTACATATTCAGCGGCGCCGTCGACCAGGGCCTGTTATGGCTGGTCATCGTGGCGGTGATCAATAGCTGTATCTCTGCCTACTACTATTTCAAGGTGGTCAAGGTCATGTGGATGGGAGAGCCGGCCTCAACGGATAAGGTGACTTCATCCTGGCCGGAATGGCTGGCGCTGGCCCTTTGCTGCATCCCTGTCGTTATCATCGGTGTGCTCCCCGGCGCCTTCATTGCGCTGGCCCAGAATGCCTCTGCCCTTTTCGGAATTTAGGCCGCACGTCCACCTGTGCCAAATACAGCCTGATCACATCTTGCCGGCTGCAATCTATCCGCACTATCACCGGATGGTGTGCTAACAGGGCTAATGCCCCGGTTCACCCCCACACATGTGGGGAATACTTTTGCAATCAATCGTCTGTAGACCGTCAGCGATAATGGGATACAAATAGGGCCACCAAAACCGTACACTCTGGACGTGTGGCACTAGCACAAGCTCCTGAGAGATCGGCTTTCCATCTGTGCACTATCAGTACGTACTCCTGGGTACCCCCAGTTCCATCAGCGCCTAGCGCTTGCTCCTGGAGGAAAGAGCAGATCATGAAGCGCAGAAAGGAAGTGCGAATACAAACGATTATCCACCGCAGAGACTACAATCAGGCCCAGAAGGAGCTTCTCACACTGCCTAACTATACCAAAGTGTTCAGTTCAAAAGTGTCCCATTTCGCTGACTGACAACACCCCATCCACTGCACGAGAAAATCTTGAATGAATATGCAAAAGCTACAACGGATCTCGCCACGTATTGACATCTGTTCAAGATGCCCGGACATAACAACGACCCGATTTATACTTCAGACCAATGGCGTACGCACGAAGCTAACAAGGCCGCTGCCGTCCATCTGAACCTGGCTGCTGGTGCAGTAATCGAGACACGAGATGAACGCGCGGAGTTCGAGTTAGAAGACATCAGCAGAGCTATCACATTTGGTTCAGAAATACTTGCTAGTCTTATCCATGACGAATACTTCGAGAGTGACCCGCTATAAGACACCATGTTTGGATCGTGTCGGACGCTCAAATAACCCTGAGGGCAGGGTTCCAAGGGCTCTGCCCATGAGTATCTGCTTTTGCTTGCTGCGGATGATAACATTCCAAGCCCATTTCTTACATTAGGTCAACTTGGAGCACCTGCTCCAAGCCTTGTGCCCCATCAATTAACAATCCAAATGATAACCGATTGTAAATCGTGTATAATATTCTTCAGCAAAGTGCACCAAGGAGATACCCCTGGTGATCAGTAACGAACCTGTCGCCCACATTTCCCAGGACGGCAAATGCCAAACGCTCCGAGACCATCTGATTGGAACGGCCCAAAAAGCCGCCGAGATGTCCTCCGCATTTGGTTGCTCTCAATGGGGCTATTTAGCCGGATTGTGGCACGATTTAGGTAAATTTTCTTCGGAGTTCCAGAGCTACATTCGGGCTGCAAACGGGGTTGACGCCCATATTGAGGGAAAGGCCGGAAGAGTAGATCATTCTACAGCCGGAGCAATCTACGCCATTGAAAAGTTGAATATGGCAGGAAGGATTCTTGCTTATCTGATCGCTGGTCACCACGCGGGGCTGCCCGATTGGGAGGCCGACAAAATTGGCAATGCTGCGCTAAAACTGAGATTGGGAAACACGGCGTTGCTTAATGCGGCCCGTGCAGGTGATATCCCTTCTGACATTCTGAGCCATTCATTGCCAAAGGAGCGGCCAAAACCAAGTGCTGACCCCGCACTCTGGATTCGCCTCCTCTTTTCGTGCGTGGTCGACGCCGATTTTCTGGATACCGAGGCCTTCCTTGAACCTGATAAGGCAGCTGCGAGAGGCAATTACCAACAGATTCCCGATTTGTTACCCATTTTTATGGATTACATGCGCGGAAAGCAGGCCGATGCGGCTGATACGAAGGTTAACGGCGCACGTGCAGCTATCCTATCACAGTGTATAGCTAAAGCATTGGAGCCCTCCGGTATTTATACATTGACCGTCCCGACTGGCGGTGGCAAAACTCTCTCATCGATGGCCTTTGCGCTTCATCACGCACTCAAGCACAAAAAACGCCGCATCATCTATGTCATCCCCTATACCAGTATCATTGAACAGACTGCCGATGAGTTCAGGAAGATTTTCGGCGAAGCGGTCATTGAGCACCACAGTAACCTAGATGTATCCGACGAGACAAAGGACAATGCTCAAAGCCGTTTGGCCTGCGAGAACTGGGATGCGCATGTCATCGTAACCACATCTGTACAGTTCTTCGAATCGCTTTTTGCCAGCCGCACCAGCCGCTGCCGCAAGCTGCATAACATCCTCAACAGTATAGTTATTCTTGACGAAGCCCAGCTTCTGCCTCCAGAATTCCTCAATCCGATTCTGCACGTACTTAGAGAGCTTCAAAAGAACTATGGGATTACGTTGTTGCTCAGCACTGCCACTCAGCCTGCGCTGGGCCCCCAGCCTCAGTTCAATTTTGATGGTATTCCGAATATGGTAGAGCTAATGGATAACCCGCTGGAGCTACACGACCAATTGAAAAGGGTAGAAATTACGATTCCGCAAAACTTAAACGAGTCCAAAAGCTGGGCTGATCTGGCCGATGAGCTTACGCAGTATCCCTCTGTCCTTTGCATAGTCAATCGACGGGATGACTGCCGTATTCTGTGGGAGAAGATGCCGGAGGGGACCTTCCACCTTTCTGCGCTCATGTGCGGCGAGCATCGGTCCGTAAAAATAAAAGAAATCAAAAAACGTCTCAAAGATGGCCAGCCAACACGCGTTGTCAGCACACAACTGGTGGAGGCTGGTGTCGATGTGGACTTCCCGGTGGTTTACCGCGCTCTGGCGGGACTTGATTCTGTTGCCCAGGCGGCGGGCCGGTGCAATCGGGAGGGTCTGTGCGAGAAGGGGTCAGTCGTGGTGTTCGTGCCACCATCCAAAATACCGGCGGGACATCTGCGGCAAGCAGCGGAGATAGGGAGGCGGCTTATGTCCCAGGATTGCGAAGACATCCTTGCGCCTGACCGGTTTGAAAGCTTCTTTAAGGAATTTTATTGGCTGCAAGGGCCGAATCTTGATAAGCACGGCATTCTTACCGATCTCAAGATGATTAGCGATGATAATCCATTCCGGTGCAGCTTTCGTTCAGCGGCCCAGAAATTTCATCTCATTGATGAGTCACAACAAGCCCCGGTTATCGTTGCCTACGGAAAGGGAGCCGACCTTATCAAAATATTGGAGAAGGGCGAGCCGGAGCGGTGGCTCTTAAGGAAACTACAACGCTATGTAGTCAACCTTCCCCGCTACCTTCATACGAAGCTGTTGGCGGAAGGGGCCTTGCGTGAACTGCATCCCGGTATTTTTGTGCAGGGGCATGGTGCGCTTTATCATAAAGACCTCGGCTTCTGCCCGGACAAATCCATCATCTATGAACCTGATGAATTGATATTGTAATAAATATAGGGAAGGAGGAGATATGGAGAAGAAGCCGTTAAGAAGCCGCACCATGCGGCTCCGTGTCTGGGGCACGAACGCGTGTTTCACCCGGCCGGAGATGAAAGTGGAACGTGTTTCCTATGATGTCATGACACCTTCGGCGGCACGCGGCATCCTGGAGGCTATTCACTGGAAGCCCGCTATCCGTTGGCAGGTGGAACAGATCGACGTACTCAAACCGATACGATGGGAATCGGTGCGGCGCAACGAGGTTGGTAGCGTGATGTCATCGAGTCCACATGGCTTTTTCATCGATGAAATTGGCAATGATGGGAAGCCCAAGCATCGTCAGCAAAGAGCTGGTCTCTTTCTGCGGGACGTGGATTACATTATTCATGCCCACTTTGAGATGACCGAGAGGGCTGGGTCGGAGGACACGGTTATCAAGCATGAGCAGATGTTTCTGCGCCGAGCCGAGAAGGGGCAGTGCTTCCACCGTGCCTATCTTGGCTGCCGAGAATTCGCTGCTGACTTCGTCTTGATGATGGATGATAAGCCATTGCCGGAGCCAATCAACGAAAGCCGTGAGTTGGGATATATGCTCCATGACTTGTGGCATGATAACTCCGACGGCAAAAACGGCATACCGCATTGCTGTAACGAGAGATGCCAGCCACGCTTCTTCAGGGCGACTCTTGAAAACGGTCATATGAAGGTGCCTCCCATCGGCAGTTGTGAGGTGCGCGCATGATTCTACAGGCGCTTACTACCTATTACAATAGGATGATTGAGTCAGGGACATCCGGTCTTGAACCGGAAGGATGCAGACGTGTTGCCATTCCATTTTTGATCGTGATCGATTCAGAGGGACGGTTCGTCGGCATTGATGACACACGAACAGGAGAGGGTAAGAAAAAACAGGCGAGCTACTTCATAGTGCCAAAGATATTTGAGGGAAGCAGAACCTCAAATGTAAAGGCAAATTTGTTATGGGATAAGGCGAGTTATGTTTTTGGTGTGGGGCCGAAAACCAGGCAGTCCCGGTTGACTGAACAGTGCAAAATTTTCCGGAATACGATTTTTGAATACTTCCCGGCAGTTGAATCGGTAGAACCCGTCAACGCCGTGGTCAAGTTTCTTGCTAATCATACTGATGATGTTCATAAACATCCGAGGTGGGAGGAGATCAGTACTATAGACCCGAATATTGCTTTCCGACTGGATGGACAAACGGAACTCATCTGCAATTCCAAAGAAGTCGGTGAAGCGATCTCTATGAAGACGGATTCTGTGAAGCAAGATCATAGGATATGCTTGATTACCGGAAAGCTTGAACAGCTGGTGCGCCTCGAGAATCCAATCAAGGGCTTACGCGGGTCTGGTAAAGCCGAATCGCATTGGGTTGCGTTCAACGAGTCAGCATATTGGTCTTATGGGAGAGAACGCGGAGCCAATGCACCTATCGGAAAATCGGCGTCAGTAGCCTATGTAAATGCATTCAATTATCTGCAGAGGAAAGATTCACGGCAATGCTTGATGGTCGGCGACGCCACCACCATCTTCTGGGCGGAGAAGAAAAACGTTCTGGAAGATGTCTTTGCCGATATCTTCGGCGAACCGGCAAAGGGAGAGCCGGAGCAGGATTACAAAAGCCTCATCGCTCTATTCCGCTCGCCGGAAACAGGGGCGAAAGCGGAGCTTGATCCCTCCACCCGGTTTTTCGTCTTGGGGCTCGCTCCTAATGCGGCTCGAATCGCAGTCCGCTTCTGGTATGCCGGAACCGTTGGCGACATTGCCAATAATATCGGGCAGCACTTCGATGACCTGGAGATGGTCAAAGGGCAACAAGAGTGGCATACACTATCCATAAACGGCCTTCTGTGTTCGACTGCCATCGAAAGCCGAGATAGGAGCAAAAAGAACTTAATTTATCACCATGGAAAATTCTTCGATGTAGCTCCCAATCTTGCCGGAGATACGATGAAAGCCATCCTGACCGGCACACCCTATCCGCAAACACTTCTGGCCTCGGTAATACGCAGAATCAAAGCCGAACAATCGAGAAAAGACAGCAAAGGCAAATCAGTGCAAAACGTCAACTATACTCGCGCTGCACTCATTAAGGCGGTGCTAACGAGATTCTACAAACGAAATGAAAAGGAGGTCGGCATGTCACTTGATACAACGAATACCAACCCTGGCTATTTACTCGGACGTCTCTTTGCCGTGCTGGAGAAAGTACAGGCTGAGTCATCAGGAGGCTGGGGTAAAATCAATACTACCATACGTGACCGCTTCTATGGTGCAGCGTCCAGCACTCCGGTAACCTCCTTCCCTCATCTTATGAAACTAAAAAATCATCATTTAGCCAAGCTGGAAAAGCACAAAGGGTATTACGAAGGGCTTATCGGTGAAATTATTGACAAGCTGGATGTCAATAAAGGTTTCCCGACCCATCTCAGCTTGCAAGATCAGGGCCGCTTTGCTATAGGGTACTACCACCAGCGCTACACCAAGTAAAAGAGAGTAAATCAAATTAAAGAAAAGGAGAAATGAAAGTGAGTAACATTATTCAACACCGCTATGACTTTGTACTTCTGTTTGATGTCAAAGATGGCAATCCCAACGGAGACCCCGACGCAGGGAATCTCCCCCGCGTTGATCCTGAGACTAGCCAAGGCCTGGTGACTGACGTTTGCCTAAAACGCAAGGTGCGGAACTATGTTCAACTGGCAAAGAATTGCGTGACAGGCTTTGACATCTATGTTAAAGAGAAAGCGGTTCTTGGTAGAGCCCATGTCGCGGTATTTAAGGAGCTTGGCATTCAGTTGGGCGAAGAACTCACAGTTTCCATTTCTAAGGAGGTTTTCGACTGGCTGGACGAGAACGGAGTTCCAGAGGGGCTGACTATCTCAGCTGATGAGGAGAATGATACTTGCAAGCTTCTGGTTGCTTTCGACGCTGACAAAAAGGAAATCAAGGAATGGTTGAAGGAATCCAAACCACCAAAGGCCGTCAAGGACTTGGTCACCACTGTTCTGAAAGATGCGAAAACCAGAAAGCCCACTGCTGAGGAAGTCGTACAGGGCCGAGACAAGATGTGCCAGAACTTCTACGACATCAGGACATTCGGCGGGGTGCTCTCCCTCAAATCAGCGCCAAACTGCGGACAAGTGCGTGGTCCCGTTCAGCTCACCTTTGCTCGTAGTATCAACCAGGTAGTGCCGTTAGAGCACAGCATCACTCGGATGGCAGTAGCTACTGAAGCAGAGGCAGAAAAGCAGCAGGGCGATAACCGCACGATGGGTCGCAAATTCACTATCCCCTACGGATTGTACCGTTGTCACGGTTTCGTCTCCGCACCCTTAGCTGATAACAGTGCAAGGGAGGATGGCACGAAGAGAAACGGCACTGGCTTCAGTGAGGACGACCTTAAGTTATTTTGGCAAGCCCTCACTAACATGTTCGAGTGTGACCACTCGGCGTCTCGGGGACAAATGGCGACACGGAAGCTGATTGGATTCAAACATGATTCTGCTTTGGGCAATGCCCCATCGCATGTCTTGTTCGAACGGCTTCATGTGAGTCTGAAAGACCCGACCAAACCAGCACGCGATTTCTCGGACTACTCTGTGAATCTCGATGAGAAAGACCTGCCTTCGGGCGTAACAGTCATGAAGATGGTAGTTTAGGGTCTATGTTCACAGAAGACAAACTCCTGCCGATCTCGGCACTACAGCATTTGTCTTTCTGCGAACGTCAGTGGGCGCTCATCCACCTGGAAGGGGTGTGGGAAGAGAACCAACTGACGGCGGAGGGGCATCAGCTTCATGATCGTGCACATGAGGATGAAACCGAGGTGCGTGGTAATTTGATCATCGCACGTGGGCTGCGCCTACGCTCGCTCCGGCTGGGACTTTCTGGGAAAGCCGATGTGATAGAATTCCATCGACTGGCGGATGCGGAGGCAAAAGGGGCAGGGGTCAATCTGGAAGGTGTCTCCGGTCTGTGGAAGCCGCTTATTGTGGAATATAAGCACGGCAAGCCCAAGTTGGATCGCTGCGACGAAGTGCAGCTTTGCGCTCAGGCGCTGTGTCTGGAGGAAATGCTGGCTGTGCCAATTCCGGCGGGGGTTTTGTTTTATGGTCAACCGAAGAGGAGATACGATGTATTGCTGGATGAAACTTTGCGGCAGGAGACGGAATCGTTGATAGCTCATCTGCATGAGATGAGCGAGTCTGAGCAGACCCCATCCGCTGAGCACACCCAGAAGTGCAGAAGCTGCTCCCTGATCGAAGTCTGCCTGCCAAAGGTAACCGGCGGTCAGAAAGACGTCCATAAGTATCTGTCGAGAGTCATAGCTGAAACAGAGGCAAATACGCAGTGAAACGTCTGCTAAATACCCTGTACGTTACCACTCAAGGAGCCTATCTGGCTCGCGAAAGCGAGACGGTGGTGGTGCTGGTGGATGGAGAAACGAGGTTCAAAGTGCCCATCCACACGCTTGGAAGTGTGGTGTGCTTCGGGCAGGTCTCATGCAGCCCCCCGCTCATGGAGATGTGCGCTAAGTGGCATGTGTCCATCTCTTTTTTGAGCGAGTATGGGAAGTTCTGGGCACGGGTGGAAGGGCCAGTTTCAGGAAATGTCTTGCTGCGGCGAGAACAGTACCGGCGGGCTGACAATCCGGTTACATCGGCAAAGATTGCCCAGTCCTTGGTCATTGCCAAGATTGCCAATTGCAGGACAGTGCTTCTGCGTGCAGCGCGCGAGCGGCCTGAAGACTGCGCGGCTCCATACCTGACACAGGCAACCAATTACCTGGGCCAGTTGATCAAACGCCTGGATGCCCCGGCTCCGCTGGAGGTAGTTCGCGGCATCGAAGGGGATGCGGCCAAAAACTATTTCAGTGTTTTCAACCGTCTTATCACTGCGCAGAAGGAAGACTTCATCTTTCACGAGCGCAGCCGGAGGCCGCCGCTGGATAACGTCAATGCCATTATGTCGTTCATGTACACCATTTTGGCCCATGATGTAACTTCAGCCTTGGAGACGGTGGGACTCGATCCTGCTGTGGGCTATCTGCACCGGGACCGGCCAGGCAGACCGAGCATGGCGCTCGATCTGATGGAGGAATTCCGACCTTACCTAGCGGACAGGTTGGCGCTTTCGTTGATCAACCGGCAGCAGATTAAGGGGGCTGGATTTCGGAAAACTGGAACGGGGGCTGTGCTCATGGATGACGAGACGCGTAAGGAAGTGCTGGTGAACTATCAGAAGCGGAAACAGGACGAAATCCAGCATCCTTTCCTAGGAGAGAAGGTGGCTATCGGCCTTTTACCATATGTTCAGGCGATGCTGATGGCGCGGTATTTGAGGGGCGATCTCGATGGCTATCCGCCGTTTATCTGGAAGTGAACGCTACTCGGTATGCATTGCACCTTAACAGATGAATACGAATACAATTGAATCAGAGGGGGGAATCCGGCAATGATGATTCTTATAACCTACGATGTCAGTACTGAAACTATAGTGGGACGGAAGAGACTGCGGGGATTAGCTAAGATATGTGAAAGCCGGGGCCAACGAGTGCAAAATTCAGTGTTTGAATGTTTGCTGGACCTAGCTCAATGGACCTCGCTCCGGCAGAGGTTGATCGATATCATTGACCAGAATGAAGACAGCCTGAGGTTCTATTTCCTGGGTAAAAACTGGAAAGAAAAAGTGGAACATGTTGGTGCCAAGAAAACCTATGACCCTGAGGGGCCGCTCATTATTTAGATCGAGTTTCCGCGGACATAAAGCGGCCATGTCCCACGAGAGAGGTTAGCGAGCTTTGAAAAGGATTAGGTCGGGCCAGTTCGTAGCTGTCGCTTCTTTGGTTTTGGTGAACCAAACTCTGGTATTTTGTATCTGAGGATAAAGTCGCACCCCGCGCGGGGGCGTGGATTGAAACTTGTTTCAGGCACGCCATTAACTGCCACAGTTGCAGTGCCAGGTCGCACCCCGCGCGGGGGCGTGGATTGAAACTATTAACTGTCCATTATGGAATCCGAAGTAAAGGTCGCACCCCGCGCGGGGGCGTGGATTGAAACGATCTTAAAGGATTTCAGTCTGCCAGATTGAAGGTCGCACCCCGCGCGGGGGCGTGGATTGAAACCATATCCCGTAGTTGCCCCATATTCAATACCATGTCGCACCCCGCGCGGGGGCGTGGATTGAAACTGATTTATCTCCGCGTATTGTGACAAAATGATAGTCGCACCCCGCGCGGGGGCGTGGATTGAAACACGTTTGGCCTCCTGCTCCTCGGCCTGCATCTTTGTCGCACCCCGCGCGGGGGCGTGGATTGAAACTATAAAAAACGGCTCTTGACATTTTATCCAATACGTCGCACCCCGCGCGGGGGCGTGGATTGAAACTGACTGTTTATGTTTGTTTGTATTTGTTTTTATGTCGCACCCCGCGCGGGGGCGTGGATTGAAACTTGTAAGATACTGTCTCAAATCCGTACCAACTTTGTCGCACCCCGCGCGGGGGCGTGGATTGAAACATTGACAGTCACGGCATAGCAAGTCAACGGTTAGTCGCACCCCGCGCGGGGGCGTGGATTGAAACTCAATTACCCGTTGCATCTTAGTCCTCCTTCAAGTCGCACCCCGCGCGGGGGCGTGGATTGAAACCTAAGATCGGGGCTTTTGAAGGAAAGTAGGCTACGTCGCACCCCGCGCGGGGGCGTGGATTGAAACAAGTTTGCGAAGTGCTGAATAGACCTGTTCCCCGGTCGCACCCCGCGCGGGGGCGTGGATTGAAACTACTGTCTTTTTGCCCCCGTTGGCCCCGTTCTGGTCGCACCCCGCGCGGGGGCGTGGATTGAAACTGTTGACGAGGCCGGAGGAGATTAATGTTCCAGCGAGTCGCACCCCGCGCGGGGGCGTGGATTGAAACAATAAATATGCCTGGGCTGCCTCAATCGCTTGGCGGTCGCACCCCGCGCGGGGGCGTGGATTGAAACCTATTATGGAGGTCTAAATGTCTGATGAAAACGTGTCGCACCCCGCGCGGGGGCGTGGATTGAAACGATTTGATTAGTCGCGACCACGCCTATGGCTGCAAGTCGCACCCCGCGCGGGGGCGTGGATTGAAACATGGGGATATCTTGACCCGTGACTATCAATCCATGTCGCACCCCGCGCGGGGGCGTGGATTGAAACCTGGGTGGGTATAAAGTCCACCTTCGAGATATTCAAGTCGCACCCCGCGCGGGGGCGTGGATTGAAACCAGATGACAGCGATTATGAGTTTGATGCCGCTTAGTCGCACCCCGCGCGGGGGCGTGGATTGAAACATCTTTCCCGCCCGTCGAAAATAATCAGTGCACTCGTCGCACCCCGCGCGGGGGCGTGGATTGAAACCTGATTGGTTTCCCAGGAAAGACATGCACACCCGCGTCGCACCCCGCGCGGGGGCGTGGATTGAAACAGGCATCGACTCGATAATGAGAAGCTTCTCATCCGTCGCACCCCGCGCGGGGGCGTGGATTGAAACAAAGCATAATCAAGAGCATCCTGATGGCTTGGGATGTCGCACCCCGCGCGGGGGCGTGGATTGAAACCTGGAGAAGGCAGTCGAGGAGCACAGGGTCGAGGGTCGCACCCCGCGCGGGGGCGTGGATTGAAACTGACGTGCTCGGTTTGGGTGATTGTTTATGGGCAGTCGCACCCCGCGCGGGGGCGTGGATTGAAACCGGTTAGAGTTGTATAATATGTCTGATAGACACCGTCGCACCCCGCGCGGGGGCGTGGATTGAAACTGAAAGATAAATCCAGCCCGTCACGTTACTTTTCCGTCGCACCCCGCGCGGGGGCGTGGATTGAAACCCAATAGAAGCGCCAGAGCATGCTCCAATGAAACGTCGCACCCCGCGCGGGGGCGTGGATTGAAACGTTGAATTCATTTTCATTGAGCCGACGACACTCTGTGTCGCACCCCGCGCGGGGGCGTGGATTGAAACCTTTTAGCCCTGCTCAGCTTGATCGCATTTTGTGTCGCACCCCGCGCGGGGGCGTGGATTGAAACCTTGAATCTGGCGCAAGGTTCCGGGTGTAATGGGCGTCGCACCCCGCGCGGGGGCGTGGATTGAAACTCGATAACAAGCGACTCAATATTCCATTTAATCAGGTCGCACCCCGCGCGGGGGCGTGGATTGAAACACAACTTTATAATCTTTTCGCTTATGTTTGACGAGTCGCACCCCGCGCGGGGGCGTGGATTGAAACGTCATTGCCCATTACACCCGGAACCTTGCGCCAGGTCGCACCCCGCGCGGGGGCGTGGATTGAAACGACAATAATTACCCCTCTACGCAGGCTTTTAGTGGTCGCACCCCGCGCGGGGGCGTGGATTGAAACTTCATTATTAATATAAGAATCCAATATTTTGAAACGTCGCACCCCGCGCGGGGGCGTGGATTGAAACCAATGAGGGGCAAAGCGCCGGAATTGAAGCGCGAGTCGCACCCCGCGCGGGGGCGTGGATTGAAACTGAAAGGACTGAATAACCGTTCCAGTCCTCCATGTCGCACCCCGCGCGGGGGCGTGGATTGAAACCTATATAATTGGTCCAGCCCTTACCTTCTAACTTGTCGCACCCCGCGCGGGGGCGTGGATTGAAACAGTATCCTTTGGATCGAATGAAATTGACTTTGTTGTCGCACCCCGCGCGGGGGCGTGGATTGAAACCTGCTTGTAGGCTATCCTATCGCCTTTTACCATGTCGCACCCCGCGCGGGGGCGTGGATTGAAACCCTGTAAGCATTGATAATAAATCGAACAGTGGCGGTCGCACCCCGCGCGGGGGCGTGGATTGAAACTATATTGAAATCACCCATTCATCCAGAATTAGTTGTCGCACCCCGCGCGGGGGCGTGGATTGAAACCTTTACTCGGAGCAGCTTTCACCCTGGCGACCGGGTCGCACCCCGCGCGGGGGCGTGGATTGAAACTTTTCTTCTCCCGCTAAATAAACACCATACTTAGTCGCACCCCGCGCGGGGGCGTGGATTGAAACCGGTCTATGCCGCCACTGTGTCCAGGCTTTTGATAGTCGCACCCCGCGCGGGGGCGTGGATTGAAACTCGATATACCTGCAGCGAATTGCGCTAACTTGGATGTCGCACCCCGCGCGGGGGCGTGGATTGAAACCGGTCTATGCCGCCACTATGTCCAGGCTTTTGATAGTCGCACCCCGCGCGGGGGCGTGGATTGAAACCGGTCTATGCCGCCACTATGTCCAGGCTTTTGATAGTCGCACCCCGCGCGGGGGCGTGGATTGAAACATAATCCTTCTGTGCCTGCCGGCTACACTTTGCCGGTCGCACCCCGCGCGGGGGCGTGGATTGAAACCTACTTTAAACAAGGCAAATTTTATTTTGCCATGTCGCACCCCGCGCGGGGGCGTGGATTGAAACCTGATACGCGTTGAGCAGCGGAATACGTAGCAAGTCGCACCCCGCGCGGGGGCGTGGATTGAAACTTGAAGGCCATCGCAACCGTGCCTGAAGGTGTTGGTCGCACCCCGCGCGGGGGCGTGGATTGAAACTTTGCACACGGATGAACCTTGCCGCTGGTCATACGTCGCACCCCGCGCGGGGGCGTGGATTGAAACTTACTTACTATATATATATTATTTTTATGTTGTGTCGCACCCCGCGCGGGGGCGTGGATTGAAACAATGATATTGCCCTCTGGTCCCGAATTAGTTGCTGTCGCACCCCGCGCGGGGGCGTGGATTGAAACATATAATATATATAGTCATTAGTTAAACTCGATAGTCGCACCCCGCGCGGGGGCGTGGATTGAAACGTGTATGGGCCGGCCACGTAGACTTTAATCATGGTCGCACCCCGCGCGGGGGCGTGGATTGAAACAGGAAATAACACAGTGAGAAGAAGGTCAGGAGAATGTCGCACCCCGCGCGGGGGCGTGGATTGAAACGTGTAGGGACCGGCCACGTAGACTTTAATCATGCGTCGCACCCCGCGCGGGGGCGTGGATTGAAACGGGATTAATTCATCCTTATGACGGTCAAGAGCTGGTCGCACCCCGCGCGGGGGCGTGGATTGAAACATATTTAATTTATCCCAATAATTCAGAAAGTAAGTCGCACCCCGCGCGGGGGCGTGGATTGAAACATGTAAACGTCTCTCACCCATAGTTCGGCAGCCCGTCGCACCCCGCGCGGGGGCGTGGATTGAAACCGGTAATATCCGTCCACTTGGTTAAATCACCGGGTCGCACCCCGCGCGGGGGCGTGGATTGAAACGTGTAGGGACCGGCAACGTAGACTTTAATCATGGTCGCACCCCGCGCGGGGGCGTGGATTGAAACCGAATACACGATCACGGATGAAAACCTTATCCCGGTCGCACCCCGCGCGGGGGCGTGGATTGAAACCTTTATTTATGGGTTACTGTTACGCTGCCAACCCAAGTCGCACCCCGCGCGGGGGCGTGGATTGAAACTGTAGACAACCGTGATCTCGTCCGCGTCATATCCGTCGCACCCCGCGCGGGGGCGTGGATTGAAACGTAAAACGTGACGATCCCGCCTGCTCCCGGTTCGGGTCGCACCCCGCGCGGGGGCGTGGATTGAAACATAAGACTATTTAATGCCATTGATACGCTTAAGTCGTCGCACCCCGCGCGGGGGCGTGGATTGAAACTCAGTATCGGCAACATGGGCGAATGCTTCAGCGGGGGTCGCACCCCGCGCGGGGGCGTGGATTGAAACATAATCCTTCTCTGCCTGCCGGCTACACTTTGCCGGTCGCACCCCGCGCGGGGGCGTGGATTGAAACCCCATTGAAAGCCGGATGATTTGAATTCGACTATGTCGCACCCCGCGCGGGGGCGTGGATTGAAACATAATCCTTCTGTGCCTGCCGGCTACACTTTGCCGGTCGCACCCCGCGCGGGGGCGTGGATTGAAACATAATCCTTCTGTGCCTGCCGGCTACACTTTGCCGGTCGCACCCCGCGCGGGGGCGTGGATTGAAACTGCATATCCGCCATAAGGATTTTTAATACTCATGGTCGCACCCCGCGCGGGGGCGTGGATTGAAACT
>Ga0268276_1002523_pt1 | contig 15495 bp, 13 predicted proteins | sample saktaG_4_FD_190145 | JGI IMG/M metagenome (GOLD analysis project Ga0268276, IMG submission 190145) | Saline water microbial communities from Sakinaw Lake, British Columbia, Canada - sak_2010_1_5_45m | ecosystem: Environmental > Aquatic > Non-marine Saline and Alkaline > Saline ...
AGAAAATGCGCAAAATTCAATCCGTCGCCACTGCTACCGGTTGTTGGGTAACTATTGGATCCAGTAGCAATCACCACATTTTTGGTTTGAAAGATTTCGTGTGCTGTATGAATGGTGAAATAGTGACCTACTTGATCAATTCTTTTTACAGAATGATTCATCTTGATTTTATTTGGATTTAAGTCTTTAACTAAAGCTTCAAGGACACTGGAACTTTTTTGTGTTTCAGGAAAATACTTAAGATTTTCTTCTAATACCAAATTGAGTTCATGTTCTCTAAAAAATTCAATGATTTGAATGGGACCAAAATCTTTTAATGCAGTATATAAGAATTTTTTATGTTTTAAATTGAGAGAAGAAATAAAATCTTCAATTGCTAAATTGTTGGTGACATTGCATCTTTTCCCACCAGAAATCAAAAGTTTCTTAGCTAGCTTTTCATTTTTTTCGAGTAATAAATAATTGATTTTCTCATGCTCAAAAATATTGCATGCCATTAACCCTGCTGGCCCACCACCTATAACAATTGCATCATAAATCATTTATATTCTCCATTCATGCATTTTTCGCATACACTATTATTATACTCTACGATTATTGATTGATACATTTTTTTAATGAACTGCGTTCATAATCTAGTCGTAAATAATTAGAAAAGCCCTGATATCTCTTGGGCTTTTTAATCTCAAATATTCGTTTACCAATAGAAGTTAAATTAAATCAATAATACCTTTGTTTGCTGAATTCAATATCTCATTATTGAGTTTGCCAAGGTTTCTAATCGTCTGATCAACGTCAGTTTTATTCAATCCGAACCCATCACATGAAACAGACTGGTCAAGAACCATCTTTCCAGCGATGATGCCATTCATCGCTGCAAAGGATACCTTATATGTACACGAAACTTTAGCTCCGTCACAAACAAACCCCATAGATGTTGATAAATATAAATTGATAGCATCCTTAATCTGTTCTTTTGTTCCCCCTTTGGCATAGGTAATACATGCGGCACTACTACATCCTGTAGCATGCCCAGTTCCACATAGAACAGTCACTATATTCATTTCTTGCTTGATGTATACACTTGTGTAAAATGATAAGATAATCAGCTTATCTCTTTCTATCTCGCTTAATTCATAAACATCACTTAGAAACATAGGCGTAACTAGTGTGCCGATACCTAGATTGCCACTTCCGGCTACACCGTAGACCGTGTAGATATCCCCAATCATCCTTTTTCTTGCTGGTACTTCAATATGTTCTCTTAGAAGATTAGATACATCAAAAGAACAACTCTTTTGTTCTTTAGTTAAATCTTCAACAAGGAAGTTTCCTCCCTGTTTTTTTATTTCTTCTCTTGCACTTTCATATTGTATTTTGGCAATATTAAACAACTCATCTAATCCCTCAAAATCGCCTTTGACAGCAAAATCATAGATTTCATCATATTTTTCTATTTTATATTGATTAACTCTACCAATTAAAGCTTCTTTTTCATACTCAAGTAATTTTTCGCCATTCCGTACAACACTGACGACATTATCATAAAAATCCTTAATGATGATTCGCACTTCATCACCCTCATGAGTCGTCATATATAACTCCTCATAAAGAACTGTATCTCCAAATCTTTTATGCTTGATTGTTACAGCAATATCTTGTAGTAATGCTTCTATTTGGTTGATATCATCATTTGTAACACTTTCGAATATACTCAATTGTTTCTTAGGATCCTTAAGCAAAATCCCTAAAGCAAGAGCTTTATCTAACCCGCTTTTCTTTAATCCAGGAACACCGACATTCACGCTATTTTTATAAAGTTCTTCGCTCATGAGTAAATCAATGGTCTTGATTTTACTATGTCTTAAAATATATGCTCCAATAGAAGCAATGTATCCTACAACACCAATGTCAGTACAACCCATTGTTTTTGTCAAATTGCTTTCCAATATCCGTTTCGCTGTAAAATTATCCAAATCAGGTACCTCTCATCAATTGATATGTATCGAAAATATTCGTTCACATTATACCATGTGAACATGAACATTGTATATGATGTTTCCGGTTAAATAAACAAATAAGCAAAAAACATATTTCGCAATCATTCATTAAAATTCGGTTGTTTTTAAAGTATTTTCGTTGCATAACTCTTGTAAAAAGACTAAGATGAAGGTATAAAGATTATTTAAAAATATATAATAAGGAGAAACAAATTATGAAAGTTAAAGACAAAGTCATTGTAGTAACAGGTGCAGGTGGTGGAGTAGGTAGAGAGCTCGTTCTTAACCTATTAAAGAAGGGTGCTACCGTGGCAGCGATAGACATCAACAAAAAAAGACTAGATGAAACAGCAAAAATCGCAAACAACAAGGAAAAATTAACAACATACATTTGTGATATCACTGATATAGCAGCTATTGAAGTCGTATCAAAGTCAGTCGTTGAAAAGTATGGTGCAGTAGATGGTTTAATTAATAATGCAGGTATCATTCAACCATTTATTAATGTTGCTGACTTAACAATGGAACAAGTTAATTTAGTGATGAATGTCAATTTTTATGGAACACTTAACATGACCAAGACATTTCTTCCACTGCTTTTGGCAAGACCCGAAGGACATCTATTAAATGTCTCTTCAATGGGTGGATTCTTCCCATTTCCTGGACAATCAATTTATGGTGCATCTAAAGCAGCAATCAAACTATTAACCGAAGGTTTATATGCTGAATTATTAGAAACGAATGTTCATGTTACTTTGGTTTTCCCTGGTGCTATTGAAACTGATATCTCAAAAAACTCTGGTGTTGAAATGAAAGCTCAACCAGAAGGTGAAAAACCAGCTATGAAGATGACACAACCTGATGACTGTGCTGAACAGATCATCCATGGTATGGAAAAGAATAAATTCCAATTATATGTTGGTAAAGACTCAAAGATGATGAAATTCATGTATCGAATGAGTCCAAAAAGAGCTATTGCTTTTATCGTTAAAATGATGAAGGGTATGAATTAATTCATAAACCTCAAGATATCAATCAAATCAATAAAGCGCGTATCATGTCTGTCATGATATGCGCTATTTTTTATTTATAAGTTTGTTTCTTCTACAACCATCTTTTTCATAAATATTTGAGTTATTAAAATCAATATCATGGCTATAAAAATGATGAAATAGGGATAAATAGAAATTGTGGTTAAATCAAAAACCAATCCAGCTAGAGGTGTGAGCAATCCAAAACCCATATAACCAATTGCCATCTGCAAGCTCATAATCTTTGATAGTTTCCGTTTTTCAAAGTTCTTGGAATTCATAAACATCATATTAGGAAATATAGGCGCGGCTCCCAATCCAAATAAACCAATGATTCCAAAGTAGATCCATATCGTATCTGTATGTATTAACATCAGTAAACCCGAACATAGCATTAAAACTTCTCCTATTTTAATCAATGTGTTTGGATTAACTTTGACAGATAGCATGCCACTAAGTAATCTACCAATTGTAAACATGAGAAAGAACGTAGTTGTAAAAAGAGCAGCTGTCGCATAACTCACGCCTTTTTCAATAAAGAAATAACTTGCAATCCAGACACCTCCCAAAGATTCAATATGCACATAAAACAAGAAAATCAATATACTTTCTTTTGCTCCCTTTGTTTTTAATATTTCTTTAATCGTAATATGCGTATGTTGATCATCCCTATCTTCTTGCGTCTCGTTTTTCCACAATGGAAATGAAAATAAAATAACAACAGCGATGATGAGTAAGATTGCACCAACAATCACATAACCTAATCTCCATGAATTTTGCTTCAAAGTGTATGCCATAATCGTTGGCCCTAAAGTCACACCTATGCCATAAAAAGAGTGAAGATAATTCATGTGATGTGCTTTATAATTCACTGCCAAATAATGGTTGAGTGATACATCGATTGCTCCTGCTCCCATGCCTAATGGAATAGCAAAGAATAGCATTTGATAAAACTGATCAACTCTACTCATTACAATCAAAGAAATCCCAGTAAAAACAATGCTTATCAACACTATTTTTTTAGTTTCCAAAAATCTTAAAAATCTTGGAGCATTGAAAGTTGATAAGATCGACATAATATAGACAATAAATGTCATAATACCGAGTGTTCCCAAGGAAGTGTTTAAATCAGTACGAACAAGATTCCATGATGAACCTAAAAGAGCATCAGGAAGACCCAACGCGATAAATGCTAAATAAATGATAATCAATAAAATGAGACGTCTATGTTTCATAATGCACCTATAAAATGACCTTATTTTTATCATAACATATTTGAATATCAATTGGCACACGATTAAAAAACATATTCCCTGACTAGGAAATATGTTTTGATCGTAATTATTGTCAAATAGAACCATTTTTTAAGTGATGACGTGTCAATCTAGTTTAGTGAAGGGGATACCTTCATCAATTGTCTTTGTATAATGATATACATCCATATATCTATTCATTTCTGTAACATCGCTTCCTGTTGGCATGACTTTAATTTCATAATTGTAGGTATAAGTACCAAATGTTGTCGTCATATCAGCTGTAAATGTCACAATAAAATCAAGATTGCTTTGGCTAATTTCCATCAGATCAAAAACAGCAGGTGTCGATTCGTGTGTGGTATAAATTGAATATTGACCTATATTTTTTTGAACAACAATAAAATGTAAATCATAAATACTAGAACCCGTTATCGTATAACTTTCAATTGGGTCAGTATAAAATGAATTACGGAAGCTTAATGTTCCTAAAGCTGAAAGTGATTTAAACTGAAAATCATTTAAAACAAATGAAATCAACCTTTCAGATGAATTAGTAAACTCAACATTTAATGCAAAAGTATAGAATATAGAAGCATTATATTTTGTCTCCTCAAGGTTTGACATATAATCATAATTTGCCCTAATTAAATAGCCCATGTCACGAATGCCTGGTACAAATAAAGCATCACCAGATTTAGCGTAAATAAAATATCCAGAATGATCCTCTAGATAATAGGTAAAGTGAATACTTTCCTGTTTATCATTAAATGCTGCATAACTATAGGAACTGGTATCATAGTTATAATTAATATTTATGGTAAATTCAGTATTTCCATAGAGGCTCTCTAAAAACTGATTGACCATGTCAATATCAACATCTTCTAATACAAATGAAATAGCGTTTTTGGTTTCATTTTTGCTCGCAATAGTAAAGCCGGGGTTTTCAATTCCTGCCAAATCATCGGCAATCCAATCCTTAGTTTCTTTCTCTTGACCACAGCCACTCATCATAATCATTAAAAACAACAAAATCACCACAACCATCGTTTTCTTCAAGATTCATCTTCCCTTCTATTTAATGAATTCATCAACTATCAATTAACTATAGTATATCATTTTCAATTTTCAAATATCTAGTGCAGTTAACAATTCTTCTACACATTATTTCCAACGAGTTCTATCTATTAAAAAAAACCAGAAACTAATCATAGTTCTGGTTTAATTTATCTTATTTCATCTTTAGCTAAACGTCTTGAGAATTATTAATCTTCACTCTCATCGTCTTCATCATCTTCATCATCTTCACTGGGTTCATTAGAAGCTTTTTGAATAAGTTCTCTAAATATCTCTTTAATTTTTTCAGCACTTAGAAATGGGATGCATACACTAGCATCAAAGCCAGGAATCTCTCCATTTTCTGCTGCTTTGTAAATCGCTTGTACTTTTTCTCTACTCATGAAAGGAATTGCATGCTTTAGATATGATATTTCCTTTTTTTCTATGAAAAGATCAACCAATTCGTTGAATGTTCCTGTCCCGAGAAATGGAAACAATCTTTCTAGTCTAACACCTTTTAATTCGCCGTTAATAATCTCAAACGCAACTTTCTTTAATTCTTCTTCTTCCATAAATGGTAATAAATGAGTATATTTCATTTGATTTCTTTCTCTCCTTTTTTATTTTTTCTTGAAACATGTGAATGGAAGCTGGTATAATCTCCACTTATATTCATCATCATTCTTTCTTCTGTAGACATCATTGCATAAAGTTTTTCTAGATTCTTGTCCATATCTTTTGAAATCATGTTGCCCAGAAGGTATTTTCTTTCTGCCGTACTTAAGTAAGGCCATAACCCGTGGACATCTAAATGTAGATATCCGTTTATTACTTGGTCAATCATCTGCTTTCGCTCCTTAGTTGATAGGAGGTAAAAAATGTTTTTGATTTGATCATTGAGGTGATTTGAGTTGATAAAACGATAGATCACAGATTCTCTTGGATATTGCATAAACATGGAAGCATAATCATCATCTCTAAGATCAGAACCATCTAACATATAATCGATGGTGACATCAAAGAGTTCAGTCATTTCAATCAACGCTTCAATACTAGGAAGACTTTTCCCCATCTCCCATTTACTGACAGCTTGTCTAGTTACATAAAGCGCATCTGCTAATTCATTTTGTGTCATACCAATCTGTTTTCTTTTCTCAATAATCTTTTTACTGATGATTTCTAAATTTAGCATCTCTACCCTCCTTACACTTTCTAGTATACGATGTATTTTTTGTTATATCAAGCAACTGTTAGTTGCAAAAAAAATCAAAAATAAGTCGCTTTGGATGATTTATATAGTTAATGAAAATGGTTGTGATTTTTTTGTTTGTAGAAAAAAAGGGCGTCTCTATCTCTAGAGAAACCCTTAATTTATAGACTCATTGAAAATTATAGTTTAACAACGTTTGCTGCAGTTTCGCCGCGATCGCCTTTTGTAACATCAAATTCCACTTTGTCGCCTTCTTCAAGTGATTTGTATCCTTCAGTTTGAATTGCGCTGAAATGTACAAATACATCTTTGCCTTCTTCTGTAGAGATAAATCCATATCCCTTGTCTGAATTAAACCATTTTACTGTTCCTGTCATGTCGATTACTCCTTTTTTTATTGTGATCTGTCGCCATTACTGGCTTTCACCAATTATTAGTATACCTTAATTTAAGCTAAAACCAAACTTTTAGTACATTAAAATGCAGATAAAGACACAAAATTGGTTCATTTGGTGAAAAAAAACATAATTGGGGACAAATTTTATTCCATTTTCATGAAATGCTATTTTGGATTGTTACATGTTAAACAGAAACATTTGTATTAAATTCACTTTAATTCATAAAGAAAATCAAGATATCTTTTTAATGATTTTTTTGCTAAGGGGAAATAGTGCAGACTCTTAAATTTATCATGATTTATGATTTTTCCGTAGACAATCAAGTATTCTCTTGCATCGTCATATTCGAGTAAATTTTTTTTGATCTGTTGATCCTCAAGTTTTAAGTCACTTACAATATTCTTCAACACATTCATATAGGCGGATAGTGTAGCTTCTTGCCATGAGTTTTTATTAAGGTTAACACTTATATTTTTAGGTTGCCATTCTTGTAACCATTGTCTAAATAATTGCTCGCGTTCCATATCTATCCTCCATTTCATCGTTTTTCATTACGTTGATATTGTAACATTTTTATACCAAAATGTCATTTGTAACTTTAATGGGAGAAAGTCCTGCTCTCCTAGAATATAGGCTGGTGGGGCACTGATATCTATCGTGATGAAAACCTGTATTGGTTTGCCTAATAACGGCATTAGTAGTATCCTATTAATAAAGAGGAGTTGGTAAAATGAATAAAAAATTAGTGGACGCAATAAATACTCAAATAAACTATGAAATTTTGTCAGCACATGTTTATTTAGCAATGCAATCATATATTAGTACACTTGGACTAGATGGATTTGAAAATTGGTTTGGTATTCAATTTGAGGAAGAATTAGCACATGCTCGAAAATTCATAAAATATTTAAATGATCGCGGAGCACGCGTAGAAATTCGTGGATTTGAAGACCCACGCAATGACTTTTCTTCTCTTTTAGAAGTACTTGAAGTATCTTTAGCTCATGAACAAGGTGTTACTAGTCGAATTAATAACATCATGAGTATTGCTCATGAAGTAAAGGACTATGCATGTGTTAGCTTCCTACAATGGTATCTAGATGAACAAGTTGAGGAAGAAGATAATTTCAGAAATCTAATTGAAAAAGTTAAATTAGTCAAAGATGCAGGACTCTATATACTAGATAAAGAACTTCTGGCTCGTGTATTTGTCCCAATCGTTTATTAAGTATAAGTTATAGCGATAAATATATATAATAATAGAGAAAAAATAGGAGGCATTTAATATGGACATACCAAAAGTAGCAGCAAACACCCCAATTAAAATTGCATTAGAGAAAGGCAAGACATATTATTGGTGTGCTTGTGGTAGAAGTGAAAACCAACCATTTTGTGATGGATCTCATAAAGTAACCACAATTACACCTTTAGCATTTACAGTAAAAGAACCAGTAGAAAAGATGTTATGCAGATGTAAACAAACTGCTAATCCACCATATTGTGACGGTTCACACAAAAAGTTATAAAAGGAATTATTACTTTCTATCATTACTATAGAACTAAAAATACTTGCAATATACTTGCATGTGTTTTTATTCATTGTAGATTTGAATCTGCAAAGAAAAATAACCACTCAATTTATTTAATTCGAAAAAATTTCAATTCTCAAGCAATCCACATCTTAAATAATTTAATTTAATGAAGACATATAAACTCTTTAACAAACATATAAAAAGCCCATTTCATCTCTGAAATGAGCTGTTTTACGATATATTTGGTGACTTGTATGGGTTCACATATCCATCAGTGTATATCAAAAATTATAGTTGTTTGTGATACGTCTCGCTATAACAATTTTAATTGCAACCTTATTATGAAACTTTTATTATTCAGAAGCAACTCAAAACAAGTTCGGGGAGGGCCCCGGAAACGTACCTGTGCGTAAATGTTGTTTAGATGCTTATTGCAATGGATGAATTTAATTTAGTATTTGCGATTTTTAGCAATTATAGTTTTTTATATTAAGTATAATACTTAGCCTGTGCTTGCCACATTTGATAGTATATGCCATTATTCTTTAGAAGTTCAATATGAGTCCCCATCTCATTAATACTTCCTTTTTCGAGAACAACGACTTTATCGCAGAACTTTGTACTACTCATTCTGTGTGAAATAAATATGGACATTTTATTCTCAACCAATGTATTAAATTTTTCATATATCTCTGCTTCACTTCTTGGATCAAGAGCAGCTGTTGGTTCATCCAAAATCACTATAGGAGAGTCTTTATATAAAGCTCTTGCGATAGCGATTTTTTGTGCTTCACCACCAGATATTTCAATTCCAGCTTCAGTGTTTCTCTGATATATAATTGTATCAATCCCTTTTTCCATCAAATCAATTCTAGATTTAATTCCAGCTTGCTCAATAGCAAGTATTACTTTATCATCATCACCTTCAAAACTAGCCATGATGTTTTCTTTTATACTATAACTAAATAGCTTAAAATCTTGAAATACTACACTAAACATTTTGTTAAGAAACTCTTTCGAGTATTCATATAAAGGTATATTATTGATTAAAATTTCGCCACTTGATGGTTCATATAATCTACAAAGGAGTTTTATAAGTGTTGTTTTACCTGCTCCATTTTTACCAACCAATGCAATTTTTTCACCTGGCATTATGATTAGATTAACATCTTTTAAAGCGGGTTCTTTTTGATTGGGATATGTAAAGGAAACATTCTTAAATTCTATAGTGAAGTCTTGTTGAATATTCCCTTCAACTTCTCCATAATTCATTTTTGGTTCGATGTTTAAAAAATCGAAGTAATGTTCTAAATAAGTGTTAAAAAGATTTAAGCTACTGTAGCAAGTAATCATATTTGTTACTCCCATAGATATTAAAGTAATCGCTCCTACATAAACCACAACATTTCCAACAGTTATTAATCCGTAATATGCTTTTAAACCTACATATAAGTATGCAACAAGAGTTAGCATCTTATTTCCAAAAATAACCAGTGAGTTTGTTAAAGATGAGTAAATTGTATAACCTTTCCAAGTTTTCTCAACAAGAAGTTTACATTTTTCTATTTCATCTCTCATCATTCCTTGCATATTGTAAAGTCTAATATCTTTTCCATATTTGTAGTTACTACATATTTCATAAAAATATCTTGATTTTCTATTACTTTCTATATTTCCCATCATAGTGTTATAAGATTTTTTATTGTTTTTAATTTTAACTTCTAATGAGATAAGTGTTGGAAATACTAAAGATACTAAAATGATCAAAAATGATAACGGGTGGTTAATAATTCTAACAATTAATAGATTATATTCAGTGTCTTTTACAAAGAATAAACTGATTAGTAATATAGTGCCATATATTAGCGAAAGACTACTTGATAATAACCCCTCTAAAGCAGCATCAGTGAAAGATTCTAGACCACCATTAGAATTTGACCCTTCAAGAGCTTTTTCAATATGTTGCATAACCTCATTATCCTCTACTTGTGTATAATCAAGTTCAAAGGTCTTCATAGCGATTTTACGATCTAATGTGAATTCAAGTTCGTTTGCGTATGCTCTATTTAAATGTAAAGCTACTTTATACATAACACCAAAAAATAAATCGAGTATTATCATTAAGTAAACATATTGCATAATCTCATTTTTACTTTGTCCTAAGATTATAGCATCGATAATCTTATAAGAGAAAAATATAGATATGTATGGTATTACTGAACGACTTATTGCTCTTACAAGGAAAGTGTACATATATTTTTTAGATATTCTAAACATAAGTTTTAATACTTTTATTGTTTTTGAAACATTACTTTTAAAGCTAACTTTATTCATCACGATTCTCCTTATAGTATTTTGCCTGAATATCAAAGGTTTCCTTGTATTTTTTATTTAATGCGATTAACTCATCATGTGACCCATTTTCAATTATTTTACCGTTTTCTAAAAAGAATACTCTATCACAAAACTTAGTTGACGCTAATCGATGTGAGATGAATAATGAAGTATTATGTTCTGTTAAATTATCATATTGTAAATACATTCTTTCTTCTGCAAGTGGGTCCAGTGCTGCTGTTGGTTCATCTAAAATTAATAATGGTGCATTTTTATATAAAGCTCTAGCAAGCATTAGTTTTTGTATTTCTCCACCACTTAATCTTATACCTGATAAATCAAATATTTGAGTTAGATATGTATGTTCTTTGGCTTCAAGACTCAGTACTTTTTCTTTTAGTCCAGATTTTTCTAAAGCATCGTATAAACGTTCTTTATCAACTTCCTTATTTCTTTGACAAGTTATAATATTTTCGATAGTTAATGCTAGAGGTTCTGAATCCTGGAAAACAACACTAAATAAATTCATGTAGTCAGTAATATTAAATGAATGTATGTCATAACCATTTATAAGTATTTCTCCTTCATCAGCTTTATATAGTCCTGTTAGTAGTTTTATGATTGTAGTTTTCCCTGCTCCATTGTCTCCAACTAAGGCCACTTTTTCTCCTGGGCTGATTTTGAAGGAAAGATTTTCAATTATTACTTTTTCCGTATCTGGATATGAGAATGAAACATTCTTAAACTCAATTGAGAGTGGACTTTTAAGTTTACTTATATCTCTTCCTTCACCATGATTAAGTAGGTTTTCTGTATCTAAGCATTCACGGTATTCTTTAACAGATATAGTTGAAGTTCTTAAGTTATTTGAAGCTTCAACAAATCCATTTAGCCAAAGAGTAAATGCCGCCACTATTCCTGCTAGGAATGTAAAAGTAGTTATATCGATATCACCTTTTAAAACTAACGATATAAGTAATGAAAATACGATAAAATCTCGAACTAATAAAAATATTGAGTTTGATACATTGGCGAATATATATCTTTTCTCGATTTTTTTTGCAATAATTACTCTCTTTTTTGTTAAACTGACTAGAATATTATTGAACCAATCCTTTAGCTTATATAGTCTAATGTCTTTTCCATAGTTAGGATTAGACACATCTATAGTTAAATAATATTTTTGTTCATAATGATTATTAATATCATCACGTCTTGATTCCATATAAGTATTTGCTCTTTTCGTTAACATGAAATTAATTACTGTCATTGCAAAGAGGACAACCAAAACTATTGGTACATAAATAGCGACTAATCCTCCATAAAATATCATACCCGTTATATTGATTACTAATAAGGGAACATTCCTAAGCATTAACTCAATTCCAAAAATATTACTTGCAACAGCTTCAAAGGCTTTAGATATACTTTTCCTTTTTGATTTTGGTTCTATATTTTGATAATCTGATTCAAGTTGATGATCAGACAAATACAAGAAAAACTGAGTGTTCCTTGTATAAATATTTTCAAAGGTAAACATAATACGAGACCAATATTTCAAACTTTCAACTATTAATGTAATTAGCGTAAGTCCAATTATCACTGTTAAATAGTATGATACTTCTTGCCCACTTGTTAATGCGTACACCACTAATGTAGTTAATAAAGTGGCTAAAAATGGTGTAGCAATTTCTGTTATGAAATTTACTAATAAATATAATTTTATAAACTTTGAATGTAAAAATGATTGTTTGTAAACGTAAATCATGTTACTAACTAATGAATAGCTCATAGTATCTCCTTAATATTAACTCTTATATAAATTATAAGACATCATTTGGTTATAATAAAGCAACCTTTAGTTGCGTTGAAAATCAAAAAACAAAGTCCTAGGGAGACTTTGTTATTATATGGATAGATTTGGTGACGATATATGTTTATTTATGTTACTGCTCGTAATTACTTATGTTACTTCTTGGCTATAACTTTAGAAATTTAAAAATCATAATAAAGGTGTTTAGAGTCTTTTTATTAGGTGTCCACTAAACGTGGTTCGCTCTACAAGGTGTTCTTTTTTCCTTATTTTAGATGCAATTATAACATATATTCAAACTATTTAATCTTCAATCCATTGTCCATACAATATAATATTTTCTGGTGGCATTTCTCCTTCAATATATATCGTAGTTAATGTTTCATCAGTAAACCAACCATCAAATATATATCCTTCAAGCAACGGAATATATTCCTCAATGCTGGCGTTAAAGTTATAGATTCTAATATCTTGCAGCTTATAAAAAATAAATACCGGGCTTGAAGGTTTTAATTCATCTATTATTGTATTATTACCTAGTTGACCGTGGCTATTTGAACCCCATATTAATATTCTTCCTTCAGAAGTTAATGCAGAAGAATGTCCGTATCCCAATGAAAGATTTTCAATCGTTTCATTTGGATGAAGATTAAATGAATCATTAATTTCTACTGGATAGTCCTTATTTATTATCGTACCATCCCCAAGTTGTCCTGATGAATTAAATCCCCACGTAAAAACTCTTCCATTCAACGTAATTGCACTAGAAAAATCAATCCCCATTTCTATAAACGCAATTTTATCATCAACATTTAAATTAAATTCACTAGTAATTTCAAAAGGATTAATATGTTGCCATGAACCAGGCTCACCAAGTTCTCCGAAATCACCTGAACCCCAAACGAATATTCGGTTATTAGATGTTAATGCGGAAGAGTGTGTTTCCCCCATTGACATGATAACAAGCATTTCTTCAGCTTGTAGACCGAAACGGTTTGTAATATCTAAAGGAATTAAAGAATCATAATAGCCACCAGTTCCAATGGTACCTTGGCTACCATTACCCCACATAAATAATCTGCCTTCTGATGTCAATGCTGATGATTGAAGTGTACCTAAAGATACCGTTACGACATACTCATCAGGATTAAAATTGAATTGATTGGTAATATCATAGGGTACTGAACTGTCTGAATCTAATCCATTCCCAAGTCTACCAGACCAATTACAACCCCATGTAAAAATTCTCCCTGAAGATGTTAATGCTGATGAGTGATAAGCCCCTAATTCAATATTAGTAATGGTCTCACCATCATCTAAATTGAATTCACTTGTTATATCTAATGGGTTGGAACTATCAATTTGTGTTCCATCACCAAGTTGTCCATTAGAATTACTACCCCATAGAAAAAGTCTTCCTTCAGATGTTAAAACTGCGGAATGATTATCTCCAAGTGCAACATCATCAATGGTTTCACCAACACTTAAATTGAATTCACTTGTTATATCTAACGGTATTGAACTATTTATTATTGTTCCATCACCAAGTTGCCCATTAGAGTTACTACCCCATAAAAACAGTTTCTTATTAGATGTCAATGCGGCAGTATGGTTTCTACCTGATTCAACTTGAATGATCGTTTCGTCAAATGCTAAGACTACACTAGTTCCAGGAATAAACTCATTAGAATACATATTGTAATTGATTGAATATTCATTTGCTTCCCATTTAGCATAAAGCGTCATACTACTAGTCACTTCATCCATTTCAAAATCCCAAGCTGTTGTTAGAAGGGTATCACTATACCAACCAACGAAGACAAAGCCTTCTTTTGTTGGTGCTGTTGGTTCATTAATATGAAATATGCCATAATCAGTGCCTATCATCTTAAAAACTTCAGTTCCACCATTAGAATCAAATGTGACTGAATAAGCATATCCTACGGTCCATTTTGCATATACTGTCATATCACTAGATAAAGGAGCATCTAACAATGAATTTGCAGTAAATGGTGTTTCAAAGCTTCCATTATCCCGATACCAACCATCAAATATATATCCTTCTTTCGTTGGATTGTCCGGAATAGATACAGTCGATGTTCCATCTGTTGTTACTGGTAATACCTCGGTTCCTCCATTAGAATCAAAGTTTACTGTGAATTTGACTGTATTGACACAAGCTGCCAGTGATAATACTAGTGTAAGCATAAAAATCATTGTTATGAATAGTTTTAGAGTTCGCATCAAAAAACCTCCATTGCATAGCGCTTAATTATATTTATTATATCATAATAATAAAAATCGGATTGCCATTATTTTTACAACTTTCTATGTGTAGTCCTAAATATTGGTCATAAATCCTGTTAACAAATGATGATCCACAAAATTTTAACACGTCTGCCACGCGTACCACACCATATTTTGATAAGAAATCTTTAAAAACTTATCAGAACATAAGTTGGTATTTTTGTGTTTTTATTACCTTGAACTCAGCAACTATCATGAATATTATTACTAAGTGATTACCACCTAATCAATATTTGCTTATGTTCTCATAATTTTTGCAAAAAACAGTTGTTTATCCTATATAGCATATCTCCGATTTAAATAAGTTTTTTGTTTGTTTCAAAATCCTATTTTGGTTATCGTGAAGTTTCTTTAAATTTCATCATAACAGTGGCTTAACAAAGACAAAAAAAGCCCATCTCTAATGTGAGATGAGCGTACTCTTAAATCGATGGTGACCCGTAGAGGTTCACGTTTTTTACAGAGTAAATCAGATTAGACTAATATTGAAGTCCTTCTATTACACTACAAATCTTGAAGATAATCTATTTTCGAGTATATAACTCTAACGATTTCAAC